>JAABUU010000163.1_pt1 | contig 160268 bp, 162 predicted proteins | sample 5559301 | NCBI WGS metagenome assembly JAABUU01 (sample SAMN10711884, study PRJNA513360) | rock metagenome | isolation source: Antarctica rocks | place: Antarctica: Victoria Land, Richard Nunatak white
TGAGGTCAATCCCGGATGCCACCCAGACGTTGAATCAAAGCGACCGTGATCGCGTCAACCACCTTTATGCTGACGTCGCCAGCGCGACGCCGAATACCTACGCCCTACCCACGTGAGCAATTACCGGATACCGCCACAGCCCCTCGCATACGGCAGTACGAGCATGTGCAGCGGCGGATAGTGTTGAAGCCGTCACTCAGCGTAGCTTCAAACCGTACTGCCCCACAGTGGCATTGACCGGCATGTATCTGTGTCGCTTCTACCATTGGTCGTCTCCAGGTTCTGGCTCGTTTGACGAGGCGGCTTGTGCAGCGTGCGAAACAAGGCCTCCGCCTCGGTCACAAACCACTCAACTCAGCCTCGCTGGGCAGCGCCGCGTAGGCGCCAAGGCGCGTCACGGACAATGCCGCGGCTTTCTGCGCGGCAGTGATCGCATTCCCTACATGCTGGCCGGACGCCAGGCACGCCACCAGGACACCGCAGAACGTGTCGCCCGCCCCGGTCGTGTCCAGTGGATGCACAGCGATGGCGGGAAGGCTGCCAAGTCCTTCGGCGTCCGCCCAAACGCAGCCCTTGGCGCCCAGTGTGATGACCGCGATGGCGCAGCCCTGCGCCCGTAACGCCATCGCCGCGGCGTCGGGATCGGCAAGGCCGGTGATTGCCTCCGCCTCTCCCATGTTCACGACCACAACCGAGCAAAACGGCAACATCGGCGTCACCGGCCAGCGCAAGGGCGCGGCGTTCAGCATCACGCGGCCGCGTGCCGCCCGCATCGCCGCGAGGGTAGCCGCCGCCGTCAAATTGCCTTGCAGCAACAGCCAGTCCGCCGAAGCCATCTCGTCCGCGAAAGCGGCGGCTTCGTCCTCGCTCAGCGTGTCGGCGCATCTGCAGAGGCTGACGATGCTGTTCTCGCCGTCGCCCGCGACCATGACGACCGATATGTCGGTCGGACCCGGCCTTTGCATCAGGCGCAACTCAGCCAGCGGTTCCGCCGCCAGACATTCGGCGACGAATGCGGCCTCGGCGTCATTGCCCACCGGAGCGCAGAACTTCACGCGAGCACCTGCGCGCGCTGCGACGACCGCCTGGTTGAGACCCTTGCCGCCCGGCGCGCGGACACCGTTCGAGGCAACCGTGGTCTCGCCCGGAAGCGCCAGATGCGTAAGCGTCAACGACAGGTCGGTTCCCGCGTTGCCCAATACGAACACCGTGCCCACGACGGGCAACCTAGACGCGGGCGCGATTGGCTTCCGCCATGAAGGTTGCGAGGCGGTCGGGGTCGACCTCGTTCCACCACACGCCGTCACGCTTCAGCCAACTCGCGACGATGACGCCATCGGCGATCCGAAAGATATCGCCGACATTCTCCAGCGTGACGCCGGAGCCGATCACCACCGGCAGGCTGCATCCCTGGGCGATGGCCTCGATCTCCGAGGGTTCCGCGGCATCGCCGGTGCGCTGGCCGGTCGCCACCGCCACGTCCGCGTCGAAGAACTCGATGTCGCGCGCAAGCTCCGCCACGGTACGGTCGGCGGTGATCGCGTGCGCCCCGTGCTTTACATGCACATCGGCGAAAACACGGACTTCGCGCGCGTGGAGAAAGGCACGGTAGCGGGTGGCGCTGCCGGCAAGCCCGTCCAGCAGGCCTTCGTTGGAGACATAGGCGTTGGCCCACTGATTGACACGGATAAAGGCGGCGCCGGACGCCTTGGCCACCGCGAGGGCCTGATGGGCCGCATTGGCCAGCACGTTGACGCCGACCGGCAGGCCGGTGGCGCGGCGTACCGCATCGGTCATCACCGCCATGCAGGCGGCGGTCTCCGGGCCGATCATGTCCGGCTTCACGAACGGGATGTCGCCGTGGTTCTCCACGATCAATCCGTCCACGCCGCCCTGCCGCAACCGCTCCGCCTCGGCCAGCGCGAACCCGACCAACTCGTCCATGCTCTGGCCGTCATAGGCCGCCGAGCCGGGGAGTGCCCGCGAATGCACCATGCCGATGACCACCTTGCGGCGCCCGAAAATCGCCTCCAACGCATGAGGCTTGGGGCGGAAACTCGGCTTGGCGCTCATGTCGGCGTGACCTCGTAGGGGGCGGTGTGGAAGTCGATCTCGAGCCGCAGGGTGGTGCCGAACAGTTCGGAAAGGTGCTGGAACGTCGCGGCATCGATGTCGGCACCGGCGGCATCGATGCTGTCCCTCAACCAGTCCGCTTGTGCCAGGAAGTCAGGGGTGGCGTGGAGGCGCACCCAGTCGGCGATGTCAGAATCGGAGATCGGCTGGCGCGCGGCTCGCCCGCACCACGTCGCGTACATCCACTCTGCCGACAGCATGATGGCGAGGATGTCGAGGTATGAGCCGGTTTCGGCCACGCCGAGCATGTAGCGGTCGAGCGCCGTCACCGATTGCGGCGGCCTCGCTCCGGGGTTGGGCAGCGCCGTGCCGAGCGAGGCGAACAGGCGATCAAAATAATCGAGCTGCTCGCCACTGAGGCCATGCAGCACGCCACACAGCCTGCGCCGCACGGCGAAATCGGGCGCCTTGAGCATGGCGTGGCCGAAGATCAGGATCGCCGTTTCGACGAATGCCCGCTCGTGGACCACGTAGCGGGCGAACACCGCGCGGGGCAGGGCGTCGGCCTCAATGTCGCGCACGAAGCGGTGCGACTGCATCCCATCCCACGCAGCGAGGTTGGCGGCGCGCAGGCGGTGCGAGAGGCTGGCGGTCACGCGGCCCTCGTCAGCCACGCCAGCGCGTTGCGCCACAGCGTGGCGTAGCCGTGCCACTGCACGAACTCGTTCGGCACCCAATGCGGGCCGATGTCGGAGGTCCAGGCCAGGGTGCGGCCCTGGCCATGCTCGCCGGTCACCAGCAGCGGGTGGCCGCCCTGGTCCTGCGGCAACCGCGCCAGCACATGCGCGCCCTGCTCGCGCAATATCACCTCGTTGGCGCCCAGCAGCACCGGCCAGTCGGTGCCGAGGCCGGCCATGATCGGGTGCGCCGGGTCGGTGATGTCAGGCTTGAAGCCTTCCGGCACTTCCAGGCGGTCGTCGTACGGCAGGCAGGTCACCGGCAACGCCGCCTCGACCGGGGTACGCCGCCAGCGGGCGCGGCCGTCGATGCCTTGGAAGCTGAAGTAGCCGCCGATCATCGCGAGGCCGCCGCCGGCGCGGGTCCATTCGCCGATCAGCTTCAGCCGGTTCGCCACCGGCTTGCCGTGCAGCCACACCGCCGGCGGCAGCAGCAGCGTGTTGGCGCCGATGTCGGACAGGATGATGGCCTTGTAGGAATCCAGCCCCTCGCGGGTGAACGGGAAGCCCTCGGCGGCTTCGTGCGCCGGCATGTAGGTCAGCTCGAACGCGCTGTCGCGCAGCGCCGCCACCAGCGGGTCGGCGCCGCGATGGAAGGTGACGCTGCCGAACTGGTCGAAGCCCTTGTAGTGGGTGGCGGCGCTGACCCAGCTTTCGCCGACCAGCAGAACCTTCGAGCGTGACATAACAATCTCCTATGCCGCGCAGAAGACGCGGCGCGGGTTGGCCACCATCATCACGTCGGTTTGCGCCATGGTGGCGCCATGGCGATGCAGGCGCGGCAGGAAGTGCCGCTGCAAATAGGCGTAGCCGAAGCCGCCATAGCGGGTCAGCATCATCTTGAGGAACACGTCCTGCGACAGCAGCACGCGGTCCAGCGCGCCGCGTTCGATCAGGCCCATGATGGCCCGCGCGTTGTCATCGTCGGACGGGCATTGCACGCCCTGGTCGCCGTACCAGAAATCCATGCCGATCATGTCGTATTCGAGGAACGCGCCACGCTCGGCCAGCGCCACCTGATACTCGACGTCGGCCCCGGACGGGTTCATGTGGCACAGCACGGTATGGCGCAGGTCACCGCCTTCCTCGCCCACCACGTCGAGCACGCGATGGGCGACGCGGAACCAGCCCGGCAGGTGCACCATCAGCGGCAGGCCGGTGCGGCGCTGGGCCTGGGCGGCGCCGCGCAACGACTTCTCCTCCTCGGCGGTGAAGTCAGCGGAGATGCCGATCTCGCCGATCAGCCCGATGCGAACGCCCGAGCCTGCGACGCCATCGACCGCCTCGCGCACGATCTCGTCGGCGATGTCGGCGGCGCCCATGCCGCGCACCCGCTCGGGATGCGAGGCCTGCAGGTAGAAGCCGCCGCCCATGACGACATGCAGCCCCGCCGCCTCGGAGATGCGCCGCAACGCGTGCGGGTCGCGGCCGATGCCCTGGCAGGTGGGATCGACGACGGTGCGGCCGCCGAGCGTCGCCACGTCGGCCAGTTCGGCAATGGCCAAGCGCTCGTCGTCCAGCGTGCAGTTGCTGAGGTTGACGAACGGGTCCATCCGCAACTCGCCGATGATGCCGGGATGCACCGGGTCGCAGGCGAGGCGGGAGCGCGACGGCTCCTTCGGCTTGTTCCACCAGCAACGGCAATCGTTCAACAGATGCTCGTGCATCAGCGTCACGCCGAGGTCGGTTGCGGGAATAGGACCGCGGACGGTCATCACCTGGCCGGAACCGACATGGGCGGGCGAACGGTCGGACATGCGGTCTCCTGTCATGCAGTCTCCTGTCAGGGCGCGCGGCGGCGCGTGGTCAGCCGGGCAAACACGCGGGTGTTGAGCCAGATCGCGGCGAGGATGATGGCCCCGGTCACGATCTGCACGAGGAACGGCGAGGTGTGCACGAGGATCAGCCCGTTGCCGATCACCGCGATGGTCAACGCACCCAGCACGGTGCCGACGATGGTGCCGCTGCCGCCCATCAGCGACGTGCCGCCGAGCACCACGGCGGCGATGGCATCCAACTCGAATCCCACCGCGGCGTTCGACGAACCCGAGCCGAGCCGGGCGGCGATGATCAGCCCGGCACAGGCGGAGGCCGCGCCGGTCAGCGCAAACGCCGAGGCCGCCACGCGCAGCGCTGGCATCCCCACGCGGCGCGCCGCCTCCGGGTTGGCGCCGACCGCCACCACCTGCCGGCCATAGCGGGTCTGGCCAAGCGTCACGTAGCCGACAAGGGCGATGACCACGGCAATCACCGCCGGGACCGGCACGCCGAACACCCAGCCGCGCCCCAGGTCGAAGAAGCCGGGGACGCCGGCGATCGGGATCGAGTAGCCCTGGGTCAGCAGCAACGCGATGCCGCGCAGCATCGACAGCCCGGCCAGGGTGACGATGAACGACGGGATTTTCTGGTAGGCGGTGAACCAGCCCTGGATCGCGCCGACCAACGCGCCGAGCAGCAGCATGGCGACGGCCACCAGCGGCCAAGGCAGCCCGTCCGCCAGCGCAATCGCCGTCAGCGCGTTGGTCAGCGCCACCATCGAGCCGACCGACAGGTCGATGCCGCCGGTGGTGATGACGAAGGTCATGCCGACCGCCACGATCAGCATCGGCGCCAGTTGGCGCAGCAGGTTCAGCAGGTTGCCCGGCAGCAGGAACACCGGCGACGCGGCGGCGAACACCACGCAGCACAGCACGAAGAAGACCGCGATCGACAGCACCTGCGCGTGCTCCAGCAGGAAGTCGGCGCGGCTGGGGCGCTGGTCGTCGATGGTCGCGGCCCGGCTCATGCCCGCGTTCCGCTCATGTTCGTGCTCCGCCGCCGACGATGAGTTGCACGACTTCTTCCAGACTGGTTTGCCCGACCAGCCGCTCCGCCACCTTGGTCCCTTCGTACATGAAGGCGATGCGGTCGCAGACGCGGAACAGATCCTGCAGCCGGTGCGTCACCAGCACCACCGCGACGCCCTGCGCCTTGACCCGGTTGATGAGCGCCAGCACCGCCTCCACCTCGGCCACCGCCAACGCCGAGGTCGGCTCGTCCAGCAACAGCACGTTGGGGGCGAACGAGGCGGCGCGGGCGATGGCGATGGACTGCCGCTGCCCGCCGGACAGCCGCGCCACCTTGGCGCGCATGTTGGGAATGCGGATGCCGAGCGCATCGAGCATCCGCCGTCCTTCGTCACGCATCGCCGGCTTGTCGAGGAAGCCATGGCGGGAGATCTCGCGCCCGAGGAACAAATTGCCCGCGACGTCGATCGTGTCGCACAGGCTGAGTTCCTGATAGACCATTTCAATGCGCCGCGCCCGCGCCTCGGCCGGGCCGTCCAGCCGCACCTCCTCGCCGGACAGCAAGATGCGCCCGGTATCCGGCAGGTAGGCGCCGGACATGATCTTGCTCAGCGTGGACTTGCCGGCGCCGTTGTCGCCGACCAGCCCCAGGCACTCGCCGCCGAACAGGTCGAGGTCGACGTCGCGCAACGCCGCCTGCGAGCCGAAAATCTTGCCGATGCCGCGCAGCGACATCAGCGGCACCTGCTCCGCCAGCGAACGGCCAATATGGGCAGTCGCCGCCGACATCAATTCGACTCCGTGGCTTTACTTGAACACTGAGCGGTATGGCTCGACGTTGGCCTTGGTCACGATGGTGACCGGCACCGAGATGCTGCGCGTCACCGTGCCGCCCTTGCTGAGCGTGACCAGCGCGTCGATGCCGGCGGCGGCCATGCCGGCAGGGTCCTGCTGCACGACGGCGACGACGTAGCCGGCATCCATGCCCTTGATCGCCTGCGCCGTCAGGTCCCAGCCGAATATCTTCACGGTGTCCTGCTTGCCTTGGCTTTCAACCGCGGCAATGGCTCCGAGCAACGCCGGTTCGCCGGTGGCGTAGATTGCGGTCATGTCGGGATTGCCGGTCAGCAGCGTCTCCGCCACCGCGAGCGCGTTGTCCTGGATGTTGCGGCCGTCGACCACGCCGGCGAGGGTGACGCCAGGCTTGCCGGTGATAGCGTCCAGGAACGCTTTCTGCCGCTGGTTCTGGATGAACGAGTTCAGCGCGCCGACGACGCCGATTTTCACCTTGCCGCCCATCGAGGATTGCACATAGGGCAGGAACACATCGGCCAGGAGCTGACCGGCCTTGTTGTTGTCGACGCCGATCTGCGCCTGCTGCGGACCGCCAGCCGGCAGCACCGCATCCACGGCGACGACCGGGATGCCCGCCGCCGCGGCTTGCTGGATCGCCGGCAGCAACCCGTTCACGTCGATCGCGTCGACCAGGATGCCGGCGACCTTCTGCTGGATATAGGTCTCGATCGCGTTGTTCTGGTCGGTCGGACGATCGTTGGCGTTGAACACGTCCAGCGTCACGCCGGCTTTCTTGGCGGCGCCCTGGGCGCCCTGCAGCATCTGGTTGAAGAACAGCGCCTGCTGGTTGATCTGCACCATGGCGATGGTCGGTGTCGCCGACCACGCACTGGTCATGCTCCCCAGGCCGAGTGTCATCACGCCGGCGACTCCGGCCAGCAAAGCGCGTCTGTTGACGATGGTCATGTCAAGGCTCCTTGTTTCGGTGTTGCAGGACGCGCCGGGTTCTTGACGCGCGGTGGAGCCACGGAGCCACGGCTGACCAGCTCCACCGGCAGACGCACCGGTTGCTGGTCGGGTGGCGTAGTTCCGGCGATGTGCGCCATCAACAATGCCACCGCGCGGGCTGCCATGTCGGCCACCGGCTGGCGGATCGCGCTCAGCGGCGGGGCAAACAGATGCAGCGGGCCGACATCGTCGAACGTCACCAGCGACAGGTCGAGCGGCACCGCGACGTTGCGTTGACGCAGGCGTTCCAATACGCCCAGCGCCACCACGTCGCTGGTGACGAACACCGCCGTGGCGTCCGATTGGTCGATAAGCGCGTCGGCCGCCGCGCGGCCCGCCACTGCCGAGTAGTCGCAATAGAGTTCCTGCACGACCGCACCGCCCGGCTGCCGCGCAATCGCGCGTCGGAAGCCAGCCAGCCGCTCGGTGGTGCTCAACATTCCAACTTGGCCGCCGATGAAGGCCAGCTTCCGATGCCCGGCCTGCAGCAGGTGCTCGCCGGCGAGTTCGCCGCCCTGCGCGTTATCTGCAAATATCTTTGGAACCGCGACATTGGGCACGTCTTCATCGACCACCACCACATGGCCCGCGGCATTGATCGCCTTGGCGAGCGCACCTGTGTCGGTCCGGTTGGTCAGGAACAATAGCCCGTCGACGTAATTCCTTTGTAGCAACGTCAGATAATCCAACTCGCGCCGAAGCTGGTTGCGCGAAAGGCAGAGCAGGACACTGACGCCCCGCGCCTCGGCCGCCAGTTCGACAGCATCGGCGAGTTGCGCGAAGAACGGGTTGGCGACGGCAGGGATCACCAGCCCGATCGTATCCGACCGCCCGAGGCTGAGGCGGCGCGCGTGTGGATTCGGGCGGTAGTTCAGCGCCCGGATGGCACGCTCGATCCGCTTCGCCGTCGTTGGCGGAAGGTTCAGGCTGCCATTGATGAAACGCGAGACCGTGGCCGTCGAGACCTCGGCAGCCAACGCCACGTCCTGCAATCGGGCAACCTTGGCCATTGCGGCAGACGCTCCGGTAAAGCGGTTTACCGAGCCAAACAGCACCGCTGCATCGTGTCAAGGGGCAATGGCGTGGACACGCGGGGAAAGTTCAGGCGCCGCGGATTTAAGCTAACCCGCCGTCCGCGTCGCCCGGCTCAGGTCGCCAAAGTTACCCGCCAGATGCCGCGCGGAACGCAGCGCGAGTGCGGTGACGGTGCTGGTCGGGTTGACAACGCCGCCGGTGGCAAAGCTGCTGCCGTCGCAGACGTAGAGGTTCGGCACTTCCCAAGCCTGATGCCATTTGTTCACGACGGAACCCTCCGGCGCAGCGCCCATCCGGCAGGTGCCCAGCATGTGCCATGCGGGGGTGCGGTAAACTCCGTTCTCGTAATAGTCGGTCACGGCCACGTCGAAGGCGTTCACCCCACGCGCAAGATCGCGCAGGCGCTCGATCCCGTAGTGCATCATACGCAAGTCGTTCTCGTGCGGCATGTAGTGCAGCTTGGCGGCTGGAAGGCCGTCGCTGTCTGTCTCCGCATCGGAAAGAGTGATCCGGTTCGATGCCTGCGGCATGTCGTCGCCAATCGCGTAGGCGCCGAAGCTGTGTCCGAAATGGCGGGCGAACCAAGCGTGGTGGGCGTCTCCCCAAGGCGCCGGGCGATGCCCGAACGCACCAATCGCAGCCGATCCGGCGGGACCCGAACGGGCCACGTTGAAGTTGAACCCGTTGACAAAGCCGCGGGAAACATCGGTCTCGGCAAACTCGCTGCTGATGACTGCGCCCGAGTTGCCCATGTGCGAGTCGATCGGCTCATCGACCCAGATCTCCGCCGCAACCAACGTGTGATGCAGCAAGTATCGGCCAACCACGTCGTTTGCGTTTGCCAACCCCTTCGGATGACGCGCGCTCTCGGACATCAGAAGCATACGCGGGCTGCCTATGCCGTTGGCGGCAAGGATCACGACGTCGGCGGTCTGCTGGACGCGCTGGCCGCTGCCACGGTCGATGTACACGGCGCCAGTGGCCCGCCCGTCCGCCCCGGTCTCGATCCGCTCCACCCGGGCGCCTGGGCGGAGTTCCGCGCCGGCGGCGAGCGCATCGGGCCAGAGCGTGATCGACATCTTCGCCATCGAGCCGCGCGGGCAGCCGGAGCCGCAGTTGCCGCAACCATTGCAGGCGGACCGGCCCTTGTAGTTCTCGGAGATAATTCCCGCCGGCATCGGCCACCAGTGCCAACCCAGCCGATCAAAGCCCTGACCTATCACCCGCCCACTCGCGCGCATCGGCAGCGGGCCAAGGGGGTAGGAGTCGCGCGGCGGCATCCCGGCGTCGCCGGTCAGGCCACTGACACCGATGAGCCGGTCCGCGTCATCGTAGAACGGCGCCAAATCCTCGTAGCTGATCGGCCAATCCGGCGCCAACCCGTGCTCGACGCCCTTGCGAAAATCGGAAGGGCGGAAGCGAGGCCACAAGGCGGCGTAGATATTCGTGGATCCGCCAATGCCGTTCCACATGAGCGCGTGCGATTGGCCGCCTTGGATGGGGTAGTCGTCCGGGCCGCGGCGCACACCCGGCTCCGGGTTCCAGCGGTTCTGCCGCTGATACTGGAAATCGACCCCGTAGTGCGGGTGCTGAGCAGGCTCGGTCCAGCCGCCCTGGTCGAGGCACACAACACGCAACCCGGCCTGCGCAAGGACAAGGCTGTGAACCGCGCCACTCGCGCCAGCGCCGATGACCAGCACGTCGGCATGATCGGGTTTGCTCACCGCAGCGCCTCCAGATCGAGTTGGCCGATGTCCACGCGGCGGACTTGCGTGGTGGGAGTCCAACGTCCGCGCCCATGCCGCGGCCCGTCCCATGCGGCTTCGGAATGCTCGGCGGAATAGCCCTCGGGCAACGGAGCGTCATTGTAGCGAAAACCCAAGGCGCGGATCGCCGCGATCGCCTCCGGCTGCTCGTAATAGGTCAGGTAGGTATACTTGCGCACTTCGTCGAACAACTTCGGTTCCACCGCCTCGAGCCGCGCCATCGCCTCGCGCCATTCCGCCGCTGCCTCCGGCAAAGCGCCGCGGGCGCTTAGGGCATCGCGTAGCTGCTCCAGCAGCCTGGGGTTGGCTGCGCGCAGGCGGACCGCGAGCAGATCGGACATTCTTGTGGCGCTCGCTGGCGGAAAGCCGCTGCCGCCTGGCAACAAGGTGTTCAACAGGCCTGCCAAGATCTTGTCCTCGTCGAGAATCATGGCATCCTCCTCATAGCCGCGCCTCGGTTTCCGGATCGAAAAGGCAGGCGCGGCCGGGCGCAAAAGAAAGCCCGACGACATCGCCGGTTGCGGGAGCGTGGTCCGGATCGACGGTCGCCTTGATCGCCCAGCCTTCAAGATCGACATCGACATAGGCGAATGGGCCAACCGGCTCGACCAGGAACACGCGCCCGCGCAACTCCGCCGTATCAGGCGCCACAATTCCCAAATCTGTCGGCCTCAATCCAAGCAGCACGCGCCGCTCCCCTGTCCAGTCGCCGCGCGCGACACTGTGCGGCAGCATCACGGTTTGCGTCGCAACCCGCGCCACAACGCCTTGTCCGGTAAGCTGGGCCGACGCATCCAGCATGTTCATGGCAGGCGAGCCAATGAAGGATGCCACGAACAGATTGGCCGGGTTGCGATACACCTCCATCGGCGGCCCCAACTGCTGCAACTCGCCGGCCCGCATGATGGCCACGCGGTCGGAGAGCACCATTGCTTCCTCCTGGTCATGCGTGACAAAGATCGAGGTGACGCCAAGCTCACGCTGCAGCCGGCGTATTTCGGTGCGCGTGCGCACCCTCAGCGCCGCGTCGAGGTTCGAGAGCGGCTCGTCCATCAGGAACACCGATGGGTTGCGCACGACCGCGCGTCCGACCGCCACGCGCTGCCGCTGACCTCCGCTCAACTCTGCCGGGCGCCGGTCGAGCAACGGCCCGAGGCCGAGCGTCTCTGCCGCCCGCGTGACCTGCCGATCGACCTCCGGCCGCGACATGCGCTGCTGGTGCAGGCCGAAGCTCATGTTCTCCCGCACCGTCATATGCGGGTAGAGCGCGTAGTCCTGGAAAACCATGGCGATGTCGCGTTCGTGTGGTTCGAGCCGCGTCACGTCGCGGCCGCCGAACACGATCCGCCCAGCACTCGGCCGCTCGAGGCCAGCGATGCAGGCCAAAGCTGTGCTTTTGCCGCACCCGGATGGCCCAAGCAAAGTGAGGAACTCGCCATCCTCGATCCGCACATCAAGCGCGCGCAATGCCGACACCGGCCCGTAGGACTTGCTCATCCGCTCGATCGTGACGGCTGCCATGGGTTATCCCTTTACCGAGCCAGCCAACATGCCGGTGACGAGCGAGCGCTGGAAGAACAGCGCCACCGCGACCGGCGGGATAACCGCCAGGACACTGGCCGCGAACATCGGCCCATAGTCGTAGAACTGTAGCTGGGCAAGGAACCCCGCGATGGTGACTGGAATCGTCTGCGATACCGGCGTGCTGGTCAGGATCAGCGAGATGACGAACTCGTTCCAGGATACCAGGAAACAGAAGATCGCAGTCGCCACGATGCCGGGGCGGGCGATCGGCAGGACGATGCGGCGTATCGCCTGCAATCGCGTGCAGCCGTCCACTCGCGCCGCCTGTTCGAGCGTCACCGGCATTCCCTCGAAGTATCCCTTCATGATCCAGGTCGAGAGCGGAAGGATGAGGCTGCAATAGGCGATGACAAGGCCGGTTCGCGTGTCAAGCAGCCCGGCCGCCCGGAAGATGATGAAGAACGGAAGGATCAGCACGAGGCTCGGCGTCATTCGCGTCAGCATCAACGCCCATAACGCGCCCCGCAGGCCACGGCTGCGACCGGCGATGTTGAAGCCATAACCGGCGAGCGAGCCAAGCACCACGTTGATTGCGGTGACGAACGCGGCCACGACAATGCTGTTCCAGATCGCGTATGGCACCCGACGCGCCTCGACGCTCGCGGCGCCGCTCGCCTGTGGAAACAGCACGGCCTGGTAGTTCCCGAACGTCAGATGCTCCGGCATCAATCGTGGCGGACTGCGGATGAGCCCGGAGGACGGCGACACGCTCATTATGACGAGCCACACGAACGGCGCGGCGGACCAGATCAGGATTACGGCTGCGGCCACCCGAACGCCGATGCCTCCCCACAGCTCCCGGTTCGGCAAAGTCCGTCTTGCAATCGGGCGTGTCGCCAGCGGTGGGCGGGCGACCAACGGTGGCGTGCGTATACGCAAGGTCTCGGCGAGCGTTGCCGTGGGCTGTATGCCGGTGCGCCCACCGCGTGGTGAGAGCAGCAGGACGAAGTAGCTGACCGCGAGCAGCATACAGACGATGGTCAGCAGATACAGGATCGCCGCGCCCCGGCCGAACTGGAAATATTGGAACGCTTCGACGTAGCCGAGCCAAGAGAAGACCGTGGTGGCGCTGCCGGGGCCGCCCTTGGTGATCGTCCAGAAAAGATCGAACGCCATGATGGCGTTGATGGTGGTCAGGATCAGCACGAGCAACATCATCGGCCGCAGCCACGGCAAGGTTATTTTCCAGAGCCGGCGCCACGGTCCCGCGCCGTCCACTCGGGCTGCCTTGTGCAGGCTGTCGGGCATGGATTGCAGCCCGCCGAGCAGCAGCAGGCAGGTTAGCGGCGCCTGGTTCCAGACGTAGACGATGCCGACCAACGCGAAGGCTGCCGAGCCATTGCCGAGCCAATGAACCGAGCTGTTGATTATTCCGAGATCCAGCAGCAAGGCGCTCAGCGGCCCATAATCGCCGTTGAAGATCCAACTCCAAAGAATGCCGACTGCGACGGGAGACATGGCCCAGGGGATCAGCACTAGGCCGCGCAGCAACCCGCGCCCCGCGAACCGCGCGTTCAGCACCAGCGCCATGCCCATGCCGACCACCAAGCCGGCAAGCACGGCTCCCGCCGCAAAAACCGCCGTTCGCCCGAACGCCGCCAGGAAGGTCGGGTCGACGATCACCTGGGCATAGTTCGAGAGCCCGACGAACGTCCATCGGTGGGTCAGCACGTTGGTCTGGTTGAGGCTCAGCACCAACGAGTAGATCAGCGGGACGCCGATGACGAGGAAGACCATCAGCAGGGTGGGCAGCGTAAGCAGCGCCGGCACCCAACCAGCCGGCACATGCCACCGCTGTGTCCGCCTGGTTGAACGCCCGGACGCCATGGCAACCTCGGACATCGAGGTCCCGCCCTAACCGGGATATCTCGCCTTGAACACCGTCACTTGCTTGCGCAGGTCTTCGGCAAGTTGGTCGGTGGGCTGGCTGCCGCGTATGTAGTCCTGCACGGCACCCATCATGTACCAGTCCCAATCCGAGAACCACAGCGTCTTGCCGACATCCCGCGGTGTCGACACAGCAAGCTGATGCTGTGCGATGTCGGTGTCTTTCCACTGCTTGAAGCTGGCTTCGATCTCGGGGTCCGCGAGCATCTCGGTGTAAGGCGTGCCTAGTCCGAACTGCAACGCCCAGCGCTTGATGACGTGATACTGCCCATCCTTCGCCTTGCCGCCGAAAAAGCGCATCAGGTTCCAGACACGCTGCGCGTCGACCGGTTGCGCGCCCATGAGGTACATCGACACCCAGGAGAAAGTCGAATGCGTGGCGCCTGGCATCATCGTGTTCTTCACCATGCCGCCCACTTGCGAGAGCTTGGGGTCGTTCAATACCTTCTGGTCGTAGTCGTGGACGACCATGAAGCTATGCTGCCCGGTGGCAAAGTTCGGTACGCCTTCCTGGGGTAACGTAAAGATGTCGGGCTGCACCAATCCTTCCTTGTAGAGCATGCGGTGCAGCTCCAGCACCTTCTTGAACTTGTCATCGAACACCGGCTCGAACTTGTCGTCGAACACCTTGGCGCCTTCGGAGTACCAGACGGCGAACAGGCTCCAGGAAAGGCTTGACCAGTTGTGCTCCCAGGCGCTGACGTAGGGGAACTCGGCAACCTTGTCCCGCTTCAGCTTGCGCGCCTGGTCCAACACCTCCTCCCATGTGGTCGGCGGTTGCAGCTTCGCCTGGCTGAGATGCTTTTCATTGTAGACGAAAGCGTTGTAGCCGGCGTAGTAGGGCAGGCCTGCAAGCTTGTCGCCTGGCATGGAAAGGTTACGCACGGCGACCGGCACCATGCTTGCCTTGATCGCGGCGACATCGGGCATGTCTTCCACGTCGCGCGCCCACTGCCCGGCGATCCAGCGCGCCACCGTCGCCTCCTCGCTGTACATCATGTCGAAGTTCTTGCCGGCCACCAGCATCGTTTCGAGCAACGCCGGATACTCACCGGCGACGAGCTGGTAATCCACATTCTCATCGTAGAGTTTCTGGAAGGTGGCGACATTCTCGGCGACGATCTGCGGGTTGTATTGCCAGCCGACGAAATGCATCGGCGTTGCCGGCTTGGCAAAGGCCTTGGTCGACAAGGCCGGCATCATAGCCCCCGCACCGGCGAGCGCACCGAGGCGCAACAGCGAACGCCGGTGGATCAGGTAGGACTCAAGGCGCTTGTTGATCGTGTCGTTGGTCGGCAAAGCACACTCCTGACGGTTGGATGTTGCACGAGCGTCGCTGACGGTACTTCTTAGGCAGCTCTTGTCCGGGTCAATCCACTCTCTTGAATCCGCTACCATCCCCTCGCGATGGACCAGAGATCGGTCACGACGCCATCTTCGTGCGCCACGAGCCAATCATGCAATGCAACGGTAGGATCGCAATGCCCCGGCACGATCCGCACCTGATCTCCGGGCTGCACGGAAACGCCGGGCTGCACATGCAGCGTGCTGTGCTCGTCCGATGCACCCACAAAGGCGATGAGCCTCGACAGCGCCACGGAGGGCGGGCCGCTGTCGAGGCTCATCGCCTTGAGACCGGCATCGCACACGGCCCGGCCCGAGACAGGCGTGCTGATGACCGTGGTCAATACTGTGAGCGACTGCAGGAAGCCTGGCACCCGACTATCCTCATCGCGGAGGTTGCGCAGGTAGTCGGCGTCCATGAACACGTACGAGCCGCACTGCAGTTCGGTGTAGACGTTGCTGCCAGCCTCGAACTCGAACGTGCCCGTGCCGGCGCCGGTGATCGTTTCGCAGATTATCCCTGAATGCTGGATCGCCTTCGCAACCTCGGCGGCCGTGCTGCTCGCGTCCGCAATCGCATCTCGGCGCTCGGCCGAAGTTCGCATGTGTTGCGCGCGCCCGTGATACGCCTGCAGCCCGATCAGATGCAGACCGGCGCTCTTCGTCACGCTTCCCGCCAGGATCGTTGCCATCTCGACCGACGGCGCGCCGCAACGCTTGCCGCCCACGTCTATTTCCACGAGCACGCCCAGCGTGGTCCCGGCGGCACGCGCTGCGGCGGCAAGCAGGGCGACCTGGGTGGGATGGTCAATGCACACGGCGACGCGCGCCTGACCGGCCAGTGCCGCCAGTCGATCTGCCTTGCCGGCATCTGCCACCTGGTTGGTGAGCACAACGTCGGCGATGCCGCCCGCAACCATCGCCTCCATTTCGCCGACAGTCTGGCAGCACATGCCGACCGCGCCCGCCGCAACCTGCCGTCGTGCGATGTCGGGCGACTTGTGGGTCTTCGCGTGCGGGCGAAGCCGGACACCTGGCGCGTAAGTCCGAACGTATTGCGCGAGTGCCGCGATGTTGGCGTCCAGCGCACGCCGGTCGACCAGCAGCGCGGGCGTCTCTACCTGGGCGAGGCGCATCCCTGGCTCGGCGGGCCGGCGCGCGCGGCGGCCTTGCGGCAACCCGTCACCCACGATGGATCGAGATCATCTTGAGTTCAGTCATCGCCTCGAGTGTCAGCATCCCGCCCAGCCGCCCAATGCCGCTCTTGGTGCCGCTTCCGCCGCCGAACGGCAGATGCAGCTCCCAGTAGGTGCTTCCCGCATTGATGTTGACGATTCCGGCCGGGATCGCTTCGGCAACCCGCAACGCCCGCCCCATATTTTCGGTGAACACACCGACGCTCAACCCGTACTCGCTATCGAGTGCGAGATCGAGCGCCTCCGCCTCCGTCTCGAAGGTGAGGATAGGCACGACCGGGCCGAAGGTCTCCTCACGGTTGATCCGCATGGCCCGCGTGACGCCGCTCAGCACCGTGGGCTCGAAAAACAGCTCGCTGCCGAGATCCGGCCTGGCTTTGCCGCCAGTGAGCAGAGTGGCGCCGCCCGCGACCGCCTCATCGACATGCTCACGTATCTTCTGGGCGACCTTCGGGTTGTTCAGCGGCCCCATCGTCGTGCCTTGCTGCAGGGGATCTCCGAGCTTGATTTCACGCGCAATCTCGACGACGCGACGGCCGAACGCTTCGGCAACGCTCGTATGCGCCAGCACGCGGCCAGTGGCGGCGCAGATTTGGCCGGCATTGAAGAACGCGCCTCTTGCAGCGGCTTCCGCGGCACGGTCCAAGGCCGCGTCCCCGAACACGATGACTGGCCCGTTGCCACCCAGTTCCAGCAACATAGGCTTGCCGGCGCCACGTGTTGCGATTTGCTGGCCTGTCGCCGCACTGCCGGTAAAGCCGATGCCGTTCGTGTCGGGATGGCTGACGATTTCATCTCCGACCGTGGCGCCCTCACCGATGACCAAGTTGACGACGCCTGCGGGTAACCCGGCCGCCTCGATCGCCCGCATCAGGGCAACGGCGCACGCCGATGTGGTCGGCGCCGGCACCCATACGATCGTGTTTCCCGTCGCAATGCCTGGCGCCAAATATTCCACAGGGATGTTGACCGGAAAGTTCCATGGGGTAATCACCGCATAGACGCCACGCGGCTGCCGGATGGTCAGCACCAGCTTCTTGGCATCCTCGGCAGGCAGCGTGTCGCCGCGCATCTGGGTGACGAGCGATGCCGCAAGGCGAAAGCCATCCGCGGCTTTGCCAACTTCGCCCATCGCCTCGGCAAGCGGTTTGCCCTGCTCCTCGCTGACGACGCGCGCGATCTCGCCGCGTCGCCCGTCGATCGCGCCGGCGATGGCTCGGCACATTTCGGCGCGCTCCCATGCGGAGCGGGCGGCCCACGCACGCTGGGCTTTGCGCGCCGCCTCGATCGCCCGCCGCGCCGTCGCGCGTGAGCTTTTTGGCAGCGTGCCAATCGCTTGGCCCGTTGCCGGGCTGCGGGCAACCATCGTCTCGGCCTCATCCAGCCACTCGCCGTCGATGTGGTTTTGCCAGCTTTGCATCGAACCCGCCCTCACGCCTGCTATGGTGCCGTGGCGTTTGAGTGCCACCATTGGCCACCGACGACGATCCCTTCCGGCACGATCTTCCGCTCGCCCGTGACGACCTCACCGAGAACGTCCTCGTAGCCAAACCTGCCGCTGCGCACAATGAGAACGCTGGCGTCCCCGACACTGCCGGGCTTGAGGCTGCCAAGCTCGGGCCGCCGCAACGCCCGGGCGGCGTTGACGGTGGACGACGCGACGATGGTGTTGAGGTCCATCCCGAGGCAAAGGAACTTGGACATCGTCGTCACCTGGTCGTACGCGGGGCCGTTGATGCACAGCATATGCACGTCCGACGAGATGGTGTCCGGAGGGAAGCCGGCGGCCATCATCGCGCGCGCCGTCTTCCACGAGAACGAACCCTTGCCATGCCCGACATCAAACAGCACGCCACGCTCGCGGGCCGCGACAACGGCGGGCTTCACATGCCCCATCCGGTCGATCGGCGCGTTGGGGAACGGCCGGTAACAATGGGTCAGCACATCGCCCGGGCGTAGCCGGCCGACGACAGCCTCGTACGACGGGGGCGGCTCGTCGATGTGCACCATCATCGGCAGGCCGGTCTCGTCCGCCACCTCAAGCGCGATGTCGAGCGGCGCAATCCCGCTCGGCCCACTCGCCACCCGCCCGATCCTGACCTTGATGCCGATGATGAGGTCCTTGTTCGCCTGCGCCACCTCGACCGCGTCGCGCGGCGCCATCAAGCGCAGGTCATGGCTCTCGCCGACCATCACGCGGTTCGAGAAGGCGTAGATGCCGGCGAAGGAGACATGAAGGTAGGCGAGGATGCGGATTTGGCTGGGCTCGATCACGTGCTTGCGGAACCCGGCGAAGTTGCCCGGCCCGGCCGAGCCGGTGTCGACGCACGTCGTGACGCCACTTGTGCGCGCGAACTGCTCGGCATCGATGCCCAGCGAAGTGCCGCCCCAATACACATGCGTGTGCAGGTCGATCAATCCCGGCGTCACGATCAGGCCGGACACGTCGCGCACCGCTGATCCGGTCCCACCAAGACCATCGCCGACGGCCAGCACTTTGCCGTTGCTGAAAGCGACATCCGTCACCCTGTCCAGGCCTTGCGACGGGTCTATGACTCGCCCGCCTCGTAGCACCAGGTCGGCGGTCAAGGGCCGTCCACTCGGATCACGTTCGACATAAATAGATAAGACGGCATTCGTCTACTCCGTCGTTCAACAGCCCGGCGTTCAGTAGCCCATCGCCCTGTAGTTCGGCGGGCGAGCTATCAAAGTCGGATCAGATTGACGGATCGGCCGGGCATCGGCAACGAAAAACTTTGACTTCTGGATCAGATTATCGGTCAATGTCTGAGGTGGCGAGATGTCAGTCGCATAGCGGTTGCTGGTCGTCCTCGTCGCGGTGGGTGACGAACTGTTGCTTGATCCGACGCAGGATCTGCTGCGCGGAGCCGCTGCTGCGCAGGCCGACCGTCATCGAGAGAACGTCGATGGCAACCAGGAAGCCATAACGCATCGTGGTGGGAGTGAGCACGTCGCCGTCATCCCGAAGCGCCATCGTCAGCGCGCAATCGGTTGCGGCGGCAAGCGGGCTGTCGCGCGTCGTCAGCGCGATCGTCGTGGCGCCATACTGCGCCGCAATGGCCGTGGCCTTCACCAATTCCATGTTGCGGCCGGTCAGCGAGCAGCAGAGCACCACATCCGTCGGCTGCACCGTCGCCGCAAGCATCATCTGCATCTGATGGTCGGCGCAGGGCGTCACATGCACGCCGAGGCGGAACAGCCGGTTCTGTAACTCGTCGATCAACCAGCTAGAGACACCGCCGCTGCCGAAGACATAAAGCGCCCGCGCGTTGGCGATGATTTCAGCCGCGCGCTCGACCGTCCGAAGGTCGATCGTTTGCGCCGCCGCCGCCATGGCGTGCTGGGCACGCAGCATGATCCGCTCGATCACTTCGCCCACGTCGCGGGGCAGCGTCAGTGGTTCCAGATAGCGCAAGCCGACGCGCAAGCCGCCCATGATCTTGAGTTTCAGGTCGCGCAGACCCTCGCATCCGGCAACTCGGCTGAAGCGCGTGATCGTCGGCGCCGAGACGCCGAGCCAGGGGACGAGTTCCTCTATCGGTTTTTCGATGAACTCCTTGGGCCGGGTCAGGATCGCGCGTGCAATAACCCTGTGGGACCGGGAAAGACCAGGCTCCAAGGCAATCATGTGGCTGAAAAAGTCGCTTGCTAGGGCTGTGCTGTCGTTGGACCCGCCTGTCGCCTCGACCTCTGTCAGGCCACGTTGGACGATCCGCGGTGTTCGGGGGGCTACTCGGTTCGCTTGCTGTGCCATAGCGCTTTCTACACTGGCTTCGGCCTGCTTGCAGAAAGGAATGAAGTGAGGGTGGATGACGAAGCATCGACCCTCTTATCCTTACCGGAACGCGGCCGAAGTGGCGGAGCGCCGCAAGGATGCTCGAGTCGCCCGTAGCGGCGTCCAGGTCATTCGCCGGCACGGAGCGCCGGGGCGGCAACCGCCACTGTAGACCGCGCGGCAAAAGCAAGGCACGCAAAGCCGAGGCTGATTGCACCCTCGAAACTCCAGGCCGCCTGAAAACCAAAATCGCTGGCGATCCGGCTGAACAGCGGAGGCACCACGGCGCCTCCGACGGCAGCGATGGTCAACATGAGACCGACCGCCGTGGGGATGTCCGAAATATGAAAGACGTTGCCCTGTTGGCCGGGGATCGTCACGAATGGCACGAACGCCGCGATGCCCATTGCCCCGATGATTGCCGCCGCGATCTCGACCCCGTACAGGCCAAGGTACGGAACCAGGATAAAGGTGATCCCCTCGATCACCAAAGCCACTAGGAAGGTCGGGATGGCGCCCAACAAGCGGTCGGTCAGCCACCCGCCGATGAAGGCGCCGGGAATCCCACTCACCAGCAGAATGACGCTGATCGCCTCCGCCGTGCCGGGATCGATGTTGAGCGCCGACTGCGCGTAATGCGGCAGCAACTGCGCCGCGCTGAAATAGCTGCCGTAGCCGCCCAGCAAAGCGAGGCCCATGATCCACAGGGTCGAGTTGCCGAAAACGCGGCGAAGCGACTCCGGGCCAAGATGCTCGCCCTGCAAGACCTCGCCGCTGCCGCTGGGCGGCGTGGGGAAGAGGGCGGCCATCAAGACCAGGGTGACCAGGCCGACGCCTGCGCCGATGAGCAGGCCCTCCCGCCAGCCGACCGCTGCGATGATGCTTCCCCAGCCGAACAGGCCGATGGCGGCCCCGACCGTGAAAGCGACACCGGTAATCAGGCCGTTCGCGGTCGCGAGCTCCCGGCCGCGAAACCAGGCCGTCGTGAGACCGATCGCGCTGCCGAGATAGATCGATCCGCCGACGCCGCAGACGAACCGCCCCGCCAGCAGGGCATTGTAGGACGGCGCCCAGGCCGACACGCCGGCGCCCACCGTTTCCACGGCGATGCCGAGCAGCATTGCGGTCCGCATCCCATAGCGTTCCGCGATCCAGCCGCCTGGGATGTGAGCCAGGCCATATCCCGCGATGAACATGCCGACTATCACGCCCACTTGCGCGAACGTGACCTGCATTTCCGCAATGATGCCGCCGAAAGCCGGAACGATGCTGAACCAGTTCAGCGTGAACTGCAGGAACGATACGAAGATGATCGCCAACGCGGCCCAACGTCTATCCATGATGCTTCTCCCTGCTTGGCGTCGTATTCTTGTTTTTGTTGGGTCAGTCGGCCCGCAGCGAGCCGCCGTGGCACTGGCACGTCCCCAGCTTGCAACGCATCTTCGCCATTTGCTCGAACAGAGGCAAAGGCTGGAACTTCATCTCCTGCCCCTGGAACCCGGCATAGAGGTTCGTGACCGTGACGACGATGCGTTCCGCATCGCTCCAGTCGGCGTACGAGCCCAAAGGAATGTCGAAGGCCGCCTCGGCCGCCGGCATCCCGGCCTGAAAGCGCTTGAACGCCTCGTCTTGGACATATTGCAGGTAATCCCGCATGGTCCTCACCGTAGTCTTGTCGGCCACGTTGCCATGGCCGGGAACCACGACGTCGACATCCATGTCGAGGATGCGGTCGCAGGCCGCGATCCAGTTCTTGACCGGCCCGGCCCAGGCGATCGGGGTGCCCTCGTTGAACAGGATGTCGCCCGTGAAGACGATCCGGTCTTCGGGCAGAAGGACGAGCGTGTCGCCCTTGGTGTGCGCTGGGCCGACCTCGATCAGCTTGACGGCCTTGTTGCCCACCCGCAGGTCGAGTTCGCCGTTGAAGGTGCGCGTCGGCTTGGTCAAGGTGATCCCGTCGAAATCGAACGGCTTGAACAGTTCACAGATGAACGCGCCACCCTCGCCCTGGCCGCGGGCCGTCATCATCAGATGGTGAAAGGCCGAGGCGGGAAACTCCTCCATCTCGTGAGCGGTGGCTTCCGACCCGATGATCTCGGCGCCTGCAACGAGTTCGTTGCCATAGCAATGATCGCCGTTGGCGTGCGTGTTCACGAGCGTGTTGATGTGCGCCGCGGCAGGCACGGATTGCCGCATGGCATCCAGCATCTCCGCGGTCAGCTTGAGGTCGAAGAGCGTGTCGACGAGCAAAGTTTGATCGCCGTCGACGATCAGGCCCGCGTTGCTCCATCCCCAGGAACCATCCGGCTGCAGGTAGGCCCACACATCCGTGCCGACCTCGTGCATACCCTTCGTGAACTGCCACTTGGCCATCCCAACCTCCCGAGCCGTGTCGCGCCGCAGTTCTCCCGGCGTTTTCACACGCCGGCCGCTTTGGCATTTCCAGAAACGTAAGCGGCGATCAGGACGTTGACAAGAACTTTATCAGTCGACTAATAAAGATGGTGGGGAGTTCGATGCTGGTCGGTTTGCGGAAGGTGGTGAAGCGGTCCGGAACACGCGAGCGCATCCTTGCAACCGCGGAGCGGCTGTTTGCCCAGTACGGTTACGACGGCGTATCCATCAGGCAGATCGGGGCGGCAGCCGACGCGCAGATCGCGCTTATCAACTATCATTTCGGCACAAAGGAGGTGCTGTACCGCGCCGTCTTCGAGAACCGTATCAGTCCGCTGAGCGAGCGGCGGCGCACCGCGCTCGCAGACGCATTATCGGGCGAGGCCGGGACGCCGACGATAGAAGCGGTGCTTGACGCGCTGGCGCGGCCGTGGATCGAGATGAATGGAACCGAGGAGGGACGCTGTTATACGCGGCTGATCGCCCGCGAGGGATACGATCCCCGTGAGGCCGAGCGTGGCATTCTTCGTGACCTGCTGGACCCCGTTGCGCGGGATTTCATTCGGGCCATGGAACAGGTTCTGCCAAATCACCGCCGCTCCGACGTTCATTGGGCCTACCACTTCTTCATCAGCACGCTGCAACTGGTGCTGGCAAACCCGGGACGGGTCGGGCGCCTGTCTGGCGACTTGCTCGACCATCAATCGAGCGATGCCACCGTAAAGCGGCTGGTCGGCTTCGTTTCGGCGGCGCTGAACGCGACCCCGGAGCTTGAAGAATAAAAGAGGGGAGATGCCATGAGGCTTGTCACATTCCAATCGGCCGACGGCCGATCCGCGGCGGGCGCCCTGGTGGACGGCGACACGCGGATCGTCGATTTGCAGGCCGCCTGCATTGACCGCTGGAGCGAGCCTTCGCCCATGCTGTCGAGCGTTCTGGCGATGGCGGAGACGGGAGAAGCGGCGCTTTCGCTGGCCTCGGAAATGATCGCGGGCGCCACTAGGGCTGGAACAAACCTGATCGGCCGCGATGCCGTGCGGCTGCGCGCCCCGATCCCGCAGCCACCGCAGATGCGAGACTTCCTATGTTTCGAGAAGCATTTGGTCCAGGCCTTCCAGCAGGCCCGCATCGTCCGCTCCAAACAATTCCCGGACCCGGAACAGGCGATGGCCGACATGGAGCAGCAGGGCATTCTGTCCATCCCGCAGACCTGGTACGAACGGCCGATCTTCTATCACCCCAACCGATTGGACGTGATCGGGCATGACGAGGACGTGCTTTGGCCGGACTACTCGACGCTGATGGATTTCGAGCTGGAGTTCGGCGCCTACATCGGCAGGCCGGGGCGAGACATCAGCCCGGACGACGCGGGCCGCCACATCTTCGGCTACACGATCTTCAACGACTTCTCGGCGCGCGACGAGCAGACAAAGGACATGCCGGGCCAACTCGGCCCAGGCAAGGGCAAGGACTTCGACGGCGCCAACGTCATGGGACCCTGCCTTGTCACCGCCGACGAACTGCCTGATCCCTATAATCTTACCATGGTGGTCCGTGTGAACGGCGAGGAGTGGGGTCGCGGGCATTCGAGCGAGATGAAGTGGCGTTTTGCAGATTGCATTGCCCATGTGTCGCGCTCCGAGACGTTGCATTCGGGCGAGTTCCTGGGTTCCGGCACGGTCGGCAACGGCTGCGGCCTCGAGCACATGCGCTTCCTGGCAAGCGGGGATTTGGTCGAACACGAGGTCGAGAGGATCGGCATCCTTCGCAACCGCGTCCTGCGGCGGGCGCGCTGACAGTCACCTTCCACGCGCGTCCCTTCTACGCGCATCATGGAGTGAGCGATGATAAACCAGTCGATCGTGGGATGGGCGCATTCGCCCTTTGGCAAGCTGCCCGACGCGGACGTGGAGGCCCTGATCGGCCGCGTCGCCCGGGCGGCAATCGAGGACGCCGGGATCGAACCCGACGAGGTTGACGCCGTCTTCGTCGGGACGTTCAACAGCGGCTTCTCCAAGCAGGACTTTCCCGCGTCGCTGGCCATGCAGTCGGTTCCCGAACTCCGCTTCAAGCCGGCCACGCGCTGCGAAAACGCCTGTGCGTCAGGCAGTGCGGCGCTGTTCGACGCTCGCAACTACCTGGCTGCGAACGGCGCGCGCTTCGCCCTCGTCATCGGAGCCGAAAAGATGACCTCGGCGACCGGCGCCGAAGCGGGAGACCATCTGCTCGGCGCCAGCTACCGCCGTGAGGAAGGCGATATCGCCGGTGGCTTTGCGGGTGTGTTCGGCCGCATTGCCCAGAGCTACTTTCAAAAGAACGGCGACCAGTCCGATGCCCTGGCCCGGATCGCCGCCAAGAACCACCTGAACGGCGTCGACAACCCCTATGCCCAGTTGAGGAAAGATCTCGGCTTCGAGTTCTGCCGGACCGTGAGCGACAAAAATCCGATCGTCGCGGCTCCGTTGCGCCGCACCGATTGCTCTCCGGTGTCGGACGGTGCGGCGGCACTGATCCTGCGCAACGACGACCTCGGCCGCGACCTTGCCAAAGCAGTCAAGATTCTGGCCTGCGCGCACACGACCGACCTGATGCCGATGTCTGGCCGCGACATGACGCGGTTCGAGGCGGGAGAGCGGGCCTGGGCGCAGGCGTTCGCCGCAACCGGCCTGGCCATCGGCGACCTTTCGTTCGTCGAGACACACGACTGCTTCACCATCGCCGAGTTGATCGAATACGAAACCATGGGCCTGACCCGGCCGGGTGAAGGCTGGCGCGCCGCAGCCGAAGGCTGGACCACGCGCGACGGACGCCTGCCGGTGAACCGCTCCGGCGGCTTGAAGTCCAAAGGACATCCTGTCGGGGCGACGGGCGTCTCGATGCACGTCATGGCCGCGATGCAACTGAGCGGAGAAGCGAACGCTATGCAACTGCCGAAGGCCGATCTCGGGGCGGTCTATAACATGGGCGGGTCAGGCGTGGCCAATTACGTCTCGCTGCTTCAGAGAAGCGATATCTGATCGGCGGCTCTGATGCCGTTACGGCGTCAGCGCATCCAGGTCGTCGTACAGGGCTTGGCTATGGTGGTAGAGCCGGTCGAACACGGGTTGCATTCGGGCATAGATGTCGGACCAGGCAGGGTCCGGCATGATCTCGGCCTTGAACGTCACGACCGCCCCGATCGCCTCCTCAAGGCTGCCGTAGCGGCCCATCGCGGTCTGGGTCATCGTGGCGCATCCGACGATGCCGCACTCCGCCTCCGCTGGCACGACGACCGGAACGCCGTAGATGCTGGCCTTGATCTTGAGCCATAGCTCGGTCTTGGCGCCGCCGCCCGACGCGATCACCCGTTCTACCGGCAGGCCGGCGGCGGCCTCCATGATGCGGAGATGGCGGGCTGCCGCGAACGCCACTCCCTCCAGGGTCGCGCGTTGCAGGTCGCGCAGGCCATGCGATGCGCCAAGCCCGAAGAACTGCGCCCGCGCATTGCGGTGGCGGCCAAGCCGCTCGCCGGTGAGGTAGGGCATGAACAGCAGGCCGTCGGCGCCAGGGTTCGCCTTGGCGGCCTCGGCGACCACATGGTCGTATCCCGCCTGGTTCTCGTAGAAGGCGCGGCGTATCCACCGCACCGCGTCGCCGCCGGTCTCGAGCAGGACGAAGGCGCCCCAGTGACCCTCGATGGTGGCCACGTTGCAGATTTCCGGGTCCAGCAGCGGCGCGTCGGCGATCAGGGTGAGGATGCACGACGTTCCGGTCACATCGGACGCCAAACCCGGCCGGCACGCTCCGGAGCCGAACAGCGCCATCGGATAATCCGCGCCGCCGACCAGAACCGGCGTACCCTCGAGCAGGCCGGTCTCGACAGCCGCCTGGGTCGTCACGTGGCCCAGTATGTCCAGCCCGTCGCGGATCGGCGGCAGCTTGCTCGTGTCGAGCCCCAGCGCACCGGCCATTTTCGTCGACCAGGCGCCGGTGCGGGGGTCCATGAGGAAGCTGCAGGACGCATCGCCCCGGTCCATGGCGATCTCGCCTGTCAGGCGCAGGTTGATGAAGTCTTTGGGCATCAGGACGTGGGATGCCCGGGCGTAGGCGTCGGAGTCGTTGTCGCGCAGCCAGGCGAGCTTGAAGCCGGGCCAAGCCGGTGTGGCCGGGTTGCCGGTGTCCTGCAGGTAGTCGGCCGCCGGATGCCTCGCCTCGAACGCCGTGACGAGTGCCACCGTGCGCTTGTCGTTCCAGAGCGGGGCGTTGATCCGCGTCGGACTGCCGTTCCCATCCACCAGCACAGTGCCATGCATCTGCCCGCAGGCGCACACGGCAGCGACACGCCGCGCGGCGTCCGGCGTCCGGTTCAGCACCATGCGGATGGCCTGGACCACGCCGGCCCACCACCCGGCCGCGGACTGCTCGGACCAGCCGAACGCCGGGACGATCTGAGCCTGCTCGACCGCCGCGATCGACAGGATGGCCCCGCCGGCATCGACCAGCGCCGCCCGGACGCTCCCGGTTCCGACGTCGATGGAAAGCGTGAGGTCCTGGGTCCCGCTGGGCGGCAGGCTCATCGCTTCAGCCAGCGGGTGCCGTATTGCAGCAGCATGGCGATCACGATGATGATGCCCATGAAGACCTGCTGGTCGTAGCCGGGCACGTCGGCGAGATTCATGATGTTGCCGATCACGCCCATGACCAGCGCGCCGAGCAGGGTGTTCATCACGCCGCCGCGCCCGCCCATCAGGCTGGCGCCGCCGATGACCACCGCCGCGATCACGTTGAGTTCCGCCCCGACGCCGAGCGAGCCCGATCCGACGCCGGTGCGGCTCACGCTGATGATGCCGGCAATGGCGGCCAGCGCGCCCGAGATGACGTAGACCGCCAGGATGTAGCGCGGCGCCGCGATCCCTGACAGGCGCACGGCCTCCGCGTTGGAACCGATGGCTTTCACGAGGCGGCCGAACTTGGTGAAACCCAGCACCAATCCTCCCACGATGAAGACGGCGAACATGAGCAGGACGGGTTGCGGGATGCCGAACGCAAAGCCCGCGCCGAAGTCTGTCAACGTGTTGCCAGCGTCACCCATCAGGATTGGCTGGCCGTTGGAGACGATCAGGGCGACGCCGCGTGCCGCCGTCATCATGGCCAGCGTGATGACGAAGGGCGGCAATTCAGCGTAGGCGACGAGGATGCCTGTCACCAGCCCGGCCGCGGCGCCCGCGCCGATTGCCGCGCCGACGCTGAGGGCCGTCCCATGCCCGCCGACGATGAAGCTCGCGCAGGTGACGCTGCCGAGCGCCAGCAGCGACCCGACCGAGAGGTCGATGCCGCGCGTGAGAATGACGAACAACATGCCGACGGCCATGATGCCGGTCGGCGCCACCTGCCGGAGCACGTTGAGGATGTTGCGGCCGGTCAGGAACGCGTCGGACTGGTAGGTGGCGCCGAGCACGAGGATGACGAAGATCAGAGCTGTGCCGTAGCTCCGGAACAACTCCGCGACCTCGATGCGCGCGCGTTTTTCCTTGGGCATGTCGACGGTCAAAACGGTCATGTCAGCTCACTGTGAAAGGACGGCTGGGTGAGAGGACGGCTGGGTGAGGGGAGGGCCGGCCTGGTTCGTCATGGCCAGCGTAAGCAGGCGTTCTTCGTTGTAGCCGTCATGGAAGAGCGTGCCCTGGATTCTGCCCTCCGCCATGACCATCACGCGGTCGCAGATGCCGAACAGCTCCTGGTGCTCGGACGAGATCACCAGGATGGCCTTGCCGGCCGCCGCCAGTTCCTCGATCAGGGCATAGATCTCGGTTTTGGCGCCGACGTCGACGCCGCGGGTCGGCTCGTCGAGGATGATGACGTCGGTGCCGGCGTGGAACCACTTGGCCAGCACGACTTTCTGCTGGTTGCCGCCCGACAGGCTCGACACGTTGGCTTCGATGCTGGAGCTTTTCACGCGCAGCCGTTGCGACAGCTTGCCGACCATGGCCTTCTCGACCCGCTTTCGGATCCCGCCGGCGAAATTAACCACCGGAGCCAACCGCGCCATCGTCGTGTTGGTGCGGATCGACATGTCCAGGATCACGCCCTGATGCTTGCGGTCCTCCGGCACCAAGCCGATTCCCGCAACGACGGCGTCGGGCGGCGCAGTGATTTTCGCCTTGCGGCCGCGCAGGAAGATGTCGCCGGCATCGCGCGCGTCCGCCCCGAAAATCAGCCGGACCGTTTCGGTTCGACCGGACCCGACAAGTCCGCCGAGGCCTACGATCTCGCCGGCCTTGATCGAGAAGCTGACGCCACGCACCCGTTTGCCCCGCGCGAGGTTCTCCACCCGCAACACCTCTTCGCCGATGACGCGGTCCGGCCCCTTCGGGAACATCGCGGCAAGCGGGCGACCGACCATCATGCGGATGACGTCGTCGATGCTCGACGTGCTGGGCGTGGTGACGCCGGCGACCTGGCCGTCCTTCATCACCGTGATCCGGTCGGAGATCTTGAACACCTCTTCCAGGCGATGGGAGATGTAGACGATCCCGGCCCCGTCGGCGCGAAGCCCGGCGATGATGCCGTGCAGCCGCTCGGCGTCCCGCGTCGACAGCACCGCCGTCGGCTCGTCGAAGACAATAACACGCACCTTCTGCGACAGGGCTTTGGCAATCTCGATGACCTGCTGATGGGCCACCGCGAGGCTGCCGACCGTGCGTCGCGGGTCGATGTCGAAGCCGAGCCTGGTCAGCAGGTCGCGCGCGCGCCGGTTCAACGCCGGCCACGATATGGCGGCAGGCAGCTCGCGCATGAAGATGTTTTCGGCCACTGAGAGATCCGGCGCCAGAGCCGTCTCCTGGTGGATGACGGCGATCCCCCGCGATGCCGCGATGCGCGGGTCGTAGGCCGTCACAGGCTCGCTGCCGATGCGGATCTCCCCGCTGTCGCGAGCGGTCTCACCGGCCAGCACGCGCATCAGGGTCGATTTGCCCGCACCGTTCTCGCCGATCAGCGCATGGACCTGTCCGGCCTCCAGGGCGAAGTCGACGCCCTTGAGGGCCCGCACGCCGCCGAATGCCTTCATGATGCCTTTGAGTTCGACAAGTGTGGGCATATGTCTGTCCTGGCGAGGAAATCCCATCGACCGCGGCGCTGCTTCGAAGCGGCCGGGCGGGTCGCGCCGCCCGGCCTGCCAGAAACTGCCGGCCTGCTTAGAACACCGCGTCGGGCCGGTAATACTTGTCGATGTTGTCCTTGGTGATGACAGCAGGCGTGGTGTAGTCCAACTTGGGGAAGTCGGCCGGGAGCGTGCCGGCGACGGCCTTCAAGCCCGCGTCAATCGCCGTGCGGCCGACGACAGCCGGATCATTCAGGCCGGTGGCGCCGTACTTGCCGTCCTTAATCATCCGCAATGCTTCTTTCTGACCGTCGGCTGCGGCGACCAGCAGGACGTCGTTAAGTTTGCCGGCCGCTTCCAGAGCCTTGCGGGCGCCGAGCACCATGGAGTCGTTCTCGCCCAGGACGACGTTGATGTCGGGATGCGCGGTCAGGATGTCTTCCATGGCCTTCAGGCCGCCGTCGTTGTTCCAGGCGCCCCAGCCTTGGGCCACGACCTCGAAACCGGCCTTGCCGGAACCGACCAACTGGCCCTCCATGATGCCGCGCAACACGCCGAGGCGTCGCTCCTGCCCGACGACATTGCCCTTGTCGCCGGAGAGCAGTGCGATCCTCATCGGCTTGCCGGCCATCGTCTTGGCGATCCACTGGCCGACAAGGAAGCCGTTCTGGTCGTTGGAGGATTGCACCAACGTCACGTAATTAGCCTTGGGATCGAGGCCGCTGTCGATCACCACAACCTTGACGCCCGCCTTGGCGGCGGCGTTCACGGCCGGAACCAAGCCCTCGGGATCACGCGGGTTTATGACGAGGAGATTGACGCCCTTGGACACCATGTCCTCGACGTCGCCGATCTGCTTGCTCATGTCGTTCTGGCCATCCGACGTGGACACCGAACAACCGGCCTTCTTGGCTTCTTCCTGGGCGGCCTGAAGCTGAGCCGCGTAATAGGGCGCGTTGAGGGTGAACATCGATATGCCGATCTTGCAGTCGGCGGCGTGCCCGGCGCCGGCGAAGCTTGCCGCGAGGGTCGACGCAAGCATACAGGATTTAAGCGACTTACGGATCATTGAGTCCTCCCAGGTCAGGCTTCAGAGCCTTTTTCGTAGCTTTACTACGCGGCCATTCGTGATGAATAGTCCTGGCCCTGTCAATGCCTATTTTCAGATCGATCTCCCTAAACGGCATCAACCTTGGTGAGCATCGGCTTCGAAGAACCCCAGTGTAAAAACGGGAGACGGTCGCTCCGTCGGCAGAAAGCAGGCTGCTTGCTCTACTCGCACCGAATGCTCTTGCCTTAGAACGGTATTCTGGTAGTTAAACTACCGGAGTTGCCGAGAATTAAGAGGGTCACGATGCAGCCGACAAGTTGTCTGGTGGAGGTGCGTAGCGGAACGCTCAAGGGGTGCACCGGCCGCTACGAGAAGCGGCTCTCGGACCTTGTTGGGATTTATGCCGACGCGGACGCCTTCGCGGCCCGCCTGCGTGAGAGCGCCGATCCGCTGGTTTATGCCGTGGAGGATTTGCGCCCCTCGACTGCGGCCGGCGACATGATCTTCGGCGTGACGCGCATGATCCCCGGCCAGGTCGGAGGCGAGTTCTTCGTGACTCGAGGGCACATCCATGCCAAGGCCAATCGGCCCGAGATCTACTACGGCGAAAGCGGCGTCGGACTGATGCTGCTTGAGTCGCCGGAGGGCGAAACCCGTATCGTCGAGATCACGCCGCGCACCGTTTGCTACGTGCCGCCGTATTGGATCCATCGCTCGGTAAACGTCGGCGCCGAAGATCTTATCATGACCTTCGCCTACCCGGCCGACTCTGGCCAGGACTATGAAATCATCGCCAAGTCGGGCGGTATGCGCCAGCGGATCGTCGATGACGGCTGCGGCAGTTGGAAAGCGGTTGACAACTCGGAGTACCGGCCGCGCGATGCCTCGGCGGTTGCTCGCATCATGGCGAGCGCTGACTAACCATATCGGAGTGTTCCATGTCTGACCTGTTTGCCAGGATCGAAGCCGTCGGCGTCGTGCCGGTCATCGCCATCGAAAGCGTCGAGCACGCCGTCGCTCTTGCCGACGCGTTGCTCGAAGGCGGGCTGCCGGTGGCCGAAATCACCTTCCGCACCGAGGCCGCGGCCGATGTGATCGCGCGCATGACGCGCGAACGGCCCGAACTCATGGTCGGGGCAGGCACGATCCTCGACCAGGCTTCGCTCGACGCCGCACGCCGCAGCGGAGCCGCCTTCGGGTTGGCGCCGGGTTTCGATGCCGAGATCGTGGCTGGCGCCGACGCGGCCGGCCTCCCCTTCGCCCCCGGCATCATGACGCCAAGCGAGCTTGGCGCGGCCATGAAGCTCGGAACGCGCGTGCTCAAGTTCTTCCCCGCCGGCATCGCGGGTGGGCCCGCCGCGCTCGAAGGGATCGTGGCCCCGTTCTGGCATCTGCGTCCGCGTTTCATCCCGACCGGCGGCGTGACGGAGGCTACCATGGGCGAGTGGCTGCGTATGCCGTCCGTTCTCGCGGTTGGAGGCACCTGGATCGCCCGTACCGACGACATCCGTGACGGGCGCTGGGCCGACATCACCCGCAAGGCGCGGGCGGCCGTCGCCGCCGCCAAGAATGTCCGGGAGCCACGATCCTGACCTACTCCCCCGCCACCCAGCCGACGCTCTACTTCATCGGCGTGTCGACTTCGAAAAGTTCGATCATGCGGGTGTTCCCCGCCTGGGCGAGCCATCTCGGCTTGAAGGACGCCGTGATCCGCGGGATGGACTTCCCGCTTCACGCCGCTCCCGCCGCCTACCGCGCCGCGGTCGAGTTCATCAAGGCCGACCCGCTGTCGCTGGGTGCGCTGGTCACGACGCATAAGATCGATCTGTTCAAGGCCTGCCGCGACCTGTTCGAGGTCATCGACCCACATGCGGCGGCAATGGGGGAGACGAGCTGCATCTCCAAGCGGGACGGCAAGCTTGTCTGCCACGCCAAGGACCCGATCTCGTCAGGCCTGGCCCTCGACGGCTTCCTCCCGCCGAACCACTTTGCCCAAACCGGCGCCGAGGTGTTCTCGATCGGGACGGGCGGCTCGACGATCGCGCTCACCTGGCAGCTGATGCGACGCGAGCGCGCGTCCAACGTGCCCTCCCGCATCGTCGTCTCCAACCGGACCCAGTCCCGGCTCGACGAGATCCGGCGCATTCACGCCGAGGTCGCATCCGACGTACATGTCGAATACGTGACGGCGCCGGAGCCGAGCGACAACGACGCGGTGGTGGCCACGCTGAAACCCGGCTCGCTGGTCATCAACGCGACCGGCCTCGGCAAGGACGCGCCAGGCTCGCCACTGACCGACGCGGTCCGGTTCCCGCAGAACGGGATCGCCTGGGATCTGAACTATCGCGGCGACCTCATCTTTCTCGATCAGGCGCGCGCCCAGCGCAGCCGTTGCCACATGCAGATCGAGGATGGCTGGACCTATTTCATCCACGGGTGGACGCAGGTCATCGCCGAAGTGTTCCACACCGGCATCCCAGCCTCCGGGCCGAGCTTCAATGCGCTGTCGCATATCGCCACCGTGGCAGCCAAGGCGCCCTGAGAGGCACGACGATGACACGCATCCTGGTCACGCCGCGTTCGCTCACATCCGTCTCCCATCCAGGCGCTCGAAGCGCAAGGCTACGAGATCGTGATGCCGCCGGCGGGGAAGTTGCCCGAGGAGGCCGATCTCCTGCGGCTGCTGCCGGGGTGCGCCGGTTGGCTCGCCGGGGTGGAGCGGGTGTCGGCGGCTGTCATCAAGGCGGCGGCGGATTTGCGCGTGATTAGCCGAAATGGGGTCGGGACCGATAACCTGCCGATGGACGTGGTCCGCCGGCGCGGCATCAAGGTGCGGACCGCCGACGGCGCGAATGCGGCCGGGGTCGCCGAACTGGCGATTGGCCTGATGCTGGCTTCCCTACGCCACATCCCTGCGGCGGACGCGGGCATCAAATCCGGCGCCTGGCCGCGGCGGCGCGGGCGTGAGGTGCGGGGGCGCATTATTGGGGTTGTCGGCTGCGGCGCAATCGGGCGTGAGGTGATCCGGCTCGGCGCGGCCCTTGGCGCGTCCATACTCGCCTTTGATCCCGCGCAGCCCGACGGCGCGGCGACCGAACGGTTCCGCTGGGCGGAGCTACCGGAAATCCTCGCGGCAGCCGACATCATCAGCCTGCATTGCCCGCCGCCGCTGAACGGAAGGCCGCTGATCGGCGCGGCGGAACTGGCGTCCATGCCGCCCGGCGGCATCATCGTGAACACCGCGCGGGCGGCCCTGGTCGATGAGACGGCAATCATCGCGTCACTCAACGCTGGTCGGCTTAGCGTCTATGCCGCCGATGTCTTTGCCGAAGAACCGCCGCTCTCCCTGTTGCCTGCGGGCCACGGCGGTGTCATCGCGACCAGCCACATCGGCGCCTTCACCGAGGAGAGCGTCGATCGCGCGACCGAGATCGCGGTGGCCAACCTGGTCGAGAGTTTGCAAACTCCGCCGAGTGCCTAAAACCGCCGTGCCGGTTAAGGTCGTCGCACGAGCTTTCGCCGAACCGCTCTCCGGGCTTTGCAATCGAAAGATGGAGCATGTTGCAGAAAGTCGCCGGACTGCGCCGGCCGATCAAGAACGTCCTGGAAGTCGTGCGCACGGCCTTGCCGGAGTTGCGGAAGTCCGATGCCAAGGTGGCCAAGCTCATCCTGGCCGATCCATTCCGGATACTCCAAACCAGCGTAGGCGAGGCGGCAAACCTTGCCGGCGTCAGCCAACCGACCGTCATCCGATTCTGCGTAGCGGTCGGCTTCTCCGGCTATCAGGAGTTCAAGCTCCAGTTGGCGCAAAGTTTGGCGCTGGGCCGGGCGGCCACGCACTCGGTGATCTCCGGCACCGATACGTTGGACGGCGTGGCCGACAAGATCTTCGAGTACACCATGACCAGCCTCGACTGGGCAAGGCAGCACCTCGACAGGGGCGCCCTCAACCAGGCGGTCGACATCCTGGCAGCCGCGCCATCGATCGATTTCTTCGGCTTTGGCGCATCCGGCATCGTCGCCCAGGACGCGCAGCAGAAATTTCCACTGTTCGACGTGCCTTGCAGGGCTCAGTCCGACTCCCACCAACAGATCATGATGGCCTCGATGCTGAGGCCCGGCGACGTCGTGGTGGTGATCTCGAACACAGGCCGCACGCGGCAGATCGTCGAAGCGGCGCGGATCGCCCGCCAGCGTGGCGGCAAAGTCATCGGGATTGTCGGGGCGGAAGGCGCCGTCAGCGGCGAATGCGATGTGACCCTGACCGTGGAGACGCTCGACAACACCAACGTATACACGCCCACGACATCGCGGATCGCGGCGTTGGTCGTGATCGACATCCTGTCGACCGCCGTCGCGTTGCGACGCGAGGATGAGCACATGGCGCGCCTGCAACGGATGAAACGGCACCTGAACGTGTTCCGCTCCGTCGACGGCGACGACGAGTCATCCGCGTGAGCCGAACGCCCTCACGAACTCAGGTCCGGATCATGCCGCCATCGACGTATAGGGTTTGGCCGGTGATGAACCCGGCATCGTCGCTGGTGAGGAACGACAGGGCGCCCACCAAGTCGTCGGGCTCTTCCGGACGCTTGATCGCCTGCAGGTTGGCCATGTAGCGGAACTGGTCGGAGTCGGCCAGTTCCTTTGGCGCGTCCGCGCGGCCGGTCGTGCCTGGGGTCCGGGTAAGGCTGGGCGCGATGGCGTTCACGGTGACGCCCTCCGGCGCAAGCTCCGTCGCCAAGGCACGGGTAAGCCCGATCACGCCGCCCTTGCTGGCGATGTAATGGGCGAAGTCCCCCAGCACCATGCCGAAGGTGTTGGATGCCATGCTGACCACGCGCCCCCACCGCCGCTCCCGCATGGCTGGCGCGAACGCGTGGCACATGAGGAAAACCGCGTCGAGGTTGACGCTCATCACCCGTCGCCAATCGGCGAAACTCATTTCGGCGAACGACTGCGCGGGGTAGATGCCGGCGTTGTTGACCAGGATGTCGCAACGGCCAAAGCGGGCTTCGACGCCGCGGACCAACGCCGCCACGTCGTCCGGCGCGGAGACGTCGCATCTGAACGCGGCAGCCTGCCGGCCGGCGCGCTGGACCATGGCCACCGTCTCCTCGGCGGGCTGACGGTCGGCGATCGCGATGTCCACCCCGTCCTCGGCGAGCCGTCGCGCGAACGCCTGGCCGATGCCCGCCGCACCTCCGGTGATGACCGCGACCTTGCCCTCGTGTCCTCGTGCCATTGCGTGCGCTCCCTTGTCGCGTTTGGTCAGACCAGCAGAGCCGCGTCTTCCGACTCCGCCCGCCGCATCGCCTCGAGCGTGGCATCGACCGCCTTCAGGTAGTCGGCCTCCATCGTCTGCGCATATTCTTTTTCCTCCTTGCTGCCCGCCGCCACGCCTTCCAGGGTCAGGTTGTACGAGAAGCGCAGGTTGAGCTTGCCCGAATGCTCTTCCTCGATCTCGTTCAGGATGGTGCCAAGGACGGTGCCGGTCAGGCGCTCGAAGGTGACGCGGCGCTCCGGCTCCAGCGTCACGAGTTCCTGCATGATCTCGCCGCGCAACGAGATCTCGCGCACGAATTGCAGGTCGGAGCGGCGTTCGATCACCTTGCACTGGGTGATCGCCGGCACGAACGGCAGCGCGTTGTTGGCCTTCATGGCGAGGCCTTTCCATACCTTCGCGCGGGTCAGCGTCGGTTTGCCGGGCGCGTTGACCGGGCTTGACTTGCTTACTTCGATCATCGGGATGTTCCTGTCGTAGGGGCGTTCACGCGGCTGCGGCGATCTCCGCGCCACAACTCGAGCGATACCAGTCGTTGAGTTCGCCGCAGGTGCCGAACCAGACCTTGTCATGCGACTTGATGTGCGCGAACGCCCGGCGCAGGTGCTTGACGCGGAAGGCGTGGCCGGAGATGAACGGGTGCAGCGAGATCGGCATCACCCGCGGGATCGTGGCGCCTTCCTCATAGAGCACGTCGAACTGGTCCATGATGAGTTCGGCGAACTCCGGGGCGCTCAGTCCCTTGCCAAGGATCGCCGGCACGTCGTTGGCCTCCAGCGTGTAAGGCATCGAGATCAGGTTGCCGTTGCGCACCTTCATGGCGAACGGCTGGTCGTCGCAGGCGTAGTCGCTGACGAACTCGATGCCGGCCTCGGCAAGCAGGTCGGGGGTGGCGAAGGTCTCGGCGAGGTGAGAGCCGAGCCAGCCCTTCGGCTGCTTCCCGGTCGCTTCGGCGATGACCGCGAGCGAGGACTGGATCACCGCTTGCGCGTCGGAGTCCGACATCCCGTTCAGGATGCTCGACGCGGTGTGGCCCTGCGCGTTCCACTCCCAATTCCGTGCCGAGCCGGCGGCGATCACCTCCGGGTACTCGTGGCAGACGTCGGCATGGAGGTTGACGCTGGCGCGCAGGTTAAACGAGTCCAACAGGTCGAACAGCCGCCAGATGCCGACCCGGTTGCCGTAGTCCCGCCAGCCGTAGTTCAGGATGTCGGGGACCATGTGCTGGGTTCCCGGGTAGACCGCGTGCGCCGGCTGCGGCACGTCGAGCGGGAAGTGCTCGATGTTGACGTAGATGACGAACGCGACGCGGGCGCCGCCGGGCAGGCTGAAGCCGCGGTTGCGGGTGATCGGGTGGAACGGGTAGCGCGGCGTCTGGGTCAGCGTGTAAGGCGCCTTGATTGCGGCGTTCATGGCGAGAATAGCCTCCTGCTGACCTCGTTCAGTTCCGGGTCGTTCGCCTCCAGCAGCCGGTCGTTGCCCTCGACCCACTGGAAGCAGTGTTTGAGACGGGCGATGCGCCAGCCATGGTCGGTGCGGACGTAGCTGTTCTCGTACCACCCGTACTGCACGTTCTCGCTGGAGCCGCGGTCGCCGGCGCGATGGTGCCGGGAGGCGTGGTACAGCACGCTGGTCGCGGCGTCGCCATCGAGCGCGATGACGTGGTTCGAGTATTGGTGATGCACCTTGAGCGGCGACAGCAGCAGGCGCGCGAACTCGGTCCACAAATCGGCGTCCACCACGGCCGGCGGCTGCCCGGTCAGGTCGCGGAAATCGACCTCGATCCGATCAAGGAACGTCGAGCGGTACATTGGCCAGTCATGCAAATCGAGCGCGCGGCCAAAGCGCAGCATCAACTGGTCGATCGCCGCACGCTCCGACAGTTCGCGCAACTGGTCCTGGGCCATGACGGAAGCCTTTCGCGACAAGGGGCGGGGGTCCGGCAGCGGCCTCGGGTCGCCGCCGCCGCCGAACACGGCGTGCAGCGGGCCGGCGATCTCCGGGCGCGTCACGTCGATCAGCGCCGGGTTGCCCTCGCACCACTGGATGCGCTGGCGGAGTTTCCGAACCCGCCAGGCTGCATCGTCGCGGATCAGATCCGCGTCGTACCAACCGAGTTGCAGGTAGCCGGAGTCGCCGCGGCTGCCCGGCCGGTGGTGGCGCGCCGCCATGTAGAACACGCCGGTCGCGTGGTCGCCTTCGATGTCGACCTGCATGTTCGTGGTCTGGTGGTGCGCCCGGATCGGATCGAGGCAGGCGGCGGCGAAGCGCGTCCAGTCATCGGCGGCGACGGTCCGGGCGGGCGCTCCGGTGAGGTCGGAGAAATCGATCCGCACTGGATCGGTCAGGCACGCCCGGTAGAGCGGCCAGTCCCGCGTGTCGAGCGCGCGGCCGAAGCGGAACATCGTGGCCTGGATGGCGTCGCGATCCAGCAATTCCCGCAGCCCGGGGGCGGCAGTCGTCACGCCGGTCATGCGCCGTAGCCCAGGAAGCCACGGGCGCGCACCGCCTCCGGCCATGACTGGCATTGCGAGCCGGTCAGTTGGGTGCGCAGGCAAAGCTGCGTCTCGCACCCGCAGCGGCGCACCGCAATATCCGAACCGTCGCGAACCTTCTCGAGCCAGTCGGGATCGGCGAACAACGGCCGGGCCAGCCCAACCGCGTCGGCCTCCTCGTCGGCCAGGATGCGTTCGATCAGCGCGGGATCGGAAATGCCGCCGTTGGTGAACACCGGCAGCGTGGTGGCGGCCTTGATCGCCCGGGCCTGCGCGTGCTGGAACACCGGGTGTCCCATCAGCCCGTCGTTCTCCGGCATCCGCATCGTCTCGAACGTCGCCACGATCGGCATCACGAAGTCGAGGCCCGCGCTTCCGAGTTCGCCGACGAGGCGCACGGCGTCGGCCAGGGTCCAGCCTCCCGCCGCCAGTTCGTCGCTGGTCAGGTGCAGGCCCACGATGAAATCGGCCGCCACCGCCGCGCGCACCGCTTGCAGGACCTCATGCAGCAGGCGCGTGCGCCCGGCGAAATCCCCGCCGTAGCGGTCGGCGCGACGGTTCATCCGGGGCGAGAGAAAACTGGAAATCAAGAAGCCCTGCGCCGCGTGCAGTTCCACGCCATCGAAACCCGCGTCCTGCGCCAGCTTGGCGGTATTCGCGAAAGCGGCAACGCTGGCCTCGATTTCGGCCAACGTCATCTCGGCCGGCATCGCGACCCGGCCGGGAGTCAGCGGGAAGGCGACGGCCGAGGGGGCCAGCCGCCGCGCCTGCTCGTAGACATCCCACGGCCCGGCATAGCGCCCGGCATGGACGATCTGCATGACCGCGAGCGCGCCGTGGCGACGGATTTCGCTCGCCACCGCCGCAAACCCAGGCACTGCGGCGGGATCGGCCAGCATCGGTTGCAGCGGCATCTGACGGCCGGCGACGTTGACCGCCACGTTCTCGGTGATGACCATGCCGATGCCGCCCTGCGCGCGGCGACCGTAGTGCTCGGCCATGGCGCGGGTGGCGCCGCCGTCCCGGTTCGCGTAGCCGACCGACATCGGCGCCAGCAGCACGCGGTTCCGCATCGTGCTGCGGCCAATCCGCAGCGGCGTCGACAGGCGTGAGAAACTGGCGGCGGTCATCGCGGTGACTCCCCCCAAGGGTTGCGGCCAGGTCAGCCCATGAAGTCGGGTGGCGGCGGAACGCCCCACAGGTTTGCCGCTTTCACGTCCGGCTCCCACACTTTCGGCCGCTGCGGCGTGTCGGCGTGCCAGGGGCGCGGCTCGAAGTAGCCCAAATCCTCGTCGTTGATGCGGTCGAGTTCGGTGAACAGCTCGACGATCTGGCCGTCGGTGTTGTGATGATAGGTGAAGACGTTGTGGCCGATGCCGTGCCGCCCCGGTCCCCAGATCAGCGGGATCGCCTGGCGGGCCAGCAGGTCGCACGCCGTCTCGACATGCGCCCAGTCGCGCAATTCGAAAGCGATGTGGTGCATCTTGTCCACCTTGCCCTTGACGAAGTTGAGCGTGTGGTGGTCGGGGCCGCAGCGCAGGAAGGCGAAGAAGTCGCCCATCCAATCGGACTCGCGAAATCCCATGACCTTCGTGTAGAAATCGACCACTTTGCGGATGTCGGTGACGCTGAAGGCGACGTGTCCCAGCTTGTTCGGCACGATGCCGGATTGCGCGAACCGCTGCGGCGTCACCGCGCGTTCCGCAAAAACCTCGATCTCGGTGCCTTTGGGGTCCTGGAAGGCGAGCAGTTCGGCAATCGAGGGCTGCGCGTCGCGGCGGCGCTCGGCGCGAACCCCGTGCTCGCCGAGTTGCACCTCGAACGCCGCCAGATCGCTGCCCGGCGCCAGTTGGAACGCCAGCCCCGCGCAGCGTGCGGCGCTGCCACGGCGCAGGACGACCGAGTGGTGGTCGAGCGTGCTGGCGAGGTAGGCGGCCTCGGCGTCGCGCTCCACCAGCGTGAGGCCGATCACCTCGGTGTAGTAGGATGCCAGGCGCTCGATGTCCGGCGTCTCGAACGTCGCGTGGCCGATCCGGCGTACCCGTATCATGTCCATCTCCTTTTCCGTGGCTTCGCCGTCACGCCATCCGGTTGCGCAAGGTGCCGAGTTCGCCCACGCTGACCTCGACGATGTCGCCGGCTTTCAGGAACTCGCGCGGCGAGCGGCCGAAGCCCACGCCCGCGGGCGTTCCGGTGGCGATGATGTCGCCAGGTTCGAGGGTCATTATCTTCGACAGATGTTCGATGATCGCGGCCACGCCGAACACCATTTGCGCGGTGTTGGATTGCTGCTTGACCACGCCGTTGACGGCCAAGCGGATCGGCAGCGATTGCGGATCGGGCACCAGGGAAGCCGGCGTGAGCCAGGGGCCGGTGGGCTGGAACCCGTCCCAGGCCTTCTGCATCACCCAGTCGATACCGACGAACGGGCGGTTCTCGATCCAGTCGCGGGCCGAGATGTCGTTGATGACGGTGTAGAACGCGACGGCGGCGAGTGCCTCGGCCCCGCTTACGTCACGCACGCGGCTGCCGATGACCAAGCCAAGCTCGGCTTCCCAGTCGATCATGCGCGGCCGGTTCGGCAGCACCACAGCTTGCTCGTGCGCGGCGAGGCAGGTGGACGGGCGCAGGAACGCGTACGGATAGCGCGGCAACTCGGTCACGCCCATCTCGGCAATATGGTCGCGGTAGTTGACGCCGATGCAGATCATTTTCGGCGGCGTCGGGAGCGGCGCCAGCCAACGGCTTGCGGCCATGTCCACCGGGCTGCCTCGGGGCGTTTCCACAGCCACGGAAATGGCGGCGTGCCAGTGCGGCCACTCCGGCAGCATGTCCTGGATCGAGATATCCTGGGTCAAGCCGGGCGGCTGGCCTGGAACCAGTTCGGCGAGCCGAAACGCGCCGCCGCCGGTGTCGACGATTGCCGTGGCTTGCCCAGCCAACTCGACCATGCCGATCCGGTAGCTCACGTTTGATTTTCTCCCACTGGCGCAGCTTGATCCATCCGAGCGCAGTGTCAAGAAGATTGTCGATAGAATATAAATCTATCGAGGTTTATCACTCGACGGTATGCCATTCCGCAATATCGCTGCGGCTGCCCCAGGCGCAGAGGGAACCCGCGGCCTGGCGGAACTGCCGGGGCAGGCGGTCGTCGGCGGTGATCTCGTCGCCGGGCGTGACCAGGCCGAACAGCATCCCGTCCGGTCCGCGAAAGCTCATGAATATCTGCTGCGAGGCGGGCCGGCGGCCGGGTCCATGGACCACCGGCACCTGCGCGGCTTGCAGCCAGTAGGAGTTCTGCATCAACTGGTCGACGCCCTCGACCGCAAACTGGATTTCCAGGATGCCGCTGCCCGTCGATTCATAGAGCGCGAGGCGGTGGTGCGCGGCGTCGGTCCGCACGTAGGCGGAATTGCCGACGTAGTCGCTGACGCGGCCGGACAGCAACCCGGCCCAGAACCTGAGCGCCGCCTTGGGCCGCGCCACGCGCAGCGCGACGCCGTGGAAGCCGGTGACGCCGGCGTCCCGTGACGGAAAGTAGCGCCAGCCGCTGTGCAGCGGGCGCAGCACCAGATCGACGCGCGGGCCGCCCTCCGGCGTGACCGTGACATGATCCTGCACCCGCCGCGCGGCGCTGGCCACGGCGTCGCCATGTGTCACCGCCAGTCCGGCCGCAGCCAGTTCGCGCTCGGCGCGGGCGAGCGCGTCGGCGTCGCGCAGCTCGATCCCGAGCGTCTGGTCGGCGGGGTCGCCACGGAAGTAGCACAGCGTATGGTCGCGGCTGTCGGAGCGGAACCAGGCCTGCTCGTCATCCCGCCCGACCGCCTGCAGGCCGAGCACCCGGGCGGCGAAGTCGCACGCGCCGTCGAGGTCCGGCGTGCCCAGGCGCACATAGCGAAGCTGCTCGATCTGGATCACGTCCCCTCCGGCTCGGCCTTGCTGACGCCGCCGACCGCCCAATGCGCCGGCGGCACCTCGTGCAGCAGCACCCGCACGGTGGCCGGGGGAACCGCCAGGGCGCGCGTCACCGCGTCCGTCACCTCGCGCAGCAACGCCTGCTTGCGTTCCGGCGCGCGGCCTTCGAGGATGCTGATGGTCACGATCGGCACCCTAGCCGCCGACCCGGAACGACACCGAGCCGAGCCGCTGCATCTCCAGCCGGACATGCATCCCGGCCCGCAGCGCCTCGGCGCTGGTGGCGCCGCCGGCCAGCACGATGCTGCCCGCGGCAAGCTCCTCGCCGGCCGCCCCCGCCAGCGCCGAGGCCGCCGCCAGCGAGCGCAGCGGGTGGCCGAGGATCGCCGCGGTCGAGCCGATCTGCACCGGCTGCCCGTCGAACGACATCACCAGCCCGAGGTTCGAGACGTCGACATCCGGGGCGCACCACGCGCCGACGCAGTATCCCGATGACGAGCTGTTGTCGGCCACCACGTCGCCCAGGCTGAACTTGAAGCGGGCGTAGCGGCTGTCGATGATCTCCATTGCCGGCGCCACCGCCTCCAGCGCCGCCGCCGCCTCCAGCAGCGTGACCGGGCCGGCAAGGGGGCGCTTCAGCAGGAACGCCACCTCCGGCTCGACCCGCGGATGCACGTAGCCGGACAGCGCGATCGAACCGCCCTCCTCGACCACCATGGCGCTGGTCAGCAGGCCCCAGATCACCGTGTCGATGCCCATCTGCACCATCTTGGCGCGGCTGGTGAAGCCCATCTTGATGCCAGTGCGCCGCTCGCCGCGAGCGACCCGCCGGGCAATCGAGGCGCGTTGCACCCGGTAGGCGTCGGGCAGCGCCAACTCGGCCTCGGCGGAAACCTGCGCCGTGGCGGTGGCGTGGCGGGCCGCGTCGTCGAGCCGCTCGGCCAAGCCCTCGATGTCCAGGCTCTCGATGCCCATGCTCAGTCCCCCTTGCGCGCGAACGCGACGCGGACCGAACCCAGCCCGTTGATGCGCGCCTCGAACCAGTCGCCGCCATTCGCCGGCGCCATGGGGCCAAGCGCGCCGGACATCACCAGGTCGCCGGCCATGAGCGGGCGGCCGACCTCCACCATCTTGCGCGCGAGCCACTGCACCGCGATCAGCGGATGGCCCAGGCAGGCAGCGCCGGCGCCGGTCACCACCGGCTCGCCACGGCATTCCATCACCATGCCGGCCAGCCGCAGGTCAAGCCCGGCAAGCGGGCGGGCGGTTGCGCCCAGCACGAAACGGCCGGACGAGGCGTTGTCGGCGATGGTGTCGGTGATGCGGATGTCCCAGGCGGCGATGCGGCTGTCCACCACCTCGATCGCCGGCAGCACGGCGTCCACCGCGCGCAGCACGTCGGCCATGGTCGGCTCCGGCACATCCAGGTCACGCCCGAGCAGGAACGCCATCTCGGCCTCGACCCGCGGCGCGATCAGCAGCCCGGCCGGGATCTCGTCGCCGTCCGCGACCTCCATGTCGGCGAACAGCATACCGTAGTCGGGCTGGTCGACCCCGAGCTGGCGCTGCACGCTCTTGGCGGTCAGGCCGATCTTGCGCCCGACCAGCCGGCGGCTGGCGCGCAACCCGGCCGCGGTCCGGTGCTCCTGGATGGCGTAGGCGGTCGCCACATCGTCGCCGGCGATCTCGCCACGCACCGGCGGCACCGCAACGGCGGTCAGCTCGGCCTGGCGCAGGCGGTCGGCGATCTCCGCCACGGCACTCACAGTCGGATGCAGACGTTCTTGAGTTCGGTGTAGAACTCCAGCGAGTGAATGCCGCCCTCGCGGCCGATGCCCGACTGCTTGGACCCGCCGAACGGCGTCCGCAGGTCGCGCAGGAACCAACTGTTGACCCAGACGATGCCGGCGTCCAGCCGCGCCGCGACCCGGTGGGCGCGCGAGACATGGCCGGTGTAGAGCATCGCGGCCAGGCCGTACGGCGTGTCGTTGGCGAGTTCGATCGCCTCCTCCTCCTCGTCGAACGGCCGGATGTGGACGCAGGGGCCAAAAATCTCCTCGCGCACCACGGGCGAGCTTTCGGCGAGGCCGGTCCAAATGGTGGGCGCGATCCAGGCGCCGCCGGCCAGGTCGCCCGGCATCTCGATCGCATTGCCGCCGGTCACCACCGAGGCGCCGTCGGCCCTGGCGCGGTCGTAATACGACAACACCTTGCGCCGGTGCTCCAGGCTGATGAGCGGGCCGAAGCTGGTGGCGGGATCGGTCGGGCGGCCGGGCCGCAACGCCTCCGCCCTGGCCGCCAGCGCCGCCACGAAGCGGTCGAAGATCGGCCGCTCGACATACAGCCGCTCGGCCTGCAGGCAGATCTGGCCGGAGTTGAGGAACACCGCGCGCGCCGTGTCGTCCACCGCGCGGTCGAAGTCGCAGTCGGCGAACACCACGCCGGCGTTCTTGCCGCCCAACTCGAACGACACCGCGCGCACCCCGTCGGCCGCCGCCTTCATGATCGCGCCGCCGGTGGCCGTCTCGCCGGTGAAGGTGATCGCGTCGACGCCGGGATGCCGGGTGAGCCGCTCGCCCGCCGAGCCATCGCCGAAGCCGTGCACCACGTTGTAGACGCCGTCGGGGATGCCGGCCTCGCGCATGACCTCGCCGAGCAGGGTGGCGGTGGCCGGGGTCTCCTCGGACGGCTTGACCACGACGCAGTTGCCGCAGGCGAGCGCCGGGGCGACTTTCCAGGTCATCAGCAGCAGCGGCAGGTTCCACGGGCAGACCACCGCGATCACGCCCTTCGGCCGGCGCAGCGTGTAGTTGATGGCATCCGAGCCGTGCCACCGGGTGGTGAAAAACTCCCCGGCGTGTTGCTTCAGCACTGAGGCGAAGGCCCGGAAGTTCGCCGCGCCGCGCGGGATGTCCAGGGTCGAGGCCAGCGACGCGGGCTTGCCGGTGTCGGCGACCTCGGCGGCCAGGAACGACGCGAACCGTGCCTCTATCCCGGCGGCGACCCGGTCCAGCAGCGCCGCGCGGGCATCGACGTCGAGCCGGCCCCAGGGTCCCTTCAACGCCCGGCGCGCCGCCGTCACCGCGGCGTCGACGTCGTCCTCGCCGGCCTCGTCGACCAGCGCGAACACCTGGCCGGTCGCCGGGTCCACATCCTCGAACGTGCGCCGGTTGGCCGGGCGGGCAACCTGGCCGTCGATGTAGTTCTGGATACGATGCAGCGCCGTCATTTACCCTCTCCGCGTCGGTCCGGACAAAGCCTAACGACAGTTCTATCGACAAGATAGATTTTTCTCGCTAGTTCTGTGCGGCAAACATCTGTTCTGCAACTAGCGTTGAAGTTTGCCGGCCGAGCGGGTACGCGTGATCGCCTGTGTGGCCACTGCCGCCAGGACCCGCGGGGCATGTCCATGACCGAACTCTCGACGACGCTGGCCGACCTCGCCGACCGCAACCTGCGGCGGGACATCGTCGCCGGCGTGTTGAAGCCCGGCGAAAAACTCTCGATCGCCTCGCTCATCAAGCGCTACGCAATAGGCGCCAGCCCGTTGCGGGAGGCGTTGTCGCGCTTGTCCACCGATCGCCTGGTGGTGCTGGAAGGCAAGCGCGGCTTCACCGTGGCGCCGATCAGCGCTGCCGAACTCGACGACATTTCGATCTGCCGCCGGTTGGTCGAGACGGAAGCGGTGCGGCTGGCGGTCGAGCATGGCGACGAGACGTGGGAGGCGCGCGTCGTGGCGGCGTTCCACCGGCTGGACCGTGCGGAGGAACGGGCTCGCCAGCACCCTGCCGCCGATCCTGTCGAGTGGGAGCAGCGCAACAGCGAGTTCCATGCCGCCGTGGTCTCCGCCTGCGGCTCCACCTGGCTGATACGGCTGCAGACGATGCTCTATGCCCAGCACGAGCGCTACCGGCGGCTGTCGCTGCTGCACCGCGACCCCGCGCGCGACCTGCAGGCCGAGCACCGCGCCATCATGCAGGCCTGCCTGGACCGGGACGCCGCCGGCGCCGCGCGGCTCTCGGGCGAACACATCGACCGCACCGCCGCGGCGGTCCATGCGGTGTTCGCGTCCGGCGGCAACAAGCCGGCATCCCGGCCGCGCGCCGCCGCACGCAAAAGCGCCGCCTGATGCAGTTTTCGACAATAGCGGTTTTTATCGTTGAATATTGTCTGAATGCCAACCAAGTCTGAAGCGGTTCGGGAGGCCATGCATGATTAACCTGCGCGACGTCAGCTACGTGCGCCTGGGCACCTCCGACCTGGAGGGCGCCACGGTGTTCGCCACCGAGTTCCTCGGCCTCCAGGTGGCCGAGCGGCGGCGCAACGCGGTGTATTTCCGGTCCGACGAGCGCAGCCACACGCTCTGCTACGTCGAGGGATCGACCGAGCAGCAGGCGGTCGGCTTCGAGGTCAGCGACACCGATGCGCTGTCCGCCGCGGCTGGCGAGCTGGAGGCGATCGGGCATCCGGTGCGCCTGGGCAGCGCCGAGGAATGCGCGCTGCGCCAGGTCGAGGCGTTCATCGCCTTCCGCGACCCGACCGGCAACCCGATCGAGCTTGCCGTCCGCCCCATGCACGAAGGCCGGCGCTACTTCGCCGCGCGCGACGCCGGCATCACCGGCTTCAGCCATGTCGGCCTGTGCAGCACCGATCGGGTTCGCGACGAGGCGTTCTGGACCGGCATCTGCAACGCGCGCGTGAGCGACCGCATCGGCGACGCGCCGTTGCTGCGGATCGACGAGGTGCATCACTCGATCGCCTTGTTCCCATCCACGACCGCAGGCGTCCAGCACGTCAACCATCAGGTCGAAAGTGTGGACGACATCATGCGCTCGTACCGCTTCATGGTGGACCGCGGCGTCAAGATCGTGTTCGGGCCTGGCCGTCATCCCACGTCGTCGGCGCAGTTCCTGTACTTCGAGGGACCCGACGGCATGGTGTTCGAGTATTCGAGCGGCGTGCGCTCGATCACCGACGAGCCGGCGCACCGGGCGCGTCAGTTCCCGTTCGAGCCGCGCGGCTTCTGCCAGTGGGGCGCCAAGCCGGCCATTGCGGAGTTCCGCACCTGACGCCATCGGAGGCGACGCAGCGGCTGGTGCGCCTGGCGGCACGCGCCCTCGGCCGGCATGGGCTGGCGCACGCCTACGGCCATTGCAGCACCCGGCTGGACAAGCACCATTTCCTGGTGTGCGCGCCACGGCCGATGGGGCTGATTGCCGCCGGCGAGAGCGGCGCCGTCGTGCCGGTGGTGGGCGCGTTGCCGGACGGCGTGCTGGGCGAGGTCCGCATCCATCAGCGGATATACGCGGCCCGTCCCGAAGTCGGCGGGGTCGTGCGCTGCATGTCGCCAAAGGCGATGGCGCTCGGGACGTTGCGGCGCACGCCACGGCCGTTGCATGGCTTCGGCGCCTATTTCGCACCCGGCGCCCCGCTCTGGGACGACCCGCAACTGCTGCGCGACGATGCCGCCGCCGCCGCCCTGGCCGCCGCCATGGGCCAGGCCGCCGCCATCGTCATGCGCGGCAACGGCGTGGTGACGGCGGCCGAGACGCTGGAGCGTGCCGTGGTCCTTGCCTGGTATCTCGAAGATGCCGCCCGCGTCGAGCTGGAGGTGCTGCAGGTGGCCGGCGGCATCGAGCCGGTGGTGCTCGGCCCGGAGGAGGCCGCCAAGCGGGCCATTTTCCAGGGCGGCATCGTCGAGCGGATGTGGGAGTACCTGACCGCGGCCGACCCGGAAGCCGGCGTTCACACCGCCGCGTAGCCGCCGTCCACCACCATCTCCGCGCCGGTCATGAAGCTGGACTCGTCGGACGCGAGATAGACGACGGCGTGCGACACCTCGACCGGCTGGCCGACCCTGCGCATCGGCGCCGGCCCCAGCACCATGTCGATGCTGGCCTGGTCCTGAATCAGGTCGCGCGTCATCTCGGTGGCGATCAATCCGGGATGCAGCGAGTTGACGCGGATGTTGGACGGCGCCAACTCGGCCGCGATTGCCTTGGTGAACAGGCGGATGGCGCCCTTCGACGCGCAATAGGCAGAAAACCCCGCCCGCCCCACGAGCGCGAAGTTGGACGACACGTTGATGATCGAGCCGCCGCCGGCGCGCTTCAGGAACGGCGTCGCCTCGCGGCAGCCGAGGAAGGTGCCGCGCACGTTGACTGAGAAGGTGAAGTCCCATTGTTCCGGGGTCATGCTTTCGAGGTCGGCGTAGACATACACTCCCGCGTTATTGACCAGCACGTCGAGCCTGCCGAAATGCTCGGCGGTGCTCGCCACCACCGCCTGCCAATGCTCCAACCGCGCCACGTCGTGCGGCAGGAAGATCGCCTCGCCGCCACCGGCCACGATCTCCGCCGCGACGGCGCGGCCCGCCTCCTCCTTGATGTCCGTCACGGCGACCTTGGCGCCTTCCCGCGCCAGCTCGATGGCGTGCGAACGACCCATCCCGAACGCCGCGCCGGTGACGATCGCAACCTTGCCGGCAACACGATTCATGGCTCTTTCCCTTCGTGGATCGGTGACGCGGCGGGTGCGTTCATCGCCGCGACGATGCCGTGTTCGGTCAGTGCGCCGGCGTGCAACTCGCATTGGATGCGGCCGTCGACGAACACCAGCACCCGGTTGGCCACGGCGGCGAACTCGGCCGGATCGCTGGTGTAGAGCAGCACCACGCGGCCATCGTCGGCGAGGCCGCGGATCAGCGCGTACAAATCCTGCTTGGCCCCGACATCGACGCCGCGCATCGGGTCGTCGAGCAGCAGGAGGCTGGGATCGGCCTCGATCCACCGCGCGAACACGATCTTCTGCTGGTTGCCCCCGGACAGCGCCCCGACGCGCTGCCGGGTCGAGCCGAACTTCACGCCCATCGTTTGGCAACGGGCCTGCGCCGCAACGTCCATGCGGCCACGGTCCAGCAGGATGCCGTCGCGGCCCAGCGGCAGGCTGCGCACCGCCATGACGTTTTCGCCAACCGACTGGTCCAGGCTCAGGCCGAGGCGTTTGCGGTCGGCCGGCGCGAAGGCGACTCCCGCCTGCACCATGGCCGCAGTCCCGCCGCGAAACGCCTGCCCCGATGGCAACTCGACCGCGCCCGACAACGGCGTCACGCGGCCGAACAATATCGCGAACAACTCCTCGACCCCGGCGCCGGCCAGCCCGGACACCCCCACGACCTCGCCGCGCCGCGCGTGCAGGCTGTCCACGCGCAAGCCGAGCGGGCCGCGCAGGCCGGTGATCGCGAGGCCAGGACGTGGCTCGCGCGGCTGGCGCGGAGATTTGGGACGGTGTTCCAGGGCGGCCCCGGCGCGCTGGCCAAGCATTGCCGCGAGGATTTCGTCCATGTGATCCGGCCGTGGCCGGTCCAGCGACAGCACATGCCGGCCATCGCGCAGCACCGTCACGGCGTCGCTCACCTCGACCACGTCCTGCAAGAAATGCGAGACGTAGACGATGCTCATGCCGGAACCGCGCAGGTTGCGCAGAAGCTGGTGCAGGCGCCGCACCTCGGCGGCGTGCAGCGCGGAGGTGGGTTCGTCGAGGATCAGCACGCGGGGCCGCTGCAGCAACGCCCGCGTCAGCTCGACCAGTTGGCGGTCGGCCAGCGACAGCCGCCGCACCGGCGTTCGCAGGTCGGTGGCGAGGCCCAGGGCGCGCAGCATCGCCCGGGCCGCCTCGCGCCCGGCGCGCCCCGTCGGGCTTCGGGGGCGTCCGGGCACCAGGGCCAGGTTCTCGCCGACAGTCAGCGCAGGGAACAGGTTCAGCTCCTGCGACACCAGCGCGATGCCGGCATCCCAGGCGTCCAGCATGGAACGCATTGTCAGCGCACGGCCGTCTAGGAACAGGTTTCCCTGGTCCGGCGCCAGCACGCCCGACAGCAGCTTCAGCAACGTCGACTTGCCGGCGCCGTTGGCCCCGACCAGCCCCATGATGACGCCGCCCGCGACCGCGAAGTCGACGTCCTGCAGCGCAATCTGGGCGCCAAACCGCTTGCTGACGCTGCGTGCTGCATAGAGCGGCGGCGGATGATGGCCGAACGGAGCGGGAAGCCCTCCGGCAACGCCCGGCGCCGTATCGGGCGAACTCATTTCACGGGGTTGTCGTAGTTGCCCATCGGCTGCAGCCCGGCATCGACCCCCTTCGCGAGCGCCGCGTCGACCTGCGGCTTGTAGAAGGCGGGCAGGCCGGTCTGCGGCTCGGCCCAGGCCTTGATGAAGGCCTCGATGTTGGTGGGGTCGATGACCGGCGGCACGATCCGCAACCAGCCATGCGGCAGCGGCTTGCCGCCGTGGATGGCCTGCACCGCGAAATGCACGGCGAGATAGGATTGCAGGAAGAACGCCCCCGGTACCGCCGCCAGCACCGTGCCGCGCTTGATGCCGTCGCGGATTTCTTCCGGCGCGTCGTAGGCGACGGTGACCGCCGAGAGGTGGTCGTCCTCGATGATCTTGGCGATGTTGACCTGACCGGGCTCGCAGGCGTCGAGGTAGGCCAGCGCATTCGGCGCCTTGCGGATGGCCTCGTTCCAAATCACGAAGCTGCGGCTGCGCTCGGCGTTGGTTTGCAGCGTCGGCAGCACGTGCGCCTTGGGCATTGCCGCCGCCAGCGCGCTGCGGGTGCCGAGCACCCGGTTCTCCAGCACCATCAGGCCGGGGATGCAGGAGCCGATCACCACGTCGCCGGCGATGTCTGCCGCCGGCCGGCCAAGCCGTTTCCCCAGGGCGGCGAAGGATGCCGGCGACCTTGCGGCCAGCGTCGTAGGGATCGGCGCTGACGAAAAAATCGTTGTAGAACGTGGCGGTCGGAGCGGAGTTGATCCAGACCACCTTGGACCCGTTCGCCTCGGCCTCGCCCACCGGCTGCTCGAACACCGGCCCGGCGACGTTGTTGATGATGAGGGCGTCCGGCGCAGTCTGGACCTCCTGCATGAAGATGCTGGCCTGCCGGGGCGGGTCGATGTTCTCGGGTCCGACGGTGCGGATATGCACCGGGAAATCGAACTGCTTGGCGGCGATCTCCGCGCCGGACCGGATCTCGGAGTTCCACTCGCCGGCGACCAGCGCCTGCACGATCGACACCCGGAACGGCTTGGCGTCAGCCATGGCCGGGATCGACGCGAGCGCGCCGGCAACCGCCAGGGACATGCTCCCGATATGCCGGATCGAGAACCCTTTGCGGCGAGCCTGCGAAGTTGGCCGGATGTTCAGGGATCGCATGTTCGAGGCTCCTGGCAACTACAGGTGTGACTGCACGCGATCCACGGCGCGCCGGCTGCGTTTGACGGCGCGGTCGAGCGCGATCGCGGTGACGATCACGCAGCCGGTGACGAAGCGCGCGTAGTTCGGGTCGACGCCGTAGAACACGATGCCGCTGTCGATCACCGAGATGATCAGCACGCCGAGCATGGCTCCCAGCATACTGCCGGAGCCGCCAGCCAGCGAGGTGCCGCCGATCACCACCGCGGCGATCACCTGCAATTCCAAACCCGTTCCCATCGAGGGGTCGGCGGTCTTGAAGTAGGCCAGGGTCATGACGCCGGACAGCGCCGCCAGGAAACCGGCCAGCACGGTGGCCAAGATCTTGGTCCGACGCACCCGGATGCCGATGAACTCGGCCGCCGCCGAGTTGGAGCCGATCGCCCGGACCGTGGCGCCGAACCTGGTGTGCTGGAAGGTGACGTGCAGGACGCCGCCGACCACCAGCAGAACCCAGGCGGCGACCGGAAGCCCGAGCCACTCGCCGCCGAACACCGTGAAGAACGGATGCGCCTTGGGCATCCCGTAGACTGCGCTGGCTCCCGAAATAATGAAGTTCAGGCCGAAGAAAACCGAAATGGTGCCCAGCGAGACGATAATCAGCGGCACTTCCAGCAGCACGGTCAGCACACCGTTGATGGCGCCGAGCAACGCGCCGAGGCAAAGCCCCATCGCGACGGCGAGCCATGGATCGAGGCCGCCCTTGATGGCCAGCGCAGCGCCGGTGGCGCTGACCGCATAGATGCCGCCGACCGAAAGGTCGATCTCGACCATCGAGACCAGGAACACCATGCCGAACGCGAGGATGCCGACGAACGCCGACTGCCGCAGCAACGTCTTGACCGAGCCTAGCTGGAAGAACTCCGGGTGCGGCACCCCGATGATCAGGACCAGGGCGACGAACCCCAGCAGCAGCCCGAACTCCTCGAACCGCAGCAATCCACGCGGCCGCGACCGCGGCCTGCCAAGCGCGTCGCCGTGCGCGATGTCGGTGCTCATGGCGGCGCCCACAGCGGGCTCACGTCCTGGTAGATCCGGTAGTCGGCAACCAACCCGCCCGCGCCCCGCTTCAGGATCACGGCGGCGGGCAGGGTCTTGCTGCGGCCATCGGGCAGGCCGTAGGTCGTCGCCACCCGGCAGACCGAAACGTCGTCGAACTGCCAGATGTCGAGGAACTCGTGGCTGATGCTGCGCAGGCCGCCGAACACGCCGCTGACGATCTCGCCCACGCGCTCGCGGCCGGTGACCGCCGCGGCGCTGCCGAACTGGAACACCACGTCGGGCGCCAGGCTGCTCAGCAGGGCAGGCGTGTCCATGCGGTCGATATGGGCGAACATGTCGCGTACGAGGTCACTCACGGGTGCCGCCTCCTGTTGGCCGATCACACAAACCGCCAGCCGCCATCGACCAGAAGCGTCTGCCCGGTCACGAAAGCGGCGTCGTCGGAGACCAGGAACGCCAGCGGCCCGACCAGATCGTCAGGCAGCTCGGTTCGCTTGATCGCCTGCTGCTGCGCCAGCATGTCGAACCACGCCGCCTGCGGGCCGGACGCCGTGGTGGCGGTCCGCACCAGGCCCGGCGCGATGGTGTTGACGGTGATGCCGTATTGCCCGAGTTCGCTGGCCAGGGCGCGGCTGAAGCCGATCAGGCCGCCTTTGCTGGCGCTGTAGTGGCTGTTGTAGGCGATGCCGGAATGGAACGTCGTCGAGGACATGGTGACGATGCGGCCCCAGCCCTTGGCCTTCATGCCCGGAAGCACCGCCTTCACCAGATGGTCGAGGTTGACCGAGAGCACGCGCCGCCAGTCCTCGAACGCCATCTCCTCGAACAGCTGCGGCGGGTAGATGTCGGCGTTATGGACCAGGATGTCGACGCCGCCGAACGCCTCTTCGGCCGCGGCGGCCATCCGCTGCACGTCGCCGGCCGAAGTCTGGTCGCAGCGCACGGCCGCCGCCTTCCCGCCAGCCTCGGCAATCAGGTCGACGGTGGCGCTGCCGTCGGCGATGTCGGCGATCATCACCGCGGCACCCTCGGCCGCAAGGCGTCGGCAGAACGCCTGCCCGATGCCGTTGGCGCCGCCGGTCACGACCGCCGTCCGTCCCGCCAGCCTGCCGCTCACGGCGGCCGTCTCCGCCATCGCCCGGCTCACGCGAAGACCGGCGTGATATCGAAGACCGGCGTGATGTCCATGTAGATTCGGTAATCGGCGATCTTGCCGCTGGCATCGCCCTGCCAGACGCTGGTGCAAGGCAGGCTGACCTGGCTGCCGTTCTTTCGAATATAGGTGACCGTGGCGCGGACGATGACCGTGCGGCCTGTCTCCCAGACATCCTGGATGGCGTGGCTCAATCCCGCGATCATGGCGAAGAACTGGTCGTTGCTGGCGGCGATGGCCTCGGGGCCGATGACCGGCTCGGCGTTGCCGAACACGAAACTGCCGTCCGTCGCGAAAAACTGCGTGAACATCTCGCCTTTGCGGGAGTCCACCGCGGCAAGCACAGCCTCGGCAAGCGCACGGCCGCTGGCCATGGTTGAGGCCCCCCTGGTTGGTGTCCGCAGCCTTGTCGCCGCTGCGGCTTGTGATCGAGATAATCGGCTATTTTATCGCGAGTCAACAATATTCTCGATGAAATATGGCAGTTGTGCCGCAGGTCTTCGAGAGCCGCGATGGGTTCCGCGGTGACGCGCAGCCAGGCCCGCGGGCAGCGCCGGAACCGTGGCCCGGAACCGCGGCCATGCTATAGCGCGGCGGTGCGAACCGACCTTCCCGAACCGCTCCCGGTCCACGAAGCGCTGCCGGAGCTGCTGGACATGCTGGCGCGGGGCCGCAACGCCGTGCTGGTGGCGCCGCCCGGGGCCGGCAAGACGACGCTGGTGCCGCTGGCGCTGCTCGACGCGCCGTGGCTGGCCGGCCAGCGCATCGTCATGCTGGAACCACGCCGGCTGGCCGCCCGCACCGCCGCCACCCGCATGGCCGGCCTGATCGGCGAGCCGGTCGGCCAGACCATCGGCTATCGCACCCGGCTCGACAGCGCAATTTCGGCGCAAACGCGGGTCGAGGTGGTGACCGAAGGCTTGCTGGTGCGCCGCCTGCAAGGCGATCCCGGCCTGGAGGGCGTCGGCATCGTCATCCTCGACGAGGTCCATGAGCGCGGGCTCGACGCCGACCTGGCGCTGGCCTTCTGCCTCGACCTGCAGCGCGGCTTGCGGCCGGAGCTGCGGCTGCTGGCGATGTCGGCCACCGCCGATGGGGCGCGGCTCGGCCCGTTGCTGGATGCCGGCATCGTCGAGAGCGCCGGGCGCCGGCACACGGTCGAGGTGCGCCATGCCGCGCGTGACATCGCCGACAGCCGCGACCTGCCGGTGGCGATGGCGGCGGCGGTCCGCTCGGCGCTGGCCTCGGAGGGCGGCGACATCCTGGCGTTCCTGCCCGGCATGGGCGAGATCCGCCGCACCGAGCAGGCGCTGGAGGGTTGCGGCGCGCTGCTGCTGCCGCTGCATGGCGAACTGCCGCCGGCGTCGCAGGACCGCGCCCTGCGGCCCGATCCCGGAGGGCAGCGCCGCGTCGTGCTGGCGACCTCGATCGCCGAGACCTCGCTGACGGTGCCGGGCGTGCGGGTGGTGATCGACGGCGGCTGGCGGCGCACGCCGCGGCTCGATCCCGCAACCGGCCTGACCCGGCTGGCGACTTTGCGCATCAGCCGCGCCGCCGCCCAGCAACGCGCCGGACGGGCCGGGCGGGAGGCGCCGGGGGTGGCGATCCGGCTGTGGACGCCGGCCATGCAGCGCGGGATGCCGGAGTTCGACCGGCCGGAGGTGTTCGAGGCGGAGCTGTCCGGGCTGGTGCTCGACTGCGCCGCCTGGGGGGCCGCTCCCGCCGACCTCGCGTTCCCGGACCCGCCGCCGGCCGGGGCGCTTGCCGCCGGGCAGGCGCTGTTGCTGCAACTGGGCGTGCTCGACATCGAGGGCCGCATCACCGACGACGGGCGGCGCATGGCGCGGCTGGGCGCGCATCCGCGGCTGGCGGCGATGATGCTGACCGCCGAGGCGCCGGCCCAGAAGGCGCTGGCCTGCGACCTGGCGGCGATCCTGGAGGAGCGCGACCCGATCCGCGGCCGCGACGCGCCGGCCGACATCGGCTTGCGGCTGCTGGCGCTGGCCGGGGCCGCCGCCGACGCCGACGGCGCCACGGTCTCGCGCATCCGCGCCGCCGCCGCGCAATACCGCCGCCGCCTCGCGGTGGGCGAGCGGGCCGATCCCGAGGGCGATCCGGGCGCGCTGCTGGCGGCGGCGTTCCCCGACCGCATCGCGCAGCGGCGTGGCGAGCCGGGCAGCTTCCGGCTGTCCGGCGGCGGCGGCGCGCGGCTGTCGGTGGCCGACCCGCTGGCCCGCGAGCGGCTGCTGGTGGTGGCGAACCTGGAGATGCACGCCTCGCCGCGCATCAAGCTGGCCGCCCGGCTCGATCCCGCCGCCTTGCCCGCGCGGCTGGCGGCGCAGGTGACCGAGGCGGTGGAGGCCAGCTTCGACGCCGCCAGCAACACCGTGCTGACCCGCCGCCGCCGCCGCCTCGGCGCGCTGGTGCTGGAGGACCGCACCGAGGCCGGCGACCCCGCCAGCACCGCTGCGGCGCTCGCCGCCGCCGTGCCGATCGCCGGCCTGCCCTGGACCGACGCCGCCCGGCAGTTGCAGGCGAGGGTCGCGGCGATGCGGGCGCTGGAAGGGGCGGCGTGGCCCGACCTCGCCGACGCGGCGCTGGACGCCGAGCGCGGTTGGCTGGCTCCCTATCTCGCCGGCGCCCGGTCATTGGCCGCCGCCGCCTCGCTCGACCTGCACGCGGCGCTGGCGGCGATGCTGGACTGGGCGCAGCGGAGCCGGCTCGACCGCGAGCTGCCGACGCACCTGCCGCTGCCGGGCGGACGGGCGGCGGTCGACTACACCCAGCCGGTGCCGCTGGCGGCGGCCAGGGCGCAGGCGTTCTTCGGCCTCGACGCGACGCCGCTGCTGGCCGGCGGGCGCGTCGGCCTGCGGCTGGCGCTGCTGTCGCCGGCGCAGCGGCCGCTGGCGATCACCGCCGACCTGCCGGGTTTCTGGCGCGGCGCCTGGGCCGACGTGCGGCGCGACATGCGCGGCCGCTATCCGCGCCACCACTGGCCGGACGATCCGGCGACTGCGGCGGCGCTGCGGCCCCGCCCAGTCGGGTAGGTCCAGTGGGTAAGCCTTGCTGCGGCGCTGCTTACGCGCCATTTGTGGCATATCGGCCGCACACCGGGATGACCGCCATGAAGCAACTCGCCCTCGTCCTGGCCGCCGGACTGCTGGCGCCCGCCGCGCCGGCTGCCGCGCGCAGCGGCCCCGACAGTTTCGCGCCGCTGATTCGGCGCATCCTGCCTGCGGTGGTCAACATCAGCGTGACCGAGACCATGGACGCCGCCGACGATCCCGCCGCCGCCAACCTGCCGCCCGCGCTGCAGCGCCAGTTGCGCCAGCGGCTGGGGCATCGGCGCGAGCAGGTGCAGGGCGCCGGTTCCGGTTTCATCATCGACCCCGCCGGCTACATCGTGACCAACAACCACGTGGTCGGGTCGGCCGAGCGCATCGTGGTCTCGTTGTCCGACGGCACCGACCTCCCGGCGGTCCTGGTCGGCGCCGACGCGCCCACCGACATCGCGCTGATAAAAATCCAGGCGCCGCGTTCGCTGGCCTTCGTGGCGTTCGGCGACAGCCGGGCCGTCGAGGTCGGCGACTGGGTGCTGGCCGCCGGCAACCCGTTCGGCTTCGGCGGCTCGATCACCGCCGGCATCGTCTCGGCGCGCGGCCGCAACATCGACGAAGGCCCGTTCGACGACTTCATCCAGATCGACGCGCCGATCAACCCGGGCAACTCCGGCGGCCCGGTGTTCGACGAGGACGGCCAGGTGATCGGCATGAACACCGCCATCGTGTCGCCCACCGGCAGCTCGGTCGGCATCGGCTTCGCGATCCCCTCGCAGATCGTCTCGCGCGTCGTGGCGGTGCTGCGCCGCGGCGGCCACATCGAGCGCGGCTGGCTTGGCGTCGGGGTGTCCAACCAGGACGACGGCAGCCGCACCCCCGGCGCGTCTGGGGTGAGTTCGGGGGTCAGCCCCGGGGTGAGCATCGACACGATCGACCGGAACGGCCCGGCCAGCCATGCCGGCCTGCGCCCCGGCGATCTTGTCATCGCCGTCGACGGCCAGCCGGTCGCCTCCTCGCGCGACCTGATCCGGGCAATTTCCGCCGTCACCCCAGGCGCCAGCGTGCGCCTCAGCCTGCAACGCGCCGGTCGCGCGCTGGAGCTGACGGTGGCGGTCGGGCGGCGGCCGGATGGCCAGGGATAGGGGTGGGGACGATGCGGATACTGATGGTCGAGGACGACAAGGATGTGGCCGGCTTCGTGGTCAAGGGATTGAGGGAGGCGGGACACGTCGTCGAACATGCCGACAACGGCCGCGACGGCCTGTTCCTGGCGGCCAGCGAGGTGTTCGACGCCATCGTGCTCGACCGCATGTTGCCCGGCGGCGTCGACGGCCTGCGCCTGCTGGAGACGCTGCGGGCGCAGCAGAACCACACCCCGGTGCTGTTCCTGTCGGCCATGGCGCAGGTCGACGACCGGGTGCGCGGCCTGCAGGCCGGCGGCGACGACTATTTGACCAAGCCGTTCGCGTTCGCCGAACTGCTGGCCCGCGTCGAGGCGCTGGCGCGGCGCGGCAAGGGCGACGGCCCGACCACCAAGCTGCTCACCGGCGACCTGGAGATGGATCTGCTGTCGCGGCTGGTGCGCCGCGCCGGGCAGAAGATCGACCTGCAGCCGCGCGAGTTCCGGCTGCTCGAATACCTGATGCGGCACAGCGGGCAGGTGGTGACCCGCACCATGCTGCTGGAAGGCGTGTGGGACTACCATTTCGACCCGCAGACCAACGTCATCGACGTGCATGTCTCGCGACTGCGGCAGAAGATCGACAAGCCGTTCGGCTCGGCGCTGATCCACACCGTGCGCAACGCCGGCTACATGCTGCGGGCGGATGCCTGAAGCCACGCTGCCCGACGCCAGGCGGCCCGAGGTACGGCGTGGCAAGCTGATCCGTTCGGCCGGAGTCCGCTTCGGGCTTATCTACGCCGGATTGTTCGCCGCCAGCGCCGTCGCCCTCGCAATCTTCCTGTGGTGGTCGACGGCGGGCTTGCTCGATCGGCAGACCGACGCCGCGATCAACGCCGACACCGTGGGCCTGTCGGAGCGCTACGCCGATGGCGGGTTGCCGGCATTGGAAGCGAGTATCGAGCAGCGCCTCGCCGACAACATCGAGGATGACGCGATCTACCTGCTGGCCACGCCGGACATGAGCAAGCTGGCCGGCAACCTCGACCACTGGCCCAGCCGCGTCACCATGCAGCAGGAGTGGTTCGACCTGCCGATCGAACGCACCGGGGTCGGCAGCCTCGCCAGGGTGCATCAGTTCGCGCTGCCGCGCGGCTATCATCTGCTGGTCGGGCGAGACGTGCAGGTGCGGGCGCAACTGGCGCATCTGCTGACCGACGGCCTGTTGTGGGCGGCGGCGCTGGTGCTGTCGCTGGGTACTATTGGCGCGTTCGCGGTGCGCAGCCTGTTCCGCTTCACTTTGGCCGACGTTTCCGCGACCGCCGCCGCGATCAGCGCCGGCGACCTGTCGCGGCGGGTCCGCGTGGCCGGCCGCGGCGACGAGTTCGACCGCCTGGCCGAGACCATCAACGACATGCTGGACCGCATCGGCCGGCTGATGGACGGCGTGCGCCAGGTATCCAACGCCATCGCCCACGACCTGCGCACGCCGATCGCCCGCGCCCGCGCGCGGCTGGAGGACGCCGCCCGCCCCGGCGCCACCGAGGCCGAACTGCGCGCCGCGATCGAGCGGGCGCAGGTCGATCTCGACGGCGTCGTCTCGGTGTTCCAGGCGCTGCTGCGGATCTCCGAGATCGAGGCGGGCGCGCGCCGCTCGGCCTTCGCGCCGCTGGACCTGTCGCCGCTGCTGCTCGACCTCGTGGAGCTGTACGCGGCGGCGGCGGAGGAGCGCGGCCAGACCCTGGCCGCCGCCCTGCCGCCGCAACTGCCGGCGTTCGGCGACCGCGACATGATCCAGCAGGCGGTCGCTAACCTGCTCGACAACGCGCTGAAGTTCTCGCCGCCGGGCAGCGCCATCGAGGTGAAGGCGTCGGCCGAGCCGGCGGGCGGGGCGCGGATCGTGGTGGCCGACCGCGGGCCGGGCATTCCCGAGGCCGACCGCGCCCGCGCCGCCGACCGTTTCTTCCGCGGCGAGGATGCGCGCAGCACCCCCGGCTCCGGCCTTGGCCTGGCGTTGGTGCAGGCGGTGGCGCAGTTGCACGACGGCTCCTTGCGGCTGGAGGACAACGCGCCCGGCCTGCGCGCGGTGCTGACGCTGGTCACCCATGCCGAGGCGGGCGGCGTCACGATGACCGCGGTGTCACGCGCGTCCCATCCTGCCGTCATCGCGCATCAGGTATAATCCGCCGATGTCGCTGCCCTCCGCCGCTGCCCTGACCTGCGTCCTGCTGCTGTGCGGCGTGCATCCGTCGTCGGCGCAGTCGCAGCGTCCGATGGAGGTGACGTCGGACTCCGCCGCCTATTGCGAGCATCTGGCCGGCCGCGTAATGGAATTGCGCCAGCGGGCGTCGGCGCCGCAACCCGAGGTGGACCTGCTGCTGGATCGTGGCCAGCGGCTTTGCGCGGAGGGCCGCGTGCGTCCCGGCCTGAACCGGCTGCGCCATGCCCTGCTCGATTTGCGTGAAGCCCGCAACAGGCCGGGGCGGGTCGGTCAGGCGCCGGAGCGCCGGCACTGATTGGCGGCGGTAGGCAGCGCGTTCCTCGATGCGGGCAAACGTGCTCCGCTGCGGCTGCCGGAGCATTGAACGCCATGACCGAGCCTGCGGCCATCATCATATTCGGCGCTGCGGTGCTGCCCGACGGCTCGCCCAGTGCGACCTTGCGCAGCCGGGTGGCGGCGGCGCTGCGCTGGGCGGGGCGGCTGGACGATGCCGTGTTCCTGCCGACCGGCGGCGTCGGGCGGCACGGGCCGGCGGAGGCGGTGGTGATGGCGCGGCTGCTGCATGAGGCCGGGGTGGCGCCGGAGCGCATCCTGATCGAGCCGACCGCGCGCAACACGATGGCCTCGGCGAACGCCTGCGCCCGGATGCTGTGCGGCCACGGCGGCCGGGTGTTCGCGGCCAGCAGCCTCTACCATTTGCCGCGCTGCCTGATGCTGCTCCGCCTCGCCGGCATCCGCGCCCGCGCCTGCCCGCCGCCACCGGCCAGCGGCAGTTTTGCCCGCCGCTGGTACATGCGGCTGCGCGAACTGGCCGCATTGCCGGTCGATCTCGTGCTGGGCGCCATCCAGCTCCGCGGTGCGCGCTCGGCACCGGCGCGGGACGCGGCGTGACCGCGATGCGGGCCTGCGCTAAGAGGCACGACCTGACTGGAGATCAATCATGAACAAGCCACTTCCGTCCAGCCCCACCCTCGACAACCCCACCCTCGACAACCACGGCCTGAACAGCCTGCGCGGCGGCCCCGACGACCGTGGCCGGTTCGGCGCGTTCGGCGGCCGCTTCGTGGCGGAGACGCTGATGCCGCTGGTGCTGGCGGTCGAGCAGGCGTACCGCGCGGCACAGGCCGATCCGAGCTTCCAGGCCGAACTCGACTATCTCCTGCAGCACTACGTGGGCCGTCCCAGCCCGCTGTGGTTCGCCGAGCGGCTGACGCGCGAACTCGGCGGCGCCCGCATCTACTTCAAGCGCGACGAGCTGAACCACACCGGCTCGCACAAGATCAACTCGTGCCTGGGCCAGATCCTGCTGGCGCGGCGCATGGGCAAGACCCGCATCATCGCCGAGACCGGCGCCGGCCAGCACGGCGTCGCCACCGCCACCGTCTGCGCCTTGTTCGGGCTTCCCTGCACCGTCTACATGGGCGCCACCGACGTCGAGCGGCAGAAGCCCAACGTGTTCCGCATGAAGCTGCTGGGCGCCGAGGTGAAGCCGGTGTCGTCCGGCGCCGGCACGCTCAAGGACGCCATGAACGACGCCATGCGCGACTGGGTGGCCAACGTGTCCGACACCTACTACCTGATCGGCACTGTCGCCGGCCCGCACCCGTATCCGACCATGGTGCGCGACTTCCAGAGCGTCATCGGCAACGAGGCCAAGGCGCAGATGCTGGAGCAGGCCGGGCGGCTGCCCGACGTCGCGGTGGCCTGCATCGGCGGCGGCTCCAACGCCATGGGCCTGTTCCACCCGTTCCTCGACGACCCCGACGTGCGGCTGATCGGCGTCGAGGCGGCGGGCCACGGGCTCGACTCCGGGCAGCACGCCGCCAGCCTGTCGCGCGGGCGGTCGGGCGTGCTGCACGGCAACCGCACCTATCTGCTGCAGAACGAGGACGGGCAGATCCAGGAGGCGCACAGCATCAGCGCCGGCCTCGACTATCCCGGCATCGGCCCCGAGCACTCCTGGCTGCACGAGATGAAGCGCGTCGAATACGTCGCCGCCACCGACGACGAGGCGCTCGCGGCGTTCTCGCTGTGCACTCGCACCGAGGGCATCATCCCGGCGCTGGAGCCGGCGCACGCGCTGGCCCATGTCGCCAAGATCGCGCCGGCGATGGACCGCGACGCCATCGTGCTGATGAACCTGTGCGGCCGCGGCGACAAGGACATCTTCACCGTCGCCGACCGGCTGGGCGTCACCCTGTGAGCCGGATCGCCCCCGGCCGCATCGAACGGAGATTCGCGGCGCTGAAGGCCGAGGGCCGGGGCGCGCTGATTACCTTCCTCGAAGCCGGCGACCCCGACGCCGCGACCTCGCTGGAGATGCTGCGCGGGATGCCGGCGGCGGGGGCGGACCTGATCGAGATCGGCTGCCCGTTCACCGACCCGATGGCCGACGGCCCGACCATCCAGGCTTCGGCGCTGCGGGCGTTGCGCGCCGGCGCCAGCATGGTCCGCACGCTGGAGATGGTGCGGGCGTTCCGCGCCGGCGACGACAGCACGCCGGTCGTGCTGATGGGCTACCTCAACCCGATCGACAGCTACGGCCCGGCGCGGTTCTGCGAGGACGCCGCGGCGGCCGGCGTGGACGGCCTGATCGTGGTCGACCTGCCGAGCGAGGAGGCCGACCTGCTGCTGCCGCACGCCTTGGCCTTCAACATCGACATCATCCGCCTGGTCGCGCCCACGACGGACGCGCAGCGGCTGCCGCTGGTGCTGCAGGGGAGTTCGGGCTTCGTCTACTACGTCTCGATCGCCGGCATCACCGGCACCCGCAGCGCCAGCGTCGGCGACCTGCGCGCCGCCATCCCGCGCATCCGCGCCGTCACCGACCTGCCCATCGCCATCGGCTTCGGCGTCCGCACGCCCGCGCAGGCGGCCGAGGCGTCCGGCATCGCCGACGCCGCCGTGGTCGCCTCGGCGGTGATCGAGACGTTGGCCGCCAGCCTCGATGCCGAGGGCCGCGCCGGTCCCGACACCGTGCGCCTGGTGCTCGATCAGGTGCGCGCGTTGGCCGACGGTATGCGCGCGCCGCTGCGGAGCGTCGCATGAGCTGGCTTACCGAATACGTCCGGCCGCGCATCCGCACCTTGCTGGGGCGGCGCGACGTGCCGGAGAACCTGTGGATACAGTGCCCGGCCTGCCAGCAGATGATGTTCCACACCGAACTCAACAAGAACCTCAAGGTCTGCACTCATTGCGGCCACCATCTGCGCCCGAGCACGGCGGAGCGGCTGGCCTGGACGTTCGACGGCGGCGTGTTCACCCGCATCGAGCTGCCCAAGGTGCCGGCCGACCCGCTGCGCTTCCGCGACAGCCAGCGTTACGCCGAGCGGCTGCGCGCGGCGCGCGAGAAGACCCACGCCGAGGACGCGCTGGCGGTGGCGCACGGCCTGATCGGCGGCCACAAGGCGGTGGTGGCGGTGATGCAGTTCGACTTCATGGCCGGCTCGATGGGCGCCGCGGTGGGCGAGGGCATCGTCGCCGCCGCCCGGCTCGCGGTGCTGCAGGAGGCGCCGCTGGTGATCTTCACCGCTTCGGGCGGGGCGCGGATGCAGGAGGGCGCGGTGAGCCTGATGCAGATGCCGCGCACCATCCTGGCGACGCGGCTGGTCAAGCGGGCCGGCTTGCCGTTCATCGTGGTGCTGACCGACCCCACCACCGGCGGCGTCACCGCCAGTTTCGCGATGCTGGGCGACATCCAGATCGCCGAACCCGGCGCGCTGATCGGGTTCGCCGGCGCGCGGGTAATCGAGCAGACGGTGCGCGAGAAGCTGCCCGAGGGGTTCCAGCGCGCCGAGTACCTGCACGAGCACGGCATCGTCGACATGGTGACCAAGCGCACCGAACTCGCCGCCACGCTGGCGCGGGTGATCGGCCTGCTGCGCGTCCACGACACCACCGAGGTGACCGCCGAGCCGGTTTCCGTCGAGTAACAGACAATGAGCGACGCACCCGCCGGCGGCCGGTTCGACGCCCTCGTGGCGCGGCTGCACGCGCTGCACCCGCGCCTGATCGACCTCAGCCTAGATCGGCTGGAGCAGTTGCTGGGCAAGCTCGGCCATCCGGAACGGCAGTTGCCGCCGGTGATCCACGTCGCCGGCACCAACGGCAAGGGCAGCACCTGCGCCTTCCTGCGCGCCACGGCGGAGGCAGCCGGGTTGCGCGTGCATGTCTTCACCTCGCCGCATCTGGTGGCGTTCAACGAGCGCATCCGCCTGGCCGGCACGCTGGTCGACGATGCGGCGCTGGCCGCGGCGCTGGAGGAGATCGAGCAGCTCAATGCCGGCGGCGCGGTGACGGTGTTCGAGGTCATCACCGCCGCCGCCTTCTTGCTGTTCGCGCGCGTGCCGGCCGATCTGTGCGTGCTGGAGGTGGGGCTGGGCGGCCGGCTCGACGCCACCAACGTGATCCCGGCGCCGGCGGCCTGCGCCATCACCTCGATCTCGATGGACCACCGCGACTTCCTGGGCGACACGCTGGAGCGGATCGCCTTCGAGAAGGCCGGCATCATCAAGCCCGATGCGCCCGCCGTCACCGGCCAGCAGCCGCCCGAGGTGCTGGCGGTGTTGCAGGCCGAGGCCGAGCGTCAGCAGACCAGCCTGTCGGCGCGCGGGCGGGACTGGTCGATCGAGCGGGTCGGGCGTGGGCTTCGCTATGCCGATGCGGCCGGGGCGCTCGACCTGCCGCTGCCGGTGCTGCCGGGCGCCCACCAGCACGACAACGCCGGCATCGCCATCGCCGCGCTGCGGGCCGCGGGTTTCGCGCCGACGGCGGCCCAGGCACGGCGCGGGGTTGCCGAAGCCGAGTGGCCGGCGCGGTTGCAGCGACTCGATGGCCGGTTGGCGGCGCTGCTGCCGCCGGGCTGGGAGCTGTGGCTCGACGGCGGCCACAACGAGGGCGCCGGTGTGGCGCTGGGCAAGCATCTGGCGACCTGGCGCGACCGTCCCGTGCATCTGGTCGTCGGCATGAAGCAGACCAAGGACCCGGAGGCGTTCCTGCGCCCGCTACTGCCGCACGCCGCCACCGTCTGGGCGGTGGCCGAGCCGGGACAGCATTTGGCGCTGCCGGTGGATGCCATCGTCGCGGCCTCCGGCGGCGTGGCACGCCCGGCTGACTCGGTGGCCTCGGCGCTGCGGGAGCTGCCGCGCGGCGAGGGGCCGGCGAGGGTGCTGGTGTGCGGCAGCCTGTACCTGGCCGGCGAAGTGATGAAGGCCGATGGGAGGGCCGCATGACCGCAACCGTGACGCCGCTGGAGCCGCAGGACCGGCCGCGCTGGGCCGAGTTATGGGCCGCCTATCTGGCGTACTACGGCACCGTCGTGCCGTCCGAGCAATACGACTCCACTTGGACCCGGCTGCACGACGGCCGGATACACGGGCTGGCCGCACGCGACGCCGAGGGGCGTATGGTCGGCCTGGCGCATTACCTGTTCCACGAGCATAGCTGGTCGATGCGGTCGGCCTGCTACCTGCAGGATCTGTTCGTCGATCCCGAAGTGCGCGGCGCCGGCGCCGGCCGGGCGCTGATCGAGGCGGTGGCGCAGGCGGCGCGGGCAGCCGACAGCTTCCGCTTCTACTGGAGCACCGACACCGGCAACGTCATCGCCCGGCAGTTGTATGACCGTGTGGCCCGCCAGAAGGCCGTCCGCTACAATTTCCCGCTGTAGGTTCTGGTCTCGAACCGGGCGTTACGCCGAGGCCGGCGTTGTTGGTTTCCGCCACTCTCAATAATCGTCGGTCGTCCGAACGATCCTTCGGGCAGCGCGGGACAGCACCATACGGTCGTGGACCATGCCCAGGATCTCGACAACGCCGTCCGATGCCCAACGGTATACGACAAGGTGACGAGGAGCGGCGACACGGCGTGCCGGCTCGACGCGGCGACGAGCCAGCCGCATCGGATAGGCGCGAACACCTCCGGGGCGAGGCACCTCAACCGAGCCGATCACATCCGGCTCCTCACCGAGCACGCCATGACTGTCAGGATCAGCTGTCCGTACCGCCCTGCCGCCTCCAGGCCGTGAACGCGCGCGCTATCGAGGAGGAGGGCGTCGATCTGGTCTTCCGCCGTCTTGGTAAGCCGGTAAGCCAACTATCCGTCAGCGGATAATCGAGACTGTAGCCGCGCCATCATGCCCTCGCGCAGACGCCGTTCGTCCTCCGGGGCTGCCACCGTCGTGTAGCGACCAGCGTCGATGTCCGCTGAGCCGGCCTCGACCGCCCGCCGAACCTCGTCCTCCTCGGCACTGGTCTCATCGATCAGGCGCATGACCGCCTCCTCCAGGAATGCCGTCGGGCTTGTGGCCCTGCCTTTTACCACCAGCCACTCGATTATGCGCTGAAGCTCGTCGGATAGCTGGACCACGCCCATGCGAAACCTCCAAGGGCACCATAGCACCTGTCCGTAGCAAGTGTCTCCGATAACCCCGTGCCGTCCGACGCCCCGCCTACCCGGCCCCAATCAGGCGGGAGCCTGCATCGTTGCCGGAACGGCGTTGTGGTCGAACTCCGGGACCATGTGCGACAGCAGCGCCAGCGCCGTCGCGGTCTGGCCGGCGTGGCAGGCGGCGGCGATGTCGTCGATGGCGCGGCCGACGATAGCCGGGTCGGCGGTGCGCGGGCTGGCCATCAGCAGGCCCGGCGTCGGCGTCGGCACCGGCGCCTCGCGGCCGTGGAACAGCTCCTCGAACAGTTTCTCGCCGGGGCGCAGGCCGGTGTAGCGGATCGCCACGTCCTCGTCGGGCCGCAACCCGGCGAGCCGGATCATCTGCCGCGCCAGCTCCACGATGCGCACCGGCTCGCCCATGTCGAGCACGAAGATGCCGCCGTCGTGGCTGCGCGCCGCGGCGCCGACGACGCTGGCCTGCAGCACCAGGCTCACCGCCTCGCGCACCGTCATGAAGTAGCGCTGCATGTCGGGGTGGGTGACGGTCAACGGGCCGCCGCGGGCGAGCTGGCGCTGGAACAGCGGCACCACGCTGCCGGTGCTGCCGAGCACGTTGCCGAAGCGCACGGTGACGCAGGCCATGGCGCCGCCCGGCGAGGCGTCCAGGCCCTGGCAGTACATCTCGGCCAGGCGCTTGCTGGCGCCCATCACGCTGCTCGGGTTCACCGCCTTGTCGGTCGAGATCATCACCATGGCGCTCGCTCCCGCCGCCCGTGCCGCGTCGGCGACGTGGCGGGTGCCGCAGGCGTTGGTCAGCAGGCCCTCCAGCGGGTTGGCCTCGACCATCGGCACGTGCTTGAGGGCGGCGGCGTGGAACACCAGGTCCGGGCGCAGTTCCGCCATGGTGGCCCGGATGCGCACGGCGTCGCGCACGTCGGCCAGCACGGTGCGGCGCGCCACGTCGGGGTAGCTCTCGCCCAGCTCCAGGTCGATCTGCCACAGCGCGTATTCGCCATTGTCCAGCAGCACCAGTTCGGCCGGGCCGAGGGCCGCCACCTGGCGCGCCATCTCGCTGCCGATGGTGCCGCCGGCGCCGGTCACCAGCACCCGCTGTCCCTGCACCAGCCGCGCCATGCCGGCGCGGTCGAGCGGCACCTGCGGCCGGTTCAGCAGATCCTCGATCGCCACCGGCTTCAGCGTGAGCGCGCCCTCGGTGTGGCGCGACAGGTCGAGGGCGGTGGGGCGGGGGGCGCGCGCCACCCGTGCGCCGGCCGCCTCGGCCACCACCATCAGCGCCGCCAAGGCGCTGCCGGATATGTCGGGATCGGTCACCACCAGCGTCGGCGGCGTGGGCTGGCGCTCCAGCACGGCGGCCGCATCGTCGAGGCCGCCGACGATGGGGACGCCGTGGATGCGCCGCCCGGTCTGGCCCTTGCCCAACGTCAGCACCCCGACCGCGTAGTACGGCGCGGTCGAGTCGCCGGCCAAGGCGCGCAGGAACAGGTCGGCGCCTTCGCCGCCGCCCACCAGCAGCACCGGGCGGGAGGCGACGATGCTGCGCTGCGGCGATTCCTTGAGCATCCGGTAACCCATCCGTGGCACCCCCAGCAGCACCAGCAGGCACAGCGCGTGCAGCACCGGGAACGCCGGGCTGGGCACCGCCACGCCGAACAGATGCAGGCCGAGGGTGTAGATCGCGGCGGCCATGACGCTGCCAGCGGCCACGCCCAACAGGTCGGCGATCCCCGCGAACCGCCAGTATTGCACCGACAACCGGAATGGCAGGCCGGCCAGCAGCAATGCCGTGGCCCCCCACAGCGGCAGCAGCGGCGAGGCAAACGGGTTGCCGCCGGGATCGGCCAGCCAGATCGCCAGCGGGATCGCCGCCGCCGCCAGCAGCGCATCCAGCCCGACATTCACCATGATGCGAGTCAACGCACGCTTTTCTGCCATGCCGCCGCTATAGCCCGAACGCCCCCGCTGCCGCTAATCAGGGCTGATGACGTTCGCAGCCTTTGCCCGCCATCTGGTCTTCTGCGCCGGCCTCGCGATGGTTTCCGCCCTTATGGTGCTGGCGATGATCTCGGCCCGGGTGATGGACGTGCCGGACCCGCGCAAGGCGCACGCCCGCCCCACGCCCAAGGGCGGCGGCGTCGGGATCGTGGTGGCGTTCCTGCTCGGGCTCGCGGTGCTGTACGGCTATGCCAGTTTCGCCCGGCTCGCCGAGCCATACTTCCGCGGCTTCATCCTGGGCGCGGCGCTGATCGCCGCAGTGTCCTACCTCGACGACGTGTTCGACTGGCCGTTCCTGGTCAAGTTGGCGACGCAGTTGGCGGCGGCGGCGGCGGTGATCGCCAGCGGGCTGTACCTTTCCACCGTCAACCTGCCGGGGACGGGGTCGGTGGAGCTTGGCTGGCTGGGCGGCGCGGCCACGCTGCTGTGGATCGTGTTCGCGACCAACGCGATGAACTTCATCGACGGCTTGGACGGGCTGGCGGGCGGCACCGCGCTGGTTGCCTGCGGCTTCCTGGCGCTGGTGGCGCGGCTGCAGGGCGGCGTGTTCGTCTATGCCGCGGCGATGCTGCTGGGCGCCGGGCTGGTCGGGTTCCTGCCGTTCAACTTCCCCCGCGCCCGCATCTTCCTGGGCGATGTCGGCAGCCAGTTCTGCGGCTACGTGCTGGCGGTGCTGGGCGTCGCCGCGGCGCGGTTCGACGCCGCCGCGCTGTCGTTCCTGCTGGTGCCGATGCTGCTGTCGGGCGTGCTGTTCGACGTCGCCTTCACTTTGGCACGGCGGGTGCTGACCGGCCATTCCGTCACCCAGGCGCATCGTGGCCATCTATACCAGATCGCCCATCGCAGCGGCATGGACGCACGCGCGGTGGCGGTGATGCATTGGGGCTTCGCGGCGTTCGGCGGCCTGGTGGCGCTGGCGTTCACGGCGTCGTCGTCGCAGTGGAAGCCGCTGTGGCCGCCGCTGGTGCTGCTGCCGCAACTGGCCTGGCTGGCCTATGTCGCAAGGCGCGCGCGGCGGGCGGACATCGGCGCGTGGTAGAATGCCTTTTTGCCGCCGCAAGCTTGCGGTTATACTGACGCGGCGTCTTCAAGGATTTCAGATGCGACTTTTCGGCCCCATCCTGGCAGCCAGCCTCCTCACCACTCTGTATGCCGGCCATAGCGCGTTGGCGGAGGGGGCGCAGAACCCGTCGTTCAACCTGCTGAACCGCTCGTCTTCGATGATCCGCGAGCTGTATGTGACGCCGGCGGGGGATGAGCGCTGGGGGCGCAACCGGCTTACCCGGCCGGTGCCGGCGGGAGCCAGCTTTCCGGTGCGGCGGCGTATCGACGGCAACTGCATCTTCGACATTCGCGTGGTGTACGCCGATGGCCACAAACAGGACCGGCGCGGCGTCGACACCTGCAAGACCGAAGACATCGCCGTCGGAGCCGTAGCCAATACCTCGGTGGCCGGCGTGTCCGGCAAGGCGAGCGACGATCCGTCGTTCCGGCTGGTCAACCATGGCGGCCAGCCGATCACCGAACTGTATGCCACGCCGTCCGGCCTCGGCCACTTGGGCGAGAACCGACTGGCGACGCCGCTGGCGCCGGGTGCCGAGCAGTCGGTTCACGTCGACCGGCAGTCGTCATGCCTGTTCGACGTGAAGATCGTGCTTGCCGACCACAAGGCACGCGAGAAGCACCGCACCGATCTATGCCGAATCAACGACTTTCCGGTGCCGTAATTTCTTGCGTCCCTATGTGGCGAAGTCAGCCGTTGGCGACGCGCCGCTGGGCTTGCTCCTGCGGGGCGGCGATGGGCTTCTTCGTTGCCGATGCCGCCTCGGCCATGATCGTGCGCAGGTCGCGCAGGAAGGCGGTGCCCTTCAACGTCCGCTGCACCAGCACGCTGCGGCGGTCCATCGGATCGACCTTGCGGCGGGCCAGGTCAAGCTCGCCCAGGCGATCCAGCGCGCGGGTGATGGCCGGCTTCGAGACGTTTAATTCCGACGCCAGGCCGCGCACCGTATGGGCGCCTTCGTTTAAGTAACATGTGAGGAACACCCCGAGCTGACGCGAGGACAGGTCGGGGCCGTCCCGTCGCACCAGCGCCACCGTGGTATCCCGCAAAATCCCTACAAGCTGCTCCGCAGTCGGAGAAACCACCATAAGCTAGTCCTTTCTAAACACCGGCAATGCCCGGACGGTTGACAACACGACGCAGCAACGTTCGTATCGGTGGGATGACTTCGCACTCATTACTTAGTTAAACCAGCGTCCGGAGTTGCATGAAGTTCCCGGTTACGTGATCGTTGCCGGGGCTTTAGGAGTATTTTCTGCAACATTCTTTTCTACGAACTCGTAAATCGCACGCAACGCTTGCGCTTCGCCGCCTTCCGGCCGACCCGGGCGGGCGGCATCGTTCCAGGCATAAAGATCGAAATGGCCCCACCGCACGCCCGGCGCCACGAAACGGCGCAGGAACAATGCGGCGGTGACCGCGCCGGCGAGTGGCTTGGCGGAGACGTTGTTGAGGTCGGCAACCGGGCTGTCGAGCCAACTGTCGTAGCCGTCCCACAGCGGCAGCGCCCACACCGGGTCGTGCACCCGCTGGCCCGCCGCCATCAACTCCGCCGCCAACCCGTCGTCGTTGGCGAACAGGGCCGGGATGTCCGGACCCAACGCCACCCGCGCCGCGCCGGTCAGCGTGGCGCAGTCGAGCAACACGTCGGGCCGCTCGTCCGACGCCTCGGCCAGCAGGTCGCACAGCACCAGCCGCCCCTCGGCATCGGTGTTGCCGATTTCGACCGACAGCCCGCGGCGGGTGCGGATCACGTCGGACGGGCGCATGGCGTGGCCGGAGACGCTGTTCTCGACGCAGCCGATGCGGACCGCGAGGCGGATCGGCAGGTCGGCCTGCATCAGCGCGCAGGCGATGCCCAGCACGGTCGCGGCCCCGCCCATGTCCTTCTTCATCCGCAACATGCCGGCCGAGGGCTTCAAGTCGTAGCCGCCGGTGTCGAACACCACGCCCTTGCCGCACAACGAGACCAGCGGCGCGTCATGGCCCGCGTCGCTGCCGTTCCAGGTGAAGCTCGCCACCACCGGCGGGCGCTCCGACCCGGCGCCGACCGCTGCGATGGCCGGGTAGGCTTTGGCCAGCGCGGCGCCCTCGGTTCGGGTCGCGGCGGCGCCGAACCTGGCGGCGAGCGCCATCGCCGCGTCGGCCAGTTCGGCGGGGCCGAGCAGGTTGGGCGGCGCGTTGACGAGGTCGCGCACCATCCAGATCGCTTCCGCAAGCGCGAGCGAGCGTTGCGTGCCGGCTGCCGGCGTCAGGCGGGCCGCCTGACGCCGCGGCTGCTTGAAGGCGCTGTAGCTGTAGGCGCCGAGACAGAAGCCCAGCGTGGCGGCGGCGGCGTCGTAGTCGCCGGGTGAAATCCGCCACGCGCTGCCCTCCGGCAAGCGCATCGGCAAGTCGCCGAAAGCGTATGGCGAACGGTCGCTGCCCAAGCCCAGCACTGCCGAGCCCACTCCACCCACACCCGGCAGCAGCAACAGTTGCTGCGCCTGCGCGGTAAACCCGGCGGCGTCCAGCCAGGCGGCGGAGGCAGGCTCCAGGCCGGCGCGAAACTGCGCCAGCGCTTCGGGCCGGATCGCCTGAAGCGTCAGGACCTCGCCGCTAGCGGTGGCGATCGGTAGAGAGATTTGGTTCATGTCCGGTCCTATCTACCAGATTTCAGACGTTCCGCTATCGGTTTGACGGCTTCGTGTCGAAATTTTAACGAGTGCGCCATGTGGTTACCGGCCGGGCCAGCCCGCGGGCGGTGCGGCGCTCCGGGTGTAGCCCATGCCCGTGTAGGAGCCGCCCTGATAGCGTTCCACCACCGGGTTGCCGCTGGTCTTGGCGGCGAGTTGGCCGGCGAACGGGTCGGCGCTGTCCTGCGGCAGCCAGCCGAGATCGGCCCGCGCATCGCGCCGCCAGAACGTCGCGGCGTTGTCCGAAGCGCCCCAGATCACGCAGTTGCCGACTGCCTGCGCCAACGTCGCGCGCTCGCACAGGCGGCACAAATCGTCATACGAGAGCCAGGTCGCCAGCATCCTCGCCTCGGTCGGCTCGGGGAAGCTCGACCCGATGCGGACCGCGACGCTCTCGACGCCGTGCTTGAACCAGTACATCCGGCCCATCAGCTCGGTGTAGGCCTTCGACAGGCCGTAGTAGCCGTCGGGCAGGAAGCTGCAATCGTCATCGAGCGGCTCGGCGCGCTCGTGGAAGCCGATGGCGTGGTTGGAGCTGGCGAACATCACCCGCGCGCGCTCGCGCCGCGCAGCCTCGTAGATGTGGTAGGCGCCGCGGATGTTGGGGCCGATCACGTCCTCGAACGGATGCTCGGTCGAGACGCCGCCGAAGTGCAGGATGGTGCCGCACCCCTCGGCCAGCCGCAGCATGGCGACCCCGTCCTGCAAGTCCGCCCGCTCGAACGCAGCGCCGGGCGGCAGCGGCTCGGGGAACGCCGCGATGTCGGTCAGCCGCAACGGCCAGCCGCGCGCCCCGAGATAGCCAGCGACCCGTCGGCCCAGCGCACCGGAGGCGCCGGTGATGAGGACAGGGCGCGGCGGAATTATAGCTTGCATCGGACGGCTCCCGGGTTTGCGGTAAGACAGGAATCACCCGCGTCCCGCCGCGTCAATGGAGTGTCGCCATGCCAACCATAGCCGAAGCCGCCGCCGACCTCGCCGCCGGGCGCGTCACCGCCCGCGCGCTGACCGAGGCGTGCCTGGAACGGATTGTCGATCCGGCCGGCGAAGGCGCCCGCACCTTCGTCCGGGTCGATGCCGGGGCAGCGCGTGCGATGGCCGACGCCAGCGACCTCGTGCGCCGCGCCGGACGCGCTGCCGGCCCGCTCGCCGGCATCCCGATCAGCGCCAAGGATTTGTTCGACGTGGCCGGCGAGCCGACTCCGGCTGGCTCGGTGGTGCTGGCCGACACGCCGCCGGCAGGCAGCCACGCACCGGCCATCGCGCGCGTGCTGGCGGCCGGGATGGTGCTGGTGGGACGCACCAACATGACCGAGTTCGCCTTCTCCGGCCTCGGCCTCAACCCGCACTACGGCACGCCGCGCAGCCCGTGGCGGCGCGACGAGGGGCGTATTCCGGGCGGCAGTTCCTCGGGAGCGGCGGTTTCGGTGGCCGACGGAATGGCGCTGGCGGCGCTTGGCACCGACACCGGCGGCTCATGCCGCATCCCGGCGGCGTTCTGCGGCATCGTCGGCTACAAGCCGACCGCGCGTCGAGTGCCGCGCGAGGGCGTGCTGCCGCTGTCCCCCAGCCTCGATTCGGTGGGGCCGCTGGCGCGGACCGTCGCCTGCTGCGCCGTCATCGACGCGGTGCTGGCAGGCGACGCTTTGCCGGTAGCCGCTGCCATGCCGGTGGCCGGGCTGCGGCTTGCGGTGCCGCAAGGCCAATGGCTCGACGACATGGACCAGGACGTGGCGGCGGCGTTCGAGCGGGCGTTGGCGCGGCTGTCGGCGGCGGGGGCGCATATCGTGCGGGATCACTTCGCGGCCCTCGAAGTGATCCCGCCGGCCCGCCCGCGCGGCACCATCGCCGGCGCCGAGGCGTTCGCCTGGCATCGCGGGCTGCTGCAAAAAGCTGGCTCGGGCTACGACCCGCGGGTGCGCGGACGCATCGAGGGCCATGCCGCGATGTCGGCCGCGGACTACATCGACCTCGTGGACGCCCGCGCCGAGGCGATTGCTCGCATGAACGTGGCGACGGCGCCATTCGACGCGCTGCTGCTGCCGACCTGCCCAATCGTGCCGCCGCTGCTGGCCGAACTGGAAGCCAGCGACGCCGCCTATGGACGCGCCAACATGCTGGTGCTGCGCAACCCGACGCTGGCCAACTTCCTCGACCGCTGCGCCATCAGCCTGCCGTGCCATCGGCCGGGCGAGCCGCCGGTCGGCCTCATGCTGGTCGGCGAGACGATGGGCGACCGGCGGCTGTTCGCAATCGCCGCCGGGGTCGAGGCGGCGCTACTCGGCGGATAGCGCCGACCGCGCGGCGGCCTGCCCGGCCGGGTCCTGCAGCGCCATCAGGCGGCCGGCGGCCAGATGCGCGAACCGATGCATCAGCGCGCGGCGGCGGGCCGGCGGCATCTGGTGGCGAGGGGCGTCGCGCACGATGTCGGCCATCCCGTCATGCGCCACGATCAGGCCGGTGTCGGGCGGCAGCAGCGCCTGCGGGAAGTCCGTGTCCACGGCGAAGAACAGCGCGTCGCAGAACGCCCGGTAGTCCGGCCACTTGGCATCGGTCAGGAAGTCGCGCGGCCCCGACTTCACCTCGATGCAGGAAAAGCAGCCGTCGTGGTCCAGCGCCAGCAGGTCGGCCCGCCGCGCGTTGGGCAGCGGCACCTCGTGCAGCGCGCTCCAACCCAGCGTGAGGCACAGCCGGGCCGATGCGCGGCGGATCGCCTCGGTACGGTCGGGAAAGGCCAGCGGGCGCGTTTCAGACAAGGGCGTCGATGGCCTGCGCCAGCGCCAGGTCGCGCGCCGAAAGCCCGTCGCAGTCGTGGGTGGTGAGCACGATCTCGACCCGGTTGTAGACGTTCGACCACTCCGGATGGTGGTCCTGCTGCTGGGCGAGCAAGGCGACGCGCGCCATGAAGCCCCAGGCCGCACTGAAATCCGCGAATTTGAAGCGGCGCACGATAGCGTCGCGGCCCTCGGCCGGCTGCCACAGCGGCAGCGAGGCGGCGAGGGCCGTCCGCTCGGTCTCGGTCAATCTGGTGGGCTTGGGCATCGGGGCGCCTGGTGACGTGGTGGCGCACCATGCACCGCCCATGCCGCGGGCGGCTAGAGGTTGAGGGACTGCATCGCCGCCTCGGGGTAGCGCGTCCCGGAGAAGCTGCCCGGCGGCAGGATGCGGTCGATCTCCGCAAGCTCCGGCGCCGACAGCGCGACATCGACGGCGCCGCAGTTCTCTTCGAGGTAGCGGCGGCGCTTGGTGCCTGGGATCGGCGCCATGTCCTCGCCCTGCGCCAGCACCCAGGCCAGCGCCAGTTGACTGGCGGTGCAGCCACGTTGCTTGGCCATCTCCGTAACCTTGGCCACCAAATCGAGGTTGCGGGCGAAGTTGTCGCCTTGGAAGCGCGGCGTCGCCAGCCGCCAGTCATCGGCTTCTAGATCCTCGGGCCGCTTGATCTGCCCGGTCAGGAAACCGCGTCCGAGCGGCGAATACGGCACGAAGCCGATCCCGAGTTCGCGGATGACGGCCAGGATCTCGTCCTCCGGATCGCGCGTCCACAGCGAATACTCGGTCTGCAACGCGGTGATCGGATGCACCGCGTGGGCGCGGCGGATGGTCTGCGGTCCAGCCTCGGACAGGCCGAGGAAGCGCACCTTGCCGGCGCGCACGAGGTCGGCCATCGCGCCCACGGTGTCCTCGATCGGCGTGTTGGGATCGACGCGGTGCTGGTAATAAAGGTCGATCACGTCCACGCCCAGCCGGCGCAGGCTGGCGTCGCAGGCCTGGCGGACGTAGCCGGGCTTGCCATTGACCGGCCCGCGCTGGCCGTCCGCGGTCCAGGTGTTAGCGAACTTGGTGGCGATCACGACGCGGTCGCGGTGGGGCGCCAGCACGCGGCCGACCAGTTCCTCGTTCACGCCACGCCCGTAGACGTCGGCGGTGTCGAAGAAGGTGATGCCGAGTTCGACCGCGCGGTTCAGCGTGGCCACCGACTCCGCCTCGTCACGGCCGCCGTAGAACGCCGACATGCCCATGCAGCCGAGGCCGATCGCCGACACCTCGGGACCTTGACGGCCCAATCGCCTCATCTTCATCTGCGTTCTCCATCTTGGCTGAGCGGCGTGGCGGAGGTTGCCGGCCGGAAAGACGCCTACCCAGGAAGCGCCAGATTGCGCGGCCGGTCGACGGGTCTATTACCGTGTCAGCAGCGCGAGCAACTCCTTGGGCAATTCCTCACGCAGCACCTCGCCATAGATCTGCGACAGCGACTCACGAATCCACACGTCAATCGCCAAATTGTCATCGCGAGAGCGTTGACTGATCTGATCCATCCATGCGCGGCGCATTTCCATAGATGCTGAAATGCGCGATGGCGGGCGCAGTTGCATCACGCTGGCAAGGTTGACGTATGCCAACACGCAAATGTCAAGCCTGTATCCACGTTGCAACGTCGGAAACCGCCTAAGGGCCTGATTTCGCCTGCGCGAGCACCTGCTGCGCCAGCGCCCGCGCAAGACAGTCATGCAATATCGTCACGGTTCGTTTACGATCACGCCGGGCTGGCTGGTCGAGGTTGAGCTGGCCGGCCTCGTCCCAGTGCTGCATCAGCGCGTAGCGCGCGAACAGTTGACGCCCCGGCGCCCCGGTCTCGGCCAGGATCGCCGCGCGGTACGGGCCGGTGTCGGCGCGCGCCTCCAGCGTCCGGGTGAACTGCGGGTCGATGAGGATAAGGTCGCTGCCGGCGGCGGCGACCTGCCCCGCCCCCTGGCGCAGCACCGCCGCGAACGGGGCAGCCGGCGCATGGTGGGCCGCCTCGACCGAGCCGGTCTGCCACAGCACCAGCGCGTAATGTTGCGCCGACAGCTTCTGTTTGAGCGTCACCAGCATCTGCGCCGCGGTTTCGCCGCGCTCGCCGATCAACGTGAGGCGCAGGTTGGCGCCGGGCAGGCTGGCGCGCAGTATCTCCAGCGCGCGCACCGGGAAGGAGCCCTCGGGTTCCAACCGCGCGCCGAGCACCGTGGCTGAACCGACCGCCAGGATGTCCACCGGACCGCCGTGACGCAGCGCCGCCGCCAGGTGCGGCAGGCCGAGTGAGGCCGCCGAGGCCGGAGGGCTGGGTGGAATGTCGCAGGCGATGCCGCCTACCGGGAGCCCGGTTGCCGGCGTTTCGGCTGCCGAGGCATGAAATACTAGGGCATGGAACACCAGCAGGAGCGCCAGTATGGCGGGCCAGGAGCGGCGGGTTTGGGCTGACATGACGGCTGTCTACAGCGCCTGGGCGATGGCGACCACATCCAAACCAGCCGGGCTGGCCGGCGCGCGTTGAAGCAGCGGCGTCTGGCGGCGGATCGCCTGCCGCACCTGCTCGTCGCGCCGCACGATGCCGCCCAGCGCCGGGGCGCCGCCGAGGAACAGGGTGCAGGCGCGCGCCAGGGTCGCGAAGGTGCGCCGGCCGGCGGCGTCCGAGGCGGCTTGGTTGATGACCAGCCTGACGGCCGCCGGCCCGGCCTCGACCTGGCGGTCGGCGGTGTGCAGCTTGAGCACGGCGTAGGCGTCGGTGAGGCTGGTCGGCTCGTCGGTCGCCAGCACCAGCAGCAGGTCGGCGAACGAGGCCATCCGCCGCACCGCCCGATCCAGTCCCGCCCCGAGGTCGAGCACGACATGGTCGTAGTCGCCCGCCACGACGCGCAAGGCCGCCAGCAGCCGCTCCAGCGCCGTGGCATCCAGCGCCGACAGCGCGCCGGAGCCGGAGCTGCCGGCCAGGACCCCGAACCCCGCGGGATGGCGGGTAATCGCGGCCGCCAGGCTGGCGCGTCCCGCCACCACCGCGCCCAGGTCGTGCCGGGGCGCCAAGCCAAGCTGGATGTCGACGTTGGCTAGGCCGAGGTCGCCGTCGAACAGCAGCACGCGACGGCCGCGCAGGCTCAGGGCATGGGCCAAGGTGACGGCGAACCAGGTCTTGCCGACCCCGCCCTTGCCGGAGGCGACGGCGATCAGGCGGCCGGCGGCGGGTTGCGTCATGGGCACTGCTCCTTGGGCATACCGGCAATCGCCAGCCGCTTCGCCAGCCAGCCGGGTGTTGCGGGGATCAGCCCATCGGCGGCTCCGGGTCCGATGCCCAGCTCCGCCAGCGGCAGGCCGGACGCCGCGGCGGCGATCACCCCACCCAGGCGGCGCGCGAGGTCCAGCCGGGTGGCGATGAGGGCGGTGGCTCCGGCGGCGGCGTAGGCAGCCGCCATCTCGGCGCTCTCGGCGGCGTCCATGCCGGCCGGCAGCACCGCCACGGTGCGCGCCCGTGCGCTGGCGGCCAGCGCCTGCATCGCCGCGAGGTCGCCGGCGTCGAACGGATCGGTGCCGGGCGCGTCGATCAGCACCGGGGATTGCCCGCCGCCCGGCTTGCCCCGCGCCTGATCGAGCGCCCGCGCCAGGGCCGTCGGATGGCTGGCGGCCAGCAGGTCGAGGTTCAGGATGCGGGTGAACGCCGCCAGTTGCTCGGCTGCTCCGGCGCGGCGGGCGTCGGCGGTGACCACCACCGGCGTCTGGCCGGCCAGCACCAGCCTAGTGGCCAGCCGCGCCGTCGTGAGCGTCTTGCCGGCGCCCGGCGGCCCCACCAGCAGCAGCGGCGGATCGTCCGCGGCCAGGCGCAGCGGCACGAACCGCAGCACCGCCGACAGCGCGAAGGCAAGTGGGCCGGCCTGCAGCCGATGGGCCAGCGGCCGTGGCACGCCGTGCCACGCCAGGCTGCCCATCGCCATCGTGTCTGACGCGGGCGTGTCTGACGCGGGCGCTTCGGCGGCCGGGCCGGCGCGTTGGTCCGGGACGGCGATCGGCGGCGGCGGCAGGGGCGGCGGCAGGTCCTGGTCGTCGTCGAGACCGGCGGTCACCTCGATGCCGCCGTCGACGCGGCGCGACGACAGGATGATCGCCTCGGCGCCCAGCTCGCGGCGCACCTGCGTCATCGCGGCGGCCATGGCGGGGGCGCGGAACAGCCTCAGCCGCATCGCTGGCTCATACGCTGCCGACGGTGCGGATGCGCACGCGCGGGAAGATCTCGGCCTGCGCCAGCACCGGGGTCGCCGGTCGGATGCGCTCGACGATGGCGCGCACGTGGAAGCGGATGCCGCCGCCGGTCAGCAGCACCGCCGCCTCGTTGGCCGCGGTGGCCGTGTCGAACACGGCGCGCAGGCGGGTCATGAACTCCGCCAGCTTGGACGGCGCCATCGCCAACTGCCGGTCCTCCGGCGGTCCGACCAGCGCGTCGCTGAACGCCGCCTCCCACTCCGGCGACAGCGTGACCAGCGGGATGTAGCCGCCGGCGCCGACATGGCTGTCGCTGATCTGGCGCGCGAGGCGGGCGCGCACATGCGCCGTGAGATGCGTCACCGCGCGCGATGGCCCGGCGCACGCCTCCTGTACGCCCTCCAGGATGGTCGGCAGGTCGCGGATCGACACCCGCTCGGACAGCAGCGCCTGCAGCACCCGCTGCACGCCGCCGACCGAGATCTGCGACGGGATCAGCTCGGTGACCAGCTTCTGCTGCTCGCGCGGCAGCTCGTCGAGCAGCTTCTGGGTTTCGGAATACGACAGCAGCTCGGCCATCGTCTGCTTGACGATCTCGGTGAGGTGCGTGGTCAGCACGCTCGGCGGATCGACCACGGTGAGGCCGCGCAGCACCGCCTCGTCGCGGCCCAGGGCGTCGATCCACAGCGCCGGCAAGCCGAACGCCGGCTCGGTCGTGCGCTCTCCCGGCAGGTCGGGCATCCCGCCCGAGGGGTCCATCGCCAGCAGCGCGTGCGGCCGGATGACGCCGCGCCCGGCCTCGATTTCCTTGACCCGCACCGAGTAGTGGTCGGCTTCCAGTTGCATGTTGTCCTGGATGCGGACCGGCGGCAGCACGAAGCCCATCTCGGCGGCGATGCTGCGGCGCAGGCCCTTGATCTGCTCGGTCAGCCGGGGCGCCGCGCCGCCGGCCAGCACCAGCAGGCCGTAGCCGAGTTCCAGCCGGATCATGTCAATGCGCAGGGTGTCGCTGATCGGCGGCTCGCCCGGCGGCAGCGCCGGCGCCTCGGCGGCGGCGGCGGGGTCGGCGGCCGGGTGGCGGGCGCGCAGCCAGGCGCCGCCGCCGGCCAACGCGGCCAATCCCAGGAACGGTAGCATCGGCAGGCCGGGCATCAGGCTCAGCACCGCCGCGGCCCCCGCCGCCATCGCCAACGGCTTGGGGTTGGAGCCGAGCTGGCGCACCAGGGCCGCGTCGGCGGTGCCCTCGGTGCCGCCCTTGGTCACCACGATGCCGGCCGCGGTCGACACCAGCAACGCCGGGATCTGGCTCACCAGCCCGTCGCCCACGGTCAGCGTGGTGTAGGTGCTGGCGGCGTCGCCGAACGCCATGCCGTGCCGCACCAGGCCAATGGTGAGGCCGCCGACGATGTTGATGCTGGTGATGATGAGGCCGGCGATGGCGTCGCCGCGCACGAACTTCGCCGCTCCGTCCATGGCGCCGTAGAATGCGCTTTCCTCCTCCAGCTCGCGCCGGCGCAGGCGGGCGGCCTTCTCGTCGATGCTGCCGGCCGACAACTCGCCGTCGATCGCCATCTGCTTGCCGGGCATGGCGTCGAGGCTGAACCGCGCGGCGACCTCGGCGATGCGGCCGGAGCCTTTGGTGATGACCATGAAGTTCACCACCAGCAGGATGGCGAACAGGATCAGGCCGATCACCACTTCGCCGCCCATCAGGAAGCCGCCGAACGCCGCCACCACGTAGCCGGCGGCGGTCGAGCCCTCGTTGCCGTGGCTGAGGATGAGCCGCGTGGTGGCGACGTTGAGCGACAGCCGCAACAATGTGGTCAGCAGCAGCAAGGTCGGGAAGCTGGTGAAGTCGAGCGGCCGGCGCAGGAACATCGCCACCATCAGCACCAGCACGGCGGCGGTGACCGACAGCGCCAGGCCCATGTCGAGGATCACCGGCGGCAGCGGCAGGATCAGCACCGAGAGCAGCGCGATGACGCCCAGTGCCAGGCCGATGTCGGTGCCCGGCACGGCGTCGCGCAGACGCTGCTGCCAGATCGGCGGCAACAGGCCGGCCAGGGCCGCGAAGGCGCCGGCGGGGTTCATCCGGCGGCGTAGGCGGCAAGCGCCTGGTTCACCGCGAGGCCGCCAACCGCCGGGCCCGCGCCAACCGCCGGACCCGCGAAAATTGCCGGCGGCGGCACCGTGGCGCCATGGGCGGCGTAGTCGCGCAGCTTGTTGCGCATGGCGCGGATCGAGATGCCGAGGATGGTCGCGGCGTGGGTGCGGTTGCCCAAGGTGTGACCCAGCGTGTGCAGGATCAGCTCGCGCTCCACATCCTCGATGCGCCGCCCCACCAGGCCGCCGACGCCGCCTTGCGCGCCCGCCGCGGCCAGGATGGCGGGCGTGTCGGCGGCGGCGGCGGCGGCAAGCTCGATGGCGTCGGTGTCGATGGCGTCGCCGCTGGCCAGCAGCACCGCGCGGTGCAGCGTGTTCTCCAACTCGCGCACGTTGCCGCGCCATGGATGGCGGGCCAGGCGCTGCAACGCCGCCGGCGTCAGGGCGCGCAGCGGCAGGCCGTTCACCTCGGCGTAGCGGCGCGCGAAATGCTCGGCCAGGGCCGCGACATCGCCCGGCCGCTCGCGCAGGCTCGGCACCCGCAGGCTCACGATGTTGAGGCGGAACAACAGGTCTTCGCGAAACCGGCCCAGCGTGACCTCACGCGCGATGTCGCGGTTGGTGGTGGCCAGGATGCGCACGTCGATGCGCACCGGCGCGTCGCCGCCGAGCCGGTCGATCTCGCGTTCCTGCAGCGCCCGCAGCAGCTTGGCCTGCAACCGCACGTCCATCTCGCTGATCTCGTCGAGCAGCAGGGTGCCGCCCGAGGCCGCCTCGAACTTGCCGACCCGCCGCGCCACCGCCCCGCTGAAGGCGCCCTTCTCGTGCCCGAACAACTCGCTCTCCAACAGGGTGTCGGGAATCGCCGCGCAGTTCAGCGCGATGAACGGGCCGCCGCTGCGTCGGCTGCGGGCGTGGATGTGACGCGCCAGCACCTCCTTGCCGGTGCCGCTCTCGCCGGTGATGAGCACCGAGGCGTCGGCGCGCGCCACCTGCTCGGCGCGGCGCACCGCCTCGCGCATCGCCGGGTCGCGCACCACCAGCACATGCCGTTTGCCCGACGCGGCGGCCAGGATGGCGGCGATCAGGTCGGCGTCGGGCGGCAGCGGCAGGAACTCGCGGGCGCCGTCCTCGATGGCGCGGGCGGCGGCATCGGGCGTGGCATCGACGCCGCACGCCACCACCGGCACCGCGATGCGTTCGCGCGCCAGCGTGCGCACCAGGCTCGCGAGGTCGTGGGCGATGTCGCAGAGCACGAGGTCGAAGGCGACGTGGCCGCGCAACCGGGACAACGCCGACGCAACCTCGTCGGCCTGCTCGATGCGGGCGCCGGCGGTGATCGCGAGCCGCGCCGCCTCGCCCAGCGGGCCGCCCAGCGAGCCCAGCACCAGCACGCGCATCAGTTCCGCCTCATGCGCTGGTGGCGCGGTCGGACTTCACGATCTCGGTCATCGTGACGCCCAGCCGGTTGTCGTCGACCATCACCACCTCGCCGCGCGCCACCAGGCGGTCGTTCACGTAGATGTCGATGGCCTCGCCAAGTTTGCGATCGAGCTCGACCACGGCGCCGCGGCCGAGCTTGAGCAGTTGGCTCACCTGCATGGTCGCCTTGCCCAGCACGGCGCTGACCGTGACCGGAATGTCATAGACCGCCTCCAGCTCGCGCGCCGGCCGGTCCGCCGGCGGCTCCAGGCTGTCGAAGGGGTTGCCGGCGGCGGGTTTCGCCAGGTCGAGGTCGGTCTCGCCGATCATGGCTGCGGCTCCCGAGAGACGTTGAGGCCGGCGCAGTCGGCGAGGCCGAGCGGCGCCAGCGCATCGCGGACCGCGGCCCATATGGCGGCGGTGTCGCGCACCGCGGCTCCGTCCGGCCACTCGATGCGCAGGTCGCCGGGCGCCAGTGCGTCGCTGCCGACCAGCTCCAGGCGTGGCCGGGCGCGGTCGTCGAGGCTGGCGAGCGCCGCCCGCAGCGCCGGCAGCGCCTGCGGATGCACGCACACCGTCGCCAGCGTCTCGTGCGTGAGGCCGGGCAGGATCGCGCGCGCCAGCGTGGCCGCCTCATCCGCGCCGTGGCGCGCGTACAGCGCCGGCAGCAGGCGCGCGACGGCGCCCAGCAGCAGGCGGGCCAGCGCGCTCGCGGCGGCCTCGTTGAATTGCGCCGCCATGCTGCCGGCGTCCCGCAATGCCGTGGCGATCCCGGTCAGCGCCGCCGAGGTTGCCTGCTCGCGCGTCGCCATCGCCGCGTCGTGGGCAACGCTGCCGCCATGCGCGAAGCCTTCGGCGCGGGCGCGCGCAAGGTCGGCCTCGCCCAACAGCGGCGGCGCAAGCGGTGCGGCGGCCGGCGCGACCACGGCGGCCGGCAGCGAGTCATCGTCGAGTTCCTCGAAGAACAGGATTTCCGGCGCACCGCGACGCGGCCGCGCCAGGTTTTCGGGATAAGCGATCTGGTTCAAACCATCATCTCCTCGTCCTGGCCTTTGCTGATCTTGATCTGGCCGCCGGCCGCCATGTCCTTGGCGACGGTGACGATGCTGGCCTGCGCCTCGTCGACATCGCGCAGGCGGACCGGCCCGAGGGCGTCGATCTCCTCGCGCAGCATCTTCCCGGCGCGTTCGGACAGATTGACGAAGAATAGCTCGCGCAACTTCTCGGAGGCGCCCTTCAGCGCCAGCGGCAGCTTGTCCTTCTCGATGCCGCGCAGCAGCGTCTGTATCGCGGAGCCGCTCAGCCGCTGCAGGTCGTCGAAGGTGAACATCAGAGCCTTGATGCGCTCCGCCGCCTCGCGGTTGCGCTCCTCGAGGCCGGTGACGAAGCGCGTCTCCGCTTGCCGGTCGAGGCTGTTGAAAATCTCGGCCATCATCTCGTGCGCGTCACGCCGCGAGCTGCGCGCCAGGTTGGACATGAACTCGGCCCGCAGCGTGTGTTCGACGCCGTCGAGCACCTCCTTCTGCACGCTCTCCATGCGCAGCATCCGCATCACCACTTCCATCGCGAAGCCATCGGGCAGCATGGTGAGCACGCGCGCCGCGTGGTCCGGCTTGACCTTCGAGAGCACCACGGCAACGGTCTGCGGATATTCGTTCTTGAGGTAGTTCGCGAGCACGGCCTCGTTGACGTTGCCCAATTTGTCCCACATGGTGCGCCCGGCCGGGCCGCGGATTTCCTCCATGATGAGCGCCGCGCGCTCCGGCGGCATCGACTGCAGCAGCAGCCGCTCGGTGTTCTCGTAGCTGCCGACCAGGCTTCCGGGGCTGCCGAGGCTGTCCGCGAAGTCGCTGCACAGCCGCTCGACCAGATCGGCATGGATGGGACCCAGGGTTGCCATCGCCGACGAGATCGCCTTGATCTCGTCCTCGTCCATCATCGCGAACAGCCGCCCGGTCTGTTCCGGCCCCACGGCCAGCAGCAGGACGGCGGCACGCTGCGAGCCGCTCAGCTCGCGGGCGTCGCGGATTGCCGCGGCGGCCATCAGGCAGTCGCCGCGGACGGTTGCTGCATCCAGGTGCGAACCACGGCGAGACTCTCTTCTGGATGCAGGTCGACCAGGCTGACGAGGCGACGCACCGAGGAGCCGCGCAGTTGGCCTTCGACGTTGGCAAGCTCGATCAGCGCGTCCTCGCCCGCCGCGGCATCGTGGCCGATGGCGAGCTGGCCCTCGGTGGCGCCGGCGATGGCCGAGGCGCCGGCGGCCGGCATGTCGGCCGCGGCGTCGGGTCCGGCGAGTGCGGCCAGTGCCGGCAGTGCCACCAAGTGCTTGGCCATCGGCCGCAGCACCAGCAGCAGCGCCAGCAGTCCGAGCAATCCGAGCAGGGCGGTGCGCGCCAGCGCCACCAAATCCTGGGTGCCGATCACGAAGCCCAGGAAGGTGCGTGGCGGCGGCACGCTGTCGGCGGCCTCGACCGCAAAGCGCATGTTGACGACATCGACCTTGTCGCCCCGCTTGGCATTGAATCCGATCGCGCTGCGCACCAGCGTGTCGATCCGCGCCAGCTCGTCGGCGGCGCGCGGCGTGTAGACCGCGGTGCCGTCGGCGGCGGTCGTGGTGGTGCCGTCGACCATCACCGCCAGGCTGACGCGGGTGATCTGCGGCTGCTCGCGAACCAGCGTGCTGACCGTCTTGCTGATCTCGTAGTTGTTGGTCTCCTCCTGGCGCTGCCCCTGGCTGCCGGCCCCCGCGGCGCTCCCGGCGTTGGCGTTGGGCAGGTTGTTCTGCACCGAGACGGTGGCGCCGGGCTCGCTGCTGCTGGTCTTGTCGGTGACGGTCTGCGTGCTGCGCTCGACCTTGCTTTCGGGGTCGAACTTCTCCTGCGTCTCGTGCAATTGCGAGAAGTCGAACTCCACCGCTGCCTCGGCCCGGACATGGCCCGGTCCCAGGCTGCGGTCCAGCATGTCCTCGACGGCGCGCGCCAACCGGGCTTCGGTGGCGTGGCGCAGGTCGCTGCCGCTCGACGTGCCGCCATCGGCGCCGATCGGCTCGCCGGCACGGGCCAGCACGTCGCCACGGCTGTCGATAAGCGCGATGTCATGCGCCCGCAGGCCCGGCACCGCCGCCGCCACCAGGTTCAGGATCGCCTGCACGCCTTCGCGGTCGAGACGCCTGGCGCCGTTCAGCGTCAGCATGATCGAGGCCTGCGCCTCCTGCCGGTCACGCGCGAACGGCTCGCGCTTGGGCAGCACGAGATGCACCCTGGCCCCGCGCACTCCGGCCATCGCCTGGATGGTGCGCGCCAGCTCGCCTTCCAGCGCGCGGGTTTCGTTGATGGCCTGCTGGAACTGGTTGGCGGTCAGGTTGTCGCCGCGGTCGAAAATCTCATAGCCGACCGAGCCGCCCGACGGCAGGTTCTGCCGCGCCAGCATCAGCCGGGTGGCGGCGACACTGGCTTCGGGCACCATGATCTGCGCGCCGCCCCCGGCCAGCGCGTGGGCAATGTGCTGGGCGTCGAGCTGCTCCACGATCTGCCCCGCCTCGCGCAGGTCGAGGTCGCCGTACAGCAGGGCCATTGGTGGCGCGCTGCCTTGCACCGCAAGCATCGCCAGCAAGCCCACGACCGCCAAGGCGACCACGGCCATGGCGATGAGGCGTGCCGGCCCGAGCGCCTTCAGCCCGCCCAGCAGACCGCTCATGCCATCGCTCGCGATGTCCCGATGGATTGGGTCCCGGTGGATTGGGTCGCGGTGGAATTGGCCATACGCCGTCGCGCCCCTGTCCCGCCGTCCTGGCGGTGATGCACGGTGCGTCGAATGAGCTTACCGGCCGGTTAAGACGGCTGGTGAAATACTTAGTTGTCCACCGCCGTGATGGCCGAGAAGTTGACCGCGAGGCTGCCGAGATCGAGCTGCACGGCGGTGCCGTTGTGCGTAACCCCGGTCGCCTTGCCCTGCACCGTGAACGGCAGCGCCTTGGTCGAGCCGTCGGAGTTCTGCCCGGTGACGGTGACGGTGTAGGCGCCGTCCGGCACCGTCGCGCCCGACTGGTCGTGGCCGTTCCATTTCCATGTGTTGCCGCCGGTGGCGGCGGCGACGGTGGTGGCGAGCAACTGCTGACCCTGCGCGTTGCTGACGACGATGCTGACGTGCTCCGGCGTGGTGGCGGTGAATTGCAGCGACCCGGCGCCGCCCTGCAACGGCATCTGTGTCGAGGTGGCCGACACCGTGTGCCCCAGCATCTGGGTCGACTGCACCACCTGGCTCGACTGGGTCAGTTGGATCAGCGTCGCCAGGCTGGAGTTGGCGCTGATCTGCTGCTCGACGCCGGAGAACTGCACCAACTGGGTGGTGAACTGGTTGGTGTCGAGCGGGCTGGTCGGGTCCTGGTGCTTCAGTTGCGTCATCAGCATCTGCAGGAAGCTGCCGAAGTTACCCGACAGCGTGCCGAGCGCGTTTTGCGGCGTGGTGGCGTTTGCCTTAGCCGCAGCTGCGGCGGCGGCTTCCTGGGCCGCGACTTCGGCGATGCTGCTCATGGGCGGAACTCCTGGTTAGGCGCTGATGTCGAAGTTGCGGGTCGGCTGGCGGGCAGGCGGGTCGTCGCCGGACCTGGCTGGCGTGGACGTGCGCGTCGCCGCCCAGGGCGCCGCATCCGGCCGGTTGCCGCGGTTTTGCGCCTGGTCCTGAGCCCAACCGTTGCCCGACCCTTGGCCCATCCCGAGGCCCAAGGCCGGCGGCTGCGGTGCGGCGTCGATGGCCGGCGCGGCGGCGGCCGGCGTTGCGGGAGAGGTCTCGGCCGCGGTGAGCGTCACCGTGCGCTGTTCCGCCGGCACCCCGGCACGGTCGAGCGCCCGGCCGATCTCCGCCTGGTCGCGTTGCAGCCCGCAGCGTCTCGGGCTGCTCGGCGCGCAGCGTGACATGCGTGCCGCCGCCGGAGGTGCGCTCGATGCTGACTTCGATGCGGCCGAGGTCGAGCGGGTGCAACTGGACGACAACGCGCTGCGAGCCGGCCTGCGCGGCAAGCTGGCTGACCACGACCGCGGCCTGCTGCGTGGCCGGGCTGTGCTGCGAGGGGGGCGTGCCTGGCGCCACGGCGGCGACCGGAGCGGGCGGCGGGGCGGCCGGACCGGAAGCCACTGGGTCCGCTACCGTCGATGCCGCCGCGCTGGCGCCTGCCACGGCCGGGGCCGGTGCGGGCGCGGGCGGCTTGTCCGGCGTCGGCGTGGCTGGCTTTGGCTCAGCCAGGGCGGCGGGGCTTTGTGTGGCTTGCGGCTGCACAGTCGCCGGCCGGGTGACGCCTGCCACCGTGGCCGCCAGGGCCGGAGCCGGCGAACTCGTTGCCGGAACGCCCACTGGCAACGAATTCGGTGCCGGCGAGCTTGGCGTCAAGGCTGGCAAGGCGGTCGTGAGCAGGGCCGCCACGCTCGCTGGCGCCGCAGCGGCGTGCGTCGTGGTCGGCCTCCCCGCAGGCACTGCGGACGACGGATCGGCGAACTTTGCAGGCCCTGCGGCGAGGGCCGGGAGTAATCCTGACGCTCCGGCGGCTTGCGGCAGGATTGCGGATGGCATGATCGCCGGAAGCGTCGTGTCAGTGACTTGCGAAAATATCGGCGCCTGTATCGGCTGTGGCGGAGCCTGAAGCTGCATCGGCAAGACTGTTGAGCCGTCTGCCATAGTTGGCGAAACCTGGGCCTGAACAGGGCCGGCGTTCAGCATGGGTGCGCTGGTTGGCGGCGATGGTGGCGGGGCTGCCGCCAGTGCGGGCAACTGCGCCGCCACGGGCAAGAACACGGTTCCGGCCGCTTTGGATTGAACCAGGAATGTCGGGCCAACTGTCCGAGCCGCCATTGGCTGAGATCGGGGCGTTGACGCCGGCAACCGCGACGCCGCCGGCAAGCCAACGCTCAGGACCGCCGCAGGTTGGGCGGGCGATGTCGCGCCAACCGTTCTGACATCCCTCGGCGGAAGCCTTGGCAACTGCGACGTGTCCGGCAAGGTCGCGGTCATGGCCGCGGATCGAACCAGCGGTATCGCGACCGCCCTCTGGGTGCCTGCGGCGACATCGGCCAGGTTCACGGCAGGCAATAGCCAAGTGGAGGATGTCAGCGCCTTCCGCGCCGGCGCGGACGGGACCGCAACCGCCGCGGTCTCTGGCGTGGCAGGTACATCGATGGTGGACGGCGATGTCTCCGGCAAGCTTGTGGTCACCGCTGTCGTGGATTGGACAGGAGATGTTGCGCCGGTCGTTTGAGTTACCGGAGCGGCAACATCGGCGACGATTGCAGCAAAGTTCGCGACAGGCAGCGGGTTTGAGAACGTAAATACGATTGCCGCGTCAGGCGGGACCGCATGAGGCATGAGTGCGGCCACCGGGCCAGGCAGGGTCGCCTCGGGCAGCGCGGAGCGCACTGCGGCGGTCAGCCGACCTATGGCCGCCGCTGCCTTTTGCGCCGGCGCGGACGAGGCTGCAGCAGCCTTCGGCGTTGCCGGTAGCTCGATGACGGTAGCGGCGAGGGCGACCGGCGCAGGCGGCAGGACAGGTGCGGGCGGCGCGTCGGTCGCGAGCAGTGCGGCGGCGGCAGCGGGCTGTGCCGGACTGGCCGCCGCCGCCGCCGCAAACACCCGGCCACGAACCACGACCCTCGCCGTACCAAGCGAACGGGCGGCGGCGGGCAGGGCCGCCGAACTGGCCCGAGAGGCGGCCCCGGGAAATGTCGCGACCGGAAGTGCCGCCGCCAAAGGCGCCGGAACTTGAAGCGTCGCACCCGAAGGCGCCGTGGCAGCCTGGGCCGCCGCTGCGACCAGCCGCGCAAAGCCGATCCCGGCCGCCGTGGACCCGGTTGGACCCGGTGCGGCGTCATGGATCGCCAGGCTCGCCGTCGGTATGCTGGCTTCTGGTGGAGGCGTGGCGTTCATCGGCGGCCCTCGGCGCAATGCCTGCCGCTCCACGCAAGCCACGCGCCAAGTTCGGCCTGCGCCGTGGCGAGCTGTTTTGCGGCGATCGGGCCGGTGTTCGGCAGTTCCTGCCGAGCACCCGCGGACCGCGCCCGGCAACAAGTTCCCAGTGTCGCCCTGCCAACCCGTGGTCCACCGCGATGCCGCCGCTGGCACGGCGCCTGCACTCTGCCCCGGGACCCGCATCGTCCGTGATCGGGTTTGAGCAGGAGCCACAATGTCGCTATTCGGCGCGATGAGCACCGCGGTCAGCGGGCTGAGCAGTCAGACCCAGGCGTTCGGGGATATCAGCGACAACGTCGCCAACAGCCAGACCATCGGCTTCAAGCGGGTCGACACCGCCTTCATCGACCACCTCACCACCAGCACCGCATCAATCAACGAATCCGGGGCGGTGGTGGCGCGCCCGGAATATATCAACACCGTCCAGGGCACGGTCTCGCAAAGCGACAACCCGCTCAGCCTGGCGATCAGCGGCCAGGGCTATTTCTCCGTCAGCCAGGGCAGCAGCAGCGGCAACGGCACGACGGCGTTCTCCATCCAGCCGGCCTACACCCGCGCCGGCGACTTCCAGCTCGACAAGAGCGGCTACCTGGTGAACAGCGCCGGCAACTACCTGAACGGCTGGAAGGTCGATGCCAGCGGCGTCTCCGACACCACCAACCTGAAGCCGATCCTGGTCAACCAGGCGACCTTCAACCCGGTCGCCACCAGCCAGATGACGGTGTCGGCCAACCTGGTGCCCAGTGCCACGCCACTGCCCACCCCCGCGCCCACGGCGTCGTCGGTGGAAGACGTCTACGACCAGGAGGGCACCGCGCACCAACTCACCCTCACCTACACCGCGACCGGCGCCAATACCTGGTCGGTCGGTGTGGCCGACGACACCGGCGCCTCGATCGGCACCGCGAACCTCACCTTTGCCGCCAACGGCACGCTGTCGGAAGTGGTCAGCGGCGGCGTCGACAACACCACCGCCGGTTCCGCCGCGACGATGACGCTGACCACCACCTATCCGGCCACCTCCCCCGCCGGCGCTGGTACGCAAAGCATCGCGCTGAACCTGGGCGCGATCGGCTCGACCACCGGGCTGACCCAGTTCGCCGGCACCGCCTACACGCCGCGCGGCATCTCGCAGGACGGCGTGCCGCCCGGCTCGTTCAGCAGCCTGACCACGACCAGCGCCGGCGGGATCATCGCCAACTACGACAACGGGCAGTCGCGCACCATCGCCCAGGTGCCGATCACCACCTTCCAGGCGCCGGACCAGTTGCAGCGCCTGGACGGCTCGGCGTTCAGCGCCACGCTGGCATCGGGCAACCCGCTGACCCAGGCGTCCGGCAACAACGGCGCCGGCCAGGATCTCGCGAGCCTGGTAGGGAGGCTGCAGGACAGCTTCACGGCGCTGCAGACCGATCCGTCGAGCCAGACCCAGCAAAGCGCCGTCATCGCCGCCGCCGGCAACCTGGCGGGCCAGGTACGGTCCCTGGCCGGAGCGGTCGGCGATGCGCGGCAGGACGCGCAGGACGGCGCCGTGCGCAATGTCGCGACCCTGAACGCCACGCTCGCCGGCATCGGCGCCATCAGCAGCCAGATCGTGGCCCAGCAAGCGTCGGGCATGAGCACCGCCGACCTGGAGAACCAGCGCGACGCCCCGGTGAACACGCTCAGCGCCATCGTGCCGGTACGCAGCGCCATCCAGTCGAACGGCGACCTGATGCTGGTGACCGGCGGCGGCCTCACTTTGCCGACGCATGGCTCGGCCACCCCGTTCGCGCTCGCCTCGGCCACCGTCGGGCCGAACGCCACCTATCCCGACAGCGCGGTGCCCGGCGTCATGCTGGGCCACCAGGACGTCACGGCCCAGTTCGGCGGCGGCCAGCTTGGCGCGAACCTCACGCTGCGCGATGCCACGCTGCCGGCCTACCAGGGCACCCTGGACGAGTTCGCGCAGACGCTCGCGACGCGCTTCTCGAACCAGGGCCTGGCGCTGTTCAGCAACGCCGGCGGCGTCGTGCCGACTGCGGCCGGCAGCCCGACCCAGGCCGGCTACGTCGGTTTCGCCAACAGCGTCCAGGTCAACCCGGCAGTGTCGGCCGCCCCGTCGCTGGTGCGCGACGGCACCGACGCGATAGCCGGCAGCGCCGGTGGCGCCAGCGCCTTCATGCCCAACCCCAGCGGCGGCCCGGCGGGCTTCACCGGCCTTATCAGCCGCGTGCTGACGTTCGCGCTCGGCGCGCAGGTCCAGAGCGGCGTGGCGCAACCCGCCGCCGCTGGCAGCGGGCTTGGCCCGTCCGGCGACCAGTTCTCCGGCTTCACCCCGCCCGCCGCGCTCGGAAGCTACGCCGCCACGCTGGTCGGCGGCATGGCGCAGGACAGCACCGCCACCACCACGAGCCTTGGCACCGAGCAGGCTTTGCAGACCAGCCTGCAGGGCAAGCTCACCGCCGCCGACGGCGTCAACATGGATACCGAGATGTCGAACATGGTCGTGCTGCAGAACGCCTACGGCGCCAACGCCAAGGTGGTCGGCGCCGTCCAGTCGATGTGGACCACGCTGATGGGGATGGTGCGATGAGCGGCGTCGCCGCCGCGGCCGTCGGCTACGGCAGCTACGGCGTGCTGATCGCCGACAGCAACGCCACGCGCCAGCGGCTCAACACGCTGACGCAGCAGGCCGGCAGCGGGCTGGTGGCCGACACCTATGCCGGCCTCGGCGCGCAGGGTGCGGCCACCTCGCTGTCGCTGAGCCCGGTGATCGCCAGCGCCGCCGCGCTGCACAACGGCATCGGCGCGGCGGCGTCGCAAATGCAGGTGGCGCAGAGCGCGTTGGCGAACCTCAGCCGCATCGCCAACACGTTCTACACGCAGACCAATTCACTGAACGGCCTGAACGCCAGCACTGTGGACAGCGTCGCCGCCAGCGCCCGCAGCGCGCTGGCCGAAGTGGCCGGGCTGCTCGACAGCAAAAGCGGCGACATCTACGTCTTTGCCGGCCAGGACAGCGGCAACCCGCCGGTGCCCGACCCGGACCAGATCGCCAACAGCGGTTTCACCACCCAGATCACCGCCGCCGTCGCCGCGCTGGGCAGCAACGGCGCCAGCGCCACCATCGCCGCCACGCTCGCCACCGCGCAGTCCAATGCCACCGGCGTCTCGCCATTCTCGGCGGCGCTGTCGCAACCGGCCGCCGTGCTGGCCACGCTGCGTTCCAGCGTCTCGGTGGGCGGCGGCCAGAGTGTTGCGACCGGCATCCTGGCCAGCGGCAACGGCGACGTCGCCTCGACCGGAAGCTCGACCACCGGCTCGTACACCCGCGACATCCTGCGCGCCCTCGCCACGCTGGCCGGCCTGAGCAGTTCGCAGATCGGCGCCACAGGGTTCGCCGATGTGGTCGGCGACGTGCGGACCAGTCTCGGCGCCTCGATCACCGCGCTGAATCAGGATGCCGGCGTCATGGGCGACCGGCAGGCCGCGCTGGCGACGACGCAGACCGAGATCGGCGACACCGCGACGGCGCTGAAGCTGCAGGTGTCGAACGCGCAGGACGTGGACATGGCAGCGACGCTGTCGCAGATCACCGCGACGCAGACGCAGCTACAGGCGTCGTACCAGCTTATTGCCGGGATGCAGTCGTTGTCGCTGGTGAAGTACCTGTGATGGATTATCTGGACAGCGGTTGAGCCGCTTCACCCGGCATTAACACTGGCGCGGCATGATGCCGCACGCTCGCCAAAACCGGTGGCACTGAAACAAGAGCTTGGACACAAAGGAAAAACGACATGTCCCTGAACTCGATCAATACCAACAACAACGCCATGATCGCGTTGCAATCGCTCAACGCCACCAGCTCCGAGCTGGCCAGCACCGAGAAGCAGATCTCGACCGGCTACCGGGTCGCAGATGCCACCGACGACGGGGCCGCCTATGCGGTGGCGCAGCGGGTGCGCTCCGACGTGGGCGCGCTGACCAGCGTCAACCAGCAGTTGGGCAACGTGAAGGGGCTGCTTTCGACCACCGTCTCCAGCCTCAACAACGTCTCCAACGCGCTCATCAGCGCGCGGGCGATCCTGATCAAGCTCTCCGGCAGCGACGTCCAGGGCGATACCCGCAACCAATACGTGTCGAAGTACCAATCGCTGATCTCGAACGTGAAGGCGTTCATCGAGGACTCGACCTACGCGGGCAAGAGCCTGGTGGGCAACTTGAGCCAGACCGGCGGCGCCATTCCGTCGACCTATGGCGCAGTCGCGGTGGCCCGCAACGAAACCGGGGCCAGCTACAGCATCGGGGCGTTCAGCGGCTCGGCCCTGTATGCGGCCGTGGCCCTGACCGGCACCACGCTTAAGGCCGCGACGTCGGTGACCGCCGCGATCACCGCCACCGGCGCCTTCACGACGGAGTTCAGCGCGCTCAGCTCGAAGCTCAACACCTACGGTTCCAACACCCGCTACATCAACAACCAGACCACTTACAACAGCGACAAGATCGACGCGCTGAACAGCGGGCTTGGCTCGCTGATCGACGCCGACCTTACCAAGGAATCGGCAAAGCTGCAGGCGTTGCAGGTGCGCCAGCAGCTTGCCACGCAGGCTCTCTCGATCGCCAACCAGGCGCCGCAAAGCCTGCTCAGCCTGTTCAAGTAGCGCCATGAGGCGTCGCGGATGCCGGCGTTGGCTGGCATCCGACTTGCAGCAAGGTGGACAAAGGTAAAATCATGTCGGCTCTGGTCTTGGAGTTACGCGCGGGCGAGGTGATGATCGTGAACGGTGCGCCGATCCGGTTTCGCACCAAGTCGCGCATCGAGCTGACGGCCCATGCGCGGTTCCTGTTCGGCAAGCAGGTCATGAGTCCCGAGGAGGCGGACAGTCCGGCGCGACGCATCTATTTCGCGTTGCAGTCAGCCTATATCGGCGACGAACAGGAACGCCCGCGTGGCCTCGCATCGGCGCGCGAACTGATCGGCGCGTTTGTCGGCGCGACCACGTCGGCGCTGGCTGGGGAAATCCTCGGACGAGCGTTGGAAGCGGCGGAAACAGACGATTGCTACCGCGCGCTCAAGCTGGCCCGCCGCATCGTGCGGCATGAGGACTCGGTGCTTGGCCGCAACTTGGAACAGGAGCCAGATGCATGTCAGACCTAATCGCCGCTTCGCGTGCCTACGCGACCGCCGCTGGCAGCCGCAACCCCCGCGCGCAGGAGGCCGACGTGTTCCGCCGCGCCACCGCCGCCTTGCGCCAGGCGAAGGGCGGCAGCGACATCACCCGCGTGCGGGCGCTTGCCGACAACGACCGGCTCTGGGGCATGGTGACGTCAGTGCTGAAGGACCCGGATAACAAGCTGCCGCCGCCGCTTCGCGCCACGATGATCTCGATCGGACGCGCGGTGCAGCGGAACATGCAGTCCGCTTCGCCGGATTTCGACTTCCTGGTGCAGGTGAACGAGGACATCGCGGCCGGCCTATCGGGCGAGGCGGCGTGAGCGGGTCGATCGACTACTCGGTCCTCTACAACAACGGCTCCAGCGGCGCCGCGTCCTCGATCCTGTCGATCCTGGCGGGCGCCGGCGTTTCGTCGCGCGGCAACCCGCTGCCGGCCCTGCGGGAAGCCGAGCGCAACCAGGCGGCCGATGTCGCACAGACCGCGGCCCAGCCGCAGGTGGCGCGGGAGGTCGCCGCCTTCACCAAGGCGGTGGCGACGGCCAAGTCCCCGGCCGACCTGCTGGCCAATCCGCAGGCGCTCGACGTGCTGCTGACCGCCAGCGGCCTGGGCAACCAGTCATCCTACACCGCTTTGGCGCAAAGAGCGTTGCTGTCGGACACCGCCGACCCCAAGGGGCTGGCAAACCAACTCTCCGGCGTCAATGCGCTTTGGAAAACGACCGCCAAAACCTATGATTTTGCCAACAAGGGCCTGTCGTCGATCCAGAAGCCGGGCGTGGTCGGCGCCATTGCCAACGCTTATGCCGAAGTCGTTTGGCGGCAATCGCTGGACAGCGTCACGCCCGGCCTGTCGAACGCCCTTACCTTTCGCGGTCAGGCTTCGAGTGTCACCTCGGTGGACCAGATCCTCGGCGATGCCACGATGCGTAGCGTGGTGACCGGGGCGCTCGGCATTCCGCCGGAGATCGCCTACCAGGACCTTGGCGCCCAGGAAAATGCCATTTCCAGCCGGCTGGACCTGAAGAAATTGCAGGACCCAAAGTTCGTCGAGGGCCTGGTGCAGCAATACCTGCTCTCCGCACACGGCAGCAGTGCCAGCACCGGCAGCAGCCTCGACGCGCTTGCGGCGCAGAACCAGGGGCTCGTCGTTTGATGCTGAGAACCGATGTGCTGGAGCGGGCCGATGCGCTGGTGACGGCCGGGCGGGTTGGAGCCGCCCGGCCGTTGCTGGCGGCGCTGCGCCGGTTGCAGGAAAATGCGGCCGATCAGGATTGCGGTCCGATCGACGCGCTGGAGACGCGGCTGCTGCTGCGCGAGGGGCGGCACGACGCGGCGCGGGCCATGCTCGATGCCGCCGTCGTGCGGCGCCCGACCGACCCGCAGCTGCGCCGCACGCGGGCGGAACTGCTGCTGGTGCTGGGCGAACGGGTGGCCGCCGCGACCGATGCCGCGGAGGCGGTCATGCTGGCGCCGTGGGAGCCGGCGGGCAAGGCGGTGCTGGGTGTCGCAATGGGCGAGCTTGGCCAATGGCGCGATGCCGCCGCCTGCCTGCGCGAAGCGGTGGCGAGCGATCCCGGCTGCGTCCCATACCGGCTGGCGCTGGCGCGGGTGCAGCAGCGCGCCGGCGACGTGGCGGCGGCGCGGGCGATGCTGGAGGCGACGGTTGCCGCGGCGCCGGACCATGCCGGGGCGCGGTCGGCGCTGGTGGCGCTGGTCGTCGGCGGCGGAGACTTCACGCAGGCGGTGGCGTTGGCCAAGGCCGCGCGCCAGGCCGGCGTGATCGATGCCTGCCTGCTCGGCCTGCACGGTCACGCGTTGTCGTGCCTCGGGCTGCACGAGGCGGCGGCGGAGGCTTACCAGGACGCGCTCGCGCTCGAGCCGGACGATCCCTACGTCCGGCACCTGGTCGCCGCAAGCGGCCGGGTGGCCGCCGCGTCGCAAGCCCCCGAGGCCTACGTGAAGGTGCTGTTCGACGGCTACGCGCACCGCTTCGACCAGCACATCACCAGCCTGGGCTACCGCGTACCCGGCCTGGTGCGAGCCGCCGTGCTGCGCCATGCCCCTGCTGGCAGCGGACCGGCTGGCAAGGGACTGGCTGGCAGAGGAGCGGTGCTGGATTTGGGCTGCGGCACGGGGCTTGCGGCCGTGGCGATGTCGGGTCTGCCGCTTGGCCCCTGGCACGGCGTCGATTTATCGCCGGCGATGCTGGCCCGCGCCGCCGCAACCGGCCTGTATGAGCGGTTGCTCGAGGCCGACCTGGTGGTGGGCCTGGCCCAGCCGGGTCCGCAGTACCAGCTCATCGTCGCCGCCGACGTGCTGTGTTACTTCGGCACGCTGGAGCCGGTGCTGGCGGCGGCGCGCGGCCGGCTTGCCGCGGACGGCATCATGGTGCTCTCGCTTGAGGCGCTGCCCGAGCCGGCAATCGAGCCGGGCTGGCGGCTAGGGCCGTTGGGCCGCTACGCCCACGCGCCCGCAACCCTCGTCGCGGCTGCCACGGCGGCCGGGCTGGTGGTGCGCGCCCTCGATCACGAGACGCTGCGCTGGGAAGGCGACGTTCCGGTGGCCGGATTGCTGGCGGTGCTGGCGCCCATGCCGACCGCCTCGCAAGCATGAGAGCGGCAGCGCTGCGGGCCGACTACGAGCAGCGGCTGGAGCTGGAGTCGGAGTCGCCACAGGCGCTCACCGGCCTTGCGGCGCTGTTGCTGGCCAACGGTCCGTCGGCGCGGGCGCAAATCCTGTTGCTGCGGGCGCTCGTGGCGCTCGACCTCGCCTGTGCGGCCGATCCGCTGGATGCCGCGGCGTTGGCGCAGCGCGGCGGCGTGCTCGCCATGCTGGGCCGCCACGCCGAAGCGGTGGATGCGTTGGAAGCGGCGGCGGCGCTTGAACCCGACGACTACGCCATTGCCGTGGAACTGAGCAACGCCGTGGTGCGCGGCGGCGATTTCACCCGAGCGGTGGCCGCCCTGCGGCGAGCCGTCGCATTGGCCCCGCCCGACGCACCGAACCTGGCCACGCTGACCAGCAACTACGCGGCGGCGCTGACCCGCGTGCACCGCTACCGCGAGGCCTGCGACGTGCTGACGGAGACGCTGGCCCAGCACGGCGACCGGCTTTATCCACTGTGCAACCTGGCCAACGCCCTGATCTGCCTCGGGCAGCAGGAAGCGGGTGTGGCGCTGGCGCGACACGCCTGCGTGGTGGAGCCGGACCTGCACGCGCCGCGCAGCGCCCTCGCTTCGGCGTTGGCCTACCATCCCGACGTGACCGGCAAGGCGATGCTGGACGCGGCGCGCGCGGCGGCGGCCAATGCGGCGCCGGCCGGCGTGCCGCCCTGGCGCCCGCGTCCGCTCGTGGGCCCGCCCGGCCGTCGGCTGCGGGTCGGTCTCATGTCTGCCACCCTGAAGACGCACCCGGTGGGCTGGCTTACCCTGGCCGGCTTGGAGGCGCTGGACCCCCGGGAGTTTGCGCTGGTTTGCCTGGCGCAACCGGAGTCGGCCGACCCGATGCAGCGCCGCTTTCGTGCCGCGGCCGCGGAGTGGCACGTCGTCGACACGCTCCCGGCGGCTGACCGGGTGCTGCTGCTGCGAACGCTCGAACTCGACATCCTGATCGAACTCGGCGGCTACGGCGATCTCAGCATGATGGGGGCCGCCGCCGCGCGGGTGGCGCCGGTGCAGATCAAATGGGTGGGTATGCAGAGCCACAGCACCGGCGTCGCCGCGATCGACTGGATGCTGACCGACCGCTGGGAGACGCCGGAGCATCTGGCGCCGCTGTACTCCGAGCGGCTGCTGACGCTGCCCGGCGGCTACGTGTGCTACGCGCCGCCGCCCCATGCGCCGGAAGTGGCGGTCCTGCCCGCCCTGGCGCGCGGCGGGGTGACGTTCGGCTGCTTCAACAACCTGGCCAAGATCACGCCGCGCGTGGTGGCGGCGTGGGCGGCGATCCTGCGCGACCTGCCGCAGGCCCGCCTGGTGCTGAAGACCCACCAGTTCGACGACCGGCTGACTGCACGGGGCATGACCGAGGCGTTCGCGGCGCATGGCGTCGCGGCGGCGCGCATCGTGCTGCGCGGCGCCTCGCCGCATCAGGCGCTGCTGGCCGAGTATGCCGACATCGACATCGTCCTCGACCCGTTTCCCTACTCCGGCGGGCTCACAAGCTGCGAGGCGCTGTGGATGGGCGTGCCGATCGTGACCATGCCGGGCGAGACCTTCGCCTCGCGCCATTCGACCAGCCACATGTCCAACCTCGGCCTCGCCGACTGGGTGGCGCCGGACCTCGCGGCGTACCATGCCATGGCGCTGCGCCGAGCCGCCGACCTGCCGGCGCTGGCGGCGCTGCGCGTGGGACTGCGGGCGCGGATGCGGGCCAGTCCGCTGTGCGACGCCACTCGCTTCGGCGCCGGCCTGGGCGCGGCGTTGCGCCATGCCTGGCGGGACCATTGCGACAAATCGGCAAACTAGCTGGCGGGGAGTTTGGCTTTGGTCTCCGGCAGGGCGAACGCCACCAACGCCATCGCAGCGGCGCCAGCCGCCCCGAGGCACAGGAATGCCACCCGATTGCCCAGCTGGGTGGCCAGCACGCCGCCCAGCGTGGTGCTGACCGTGGCGCCAAGCCCGGCAGCCAAGCCGAACAGGCCCAGGCAAAGATTGAACCGATTGGTGCCGCGGGTCACGTCGGCGGCGACCAGCGGCAGCATGACGCCGAACACCGACCCGCCCACGCCGTCCAGCGCCTGCGCCGCGATCACCCCCGTCGGCGTCACCAGCACCGACAGCAACAGCCCGCGCAACGGCAACGCGGCAAACCCGATCAGCAAGACCGGCCGCCGCCCCCAGCGCTCCGCCAACCGGCCCATGAGCGGCGCCAACGCCGCCACCATGAGCTGCGGCACCACGACGCAGGCGGCCACCACCAGGTTGGCGCGCATCCCCTGCGGCCCGGTCAGCCCGGCGGCGGCCAGCGGCAGCATCGCCGCGTTGGACAGGAAGAACAGCGCCACGCAGCACGCGAAGATGATGAGCCGGCGGTCGAGCAGCACGCGCCAGCTCTCGGTCGCCGCCTTCTTGGCCCCCAGCTTCACGCCGAGCGGCTCCGGACGCGGCTCGGTCTTGTGGCGGGGCGGCAGCATCGCGATGGCGATCATGCCGGGGATGGTGAACGCCGCCGCGCACCAGAACACCGACTGCGCCAGCCAGTAGGTGCCGAGTGCGCCCATTATGCTGGCGCCGATGGTGCTGCCCAGGGCCGAGAACCGCGTGTTGCGCCCGAGCCGTTCGCCGAGGTTGGCGCGTCCCACCCGGCTCAGCGTGATCGCCGCGATCGAGGGCACCAGCAGGCAGCTTGCCAGTCCGTGCAGCGCCTCCGCCCCAAGCACCGGCAGCCGCGTCGGGAACAGCGCCAGCAACATGGCGCTGAAGCCGATCGAGGCCAGCGCGATCGCCCCGACCAGCCGCTTGTGATGGATCGCATCGATGAACGCGCCGCTCGGCACCTGCGCCAAGATGGCGATCAGCGAGCCCGCGCTGAGCGCCACGCCGATCTGCTGCAGGCTCCAGGTGTGGGCGGTGAGGTAGACGGCGATGAACGGGCCGAACCCGGTCTGCACGTCGGCGATGAAGAAGTTCAACATATCGAGGCTGTGGTCGGCCGGCAGGTTGCCGAGCCGCTTGGTCTCGATCGTGGTTTTGACGCCGCGCTTGATCGGCGTGGTCAGCCTGGCAACGGCAGCCTGCACCATTCGTTGTCCTATGCGGCTCCGAATAGGTCCTTAGCTAGCGTTCGCCGCCGCCGTCGTCCAGATATTGGCTTCGATCCCGCCACGTGCTAGGAACAAAACGAAAACGCCGGAGTGCCGATGGAGCTGCTACAGAAGTTGGAGATCCTCGCCGATGCCGCCAAGTACGACGCATCCTGCGCCTCGTCGGGCACCGACAAACGCGACTCGCAAGGCAAGCAGGCCGGCATCGGCTCCAGCGAGGGCATCGGCATCTGCCATGCCTACGCGCCGGACGGCCGCTGCATCTCGCTGCTCAAGATCCTGCTGACCAACGCCTGCGTCTACGAGTGCCTGTATTGCATCAACCGCCGCAGCTCGAACGTGCCCCGGGCCCGCTTCACGGTGGACGAGGTGGTCCGCCTCACGTTGGCGTTCTATCGCCGCAACTGCATCGAGGGGCTGTTCCTGAGTTCCGGCATCATCCGCAGTCCCGACTACACCATGGAGCAGGTGGTGCTGGTGGCCCGCACGTTGCGCGAGACGCACCAGTTCCGCGGCTACATCCACCTGAAAACGATTCCCGACGCCGCGCCGGAGCTGCTGGCCGAGGCCGGGAAGTGGGCCGACCGGCTGTCCATCAACGTGGAGCTGCCAAGCCAGGCGGCGTTGGCGCGGCTGGCCCCGGAGAAGGACGCGCCCAGCATCAGACGCTCGATGGGCCAGCTACGCCTAGGCATCGACGCCGCGAAGGAGAAGCGGGCGCCACGGTTCGCGCCTGCCGGGCAGAGCACGCAGATGATCGTCGGCGCCGACGACAGCAGCGACCGGCAAATCCTCACCTTGAGCAGCAATCTCTATGGCTCCTATGGTTTGCGGCGGGTGTACTACTCCGCATTCAGCCCGATCCCCGACGCCTCCGCAGTGCTGCCGCCGCGCGCGGCGCCCCTGCTGCGCGAGCATCGGCTGTACCAGGCCGACTGGCTGCTGCGCTTCTACGGGTTCAGCGAGCCGGAGCTGGCGACCGATGCCGCCGGCAACCTGGCCCTCGAGATGGACCCCAAGCTCGCCTGGGCGCTGCAACACCGCGAGCACTTTCCGGTCGACGTGAACGTCGCCAGCCGCGAGGCGCTGCTGCGGGTGCCCGGCTTCGGCGTGAAGTCGGTCGACCGGCTGCTGCTGGCGCGGCGGCATCGGCGCCTGCGCTTTGCCGACCTCGCGCGGCTGCGGCTGTCGCTGCCCAAGGTGGCGCCGTTCGTGGTGACGCTCGACCACCGCCCGCGCGGTCCGGAGCCGGCCAGCCTGATCCGGCAACTGCCCCGCCAGGCGGAGCTGTTCGCGTGAGGAGCGTGGTCCTGGCGCACGAGGTCGACTGGGATGGTTGGCGCGCCGCCGCCCGCAGCCTGGCGCTCGAAGGCGTGGAGCCGGACTCCACGGTTTGGTCGGTGGCGACGCCCTCCGACCTGTTCGCCGCCCTCGACGACGCCGCGCCCCGGCCGGCGCCGTCCGGCGCCTTCACCTTGCCGCGCGCCCTGGTGGCGCTGGCCGAGACGGTGATCCAGGCCCGCGAGCCGGAGCGGTTCGCGCTGCTCTACCGGATGGTGTGGCGGGCGCATCACGGCGAGCGGCAGTTGCTGGAGCAGACCACCGATCCCGAGGTCCACCGTGCCCAGACGCTGGCGCAGGCGGTGCGCCGCGACACCCATAAGATGCGCGCCTTCGTGCGCTTCCGCGAGGTCGAAGCCGAAGGCGCCACCCGCTACGTGGCGTGGTTCGAGCCGCAGCACTTCATCGTCGAGGCCAACGCCGGTTTTTTCGTGCGTCGCTTCGCCACCATGACCTGGTCGATCCTGACGCCGTACCGCAGCGCGCACTGGAACGGCACGGAACTGTCGTTCGCGCCGGGCGCCGATCCGGCCGAGGTGCCGGACGATGACGCAGTGGCGCGCTACTGGCTGGCCTACTACAGCAGCATCTTCAACCCGGCCCGGCTTAAGGTCGGGGCGATGACGTCGGAGATGCCGCGCAAATACTGGCGGAACCTACCGGAGGCAGCCGCGATTCCAGAGATGATCCGAACTGCCCAGGAGCGTACCGAAGCCATGGTCGAACAACCCAACATCTCGCCGCCGCGTCCCACCGCGCGCCCGTCGCGCCCCGCGCCGCCGCCGCCGCAAGGCCGTCTGGGGCAAGCCGCCATCGACGCCGCCCAATGCCGGGCCTGCAGCCTGTGGGAGCCGGCGACGCAGGTGGTGTTCGGCGAAGGCCCGGCCGACGCCGCCATGATGCTGATCGGCGAGCAGGCCGGCGACCAAGAGGATTTGGCCGGCCGTCCCTTCGTGGGTCCGGCGGGCCAGTTGCTGGACCGTGCCTTGGCCGAAGCCGGGGTGGACCGGACCGGCGTCTACGTCACCAATGCGGTCAAGCACTTCAAGTTCGAGCTTCGCGGCAGGCGCCGCATCCACGCCAAGCCCGACACCGGCGAGATTGCCGCGTGCAAGCAGTGGCTGGAGATCGAGCGGGCGGAGGTGCTGCCGCGCATCACCGTGCTGATGGGCGCCACGGCCGCCCGCGCCGTGCTGGGCCGCGCGGTCACCATCACCCGTGAGCGCGGCAAGCCGATGCCGCTGGGCAACACCACGGCGCTGGTGACGGTGCATCCTTCCTATCTGCTGCGCCTGCCCGACGAGGACGCCAAGCGGCGCGAGTATGCTTCGTTCGTAGCCGACCTGCGGCTTGCGGCGGAGCTGGTTGCCGCCGGGTGAGCGGGTGCCCCGCCGGCGCGGCGTCTACATCTGGCGGTCGCCGACGACCACCCCGTCCGGTATGTCCATCCCGCCCGGCACCGCGTCCACCACCTCGATGCTAACCAACCGCTCCGACAGCCAGGCGCTCGGCGAGGCGCTGACGCCGGGCACGTTGGCGCGGGCGTCCTCGTAGCGGCCTGCCGCCAGCGGACGGGCATCCTCGGCGCGCGCCGTGTTCACCCAGATCTCGCCCCGGTATGGCGTGCTCTCCCAGGCGGGGTCCTCCAGCAGGGCCACGACCGGCTTCAGGTGAAAGATCGGCATCGCAGCCTCCATCGACGTTCCGATTGCCAACGCCGCCTAGCCCGCCCGGTTCGCCACCAGCGCCTCGACCACGCCCGGATCGGCCAAGGTCGAGATATCGCCCAGGGAGTCGGTCTCGCCGGCGGCGATCTTGCGCAGGATGCGGCGCATGATCTTGCCGCTGCGGGTTTTGGGCAGGCCGGGCGCCCACTGGATCTTATCCGGCGCCGCAATCGGGCCGATGTCGCGCCGCACGCAGGCGATCAACTCGCGCTTCAGGGCGTCGGTCGGCTCGCTGCCGTCCTTCAGCGTCACATAGGCGTAGATGCCCTGGCCCTTGATGTCGTGCGGGAAACCGACCACCGCCGCCTCGGCGACCGAATGATGCGCCACCAGCGCGCTCTCTACCTCGGCGGTGCCCATGCGGTGGCCGGAGACGTTGATGACGTCGTCGACCCGGCCGGTGATCCAGTAGTAGCCGTCGGCATCGCGCCGCGCGCCGTCGCCGGTGAAGTACTTGCCGGGGAAGGTCGAGAAATAGGTCTGCACGAACCGCTCGTGGTCGCCGAACAGTGTCCGCATCATGCCAGGCCAGGGCTTGGCGATGCACAGCAGGCCGTCCACGGCGCCGTCCAGCTCGTGGCCCTCGGCATCGACCAGCACCGGCACGATGCCGGGCAGCGGCAGCGTGGCCGAGCCGGGTTTCACGTCGACGGCGCCGGGCAACGGGCTGATCAGGATGCCGCCGGTCTCGGTCTGCCACCAGGTGTCGACGATCGGGCAGCGGTGATCGCCGATCACCTCGTTGTACCACTTCCAGGCTTCGGGGTTGATCGGCTCGCCGACGCTGCCGAGCAGGCGCAGGCTGGCGCGGCTGGTGGCCCGCACATGCGCGTCGCCTTCGCGCATCAAGGCGCGGATGGCGGTGGGCGCGGTGTAGAAGATCGTCACCCGGTGCTTGTCGACCACCTGCCAGAGCCGCTTGGCGTCCGGGTAGTTGGGCACCCCCTCGAACATCAGCGTGGTGGCGGCGTTGGCCAGCGGGCCGTAGACGATGTAGCTGTGTCCGGTCACCCAGCCGACGTCGGCGGTGCACCAGAAGACATCATCGGGCTTGTGGTCGAACACCCATTCATAGGTCAGGCTGGCCCAGACCATGTAGCCGGCGGTGGTGTGCAGCGCGCCCTTCGGCTTGCCGGTGCTGCCCGAGGTGTAGAGGATGAACAGCGGGTCCTCGGCCGCCATCGGCTCCGGCTCGCACGCCGGCGACGCCTGTGCCACGGCGGCGGCATAGGCGATGTCGCGCCCGTCCCGCATGGCGACCGCCGCCCCGGTGACCGCCACGACCACCACGTGCTCGACGCCGGGGCACTGGCACAGCGCGGCGTCGGCGTTGGCCTTGAGCGGCACGCGCTTGCCGCCGCGACGGCCTTCGTCGGCGGTGATGAGCACGCGCGCGCCGGCGTCCTGCAGCCGATTGCACAGGCTGCCTGGCGAGAAGCCGCCGAACACCACGGTATGTACCGCGCCGATCCGCGCGCAGGCCAGCATGGCGACGGCGCTCTCGACCACCATCGGCAAGTACAGGCAGACCCGGTCACCCTTGCCGACGCCCAAGCCGCGCAGCACGTTTGCCAGCCGGCAGACCTCGGCGTGCAGCTCGCGGTAAGTGACGCGGCGTCCGGTGCCCGGCTCGTCGCCCTCCCAAATGATCGCGACCTTGTCGCCGTGTTGGTTGAGGTGGCGGTCGAGGCAGGAGACAGAGGCGTTGAGCGTGCCGTCGGCGAACCAGGTCACCCGCACGTCGCCGGAGAAGTCGCCGCTCAGCGCCTGGGTGGGCGGGCGCATCCAGGCGACGCGCGCCGATTGCTCCAGCCAGAACCCGTCCGGGTCCTCCGCTGCCCGCAGTGTCGCCGCAAGGTGGTCATCGGCATCCATGTGCGCGGCGGCGGCAACCTCCGGCAATACCGGATACAGCTTGTTGGGCATCGTTCTTCCCTGCCTGGCATTCGGGACGATCATTGGCCCCGCGCCGATCATAGTCCCTGGCGCGCCGCCGCCAAGCCGGTTCGACTATAACTTTCCCGTCCATTTGCCGAGGCCGCAGACGTGCCGCCAATGCGCGTCCGAGACCGGCACCACCGACAGCCGCGACTGGCGCAACAACAAGAAGCCGTCGAGCAACGAATCGGCCTTCATTTCGGCCAGCGTCACCGCGCGCGGCATTGGCCCCACAGCCCGCATGTCGACGCAGATCCAATCGCCCTTGGGGTCGTCCGCGGCGACGGTCGGGTCGGGATACGCCTCGCGCGCCACCTCGACCACACCAACCACCTCGCGGCCGGTGTTGGAGTGATAGAAGAAGGCGCGGTCGCCGCGGCGCATCGCCGCCAGGTTGTTGCGCGCGGCGTGGTTGCGCACGCCGGTCCAGGGTTCGACGCGGCGCGCCGCCTGCTGATCCCAGCCGAACGACTCCGGTTCCGACTTCACCAGCCAGTACGACGGCGCAGGGTGTTTGTCGGGCGGGGCGCGCTTGTCAGGCAACGCGGGCGGCGTCCTTGAACACCACGCGGTATGGCCGGATCACCGTGCTCTCGAACAGCCCGGCCTTGGCATAGGGATCGGCGGCGGCGAACGCCTCGGCGGCGGCGCGGTCGGCCGCCTCGATCACCAGCAGCGAGCCGCAGGGCTTGCCCTCGGCGTCGAGCATGGCGCCGCCGCTGAACAGGCCGGCAACCTCCGATTCCAGCCACGCGAGGTGTGTCGGACGGTTGGACATCCGGGTCTCCAGCGCGCCCGGGCGGTCGGTGCAGATGATGGCGAACAGCACGGCGGTCTCCTGGTGACGATCAGGCGGCGAGTATGCCGGCGATGCCGCCGGTTCGCCAAACGTCGGCGCTGAAATCATCCGCGGCTTCAAACCGGCGTCGGTCGACTATATGGTGCAGGTATGGACGCCAGCAGCCAGGCGGCTCCCCCTCGGTATCCCGCGGCTTCGGGATCGGGCGGGCACAGCCTTCACCGTTTCGCCAATCCGGGGGCGTTCCTTCGGCTGTCCGGCCGCGTGCTGCCGCCGCTGGCGGCGCTGGGCGTGGCGCTGACGCTGGCCGGCTGTGCCTGGGGGCTGTTCTGGTCGCCGGCGGACTGGCAGCAGGGCGACGCGGTGCGGATCATGTATGTGCACGTGCCGGCTGCCTGGCTGGCCTCGCTCGGCTACATGGCGCTGGCGGCGTGCTCGGTGGCCTCGCTGATCTGGCGGCATCCGTTGGCCGACCTGGCCGCCATCGAGATCGGGCCGGTGGGGGCCGCGGTCACCGCCGTCTGCCTGGCCACCGGCAGCCTGTGGGGCAAGCCGATGTGGGGCGCCTGGTGGGTGTGGGACGCGCGGCTGACCTCGGTGCTAGTGCTGTTCTTCCTGTATCTCGGCCATGTGGCCCTGGCGCGGGCGTTCGACGACCCGCGGCGCGGCAGCCGGGGGGCGGCGATCCTGGCGCTGGTCGGCGTCATCAACCTGCCGGTCATCAAGTTCTCGGTGACCTGGTGGAACACCCTGCACCAGCCGGCCTCGATCACCCTGACCGGAGCGCCGACCATGGCGCCGGCGATGCTGTGGCCGCTGCTGCTGACCGCGCTCGGGTTCACGTTCGGCTTTGCGGCGCTGGTGCTGGCGCGCACCCGGGCGGCGGTGATCGAGCGGCGCATCCGCGGTCTGCTGCTGGCACGGGCGCACGCGGCGTCGTGACCCATCTGCCGTTCATCGCCGCCGCCTACGGCCTGACCGCCGCCGTGGCGCTGTGGCTGTCGCTGGGGGCCACATTGCGCCTGCGCCGGGCGCGGCGGCGGCTGGCGGCGGTCGATCCGCGTGGCCGCACGATGGATGGGGAGCGGCCGCGATGACGCTGCGCAAGCGCCGCCGGATGATCGTGCTGCTGGCCTGCTCGCTGGGCCTGGGTTCGGCGGCGGCGCTGACGCTGTCGGCGTTCAGCAGCACCATGACGTTCTTCATGGCCCCCTCCGATCTCGCGGCCAAGTCGCCCGCGGCGGGGCGGGTGTTCCGGCTGGGCGGGATGGTGGTGGCCGGCAGCCTGAGCCGCACCTCGCAGGACGGCCAGCCCTCGGCCAGCTTCCGCGTCACCGACGGCGGCGGCAGCGTCGCGGTCAGCTACGTCGGCATCCTGCCCGACCTGTTCCGCGAAGGGCAGGGCGTGGTGACGCTGGGCAGCCTGCGCCCCGACGGCAGCTTCGTGGCGCAGGAGGTGCTGGCCAAGCACGACGAGACATACATGCCCAAGGATGTCGCCGACGCGCTGAAGAAGTCCGGCCGCTGGCGTCCCGAATACGGCAAGCCGCCCGCCGCCGCGACCTGGAACGGACCCGCCACCACCCAAACCGCGAAGGCAGGCGGATGAACGGACCCTCGTTTCCGGAACTCGGCCATTTTGCGCTGGCGCTGGCGGTGGCGATCGCCTTCGCCCAGGCAACCCTGCCGATCTACGGCGCCTGGCGGCGTGACGCGCGGCTGATGGCGGCGGCTCCGGCGCTGGCGATCGGCCAATTCATTGCGCTCGCCACCGCGTTCGGCTGCCTGGTGTGGAGTTCGGTCACCGACGACTTCTCTGTGCTGAACGTGGCCGAGAACAGCCATTCACTCAAGCCGTTGCTGTACAAAATCACCGGCGCCTGGGGCGACCACGAAGGCTCGACGCTGCTGTGGTGCCTGATCCTGGCGATGTGCGGCGGCGCGGTCGCGACCTTCGGCGGCAACTTGCCGTCGGCGCTGCGGGCGCGGGTGATCGGCGTGCTCGGCCTGTCGTCGGTGGGTTTCGAGCTGTTCGCGCTGACCGCCAGCGACCCGTTCGTGCGCCTGTGGCCGCCGCCAATCGACGGCGGCGACATGAACCCGCTGCTGCAGGACCCCGGCCTCGCGTTCCACCCGCCCATTCTCTACATCGGCTATGTCGGCTTTGCGGTGCCGTTCGCGTTTGCCGTGGCGGCGCTGCTGGAGGGGCGGATCGACGCCGCCTGGGGCCGCTGGGTGCGGCCGTGGACGCTGGTGGCGTGGTGCTTCCTGACCGGCGGCATCGCGCTCGGCTCGTGGTGGGCGTACTACGAGCTGGGCTGGGGCGGCTACTGGTTCTGGGACCCGGTGGAGAACGCCAGCCTGCTGCCGTGGCTGACCGGCACCGCGTTGCTGCACTCGGCGATCGTGGTCGAGAAGCGCGAGGCGCTGAAGCTGTGGACCGTGCTGCTGGCGATCGGCACCTTCTCGCTGAGCCTGTCGGGCACTTTCCTGGTGCGCTCGGGCATCCTGAACTCGGTCCACTCGTTCGCCAACGACCCGGCACGCGGCATCTTCATCCTGGCGCTGCTGGGCTTGGTGATCGGCGGCTCGCTGCTGCTGTTCGCGCTGCGGGCGCCGACGCTCACGCAGTCGGGCGTGTTCGCGCCGGTGTCGCGCGAGGGCGCGCTGGTGCTGAACAACATCCTGCTGTGCTCGATTGCCGCCGTGGTGCTGACCGGGACCACCTACCCGCTGTTCGCCGACCTGCTGCTGCACCAGAAGATCAGCGTCGGCGCGCCGTTCTTCAACGCGACCGTGCTGCCGCTGGCGGTGCCGGTGTTCGCGGCGATGTCGCTGGGGCCGATGCTGCCGTGGAAGCGCGCGGCGCTGTGGCCGGCGCTGATCAAGCTGTGGTGGGCGGCGGCGGTCGCGGTCGCGGTCGGGCTGGTCGCCTCGACGGGCGCCACGCTGCTGCCGACGCTGGCATTCGCCGGGGCCGCGTGGCTGATCTTCGGCGCGCTGGCCGACATCGTGGAGCGGGTGCGGCTGTTCCGGGTGCCGCTGGCGTCCAGCGTGCACCGCTTGGCGGGCCTGCGGCGGGCCTCGTTCGGGGCCACGCTGGCCCATGCCGGCCTGGGCGTCACCATCGCCGGGATCGCCGGGATGTCGCTGGCGCAGAACAGGATCGCGCTGGTGCATCCGGGCGAGACGGTCAGTCTCGCCGGCTACCAGTGGACGCTGCGCGACATGCACGACGCCGCCGGCTCCAACTACTCCGCGCGGGTGGCGACCATCGACGTCAGCCGCGACGGCCGGCCGGTGGTGACGCTGGCGCCGGAGCGGCGCAGCTTCCCGGTGCAGCGCATCACCACCACCGAGGCGCGCATCAGCACCAACGGCCTGCGCGACCTGTATGCGGTGCTGGGCGACGAGCGGGCCGACGCGCACGGCAACGCCGCAGTGCTGCGGCTCAACGTGAACCCGCTGGCGCCGTGGATCTGGCTGGGCGCGCTGGTCATGGCGGTCGGCGGGCTGCTGTCGCTGAGCGACCGCAGGCTGCGCGTCGGCGCCCCGGTGCGCGCCGCGTCCGCGCCAGCCACCGGGCGCGCGCGGGCATGAACCGCCGGCAGATGCTGATGTTGGCGCCGCTGGCGGCTGCGGGGGCGGTCGGGGTGGCGTTCCTGGCGATGCTGCACGGCGAGGAGAACGGCAGCTTCGACCCGCGCGGCGTGCCCAGCATGTTGATCGGCAAGCGCGTGCCGGCGTTCTCGCTGCCGGGCATCGCCGGAGCTGGCCTGTCCGATGCCGACCTGCACGCGCCGCCGCAACCGCTGCTGGTCAACTTCTTCGCCAGCTGGTGCGTCCCCTGCGTGCAGGAGGCGCCGGTGCTGATGTCGCTGCACCGGGCTGGCATCGACCTGTTCGGCATCGCCTACAAGGACCGAGACCCCGCCGTGACCGCCTTCCTGGCCCGCCAGGGCGATCCGTTCACCCGTGTTGCCGCCGACGCGCCCGGCCGGGTGGCGATCGATTGGGGGGTGACCGGCGTGCCGGAGACGTTCCTGCTCGACCGCCAGGGCATCGTGCGCTGGCATTTCGCCGGCCCGCTCACGCCCGAGATCGTGGCCAACCAGCTGACGCCCGCCTTGCGGCACGCCGCATGAGGGCGTGGCTGCTGGCGTTGGCGCTGCTGGGCGCCGCCCCGGCCGTGGTCGCGCCGGCGTGGGCCATCTCCGATCCGTCGGAGGCGCTGGCCGACCCGCGGCTGGAGGCGCGCGCGGTGGAGCTGGGGCGCGAGTTCCGCTGCCTCGTGTGCCAAGGCGAGAGCATCGAGGACAGCGGCGCCGATTTGGCACGCGACCTGCGCCAGATCGTGCGTCAGCGGATCGTCGCCGGCGACAGCAACCGCGACATCGTGAAATGGCTGGTGGCGCGTTACGGCAACTTCGTCCGCCTCGATCCGCCGTTCCTGTGGTCCACGCTGATCCTGTGGGGCTCGCCGGCGATCGCCCTGGTGGCGGGCCTGGTGACGGTGCTGCTGAACCGGCGGCGGCAACCGCAGGCGGTGGCGCCGCTCGATGCCGCCGAGCAGGCGCGGCTGCGTGATATCGTGCGGACATGATCGCCGCCCGATGACCTGGCTGGCGCTCGTGCTGCTTGCGGTGGTCGTGCTCGCACCGTTGATGCTGGTCATCCTCCAGCGGTCGGGACGCCGGGAGAAGGCTACGCGCGGCCGGCGCGAGGCGGCGATGACCCTGCACCGCGCGCAACTGCTGGAACTCGACCGCGACCGCGGCTATGGGCGCATCGGCGACGCCGAGCACGCCACCGCGGTGCTGGAGGTGCAGCGGCGGTTGCTCGCGGTGTCCGAGCAGGCCGAGGCCGCCGCCGGGCGCGACCGCCGCTCGCCGCTGCTGGCGACGCTGGCGCTGGTGCCGCTGCTGGGCGCCGGGTTGTATGTGCTGACCGACGGCCATCCGACCATGCCGGCCGCGCCGCTGGCCGCCCGGATGGAGCAGGCCAGCCGCAACGACGTGGTGACCGACCAGATGATCGCGACCCTGCGGCGGCAATTGGCCGGCATGGACCAGGCCTCGCCCTTGGCGCGCCAGGGCTACGTGCTGCTGGGCAACGCCGAGGATGGACTCGGGCATCTGGCCGCCGCGGCCGATGCGTGGCGGCGGGCGGTGGCGATCGAGTTCGACCCCGGCCTGGCGGCGCTGGCGGCGGAGGCGCAGACGCGCGTGGACGGCGGCAAGCTCGGGCCGGAGGCGCGCGCCCTGTTCACCCGCGCGCTGGCCACCGCGCCGGCCGATGCGCCCTGGCGCGAACTCGCCCAGCAACGTCTCGCCGGGCAGACGCCGGCAGCCGAACCGCCGCCCGCGCCGTAGCCTCTAGGCCTTGCGGGGCAGGCTGATGGCCGGGGCCTGGCAGAGGTCGAGGCCGTTCAGGTCCTGATCCGCCATCTTGCCGCCGAACACGATATGCGCGCTGAACCGGCAAACCCCGCGCGGGCGTGCAAAGCTGATCGAGGCGCGGTCGCCATTGGCCAGCACGGAACTGCCCAGCAGATCGGGGCCGCGCTGCGCCGCCGGCACGCCGTCGGGCGTCAGGAACAGCGCCGTCGCATCGTGCCCGGATTGGTTCTCGACGGTGACCTGCAGATCCTCGGTGCCGCCCGTCGTCGGTCCCGCTATCGCCGGCAGGGTGTCCGCAGTGGTCCAGCCCGGCTGGATCGCCACCCCACCAAGCTTGCACAGGTCGAGTCCGCGCCGCTCTTCGGCGCTGCGGTTGTCGAACACCACGCGCAAATCGGCCACGCACTCGCCGGTGTAGGTGACGGTGGCGCTGTCGCCGACCGAGATGCTGGTGTGGCGGAGCAGGTCGTCGCCCCAGTCCCCGGCGGCGGCCGAGGAGATCAGCACCTGCTGGATCGGCCGGGCGCTGGCGTCGCGGACCACCACGCGATGCGTGCCGCCGTCGGCTCCGGGCGGCAGCACGCCGTGGCTGCCGTCGAACGCCAGTTGCCGGGTGGAGCAGACATCGACGTCGTGCCGCACCTCGCGGCTGGCGTCGTCGTAGACGATCTGCACGTCGAACTTGCAGTCGCGGGTCCGACCGAGTCGCAGCCGGGTGGTGTTGCCGGGCTGGACCGTGGCGTCGCCCAGCCGGTCGGCGCCCCAGTCGTCCGCCGCCTGCGGTGAGACGTAGATTTCGTTCATCGTCCGCTGGCCGTGGTTGACCACGTTCAGCTCGCGCTCACTCTGCGCCGTCGCCGTCCGCGCCATGGCGCCGACGGCCAGCAGCCCGAGCAACGCGGCCAGCCATTGCGGCGATGTGCGCATGTGAAACCTCCGGCCCCGGCCGCGCGGCTGCGGCGATCGGACCGGAGGCGTATTGATCGCTGGTTTCGCGCCCGGTTGCAAGCCGCGCAGGCACTGCCAATGTTATCGGCATGACCGAGCAGACGCACGCCGAGACCGATCCGCCCAAGCCCGCCGAGCAACTCAAGCTGCCGAAAGAGATCGGCGGTCCTAAAGGCCCGGAACCCACGCGCTACGGCGACTGGGAACACAAGGGCCGCTGCACCGACTTCTAGGCGGCGCTCAGCGCTGGTGCACCGACCACAGCATGAGCCAGCGCACCGGCAGCACCCAGACCGTCCCCACGATTACGAAATACAACGCCTGCAGCGCCCAGTTGGTGTCCGCGACATGGTCGCCAAGCGCCACCACCACGGCCACATAGGCCGCAAACCCAACCAGGCCGCCGATCACCGCAACTGGAACCCGTGACATGGCGCTGAATTAGCCGCTGGCATCGTGAAGCGCTAGTGTGCCGCACTCGGTGGCACACCCGGTTTCGACGGAGCAGACGCGGCATGGATCTCAAGGACCACATCCGGGGCATCCCGGACTTCCCCAAGCCGGGAATCCTGTTCTACGACATCTCGACGCTGCTGCGTGACGCGGATGCCTGGCAGGTGGCGATGGGCCGGCTGGCGAAGGCGGTGCGGGCGTTCCAGCCGGACCTGCTGGCCGGCGTCGAGTCGCGTGGCTTCTTGCTGGCGGCGCCGTTGGCGCTGAAACTCGGCTGCGGCTTCGTGATGCTGCGCAAGCGCGGCAAGCTGCCCGGTCCCGTCGTCGGCCTCGATTACGCGCTGGAATATGGCGAAGACCGCATCGAGATCCAGGCCGACGCTGTAGTGCCGGGCGCCCGCGTCGTCCTCGTCGACGACCTGTTGGCCACCGGCGGCACCATGGCCGCGGGTATTGCCCTATTGCGCAGCGTCGGTGCCGAGGTGCCGGCGGCGGCGGTGCTGATCGAACTGACGTTCCTGGGCGGCCGCAGGCGGCTCGACGTGCCGGTCGAGGCTCTGGTCTCCTACGAGTCCTGATGGCCAGTCCGGTTTTCCGCCGCTCGCTGCTGGCGGCGGCGGTCGGCGTCGCGGGCGGAGTGCCGCGGACGGCCAGGGCAGAGGCGGTCGAACAGGCCAGCCTGCTGGTGGCCGGGCCGGGCGACGGCCGGCTCAGCGCCTGGGCCGCGGCTTTGACCCCGCCGCTGTTGCATGGCCTGCCGATCGGAAGCAGCCTGTCGGCACAATCGGTCGGCGGCGCCGATGGGGTGACCGGCGCCAATCTGTTCGAGGCGAGGTTCAGCCCGGCCGGCGCCGGCCTCATGCTGCTGCCCGGCGCGGCGGCGCTGGCCTGGCTGGCTGGCGACCCGAGGGTGCATTTCGATGCGGCGCGCTGGTTGCCGCTGCTGTGCGGCGTCTCCCCCGGCGTACTGGCGTGCCGCCGCCCGCTTGACCCTCGACCCGCCCGCCAGTCTGCCCGCTTGCCCGATGGACAGGCGCTGCGGGTGGCGGTCGGCGGGCCGCTCGGACCGGACGCGGCGGCGTTGCTGGCGCTGGACCTGCTCGGCGTGCCGGCGGTGCCGGTGTATGGATTGGTCGACCCGCAGGCAGCCCTCGCCGCCGGCCAGGTCGACGCGGCGTTCCTCTCCGGGCCGGCCGCCGCCGTGCTGCGGGGCCCCGACGCGCTGTATTGCCTCGGGCCGCCGGACGGGTTTGCGGCGGCCGATCCGTTGTTGCCGCAGTTGCCGACGCTGGCCGGGATGCTGGCCGGGTATGCCGGCGACCTGGCGCTGCTGGCGGCCTGGCGCGCGGCGGCGGCGGCGGCGCAGCTCGACTACGCGCTGGTCATGGCGCTGGTCAGCGAGCCGGCCAGTGTGGCGCTGTGGCGGCGGGCGGCCACCGATTCCGTGGGCGATGCGCCGCAGCCCGCGTTCCGCCCCGGCGTGCGTTCCCTGGCCGCTCCCGCCTGCAACACCGTGCTGTCCGCCATCGCCGCCGACAGCGGCGTGCTGCTGGCCTACCAGGGCTGGCTGGCGACCCGGCTCATGTGGCCGCCGGGCTGAACAGCACGCGGTTGGCCGGTACGAGTCGCCCAGCGACCTCCCGCCACGCCCGCTCCGCCGTGGCTGCCGGGATGCCGCGGGCGGTCAGCGCCGCGTAGATGCCGGCGACGCTGCGCTGGCCGTCAATGAGCCGCAGGATGGCGCCGGCGAGCGGCGGCAGCGGCACCGCCAACGTGTCGCCCTCGACCGTCACCGGCAGCACCCCATCGGCGCGGATCAGCCGCGCCAGCGCCTCGCCCGGCATCTCGCGCATGATCGGGACGGCCTCCGGGGCCATCGCATCGGGCGGCTCCGGCCGCTCGTTCGCGCGCACGCAATAGACGACATGGGTGCTCATGGCGCCCGACAGATCTTCCGCCAGTTGCGCCCGCTCGGTCGCCGGCAGGGCGAACGCGGCGGCGCGCAGCTTCGCGTCGGACAGCAGCAGCGCCGGGTCGTAGCGCGCGGGTTCCAGCAGGCAGGTCGCGGCCAAGCCGGCGTCGGCCAGCAGGTCGAGCAGCCGGGTGATGGTGAACGCCTGGTCGCGCGGGTTGAGCAGCAGGTCGTACAGCCCGGCATCGCCGCCCGCCAGATGGTCGGTGACGGATCGGTTGGCCCGCAGCGGCGCGCTGGCCGGAAGCTGCGCCATCAGCCGCCGGGCGACGTCGAGCCGGGCGGTCGGCGGCAGCGTCGGCGGGGCCAGCCGGCGCAGCGCGTCCTGCAGCATGTAGACGCCGTTGCGGCCGTGCGGCGCATACACCATCAAGCCCATGCCGCCACCCGGCGCCAACACCGAAACCAGCGCCGCCAGCCCCGCCGCCGGATCGGGCAGATGGTGCAGCACGCCCACGCAGTCGATGTAGTCGAACGGACCGATGCCGGCGCCAGGCAGGTCGAGCAGCGAGCCGTGCCGCCAGTCCAGCTCCAACCCGCGCGCCGCCGCCCTGGCGCGCGCGACCGCCATCGCCGCCGCCGAGCGGTCGAGGTAGGTGACGCGCCCCGGCCGGCCGTCACGGGCCATTTGCGCCGCCAGCATGATCGTCGCGTCGCCGGTGCCGCCGCCGGCGACCAGCGCCCGCAATGGGACATTGCGCGGGCGTCGCGCCGCGAACACCCAGTGGTCGATCTCGCGCAGGTGGCTGGGGCTGCCGACGATGAGCCGGCTGGCCTCCTCGCGCGGGTCGCGCCGCGGGTAGGGGAAGGCCTCGTACTGGGCCGCCAGCGTGGCGTCGGTTGCGTCGTCCATGGCGTGCGGCATAGACCAGCGCCATGCAGCAGGCCAGGACGCGCGGTTATTTCGGGATCGGCGTCGAGGGGGTCAGCAAATCGGCCAACGTCGGCGCCCTGCTGCGCACCGCGCACGCATTCGGCGCCGCCTACTGCTTCACCGTCGGCGCGGGTTTCGACAGCCGCGCGGCCCGCAGCGCCGACACACCCGACACGCCGCTGCACGTGCCGCTGTGGCGCTTCGCTGACCTCGCGGCGATGGCGCTGCCGCAGGGCTGCGCGCTGGTCGGCGTCGAGCTGCTCGACGACGCGGCCGAACTGCCGTCGTTCCGCCATCCGTTGTCGGCGGCCTATGTGCTGGGGCCGGAGCGCTCCGGCCTGTCGCCGGCGATGTTGGCCGCCTGCCGCCATGTGGTGCGCATCCCGACCCGCTTCGCGCTCAACCTCGCGGTCGCCGGGGCGCTGGTGTTGTACGACCGGCTGCTGCAGCACGGCCGCTTCAACGAGCGTCCGGTGATGAGCGGCGGGGACCCGGCGACGGCGGCGGCGCCGGCCGGCCACGGCGACCCGGTGTTCCGCCGCAACCGCCCGCCCTGGCTGCACACAGACGAGACCTGATGCGGCAGCGCTTGTGAGCGCCGCCGCCCGCCCGTATCTCTGCGCCATGCGCGCACGTCACATCCTATTTTCCACCTTGTCCCTGGTCGCTCTCGCGGCGCCAGCCGTGGCGCAGCAACACAAGCCGGCCAAGCCCGTCGTTCACACCGCCCGTCCGGCCGGCGGCCCGGCGGCAATCGGCCACTTCGACGATTGGACCGCCGCCACCAACAAGGAGGCCGGGCAGACCGTCTGCTACGCCTTCACCCGCGCCGCCAGCTCAGTGCCGACCTTGCCGGGTCGCGGCGACGTGGTGCTGACGGTCACTGAGCGGGTTGGCGGGCGCGACGCGGTGGCGATCAGCGCCGGCTTCGCCTATGCCGCCAACGCCGCCGTGACCGCCGTGGCCGACCCCGCGACGCTGAGCTTCTACACCGCCCAGCGATCCGCCTTCGCGCGCGACGGTCATGCCGCCGTGCTCGCCTTCCAGAAGGCGAAGCAACTGGTGGCGCACTCGCCGGCCAAGGCTGGGACAGTCGCCGACAGCTTCAGCCTGCGCGGCTTCAACGCGGCCTACGCGGCGATCCAGAAGGCGTGCCCGCCGGGCAAGGCGACGCCGTGAGCGCCGCCCTCGACCTCACCGCCGCCGAGAGCGCCCGCATCCTCGCCAAGACGGCGCGGTTCGAGGCGCCGGCGGCGACGCTGCCGGATGGCCAGCGCGAGCTGATCGGCCTGTCGCGCGCCGAGCTTGCGGCGGAGCTGGCGGCGATCGGCGAGGCGGCGTTCCGCACCAAGCAGGTGTGGCACTGGCTGTATCACCAGGGCGTCACCGACTTCTCGCGGATGTCGAGCATCGCCCGCCCGTTGCAGCAGAAGCTGGCCCGGCACTTCGTCATCGGCCGGCCCGAGGCGGCGGTGGTGCAGACCAGCGAAGATCTCACGCGGAAGTTCCTGTTCCGCTTCCGCGACGGGCAACAGGCGGAGACGGTCTACATCCCCGACCCGGTGGCGGATCGCGGCGCGGTCTGCATTTCCTCGCAGGTCGGCTGCACGCTGTCGTGCCGGTTCTGCCACACCGGCACCCAGGCGCTGGCGCGCAACCTGGGCTCGGCGGAGATCGTGGGGCAGTTCATGGCGGCGCGCGACAGTTATGGCGAGTGGCCCAGCCCCAAGGGCGAGACGCCGCGTCTGCTGTCCACCATCGTGCTGATGGGCATGGGCGAGCCGCTGTACAACTACGCCAACGTCGCCAAGGCCATGACCATCGTGATGGACGGCGAGGGCATCGGGCTGTCGCGCCGCCGGATCACGCTGTCGACCTCGGGCGTGGTGCCGATGATGGACCGGGCCGGGGCCGAACTGGGCGTCAACCTGGCGGTGTCGCTGCACGCGGTCACCGACGAGTTGCGCGACGAGATCGTGCCGCTGAACCGCAAATACCCGATCGCCGAGCTGATTGCCGCCTGCCGCCGCTATCCGTCGGCCTCCAACGCGCGGCGGATCACCTTCGAGTACGTGATGCTGAAGGGCGTCAACGACAGCGTGGCCGAAGCGCGCGAACTGGTGCGGCTGATTGCCGGCATTCCGGCCAAGGTGAACCTGATCCCGTTCAACCCGTGGCCCGGCAGCCCGTACGAGACCAGCGCCGCCGCCTCGATCGACCGCTTCGCGCAGGTCGTGATGGACGCCGGCTTCTCCTCGCCGGTGCGCACGCCGCGCGGCCGCGACATCCTGGCCGCCTGCGGGCAGCTGCGCACCGAGAGCGAGCGGGCGCGGGCGGGATAGCGGCTTTCGCGGACGAGCTACTCGCGCGCGAACGGATCGGCCGCATAGCGCACCGCCGTCAGCACCAGCCCCTCCGGCGGCGCGGTCGGCCCGGCGGCGCGGCGGTCGCGGGCGGCCAATGCTTCGGCGACCTGGGATGCCGGCCAGCGGCCTTCGCCCACCATCTTCAGCGTGCCGACCATGTTGCGGACCTGGTGGTGCAGGAAGCTGCGCGCCTCCGCCACCACCTCGATCTCGTCGCCGAAGCGCGTCACGTCAAGGCGGTCGAGGGTGCGGACCGGGCTTTTCGCCTGGCAGGAGGAGGCGCGGAACGAGGTAAAATCGTGCCGGCCGACCAGCAACTGTGCCGCCTCCCGCATCGCCGCCACGTCGAGCCGCCGGTCCAGGTGCCACACCCGGTTGGCCAGCAGGGCCGGGCGAGTGGGGCGGTTCAGGATACGGAAACAATAGGCGCGCCCGATGGCCGAGAAGCGGGCGCTCCAGTTGTCGGGGACCACGGCGGCCCGCAGCACGGCGATCGGATGCGGCTGCACATGGTAGTCGAGCGCCCGGCAGAGCGTGCGCGGGGCGATGTCGCGGGCGAGGTCGAGGTGCGCCACTTGACCGGCGGCGTGGACTCCGGAGTCGGTGCGCCCGGCGGCGGTGCAGGCGACCGGCGCGCCATGCGCCAGGCGGGCGGCGGCGGCCTCCAGCACCGACTGCACCGACACGCCGCTGGCCTGGCGCTGCCAGCCGACGAAGCCGGTGCCGTCGTATTCGAGCAGCAATGCGTAGCGCGGCATCAGTCCAGCCGGCTGCCCGGCGGCACCGCACGGCCGCGCAGGAACGCGGCGGCATCCATCGCCGCGCGGCCCGGCGCCTGCAGCCGGGTGAGCCGCAGCGCGCCGTCGCCGGTGGCGATCAGCAGCGCCTCGTCCAGCACCGTGCCGGGCGCTCCCGATCCCGCCTCCGGCCGCGCCGCCAGCACCTTCAGCGTCTCGTCGGCAAGCATCGCAAAGGTGCCGGGCCACGGGTTGAGCGCCCGCACCCGGCGGTCAAGCGCCGCCGCCGGCAGGGTCCAGTCGAGCCGCCCATCGCCGCGCGAGAGCTTGGGGGCATAGGTCACGCCGGTGTCCGGCTGCGCCACCGCCGCCGGCCGCTCGTCCAGCGCGCGCAGCACCAGCGCGGCGCCCATGGCCGACAGCGCGTCGTGCAGCGTGGCGGCGGTGGTGGCGTGGTCGAGCGGCACGCGGCCAGTCAGCAGCATCGCGCCGGTGTCCAGCCCGGCATCCATCTGCATGATGGTGACGCCGGCCTCGATATCGCCGGCCAGGATCGCCGCCTGGATCGGCGCCGCGCCACGCCAGCGGGGCAACAGGCTGGCATGGACGTTCAGGCAGCCACGGCGCGGCGCGTCGAGCACTGGCGGCGGCAGGATCAGCCCGTAGGCCGCCACCACGCCGGCATCCAGGTCCAACGCCTTGAACTCCGCCTGCGCCTCGGCGTCGCGCCTTAACGAAATGGGCGTGCGCACCGCGAGTCCCATCGCCTCGGCCGCGACATGCACCGGGCAGCGTCGCACCGCCTGGCCTCGTCCCGCCGGACGCGCCGGCTGGCAATACACCATGGCGATGTGGTGCCCGGCGGCGTGCAAGGCTCGCAGCGTCGGCACCGCGAACTCCGGGCTGCCCATGAACGCCAGCCTCAGCGGTGCCGCCAACCTAGCTGGAAGCCTTCATCTTCTGTTCCTTGGCGAGCCGGCGCAGGATCATGTTGCGCTTCAGCGTCGAGAGGTAGTCGGTGAACAGCACGCCGTCGAGGTGGTCGATCTCGTGCTGCAGGCAGGCGGCCAGCAATCCCTCGGCGTGCAGTTCCTGCCGCGCCCCCGTCAGGTCCTCGTACTGCACCCGGATCTCCGCCGGGCGGGTCACGTCGGCATATTGGTTGGGCAGGCTCAGGCACCCTTCCTCGCGCGTCGCCAACTCGGTGCTGCGCAGCACCAGGCGCGGGTTGATGAGCAGCAGCGGCTCGCGGCGCTCGCGCGGCATCAGGTCGACCACCGCCAGCCGCAGCAGCGTGCCGACCTGCGGCGCCGCCAGCCCGATGCCGGGGGCGCGGTACATCGTCTCGAACATGCGCGGCGCCAGCGCGCGCACGGCGTCGGCATCGCCCGGCCCGACCGCGCGCGCCTTCGCCTTCAGCGACGGATGCGGGGCTATCAGGATCGAGAGCAGGTCGGCTTCGGGTGGCGGGAGGGTGTCGGGCAACATAGCCCGCATGTAGCGAGCCTGACCCCGCCCTTGCAACTGCCGCCCCTACAAGCCATTTTGTGATGATCGGATTGCCGCAACGGGGTCCGGTGACGCTTCGCTCGCAGGAGGGGGCCTATGACGACCCGCGTGTTCACTTCGCCGCTGTTCCTCGGCTTCGACCATCTCGAGCAAATGCTCGAACGGGCGGCCAAGACCTCGAGCGACGGCTATCCTCCGTACAACATCGAGCAGACTGGCCCGACCGGCCTGCGCATCACGTTGGCGGTGGCGGGCTTCATCATGGACGATCTGCAGATTACCCAGGAAGACAACCAGCTGGTTATCCGCGGCCGTCAGAATGACGACACGCAAGGCCGCGTGTTCCTGCATCGGGGCATCGCCGCACGGCAGTTCCAGCGGGCGTTCGTCATGGCGGAAGGGATCGAGGTCAAGGGCGCCTGGCTCGACAACGGCCTGCTGCACGTCGACTTGGCGCGTCCGCAGCCGGAGGTTCGGGTCAAGACCATCCGCATCACCAAGCCGGCGCCCGCCAGTGGCCCGGCGCGGGAGGCGCGGCATGACGCGGCCGTCATCGATTCCGCGCCTGAAGAAGCCGGCTGACACCCACTTTTAACGCGCGGTCGCGTTGCTGATCCAGGAACGCCGCGTCCGCAGGAGATATGGCCATGAACACCTTGTACGACGACCAGGCCTCGACGGGCAGTCCAACCGTTCAGCTGATCGACATCAGGCATCTCTCCACGGAACAGCTGGCTCAACTCGGGTTGTCGCAGATCGCCTACGTCAAGCCAGTGATGATGAACGGCGCTCCGGCGTTCGCCATTCATGCGGCCGACGGCTCGCCCATGGCCGTTGCCGGCGATCAGGAACTGGCGGTGGCGGCGATCCAGCAGCATGAGATGGTCGCCAGCCTGGTACACTGACCAGCCTCACACCGTCGCCGGCAGCGCGTGTGCTGCCGGCGGTGCGATGACAGCTACTGGTTGTTGGCCGCCGGGTCGATCCACCCGATGTTGCCGTCGCTGCGGCGGTAGACCACGTTCAGCTCGCCGTTGGTGCTGTTGCGGAACATCATCACCGGCTGGTCGGCCAAATCCATCCGCATGACGGCATCGCTTACCGACAACCGTATGATCTCGGCCGGGCTTTCCGCGACCACCGTGGCGTAGGTGCTCGGCTCGGCGCTGCCGTTGGCGTGCTCGGGCGTCCCGCCATCCTCCTGACGCAGCACGTATTCCCTCGCCGTCTGCGGCCGCTCCCGGCTGGCGGCGTCGCGGGCGTGTTCGTTGGCCCGGCGGCGATAGCGCCGCAGCCGCTTGGCGATGTGCTCGGCGGCGTCGTCGAAGGCGCTGTTGGCGTCGGCGGCCTCGCCCTCGCCGCGCAGCATCAGGCCCCGCCCGGCGTGCATGTTGATGTCGCAGGTGAAAAAGCTGCGGGCGCGGCTGAAGGTGACGGTGGCCTCAAGCGCGTGGTCGAAATACTTGCCCGCTATGAGGTCGAGATGGTCGGAGACGCGCACCCGCAGCGCATCCGACATGTCGACCTGCTTGCCCGAAACCTTGATCTGCATTGGCCATCCCTATCCCGCCCCTTGTTGTGCAGGTTGACCATTGGCCGGCTTGGGCAGGTGTCAGGCCGGCACGGCCTTCTCCCGCTTGCGCTGCACGGAGCTGGGAATGCGCAGCGCCTCACGGTACTTGGCGACGGTCCGCCGCGCGATGTCCACGCCCTCGCGTCGCAATACTTCGACAATGGCATCATCCGAAAGCACGGCATCGGCGGGTTCCGCTGCGATCATCGCCTTGATCCGCCAGCGTACCGCCTCGGCACTGTGCGTCTCGCCGGAGGTGCCGGCAATAGCCGTGGTGAAGAAATACTTAATCTCGAACAGCCCTCGCGGCGTCGCGATGTACTTGTTTGCGGTGACCCGGCTGACCGTGCTCTCGTGCATCTCCACCGGGTCGGCGATGTCGCGCAGGATCAGCGGGCGCAGGTGGCCGACGCCGCCACGAAAGAAGCCGTCCTGCTGGCGCACGATCTCGGCGGCAACCCGCAGGATGGTCTGCGCCCGCTGGTGCAGCGACTTCACCAGCCAGTTGGCGTTCTGCAGCTTCTCGGCCAGGAACAGCTTCTCCTCGCGGCTGGCGCCACGCAGCACGCGGGCGGAGAAGCTGTGGTTGACCAGTACCCGCGGCATCGTCTCCGGGTTCAGCTCCAGCAGCCAGTCGCCGTTTTGCGCGGCCCGCATCAGCACGTCGGGAATCACCGGCTGCATCGGCGCCGCGTCGAACATGGCGCCCGGCTTGGGATCGAGCCGCCGCAACTCGGCCAGCATATCGGAGAGGTCCATGGCATCGACGCCGCACAACTGGGTCAGCCGCCGCATGTCGCGCGCCGCCAGCAGGTCGAGGTGGCCGAGCAGCGCCAGCATCGCCGGGTCGAGCCGGTTCAGCTCGGCGAGCTGAACCGCCAGGCACTCGCGCAGGTCGAGCGCGAACATGCCCACCGGGTCGAACCGCATCATGCGTGCCCGCACCGCCTCGACCCGCTCGAGAGCGGTGCCCAGGGCCGCCGCCAACTCGTCCGGCGGCGTGCCGAGCCGGCCGCTGGGTTCGAGCGCGGCCATCAGATGTGCCGCCACCAGCCGGTCGCCGGCATCGGCGAAGCCGAGCCGGATCTGTTCGCTCAGGTGCTCGCGCAGGCTGGGGCCGCTCTGGGCGAAGTCGTCGATGCCGCGCTCGTCGTCGTCGAAGCCACCCTTGCCGCCGGCGCGGAACGGCGTGCCGTCGGATGGGCCGCCGGGGTCGTAGGCCTCGGCGTGGTCGGCGTCGAGCGGCGCCGACGCCTCGCCGGCCAGCTCGCCCGACGTGGCGGCGGCAGCAGTGTCGAGCGGCGTCTGCGGCGTGGCCAACGGGAGCTGGTCGAGAGCTGGGCGTTCCACGCCGCCCCAATCGTCGCCGGCACGCTCGTCGCGCTCCAGCAACGGGTTGCGTTCCAGCTCCTCCTCAATGAAGGACCCGACTTCCAGGTTGGAGAACTGCAGCAGCTTGATGGCTTGCCGCAGTTGCGGTGTCATCACCAGGGATTGTGACTGCCGCAGATCCAGACGGGGGCCGATCGCCATAACCACGCACTTCAGTGACGGATGATTCTGCGGCGGTTGCCGCAGCCCCGCAATCGAGCGCGCATTCGTCGCGGACGCAAGCAAGAACCGTGCAGCAGGCCCGTTATGGCATCGAAATTAAAGGCTGAAGCGCTCGCCCAGGTAGACGCGGCGCACGTCCTCGTTGGCCACCACCTCGTCCGGACGACCCTCCATCAGCACCTTGCCGTCGTGCATGATGTAGGCACGGTCAATAATCTCCAACGTTTCCCGCACGTTGTGGTCGGTGATGAGCACGCCGATGCCGCGATCCTTGAGGTGTCCCACGAGGTCACGGATCTCGCCGACCGCGATGGGGTCGATGCCGGCCAGCGGTTCGTCAAGCAGGATGTAGCTCGGTTGCGCCGCCAGCGCGCGGGCGATCTCGACCCGTCGCCGTTCGCCGCCGGACAACGCCAGGGCGGGGGTTCGGCGCAGATGGCCGATGCCGAACTCCGACAGCAGCGAGTCCAGCATCTCCTCGCGGTGGTCGTGGTTCGACTCCACCACCTCGAGCGCCGCCATGACGTTCTGCTCGACGTTGAGGCCACGGAACACGCTGGCCTCCTGCGGCAGGTAGCCGATGCCGAGGCGGGCGCGGCGGTACATCGGCAGCATGGTGATGTCGGTGCCGTCGAGGCTGATGCCGCCGGTGTCGGGGCGCACCAGGCCGACGATCATGTAGAACGTCGTGGTCTTGCCGGCGCCGTTGGGGCCGAGCAGGCCGACCGCCTCGCCGCGCCGGACCGAGATCGAGACGTTGCGCACGACCGGGCGCTTCTTGAACGTCTTGCCCACCGCCTGCGCCATCAGGCCGGTGCCGCCGGGTATCACCCGCAGATCGTGCCGCAGGTGGCCCGGCCGATCGAAGGCTCGGTTCAGCGGCGGCGCGTTGGTGGTGAGGTTCGTCAAGGAGTGGGCGCCTTTTTGGCTGGACCCGGCTTGGCTGAGCCGGGTTTGGCGCCCGGCGAGGCTGCCGCGCCGGTGTCGTTGGGCATGATGAGGCCCTGCACCCGGCTGGCTGGATCGCTGATGATGTGGGCGACGCCGGTCTTCATGTTGACGTCGGCGGCGGGGCCGTTGAGCTGGTTCTGGCCATGGGTGATCCGCACATGGCCCACGACGCGCGCCAGGCCGGTGTCGGGCAAATAGACGCCGCGGTCGCCGAACACCGTGTCGGCCACGGTGCGGATCTCGATGTTGCCGTACGCCTCGACGCGCTGCAGCTTGCCGCTGGACGCCAGCGGGTCGGCCGACGGCTTGCCACCAGGGGCGGCGGACGCCTGCGCCACGGGAGCCGCCGGCTTGGCAGCGCCCGGCGTGGCGGCCGGAGCGGTGGTGTAGGCGACCAGGGTGTCGGCCGACAGCCGCCGCCCGTCGCTGGTCACCACCAGCGCGTGCCCCCGCCCGACCGCCATGTGCTTCTGCGACCAGTATTCCATGCTGTCCTTCGCGGTCAGCACGTCCTGCGGCGTGGTCAGCTTCATCGCGTGGCCGGTGAGCAGCAGCACTGACTGGTCGATGTCGTAGATGGCGTGGTCGGAGAGCGACTCGTCGGTCGGCGTCACGATGCGGACATGGCCGTCCGCCTCCAGCCGGTATACCTCGTCGGCGCCGCTGTCGGGGCCGCCGGGCGTGCCGGGCGCGGCAGTGGCGGTGGGTGGCGGCGGCGCACCCGGCGCCGGAGCCTTCTTGCGGTAATGCGCGATCAAGGTGTCGGCCAGCACGGTCACGGTGCCGCGCACCGCGCGGGCGTCGCCGGTCGCGACCACCTCCTGCTGCGCCTCGCGCCACTCGAAGCCGCCGGCCGCGGTGACGTTGACCGGACCGCCCGACGACAGGTCGATCCCCTGCGCCCGCGCCGCGGCGGCGCCGGCGAGGAGGACGGCGGCAACCAAGAGAGTCCTCATTTGCCGCCCGCGTTCAGCACGAGGTGGCCGGGTCCGGCAAAGTGCAGCAGCGCGCCCTGGTCGGTCATGGTGAAGCCCTGCGCGTCGAGGGTTCCGAACGGGCCTTCGACATGCACCCGGTCGGCGCCCGACCCGGCGCCGGCCTTCATGTCCAGGGTCGCGGTGTCGGTTTGCAGCACGGTGCCGTCATCGCGGTACAGCTGCACGTCGCCGGACAGGTCGAGGCTGCCGATGTGCTGCATGTAGACGCCGTTGCGCGCCTGCACCATGAGCCAGCGGTTGCCTTCCAGCGTGATGTCGCCCTTGGGCTGGGTGAGGTTGACGCGCTGCGCGTTGACCTCGTGCGCCGTCGTGGCGGTCATGGTGTAGGGCCGGCCGCGCTGGTCGACGCCGTGGTAGGTGGCATCGGTCAACTGCCCCGCCTCGGGCATTCCCATCGCGCGCGCCGCCAGCTTCACGGCGCCCAGGCCGCGCGACAGCTCCGGCCACAGCGCCATGGTGCCCAGCAGCAGCAAAGCGGCGAGCGGCAGCACCAGCTTGGTCAGCGACACCAGCCGCCGCCGCCGGGCGATCGCGGCCGGCACCGGCTGCCGGCGGCGCGGCGGCGGTTCGGTGCGGATGCGGGTCAGGGACACCGGCAACCCGCTCATGCCACGCCGGCGCGCAGCAGGTCGTGGATGTGCAGGATGCCCACCGGGCGATGGCCGGGGTCGACCACGAACAGCGTGGTGATCGGCCGGCCGCCGGCGTTCATGGCGTGCAGCGCCTCGGCGGCCAGCGCGTCGGGGCCGATGGTGCGCGGACCCGGCGTCATCAACTCGCCGACCCGGCGGGACAGCAGGTCCGGACCCATGGCGCGGCGCAGGTCGCCGTCGGTCAGGATGCCGATGAGCCGCCCGTCGCCGCCCACCACGCCCAGGCAGCCGAACCGCTTCTCGGTCATGCGCAGCAACGCCACGTCCATGACGGTGCCGGGGTCGGCCAACGGCAGGGCGTCGCCGCGGCTCATCAGGTCGCACACCCGGCGCAGGCGGGCGCCGAGCTTGCCGCCGGGGTGGAAAGCCTGGAAGTCGGCGGGGCCGAAACCGCGCCGGGTCAGCAGCGCCACCGCGATCGCGTCGCCCAAAGCAAGCTGCATGGTCGTGCTGGTGGTTGGCGCCAGGCCCATCGGGCACGCCTCCGCCGCCGCCGGCAGCTCCACCACGGCGTCCGCCGCGCGCCCGAGCGTGCTGTGCCGGTTGCCGGTGACGGCGACCAGCGGCAGGCCGAAGCGGCGGCTGTGCGCAATGATGTCGGCGAGTTCCGCGGTCTCGCCGGAGTTGGACAGCGCCAGCACCACGTCGCCCGCCACCATCATGCCGAGGTCGCCGTGCGACGCCTCGGCCGGATGCACGAACAGCGCCGGGGTGCCGGTCGAGGCCAGGGTCGCGGAGATCTTGCGGGCGACGTGGCCCGACTTGCCCATGCCGGTGACGACGATGCGCCCCATCGCGGCGGCCAGCAGCCCCAGCGCCCGCGCGAAGCCGTCGTCGAGCGAGGCCGCCAACGCCCGGAGCCCCGAAGCCTCGGTCGCAAGCACTTCACGAGCGACCACGAGATCGCGGTCGGCTTGGGGGTTGGGAGGCGGGCATGATGCCAGCTCAGCCGATTCCGGCGCGACTGCACTCATGCCCGTCCTGTACGACCACTCCGCCCGCCCGGTCAACGCTTTGGCAAGCGATCTTCGGCGCGGGTGGACCAGCTTTAATCAGTGCGCGAAAATATCGGGGTCTTCCCAGCCCAGCAGGTCGAGGCGGGCGCGGGTCGGCAGGAAGGCGAAGCACGCCTCGGCCAGCGCCAGACGGTCCTCGCGGATCAGCAGCGCCTGCAGCCGCGTCCACAGCGCGTGCAGGTGCAGCACGTCGGAGGCGGCGTAGGCGAGCTGTTCGCTGGTCAGCTCGACGGCGCCCCAGTCGCTGGTCTGCTGCTCCTTCGAGATCTCGACGCCGAGCAACTCGCGGCACAGATCCTTGAGGCCGTGGCGGTCGGTGAAGGTGCGGATCAGCTTGGCGGCGATCTTGGTGCACTTGGTCGGCCCGACGGTGACGCCCAGCGCGTGCTGCAGCACCGCCACGTCGAAGCGGGCGAAGTGCATCAGTTTGGTGACGTCCGGATCGGCCATCAGCCGCGTGAGGTTGGGGCAGTCGATGTTGCGGCCGCCGAGGCTGGCGGGTACGATCTGCACCAGATGCGCGTGGCCGTCGCCGGCCGAGAGCTGCACCAGGCACAGCCGGTCGCGCAACGGGTGCAGGCCCATCGTCTCGGTGTCGACCGCCACCACCGCGCCGAGGTCGAGGCCGTCGGGCAGGTCGTTGCGGTGCAGATGGATGGTGGCGTTGGCCATGAACTGTGTGCCTTCGCCGCTGTTTGAACCGCTGGTGCCCAGGAGAAGACTCGAACTTCCACGACATTTCTGCCACAGGTACCTGAAACCTGCGCGTCTACCAATTCCGCCACCAGGGCATCCGGTGCAGCACCCCGCCAGCGTTCTGCGGGGAGGCGGGCGTGTAACGTGCCCGCCTCCCCGCGTCAACAAGCATATAGACCGGGCGGCTCGGCTTGAGCGGGACCGCTTCGGTGCCTACTAAGGACCAATGTTATCGCAGGAGCGAACGATGGCGACGCGGAGCGTGGCGACGGTGTTCGGTGGATCGGGTTTCATCGGCCGCTACGTGGTCAAACGCCTGGCCGAGGCGGGCCATGTCGTCCGCATCGCCGGCCGCGACATGGAGCGGGCCGGGTCGTTGCGCACGGTCGGTGTGGTCGGCCAGATCGTGCCGTTGTCCGTCGGCTTGTCCGACCCTGCCTCGGTCGCGCGCGCGGTCGAGGGCGCCGACCTGGTGGTCAACCTGATCGGCATCCTCGCCGAGCCGCATCCGGGCGATTTCCACCGCCTGCAAGCCGACGGCGCGGGCCGGATCGCCGCCGCCGCCGCCGCCGCCGGGGTGGGAGGCCTGGTGCAGGTCTCCGCCATCGGCGCCGACGCCGGCAGTCCCAGCCTGTACGCGCGCTCCAAGGCGGCCGGCGAGCAGGCGGTCCGCGCCGCGATGCCGCAGGCCGTCATCCTGCGGCCGTCGATCGTGTTCGGGCCGGAGGACCAGTTCTTCAACCGCTTCGCCGCGATGACATTGTTCTCGCCGGTCATGCCGGTGATCGCCGGCCCCACCCGGTTCCAGCCGGTCTACGTGTGCGACGTGGCCGATGCGGTGATGGCCGGCCTGACGCGGCGCGACGTGGCCGGCGGCACGTTCGAGCTGGGCGGCCCGCGCGTGTGGACGTTCCGCGAACTGCTCGCCTGGATCGTCGAGCAGACGCAGCGCCGCCGCCCGCTCATCAACGTGCCGCAAGGCGTCGCCCGGTTGCAGGCGAGCGTGCTGGAGAAGCTGCCCGGCAAGCTGCTGACGCGCGACCAGTTGCTGCAACTGGGCCGCGACAACGTGGTCAGCCCCGGAATGCCGGGCTTGGCGGAGTTGGGCGTCACCGCGACGCCGGTGGAATTGGTGGTGCCGCAATACCTGGCACGCTACCGGGTCGGCGGCGCGCGGCACACGACGCCGGATAGTCGCACTTCGGCCTGATATTGCGCGGGCTTCGGCCGATGCAGGTTCGAGCATAACAGCATCGCGTGCAAGTATGGCAGCACAACTGCCATACTGCTCGGTTAGCCCTCGCGTGTTTCCAGAGTCCGCCGTATATCGGTCCCGGAGCTATGGGAAGTGTGCAATGGCCGAACGTATGCTGCAGTTCGTGCGTCGGGCCCAGCAGACGCCGGACAAGCGCGCGGCGTCCATGCGACGCGAGGACTTCGCCGAGATCTACGAGGATTTCAGCGTGCCACGCGCCAGCGAGCAGGCGGCGCGGTGCAGCCAGTGCGGCGTGCCGTTCTGCCAGATCCACTGCCCGCTATCGAACAACATCCCCGACTGGTTGAAGCTCACCGCCGAGGGCCGGCTCGAGGAGGCGTACGAGCTTAGCTCGGCGACCAACAACTTCCCCGAGATCTGTGGCCGCATCTGCCCGCAGGACCGGCTGTGCGAGGGCAACTGCGTCATCGAGAAGGACTTCGAGAGCGTCACCATCGGCGCCGTCGAGCGGTTCATCACCGACACCGCATGGGAGCGCGGATGGGTGAAGCCGGCTCGCCCGCGCCATGAGAACGGCCTGTCGGTCGGCATCGTCGGCGCCGGGCCGGGCGGCATGGCGGCGGCGGAGCAGCTGCGGCAGCTCGGCTATGCCGTGCATGTCTACGACCGCTACGACCGAATCGGCGGCCTGATGATCTACGGCATCCCCAACTTCAAGCTAGAGAAGGACATCGTGGTCCGCCGTTGGAAGCTGCTGGAGGACGCCGGCATCAACTTCCACCTCGGCGTCGAGGTCGGCCGCGACATGACCTTCGACGAGTTGCGCCGCCGCCACGACAGCGTGCTGATCGCCACCGGGGTGTACAAGCCGCGCGACATCGGCGGACCCGGCAGCGGCCTGCCCGGCATCGTGGCGGCGCTCGACTTCCTCACCACCTCGAACCGCCAGGGCCTCGGCGACGCGGTGCCGGCGTTCGACTCCGGGGCGCTCGACGCCGCCGGCAAGAACGTCGTCGTGGTGGGCGGCGGCGACACCGCCATGGACTGCGTGCGCACCGCGGTCCGCCAGGGCGCCACGTCGGTGAAGTGCCTGTACCGGCGCGACAAGGCCAACATGCCCGGCTCCATGCGCGAGGTGAAGAACGCCGAGGAGGAGGGCGTGGAGTTCGTCTGGCTCTCCGCGCCCGAAGCGTTCCTGGGCGACGACCACGTGAGCGGCGTGCGCGCGGTGCGGATGCACCTGGGACTGCCCGACGCCTCCGGCCGCCAGTCGGTCGAGCAGGTCGCCAACAGCCACTTCACGGTGCCCGCCGACTTGGTCATCAAGGCGCTCGGCTTCGATCCCGAAGACCTGCCCGGCGCGTTCGGCGCCAGCGAGCTTGAGGTCAGCCGGTGGGGCACGCTCAAGATCGACCACCGCAGCTTCATGACCAGCGTGCCTGGCGTGTTCGCGGCCGGCGACATCGTGCGCGGCGCCAGCCTGGTGGTGTGGGCGGTGCGCGACGGGCGTGACGCCGCCGAGAAGATGCACGCCTTCATGCGGCAGAACGCTGCCGTCCCCATCGCCGCGGAGTGAAGCCGATGACCGAGGATTTCGTCGCCGCCTGGCACGCCAACGCGCGGGCGCTGCATGAAACCTACGACCCGTCGATGGAGCACGATGCCTGCGGCGTCGGCTTCGTGGCGGCGCTGGACGGCAAGCGCCGCCGCGACATCGTGCAGGCCGGCATCGACGCGTTGCGCGCCGTGTGGCATCGCGGCGCGGTGGATGCCGACGGCAAGACCGGCGACGGCGCCGGCATCCACATCGAGATCCCGCAGGACTTCTTCGCCGACGCGATCGAGCGCGGCGGCCACGCCATGCGTCCGGGCGCCATCGGCGTCGGCCAGGTGTTCCTGCCCAAGACCGACCTCGGCGCGCAGGAGCGCTGCCGGCAAATCGTCGAGAGCGAGATCATCGCCTTCGGCTACACCATCTACGGCTGGCGGCAGGTGCCGATCGACGTCGCCTGCATCGGCGAGAAGGCCAACGCGACGCGCCCGGAGATCGAGCAGATCATGATCTGCAACGCCCGCGACGTGGACGAGTCGGCGTTCGAGCGCGACCTCTACGTGATCCGCCGCCGCATCGAGAAGAACGCCATCGCCGCAGGAATCCCCGAGCTGTACTTCTGCTCGCTGTCGTGCCGCTCGATCATCTACAAGGGCATGTTCCTGGCCGAGAGCCTGGCCGAGTTCTACCCCGACCTGCTCGACCCCCGCTTCGTCAGCCGGTTCGCGATCTACCACCAGCGCTACTCGACCAACACCTTCCCGACCTGGCGGCTGGCGCAGCCGTTCCGCGTGCTGGCGCACAACGGCGAGATCAACACGATCACCGGCAACGCCAACTGGATGAAGAGCCACGAGACGCGGCTGTCCGATCCCGAACTCGATCCGTGGATGGACGACATCAAGCCGGTGATCCAGCACGGCGGCTCCGACACCGCGACGCTGGACAACGTGTTCGAGGTGATGGTCCGCGCCGGCCGCGACGCGCCGATGACCAAGGCGATGCTGATCCCGGCCAGCATCGGCCAGGACGCCACCATGAAGCCGGCGCACCGCGACATGTTCCTGTATTGCAACGCCGTCATGGAGCCATGGGACGGCCCGGCGGCGATTGCCGCGACCGATGGCCGCTGGGTGATCGGCGGGCTCGACCGCAACGGCCTGCGCCCGCTGCGCTACACCATCTCGCGCGACGACATGCTGGTGATCGGCAGCGAGGCCGGCATGGTCAAGATCGAGGAGAGCGAAATCCTCGCCAAGGGTCGCGTCGGCCCCGGCCAGACCATCGCGGTCGATCTCGACACCGGGCGCTTCTACGGCGACGAGGAGTTGAAGGACGTGCTGGCGGCGCGCCAGCCGTTCGGTGAGTGGGCCAAGCGCATCCGCCAGATCGACCACATCATCAAGACCGACGCGCCGGAGCCGGTGTTGTATGAAGGCGAGGCGCTGCGCCGCCGTCAGTTGGCCGTCGGCACCACCGTCGAGGAACTTGAGATGATCCTGCACCCGATGGTGGAGGAAGCCGCCGAGGCGGTCGGCAGCATGGGCGACGACACGCCGATCGCGGTGCTGTCGGAGAAATACCGCGGCCTGCACCACTACTTCCGCCAGGCGTTCGCCCAGGTCACCAACCCGCCGATCGACAGCCTGCGCGAGACCCGCGTGATGAGCCTGAAGACCCGGCTCGGCAACCTCGGCAACGTTCTGGATGAGGACAGCAGCCAGTTCGACCTGCTGCAACTGGAAAGCCCGGTGCTGTCCAACGCCGAGTTCGCCGCCATGCACGCCACCATGGAGCGCAACGTCTGCGTGGTGGACTGCACCTTTGCCGTGGCCGATGGCGAGGCCGGTTTGCGCGCGGCGCTGGAGCGCATCCGGCGCGAGGCCGAGAACGGCGTGCGCGCCGGTTGCACCCACGTCATCCTGACCGACGAGGCGCTGGGCGACCTGCGCGCGCCGATCCCGATGATCCTGGCCACCGGCGGCGTGCACACGCATCTGGTGCGCCACTCGCTGCGCACCTTCACCAGCCTCAACGTGCGCAGCGCCGAGTGCATGGACGTGCATTATTTCGCGGTGCTGATCGGCGTTGGCGCCACCACGGTCAACGCCTATTTGGCGCAGGAGAGCATCGCCGAGCGCCACCGTCGCGGCCTGTTCGGCACGATGACGCTGAAGGAGGCGGTCGGGCGCTACAAGAAGGCGGTCGACAAGGGCCTGCTCAAGACCATGTCGAAGATGGGCATATCGGTCATCTCGTCGTACCGCGGCGGCCTCAACTTCGAGGCGATCGGCTTGTCGCGGGCGCTGGTCGCGGAGTTCTTCCCCGGAATGCAGTCGCGCATCTCCGGCATCGGCCTCGCCGGCTTGGCGCGCAAGGTGCTCGACCTGCACGCGCACGCCTGGACCGCCGGCGTGCTGACGCTGGGCGTCGGCGGCTTGTACAAGCTGCGCCGGCGTGGCGAGACGCACGCCTTCGACGGCGGCCTGATCCACATGTTGCAGGAGGCCGTCGCCTCCGACAGCTTCCGGGCGTTCCAGCGCTACACCGAGGCGGTGCACAAGATGCCGCCGGTGGCGTTGCGCGACCTGCTCGACTTCCGCCGCGATGGACTGAAGCCGGTGGCCATCGACGAGGTCGAGAGCGTCACCGAGATCCGCAAGCGGCTGATCTCGCCGGGCATCAGCCTGGGTGCGCTCAGCCCCGAGGCGCACGAAACATTGTCGATTGCGATGAACCGCATCGGCGCCCGCTCCGACAGCGGCGAGGGCGGCGAGGACCCGGCGCGCGCCACGCCCCGCGCCAACGGCGACAACGCCTCCTCGGCAATCAAGCAGATCGCGTCGGGCCGTTTCGGCGTCACCGCGGAATACCTCAACGCCTGCCGCGAGATCGAGATCAAGGTGGCGCAGGGGGCCAAGCCGGGCGAGGGCGGGCAGTTGCCCGGCTTCAAGGTGACCGGGCTGATCGCCAAGCTGCGCCATGCGACGCCGGGGGTGACGCTCATCAGCCCGCCGCCGCACCACGACATCTACTCGATCGAGGATTTGGCGCAGCTCATCTACGACCTGAAGCAGATCAACCCGACCGCCGGCGTGTGCGTGAAGCTGGTGGCGCGCAGCGGCATCGGCACCATCGCCGCCGGGGTGGCCAAGGCGAAGGCCGACGCCATCCTCATCAGCGGCCATTCCGGCGGCACCGGCGCCAGCCCGCAGACGTCGGTGAAATACGCCGGCCTGCCCTGGGAGATGGGGTTGAGCGAGGCGCATCAGGTGCTGATGCTGAACCGGCTGCGGCACAAGGTTCGGCTGCGCACCGACGGCGGCCTGAAGACCGGGCGCGACGTGGTGATCGCGGCGATGCTGGGGGCCGAGGAGTTCGGCATCGGCACCGCGTCGTTGGTGGCGATGGGCTGCATCATGGTGCGCCAGTGCCACAGCAACACCTGCCCGGTCGGCGTCTGCACGCAGGACGAGACGCTGCGCACCAAGTTCGCGGGCTCGCCGGAGAAGGTCATCAGCCTGTTCAGCTTCATCGCCGAGGAGGTGCGGGTGATCCTGGCCTCGCTCGGCGTGCGCCGGTTGGCCGACGTGATCGGCATGACGCACATGCTGCATCAGGTGAGCCGCGGCTCGCAGTTGCTCGACGACCTCGACCTCAACCCGCTGCTGGTGCAGGCCGACCCCGGCCCGTATGCGCGCTACTGCACGCTGGAGGGGCGCAACGAGGTGCCGGAGACGCTGGACGCGCAGATGATCGCCGATGCCGGGCCGCTGTTCCAGCGCGGCGAGAAGATGCAGTTGCAGTACAACGTCCGCAACACCCACCGCGCCATCGGCACCAAGCTGAGCGGCGCGATCGTGCGCCGCTTCGGCATGACCGGCCTGCAGCCGGGCCACGTCACGGTGCGGCTGCGCGGCAGCGCCGGCCAGTCGCTGGGCGCGTTCGCGGTGCAGGGCGTGAAGCTGGAGGTGGTGGGCGACGCCAACGACTACGTGGGCAAGGGCCTGTCGGGGGCGACCATCGTGGTGCGCCCGGCGCCGTCGTCCAGCCTGGTCAGCCAGGACAACACCATCATCGGCAACACCGTCCTGTATGGCGCGACCGCCGGGCATCTGTTCGCGGCGGGGCAGGCGGGCGAGCGGTTCGCCGTGCGCAACTCCGGGGCCGACGCGGTGGTCGAGGGCTGCGGGTCGAATGCCTGCGAGTACATGACCGGCGGCACGGTGGTGATACTCGGGGCGGTCGGCGACAACTTCGGCGCGGGATTTACCGGCGGCATGGCGTTCGTCTACGACGCCGACAGCAGCTTCCACGTCCGCGCCAACCCCGACACGCTGACCTGGCAGCGGATCGCCAGCGCGCATTGGGAGAGCGTGCTGCGCAACCTGGTGGCCCGCCACGCCGACGAGACCAACAGCCGCTATGCCCGAACCATGCTGCACGATTGGGATGTCACGGTGGGGCGGTTCTGGCAGGTGGTGCCGAAGGAGTACGTGAAGTATCTGCCGATGAAGCTGGATGACGAGGCGGAGGCGTTGCGGGCTTAGCGCAGGCGGCGTCGAGCGCAATGCCGAACTACCGCCGCAACCGCGTTCCTGGAGGCACCTTCTTCTTTACGGTGAACTTGCTCGACCGCGGCTCGGATCTCCTGGTTGTGCAAATCGCCGCGTTGCGCCTGGCGGTTTGGAAAGCCCGGAAGAAGGCGCCATTCCACATTGACGCCTGGGTCGTGCTGCCGGACCACATGCACTGCATCTGGACGCTGCCTGATGCCGACGCCGACTTCCCGAGCCGCTGGAAAGCCATCAAGACGGCCTTTTCCAAATCCATGCCCGCGCCGGAAGCGCCGCTGGGAACCACGCTGCGACATGGTGAGCGTGGCATCTGGCAACGCCGCTATTGGGAGCACACGATCCGCGACGACCGAGATTACGCCAACCACATGGACTACACGCATTTCAACCCGGTCAAGCACGGCCTGGTGGATCATCCGGCGGACTGGGTATTCTCTTCGTTCCGGCATTGCGTGGCGAGCGGAATTTACCCCGCCGACTGGGCGGGTGGGGAGTGCCAGGTGGCGGAAGGCGCTACGCTTTTCCGCCCTACTTCAAACACGTGATACGTAGGGCGGAAAAGCGCTTGCGCCTTCCGCCGCTCCGCTCTCGTCCTTCAATGCCACCCCGGTCATTCCCCGCGCCCGTGCCGCGTGCAGCAGCCACACCAATCGCGCCGCCGTCTCGGCATAGGGCAGCCCCTCGGGACGCACGTTGGAAATGCAGTTGCGGCCCGCGTCGGTGGTGCGGCCGGGGACCGGCGCCCAGGTGACGTAGATGCCCAGGCTGCTCGGCACCGACAGGCCCGGCCGCTCGCCGATCAGCACGGCCACCGCCCGCGCGCCGACCGCCGCCGCCACCGCATCGCCCAGCGCCACCCGCGCCTGCGTCGCGATCACCGGGACCACGCGAAAACCACCCAGCAACGGTCGCAACACGTCCAACAGCGGCGGCGCGTGGTCCTGCACCGCCTGCGGCGACAGTCCATCGGCCAGCACCAGCACCAGGTCGCAGCCATCTCCCGCATCCAGCAGCGCTCGCGATGCCGGCGACAGCGTGCGCCCCAGGTCGGGCCGGCGCAGGTAGGCGGCACGGTCCGGCGCGGCACTCTCGACCACGACGGCGCCGCCCACCGCCAGCGCCAACGCCGCGACATCAAGCGGACAATGCACAGCGTCGCGGGCCTGGGCGTGGGCGAGCGCCAGCGCCAGCACCTCCGATGTCGGCAGGCTGACGCCGCTGCGGCCGAGGGCGATGCGCGCCGGGGTGTGCGCCCGCCACGCCCCCCAACCGTCGCGCGTGACATCGCTCATACGGTGACGCTGGCGGTGACGCCGGCCATGTGCTCGATCAGCCGCGTCGCCGAGCCGCCCGCCAGCCGGCCGTCCTCGCGCGTCATTCCCATGCGCTGCAGCCACGCCTCAAACTCCGGGGCGCGGCGCAGGCCGAATACCTCGCGCACATACAGCGCGTCGTGGAACGAGGTGGACTGGTAGCCCAGCATCACGTCGTCGGACCCCGGCACGCCCATGACGTAGGTCACCCCGGCCGCCGCCAGCAGCGTGAGGCAGGTGTCCATATCGTCGGCGTCGGCTTCGGCGTGGTTGGTGTAGCAGACGTCGCAGCCCAGCGGCACGCCCAGCAGCTTGCCGCAGAAATGGTCCTCCAGCGCCGCGCGGATGATCTGCTTGCCATCGTACAGGTACTCCGGCCCGATGAAGCCCACGACCGTGTTGACCAGCAGCGGCGAGAACGCCCGCGCCACGCCGTACGCCCGCGCCTCCAGCGTCTGCTGGTCGACGCCGTGGTGCGCGCCGGCCGACAACGCCGAGCCCTGGCCGGTCTCGAAATACATCGCGTCCTGCCCGACCGTGCCGCGTCCCAGCGACCGTGCCGCGTCCGCCGCCTCGCGCAACAGGGCGAGGTTGACGCCGAACGAGGCGTTGGCGGCCTCGGTGCCGGCGATGGACTGGAACACCAGATCGGTCGGCACCCCGGCGTTCATCAGTTCGAGCGCCGTCGTCACATGGGTCAGCACGCAGGCCTGGGTCGGGATCGCCAGGCGGGTGATGATCTCGTCCAGCATGTGCAGCAGGCGGGCGATGGCGGCGGGCGAGTCGGTGGCCGGGTTGATGCCGATGACAGCGTCGCCGCTGCCGTACATCAGGCCGTCGATGATGCTGGCGGCGATGCCTTTCGGGTCGTCCTGCGGATGGTTCGGCTGCAGCCGCGTCGCCATGGTGCCGGACAGCCCGATGGTGTTGCGGAACCGCGTGACCACGCGGCATTTGCGCGCCGCCAGGATGAGGTCCTGGTTGCGCATGACCTTGCTCGCCGCCGCCGCCATCTCCGGCAGCAAGCCGGGCGCCAGGGCCGCCAGCCGGGCCGGGGTCGCGGCATCCGACAGCAGCCAGTCGCGCAGGCCGCCGACCGTGAGGTGCGCCACCGTGGCGAACGCCGCCGCGTCGTGCCCGTCGAGCAGCAGCCGCGTCACCTCGCACGCCTCGTAAGGCACCACCGCCTCGTGCAGGAAGGTGGCGAGCGGCAGGTCGGCGAGGGCATGGCGGGCGGCCACCGACTCCTCGGCGGTGCCGGCGGCGATGCCGGCCAGCGCGTCGCCGGAGCGGGTTGGCGTGGCGCGGGCCATCAACTGGCGCAGGTCGTCGAAACGGTAGGTCGTGGCGCGGACGCTGTGCTGGTAGGGCATCGGGCGGCAGCCTTGCGGTTGGCGCGGCGTTACGGACTTTGCCGCATTACTTTGCCCCATCCTGGCGGCTGCGATAAGAGCGGTCATGCGCATCCTGCACCACCTGACGCTGTCGCCCTACTGCCGCAAGGTCCGCCTCGTGCTCAGCGAGAAGCGCTTGCCGTTCGAGCTTCGCCTGGAAAAGGTATGGGAGCGGCGCGACGACTATCTGGCGATCAACCACGCCGCCACCGTGCCGACGTTGATCGAGGCCAACGGCCTGGCGATCCCCGACAGCAACGTGATCTGCGAGTACCTCGACGAGGCCTATCCCGACGCGCCGATGCTGGGCCACACGCTGGGCGAGCGGGTCGAGGTGCGCCGGCTGGTGGCCTGGTTCGACGGCAAGTTCGACAGCGAGGTGACGCGCAACCTGACCGAGCAGAAGTACATCAAGCGCCTCGCCGGCCGTGGCCAGCCCGACGCGGGCGCGCTGCGCATCGGCTACGCGGCGCTGCGCGAGCATCTGCCGTACATCGGCTGGCTGGCGGAGACGCGGAAATACCTGGCCGGCGGCAGCATCTCGCTGGCCGACTTCACCGCCGCGGCGCATCTCTCGGTGCTGGACTTCACCGGCGACATCGATTGGAAGGTCAGCGAGGCGGCCCGCGAGTGGTATGCGCGGATGAAGTCGCGGCCGAGCTTCCGTGCGCTGCTGTCCGACCGGGTGCCCGGCATGACCCCGCCGGAGCACTACGCCGACCTGGATTTCTGACGGTCTGCTTGCTTGTTGGCGATGTCGGCACGCATCAGGTCCACCCGGCCTCACCTACTTCCGCTCCGGCCCGGCATCCAGCAACGCCAGGTTCTGTTGCGCCAAATCGGCGGTGCCGCTGTCGGGCGCCAGGGTGATCGCCCGCTCCCAATCCCCGCGCGCGCCGCTGGCGTCGTTCTGCCGCTGCCGCAGGATGCCGCGCTCCAGCAACGCCTCCGCACTGTCGTGGTTCAGCGCCAGCGCCCGGTCGATGTCGTCCTGCGCCAGGTCGAGATGCCCGAGATGCCGCCATGACGCGGCCCGCATCACCAGCGCGTCCGGCCGGTGCGGGTCGAGGTCGAGCGCGTGGGTGAGGTCGTCGAGGGCGTCCTGATAGAGGTCGAGGTTGCCGGCGGCGATGGCGCGGTCCATCAGCAGATCGACGTCGTCGGACGACAGCAGCAGGCCCTGGGTGGCCGAGGTGAGCGCCTGGCCTGGCTCGCCGGCCATGAACCACGCCTGGTCGGCCTGGCTGTAGATCGCGGCACGGGCGGCGTTGTTGCCGTGGCTGTCGGTGGCCAGCGTCTGCAGCATCTCCGCCCCACGCTCGGCCTCGCCGAGTTCGACCTTGGACAGCGCCAGGCAATGCGTCGCCGCCTCGCCGCCGCCGCGCAGCGCCCACGACTCCGCGAAGTCGCCGGCGCCGCTCGGATCGGTCGGCAGCATGTTGAGGCAGGTATCGTAGTCCTGGCCCACCGAGATGCGCGGCGGCACCGGCGGCACCGGCAGCGGCGCATCGGCGGCTTCCGGCAGCGGCTTGCCGTCGTGATACCACAGCGTCGCGGCACTCGCGGCCCCCAGCATCAGCAGGACGGCGGCGGCCCCAAGGATGACGAGTTTCGGTTTCATGCCGGCCGCAGTCTAGGCGCGGCGGCCGGCCACGCCAAATCCATCCGACATGAGTCACGCGATCCTCATCTTCGGGCTGGGCTTCACCGGCCGCGCCATCGCCCTGGCTGCCGACGCCGCCGGGTTCGCCGCGACCGTCACCACCCGAGGCACGCCGGAGCAAATCCCCGGCGTGCGGGTGATCGCGTTCGACGAGGCCGGTTCCGCCATCGCCGGCGTCACCCATGTCGTCTCGACCGTGCCGCCGGACGATGACGGCGATCCGGTGCTGGCCCGCCACGGCGCCGCGTTGCGGGCAGCATCCGGGTTGCGCTGGGCCGGTTATCTCTCCACCACCGGCGTCTATGGCGACCGCGGCGGCGCCTGGGTGGACGAGGACACCGCCCCGGCGCCGGGCCAGCCGCGCAGCCGCCGCCGTCTCGCCGCCGAGCGGGAGTGGGCTGCCCTGGCCCCGCCGCTCGCCGTGGATCTGTTCCGCGTCGCCGGCATCTACGGCCCCGGCCGCTCGGCGTTGGACGAGTTGCGCGCCGGGCGAGGGCGGCGGGTGGCGCGGCCCGGTCACGCGTTCGGCCGCATCCACCGCGACGACATCGCCGGCGCGGTGCTGGCCGCCGCCGGGCAGGCCGCTGCAAGGCAACCGGCGCCCGGCGTGCGGGTGCTGCACCTGTCCGACAACGAGCCGGCGGAATCTGCCGTCGTTACCGCCTTCGCCGCCGAACTGCTGGGGATCGAGCCGCCGCCGGCGGTGCCGTTCGCGCGGGCGGTGGCTGGCATGGGCGAGATGGGGCGCAGCTTCTGGGCCGAGAACCGCCGCGTCGCCAGCGCCAAGACGCAGGCCGCCCTGGCCCGTCCCTGGCGCTATCCCAGCTACCGCGAAGGCCTACGCGCCATTCTTGATGAGCAAGGCGGGGATGAGCAAGGCGGGGCCGAGCAGCGGGGCGAGCAGGCCGGTCAGTAATGCGAGGTCGCCTGGCCGCGACAGCCGGTGGTCGCCATCCTTGACCAGCAGCACCTGCACGTCAGTGCCCGTCAGGCGGCCGGCCAGGCGGAGCGCCGTCTCCCACGGCACCTCGGCGTCACGCTGGCCGTGCAGCAGGCGCACCGGGATGTCAAGCGCGACCGGAGCGCCCAGCAGCAGATGCCGCCGCCCGTCCTCGATCAGCGCGCGGGTGATGGTCTGCGGCGGGCCGTACGGGCTGGGCGCCTCCAGCCGTCCATGCGTCATCAGCGCGTTGCGCTCGGCCGGCGCCATGGCGTCCCACATCAGCGTCTCGGTGAAGTCGGGCGCGGCGGCGACTCCGACCAGCGCCGCAACCCGGTCCGGACGCGCCAGCGCCGCCAGCAGCGCCAGCCAGCCGCCCATGGAGGAGCCGACCAGCACCAGCGGGCCGGCGCTCTCGCGGTCGATCACCGCCAGCGCGTCGTCGCGCCAGCGCCCGATCGTGCCATCGGCGAATGCGCCGCCGCTTGCGCCATGGCCGGAGTAGTCCAGCCGCAGGAAGCCCTGGCCGCGTTCGGCGCACCAGGCGGCCAGCGCCTCCGCCTTGCCGCCGGCCATGTCGCTGCCGAAGCCGGGCAGGAACACGACTGTCGGCGAGCGTCCCGGCGTCGGCGAGCGTCCCGGCCAGCGCCGCCACGCCAGCCGCACGCCGTCGCCGCGATCGAGCATCCCTGTCTGTTCCGTGGCGCGTGTCACCGGCTGCTCCTTCCACACATCATGCTGGCGGATAGCACATCCCGGCGGTCGAGCTGATGCGGGACGAAATGCCGCACGCGCCCCGCACGGCGTTGCTCGACCAGTGGCGTGAGCTGACCCGGCGAACCCTGCCGGCCATGGCGGCGGCGCACGGCTGGCCGATCCGGCTGGACCATTGCTTCATGCGGGTGTGCCTGGACGATGCGCTCGGCGTCCGCTGGGACACGGTGGTGCGGCGTCCGGCGGTGACGCACCTGACCGACGCCCAACTGGCCCGCGCCGTGGCCACGGCGAGGCGGATCGCCGCCGCGCCGGAGTTGCTGCGGCCCTTGAACACCGCAAGCCTGCGGATGCGCGGCAAACTGTGATACCGGGAAGTCCGGAGCTTCCCTGGTGGCTGGCGCGTGGTATCACCGGCGCGTGCCCGACACTCCGCCAAGCCTCTCCGTACTACAGGTGCTGCCGTCGCTGGAGTCGGGCGGGGTGGAGCGCGGCACGGTCGAGATCGCCGCCGCCATCGCCAAGGCCGGTGGGCGAGCCCTGGTCGCCAGCGCGGGAGGGCGGCTGGTGGCCGCCGTCGAGTTCGCCGGCGGCCGCCATGTCACCTTGCCGCTGGCCAGCAAGAACCCGTGGCGCATCTGGGACAACGCCCGCCTGCTGGCGACGCTGATCCGCGCCGAGCGCATCGGCATCGTCCACGCCCGCTCGCGTGCGCCCGCCTGGTCGGCGTGGCTGGCGGCGCGGCGCACCGGGGCGCGCTTCATCACCACCTACCACGCGCCGTACAGCGAAGGCTCGCCCGCGAAGCGCCGCTACAACTCGGTCATGGCGCGCGGCGAGCTGGTCATCGCCATCAGCCGCACCATCGCGGCCCTGGTCGCCGCCCGCTACGGCATCGCCCCGGCCCGCATCCGCACCATCCCGCGCGGCATCGACCCGCTGGTGTTCGACCCGACCGGCGTGGCAGCCGACCGGGTGCTGCGGCTGGCGGCGGCATGGCGCATCGGCGACGCGCAGGAGGTGATCCTGCTGCCCGGCCGGCTCACCCGCTGGAAGGGCCAGGCGGTGCTGATCGAGGCGCTATCCCGGCTGGCGCGGCGCGACGTGGTGGTGGTGCTGGTCGGCGCCGACCGGGGCCGCCGCCGCTACGTGCGCGAGCTGACCCGGCTCGCGGAACGGCTCGGCGTGGCCGACCGGGTGCGCATGGTGGGCCTGTGCGACGACATGCCGGCCGCGCTGATGCTGGCCGCCGTGGTGGTCAACCCGTCGCAGCAGCCGGAGGGCTTCGGCCGCGTGGTGATCGAGGCGCAGGCGATGGCCCGCCCGGTGATCGCCACCGGCCACGGCGGCGCGGCCGAGACCATCGCGCACGGCGTCACCGGCTGGCTGGTGCCGCCGGGCGAGGCGCTGACGCTGGCCGAGGCGCTCGACCACGTGCTGGCGCTGACCCCTTCGGCGCGTGCGGCGTTCGGCGCGCAGGCCCGCGCGGCGGTGGTGGCGAACTACACCGTCGCGGCGATGCAGGCGGCGACCCTGGCCGCGTATCGCGAGTTGCTGCCGGCGTGAGCCGGGTGCTGGTGATCCGGCTGGGGGCGCTCGGCGATTTCGTGCTGTCGTTCGCGCCGTTCGCGGCGATCCGGGCGCATCACGCGCAGGATCACGTGACGCTGCTGACAACGCCCCCCTTCACCGAACTGGCGCGCGCCAGCCCGTGGTTCGACCATGTGGCGGTGGATGTCCGGCCGGCGTGGTGGCAGCCGGGCCTGGTGTGGCGGCTGGCGCTGCTGTTGCGGAGCTTCGACCTGGTCTACGACCTGCAGACCTCACGCCGCTCGGCCATCTACTACCGCCTCGCCAGCAGTCCGCCGTGGTCGGGCGTGGCGCGTGGCTGCAGCCTGCCGCATCGCAACCCGCGGCGCGACGCGATGCACACGCTGGAGCGCCAAGGCGAGCAGATGGCGGATGCCGGAGTCGGGCCGGCGACGCCCGACCTGTCCTGGCTGGCGGCCGCCGCGTCGCCGCCGGTGCCGCGGCCGTTCGCGCTGCTGGTGCCCGGCGCCGCGCCGCACCGGCCGGAAAAGCGCTGGCCCGCCGCGTGTTACGGCGCGTTGGCGAGCAGGCTGCAGGCGCGCGGCATTGCGCCGGTCGTGGTCGGAGTCGCGTCGGAGGCGTGGCTCGCCGGCGGCATCCGTGCCGTCTGCCCGGCGGCGATCGACCTGACCGGACAGACCACGCTGCCCGGCCTGGCGGCGTTGGCGGCGCGGGCTGAGCTTGCGGTTGGCAACGACACCGGCCCGATGCACCTCGCCGCCGCCATGGGCGCGCCCTCGGTGGTGCTGTTCTCCGGCGGCAGCGACCCGGCGCTGACCGCTCCGCGCGGGCCGGGCGGGACGTGGCCGGTGGTGCTGCGCGCGCCGGACCTCGCAGACCTCACGGTGGAGAGGGTTGCGGCGGCGCTGCCGTTGCCGCCATAGAGGCCCGTTCAGACCCGCTTTGGTCCCGATTTAGCTGAGGAATTGAGACGATGCCCGCAATCACCCTGCCCGACGGCTCCGTGCGCCAGTTCGACGCCGCCGTCACCGGCGCCCAGGTGGCTGCGGCGATCGGGCCTGGCCTCGCGCGCGCCGCTTTGGCCATGAAGCTCGACGGCAGGCTGGTGGACCTCGCGACCACCATCGAGCGGGACGCGGCGGTGGTGTTCGTGACCCGCCGCGACCCGGACGCGCTCGGCCTCATCCGCCACGACGCCGCGCACGTGCTGGCGGAGGCGGTGCAGACCCTGTTCCCCGGCACCCAGGTTACCATCGGTCCCTCGATCGAGAACGGCTTCTACTACGATTTCGCCCGCAACGCCCCGTTCACGCCCGAGGACTTCCCGGCGATCGAGGGCCAGATGCGCAAGATCATCGCCCGCAACGACCGCTTCGAGCGGCAGGTCTGGGACCGCGACGCGGCCATCGCCTTCTTCGAGGCGCGCGGCGAGCGGTTCAAGGCCGAACTGATCCGCGACCTGCCGGCCACCGAGACCATCACGCTGTACAAGCAGGGCGAGTGGATCGACCTCTGCCGTGGCCCGCACATGCGCGGCACAGGCGACGTCGGCGGCGCCTTCAAGCTGCAGAAGGTGGCCGGCGCGTATTGGCGCGGCGACCATCGCAATCCGATGCTGAGCCGCATCTACGCCACCGCCTGGCGCGACCAGGGCGAGCTGGACGCGCACCTCAAGCAACTGGAGGAGGCGGAGCGCCGCGACCACCGCCGCATCGGCCGCGACATGGACCTGTTCCATTTGCAGGAAGAAGCCGTCGGCAGCGTGTTCTGGCACCCGAAGGGCTGGCGGCTCTACCGCGCGGCGGAGGACTACATGCGCCGCCGCCAGAATGCCGGCGGCTACCAGGAGGTCCGCACCCCGCAACTGGTCGACCGCTCGCTGTGGGAGGCGTCGGGCCACTGGGAGAAGTTCCGCGAGCACATGTTCATGGCCACCGTCGAGGGCGAGGACAAGACGCTGGCACTGAAGCCGATGAACTGCCCGTGTCACGTCCAGATCTTCCGCCAGGGCATCCGCAGCTACCGCGAGTTGCCGCTGCGCATGGCCGAGTTCGGCGCCTGCTGCCGCTATGAGCCTTCGGGCGCGCTGCACGGCATCATGCGGGTGCGCGCCTTCACCCAGGACGACGCCCATATCTTCTGCAACGAGGCCGACATCGCGCCGGAGACGGTGCGCTTCGTGGAGCTGCTGGCCTCGGTGTACCGCGACTTCGGCTTCGACAGCTTCCAGGTGAAGTTCTCCGACCGCCCGGCCCAGCGCGCCGGCAGCGACGAGACCTGGGACCGGGCCGAGGAAGCGCTCAAGTCCGCCTGCGCCATCGCCGGCGTGGACTACACGGTGAATCCGGGCGAGGGCGCCTTCTACGGCCCCAAGCTGGAGTTCGTGCTGCGCGACTCGATCGGGCGCGACTGGCAGTGCGGCACCCTGCAGGTCGACTTCATCATGCCCGAGCGCCTCGACGCCGAGTACATCGCCGAGGACGGCGGGCGGCGGCGTCCGGTGATGCTGCACCGCGCGATCCTCGGCAGCTTCGAGCGGTTCCTTGGCATCCTGATCGAGCAATACGCCGGCCGCTTCCCGCTCTGGCTGGCGCCGGTGCAGGCGGTGGTGGCGACCATCGTGTCGGACGCCGACGAATACGCGCTGGAGGTCGCCGACCGCTTGCGCGCGGCAGGCTTGGAGACGGTGGTCGACATCGGCCGCGACCGCATCAACGCCAAGATCCGCGAGCACAGCCTGCAGCATGTCCCGGCGATCCTGGTGGTCGGGCGCAAGGAGGCTGAGGCCCGTACCGTGGCGTTGCGCCGGCTGGGCGAGGAGACGCAGGTGGTTTTGGGCCTGGATGAGGCGATCGCGCGCCTTGCGGCGGAGGCCACGCCACCCGATTTACGCAAATTGAACGTTTCTGCGCGCGAAATGGCTTGATTTTCGTGCCGCAGCGGGGTGAACAAGGCCATACTGATAAAACGAGCCTGTCAACCGCCTTTTGTCTGTCAACTTCCATAGGAGCGACCCCATAGCCCGAGGACCCATGCCTGCCGCGCCAACCCGCGACGGGCCCCGCGTGAACGAGGATATCCGCGTACCCCAAGTTCGCCTGATCGACCAGGACGGCGAGATGCTCGGCGTGATGACCGCCCGGGAAGCCGTCCAGCGTGCCTTTTCCGTGGGCCTCGACCTGCTGGAGATCAGCCCCAACGCCGACCCACCAGTCTGCAAGATCCTCGACTTCGGCAAGTTCAAATACGAGCAGCAGAAGAAGAAGAACGAGGCCAAGAAGAAGCAAAAAGTCGTCGAGATCAAGGAAGTCAAGGTTCGTCCGAACATCGACGAAAACGACTACCAGGTAAAGATGCGCGCGATGAAGTCGTTCATCGACGAGGGCGACAAGGTCAAGGTGACGCTTCGCTTCCGTGGCCGCGAGATGGCCCACCAGGACATCGGCATCAAGGTGCTGGAGCGCATCCGCAACGAGCTGGACGTGCTGACCAAGGTGGAGCAGATGCCGCGCATGGAGAACCGCCAGATGATCATGGTGCTCTCGCCGCGCTAGGCTGGCTTGCCGAGTTGGACGGCCCCATGGCGGGGTGGCTGGTCACCCCGCCGCATCATTCCGAGGATCGTTTTCGTTGAGCGACGCTGCCACTGAGCTGAACATCAAGGATATCCTTGCTCGGATCGACCGGCAGCAGGAAGAGACGCGCAAGTTCGTCTCCGAGCAGCACAAGCTCATGGCCGAGGCGAATAAGTTCACCGCTGAGTCCGCCAAGCTGACCAGGGATCGCGACCTTGCACCTTGGCAGTTGCTGCTTGCGGCACTCGGCGCAGGAGCTGCGGTGTTTGCCGCGGGCGGGGCCTTTCTGAAATTCATCGGCTGACGCCATCGTGGCCCGGCTGTCCACGATCCGAGTACACGGTCCGACTGCGTAGGCGAAGTCCGCCTTCCCATCATTGACTCACCTGCCCGCGCAGGCCATACCGCCGCGTCCGCCGGTCCGCGAGTGTTCGCGCACCGGCGCTTCCGTCATTGTGCATCAAGGATCGGCCTTGTTCGAATCGCTGTCAGGTAAACTCTCGGGAGTGTTCGACCGGCTGCGTCGCCGCGGCTCGCTGAGCGAGGAGGATGTCGCCGAGGCGCTGCGCGAAGTGCGCCTGGCGCTGCTCGATGCCGACGTGGCGCTCCCGGTGGTCAAGGACTTCATCGCCAGCGTCCGCGAGCGGGCGGTGGGCGTCGAGGTGCTGGACAGCGTCTCGCCCGGCCAGCAGGTCGTCAAGATCGTCAACGACGTGATGATCGAGGCGCTCGGCGGCGTCGGTGTCGCCCCGCTCAACCTGGCTGCGGCGGCTCCCGTGGTGTTCCTGATGGTCGGCCTGCAGGGTTCGGGCAAGACCACGACCTCCGGCAAGCTTGGCCTGCGGCTGCTGCAGCGGCAGCGCAAGAAGGTGCTGCTGGCCAGCCTCGACGTGCAGCGCCCGGCGGCACAGCTCCAGTTGGAGCAGTTGGCCAAGGGCGCCGGCGTGGCGAGCCTGCCCATCGTCGCCGGCCAGACGCCGCTCGAGATCGCCCGGCGCGCGCTGGACACCGGACGGCGCGAGGTGTTCGACGTCGTCATCCTCGACACCGCCGGCCGGCTGTCCATCGACACGGCACTGATGGAGGAGGTGCGCCAGGTCCGCGCCGCCACCAACCCGGCCGAGACGCTGCTGGTGGTCGACGCCATGACCGGCCAGGACGCGGTGAACACGGCGCGCGCCTTCAACGAGGCGGTCGGCGTCACCGGCATCGTCATGACCCGCATGGACGGCGATGCCCGAGGAGGCGCCGCGCTTTCGATGCGGGCCATCACCGGGGCGCCGATCAAGCTCATCGGCGTCGGCGAGAAGCTCGACGCCCTGGAGGAGTTCTACCCCGAGCGTGTCGCCGGCCGCATCCTGGGCCTGGGCGACGTGGTCGGCCTGGTGGAGCGGGTTTCGGAAACCGTCGACCAGGCGGAGGCGGAGAAGCTCGCCCGCAAGATGGCCAAGGGTCAGTTCGACCTGGAGGACTACGCCGCCCAGTTGCGCCAGATCGGCAAGATGGGCAGCATTTCCTCGATTCTCGGCATGTTGCCGGGGGCGGGCAAGCTGCAGGCGCAGCTCGAAGGCGCCGGGGCCGCCAACCTCGACCAGAAGATGCTGGGGCGGCAGGCGGCGATCATCGGCTCGATGACGCGCAAGGAACGCCGCACGCCGGAAATCCTGAAGGCCAGCCGCAAGAAGCGCGTGGCCGCCGGGTCCGGCTGCACGGTGCAGGAAGTGAATCGCCTGCTGAAGCAGTTCGACGATATGTCCGCGATGATGAAGCGGATGAACAAACTGGGCCAGAAGGGGCTGATGCGCGGCGGCCTCGCCGCGCTGATGCCCGGCAACCGCCGCCCCTACTGACATTTCGACGACAAACGGAGAGTTCGACTCATGGGTCTCAAGATTCGCCTTGCCCGCGCCGGCGCCAAGAAGCGCCCGTACTACCACATCGTGGTCGCCGACAGCCGCAGCCCGCGCGACGGCCGCTTTCTGGAGAAGGTCGGCAGCTACAACCCGATGCTGCCCGCCGACCACGCCGACCGCGTGCGCCTGCAGAACGAGCGCATCACCCACTGGCTGAGCGAAGGCGCGCTCGCCACCGACCGCGTCGCCCGCTTCCTGGGCCGTGCCGGTCTGGCGCCGATGCCCGCCTTCCGCGAGCAGCCGATCCAGGCCGCGCCGAAGAAGAAGGCCCAGGAGCGCGCCAAGGCCGAAGCCGACGCCGCAGCCTCGGCCTGATTTTCGGGCGATGGAGCCACGGCGCATCCTGATGGGCGTGATCGGCCGGCCGCATGGCGTGCGCGGCCTGCTGCACGTTCAGGCCTACACCGCCTATCCGGTCGGCCTGACCGCGTATGGCCCGCTCTGCGACGAGCGCGGCCGGTGGTTCAGCCTGCGCTGGCGCAGCGAGGGCGTGGCCGAGGTGTCGCACATCGTCGACGGCAAGCGGGTGCCGGTCGCGAGCCGCGACGAGGCGGCCAGCCTGGTCAACGTGCGCCTGCACATCCCGCGCGAACGGCTGCCCAAGGCCGACGACGAGGAGTTCTACCTTGCCGACTTGGTGGGCCTGGCGGCGTTCCGGCCGGACGGCACGGCGCTGGGCGAGGTCGGCGCGGTGCACGACTACGGCGGTGGCGCCAGCCTGGAGATCGGGCCGCTGCTGGTGCCGTTCACCCGCGCCGCGGTGCCGGAGATCGACCTCGCCGCCGGCCGCATGACAGTGGTGCTGCCGAGCGAGACGGTGGTGGCGTCTTGACCGAGGCGGGCGTCTGGCGCGCCAGCGTGCTGACGCTGTTCCCGGCGATGTTCCCGGGGCCGTTGGGGCAGTCGCTGGCCGGACGGGCCTTGGAGCGCGGCTTGTGGTCGCTCGACGCCCACGACATCCGCGCCCACGCCGCCGACCGCCACCGCACCGTGGACGACACGCCCTTCGGTGGCGGCGCGGGCATGGTGATGCGCGCCGATGTCGTCGACGCGGCGTTGGCCGCGCACGACGACGCACGCCCGGCAATCTACCTGACGCCACGCGGCGCCCCGCTCACCCAGGCGAGGGTGCGTTCGCTCGCCGCCGGTCCTGGCCTGGTGGTGCTGTGCGGACGCTACGAAGGCGTCGACCAGCGGGTGATCGAGGCGCGCGGCCTGCTCGAACTCAGCATCGGCGACTATGTGCTGTCGGGCGGCGAGCCGGCTGCGCTGGTGCTGCTGGATGCCTGCGTGCGGCTGCTGCCCGGCGTCATGGGGACGGCCGACAGCGCGCAGGAGGAGAGCTTCGCCGACGGCTTGCTCGAATACCCCCACTACACACGCCCGGCCGAGTGGCAGGGACGCCGCGTGCCGGATGCGCTGCTGTCCGGGCACCACGCCGAAATTGCCGCCTGGCGCGCCGCCCGCGCCGCCGAGATCACCCGCCAGCGCCGCCCTGACCTGTGGGCCGCGCATTCCAACCAGTTTGCACAAGATCGCGCGCCCACGCTCGGCGTGCTCTAATCGACCAGAGAAGGACCTCGCCATGAACATCATCCAGACCTACGAGGCGGAGCAGATCGCCCGCCTGACCGCCGCCCGCCCGGTGCCGGACTTCCGCGCCGGCGACACGCTCCGCGTGGCCGTGAAGGTGGTCGAGGGCGAGCGCACCCGCGTGCAGAACTTCGAGGGCGTGTGCATCGCGCGCTCCAACCGCGGGCTGAACAGCAACTTCACGGTGCGCAAGATCAGCTACGGCGAGGGCGTCGAGCGGGTGTTCGCGCTGTATGCCCCGACCATCGCCGAGATCGCCGTGGTCCGCCGTGGCGACGTGCGCCGCGCCAAGCTGTATTACCTGCGCGGCCGCAGCGGCAAGTCGGCGCGCATCGCCGAGCGCCCGCGCGACCTGACCGCGCCCGCCGCTGTCACGTCCACCCCCACCGAAGCTGCCCCGGCGCCCGAGCCGGCCGCCGCGGAGTAGGCCCATGAGCACGCCGCGCACGCTGTTCGACAAGGTATGGGACGCGCATGTCGTCGACCGCTTCGACGACGGCACCTGCGTGCTCTACATCGACCGCCACCTCGTCCACGAGGTCACCAGCCCGCAGGCGTTCGAGGGCCTGCGGCTGGCCGGCCGCCAGGTGCGCCAGCCGCACGCGACGATCGCCGTGGCCGACCACAATGTACCCACCAGCGACCGCCGCCAGGGCATCGCCGAGCCGGAGAGCCGGCTGCAGGTCGATACGCTGGAGGCCAACGTCGCCGAGTTCAGCGTGCCGTACCTCCCGGTGCTCGACGCCCGCCAGGGCATCGTCCACATCGTAGGCCCTGAGCAGGGCATCAGCCTGCCCGGCGCCACCATCGTCTGCGGCGACAGCCACACCTCGACGCATGGCGCGCTCGGCGCGCTGGCGTTCGGCATCGGCACCAGCGAGGTCGAGCACGTGCTCGCCACCCAGACGCTGCTGCAGAAGCCGGCGCTGAACATGCTGGTGCGGGTCGAGGGCAAGCTGCCGTTCGGCTGCACCGCCAAGGACATCGTGCTGGCGATCATCGGCCGCATCGGCACCGCCGGCGGCAATGGCCACGTCATCGAGTATGCCGGCGAGGCGATCCGCGCGCTCGACATGGCCGGGCGCATGACGGTGTGCAACATGACCATCGAGGGCGGCGCCCGCGCCGGCATGATCGCCCCCGACGAGACCACGTTCGACTACGTGCGCGGTCGTCCGCTGGCGCCGAAGGGCGAGGCGCTGGAGCGTGCCATCGCCTACTGGCGCACGCTGCCCAGCGACCCCGGCGCGCAGTACGACCGCGTGGTCGAGATCGACGCCGCGACCATCGCGCCGATGGTGAGCTGGGGCACCAGCCCCGAGGCGGTGGTGCCGATCACCGGCAGCGTGCCCGACCCGGCGCAGGCCGGCGACGAGGCGACGCGGGCGCAGATGCAGCGGATGCTCGACTACATGGGTCTGCGGCCCGGCCAGCGGCTCGACGAGTTGCCGGTCGATGTCGTGTTCATCGGCAGTTGCACCAACGGCCGCATCGAGGACATGCGCGCCGCCGCCGCAATCGCCCATGGCCGCAAGGTCGCCGCCGGGGTGCGCGCGATGGTGGTGCCGGGCTCCGGCCGGGTGAAGCTGCAGGCCGAAGCCGAGGGGCTCGACCAAGTGTTCCGCGACGCCGGGTTCGAGTGGCGCGAGGCCGGCTGCTCGATGTGCCTCGGCATGAACCCGGACAAGCTGACCGCCGGCCAGCGCTGCGCCAGCACCTCGAACCGCAACTTCGAGGGCCGCCAGGGTCCGGGCGGGCGCACGCATCTGCTGTCGCCGGCGATGGCGGCGGCGGCGGCGGTGACCGGGCGGTTGTCGGACGTGCGGACATTGTCGGCGGGGATGTGACGATGCAGGCCTTCACCACGCTCACCGCCATCGCCGCGCCATTGCCGATGGCCAACGTCGATACCGACAAGATCATCCCGGCGCGTTTCCTCAAGACCATCAAGCGTACCGGCTTGGGCGTGCATCTGTTCGACACATTGCGCTACGACGCCGAGGGCGCCGAGCGGCCGGAGTTCGTGCTCAACCGCGAACCATACCGGCACGCGGAAATCCTGGTAGCGCACGAGAACTTCGGCTGCGGCTCGTCGCGCGAGCACGCGCCATGGGCGTTGCTCGATTTCGGCATCCGCTGCGTGATCGCGCCCGACTTCGCCGACATCTTCAACAACAACAGCTTCAAGAACGGCATCCTGCCGGTCCGCCTGCCGCGCGAGGTGTGCGACGCGCTGATGCAGGATGCGGCGCTCGGCGGCAACGCCCGCATCACCGTGGATTTGCAACGGCAGGTCGTGGTGCGGCCGAATGGCGAGGAGATCGCCTTCGCCGTCGACCCGTTCCGCCGCGGCCTGTTGCTGGAGGGCCTGGACGACATCGGCCAGACGCTCCAGCGCGTGACCGCCATCGACGCCTACGAGGCCCGGCTCGCGCGCGAGCACGACTGGATGCCCGCCCTCAACGCCTAACCGGGAGCCAGCATGGCCGCCAACAAGAAGCTACTGCTGCTGCCGGGCGACGGCGTCGGCCCCGAGGTCATGCGCGAGGTGCGCCGGGTCATCGACTGGATGGACCGCCGCCGCATCGTCTCGTTCGACCTCGAAGAGGATCTGGTCGGCGGCGCCTCGCTCGACCGTCACGGCGTTCCAATCACCGAGCGGACGGTAGCCGCCGCCAGCGCCGCCGACGCGGTGCTGTTCGGCGCGGTCGGCGGGCCGCAGTATGACGTGCTGGGCTTCGACAAGCGCCCCGAACTCGCCATCCTGACGTTGCGCCGCGAACTGGGACTGTTCGCCAACTTGCGCCCCGCCATCGTGCTCGACCCTCTGGTGGACGCCGGCACGCTGAAGCCGGACGTGATCCGCGGCCTCGACATCATGATCGTGCGCGAGAGCACCGGCGGCATCTACTTCGGCGAGCCGCGCGGCATCGAGACGCTGCCCGACGGCACCAGGCGCGGCGTCAACACCGAGGTCTACACGACGCCGGAGATCGAGCGCGTCGCCCGCGTCGCCTTCGGCCTCGCGCGCAAGCGGCAGGGCAGGCTGTGCAGCGTCGAGAAGGCCAACGTCATGGAGAGCGGCCTGCTGTGGCGGCAGACCGTGGCGGCGCTCGGCGCGGCCGAGTATCCCGACGTGGCGCTTTCGCACATGTATGCCGACAACTGCGCCATGCAGTTGGTGCGCAACCCGCGCCAGTTCGACGTCATCGTCACCGGCAACCTGTTCGGCGACCTGCTCTCCGACCTCGCCTCCATGCTGACCGGCAGCCTCGGCATGTTGCCCTCGGCGACCTTGGGCGCACCCGACCCGAGCGGCCGGCGGCACGCGCTGTACGAGCCGATCCATGGCAGCGCGCCGGACATCGCCGGCAAGGGCGTGGCCAACCCGCTGGCGCAGATGTTGAGCTTCGCGATGCTGCTGCGGTTCTCGTTCGACATGGACGAGGACGCCAAACTCATCGAGCGCGCCTGCACCGCCGTGCTGGCCGGCGGCCTGCGCACCGCCGACGTGATGGCGCCGGGTTGCGCCAGGGTCGGTACGCAGACGATGGGCGACGCGGTGCTGCGCGAACTCGACAAGCTCGCCGCATAGCGGGTTCCAGCCTGGGCCACTTGCCGGCGCCACTTGCCCTGGCGCGCCGGTTCGATTACACCCCGCGGCGCTGCACCCGTAGCTCAATTGGATAGAGCACCAGACTACGAATCTGGGGGCTGGAGGTTCGAGTCCTTCCGGGTGCGCCATTTCCCTTTCAATGCTTGGCCGCAATCACCTGAGCGTGCCGCGGCGCAGGCGTCGTGAGCCGGTCCATCAGCGCCAGCAGCACGCAGGACACCACGAAGGTGGCGTGGATCGCCACTGCCCAGATGATCGTCCGCTCGCTCTCCTGGGCGATGTCGAGGAAGATTTCGAGCAGTTGGATGGCGGTGATCGCGACGATCGAGCCCATCAGCTTGAACTTGATGTCGTTGAAGTCGGTATGCTCCATCCAGCTTGGCCGCTCCTGTTTGTCGGCGGCGTAGAGGCGCGAGACGTAGTTCTCGTAGCCCGAGAAGATCACCATGATGAGCAGGTTGCCCAGCAGCGACAGCTCCACCAGCGAGAGGATGCCGACGATGACCTCGTTGGTGCTCTGCGTGAGCGCGCCCCCGAACAGGCTGTAGAGCTTGTAGAAGAACCGCATCAGCAGCAACGCGAAACTCGCCGCCAAGCCGAAGTACAGCGGCGCCATCAACCAGCGGCAGGCGAGGATGATCCGGTTCGGCAGGCTGTTCATCGGCATCAGACCCGGATCACCACCTTGCCGAAATGCGCGCCGCTGGCGAGGTGTTCGTAGGCGGCGCGGGCGTCGTCGAAATCGAACACGCGGTCGATCACCGGACGCATCGCATGGGCCGCGATGGCGCGGTTCATCGCCTCGAACATGGCGCGCGAGCCGACGTAAATGCCCTGCAGGTTGATCGTCTTGCGCATTAACGCCGTGGGGTTGATCTCGCCGCTGGTGAGCACGCCGATCAGGCTGATGCGGCCGCCCAGCCGCGTCGCCTCGATCGAGCGCGGCAGGGTGCCGGGGCCGCCGACCTCGACCACATGGTCCACACCCTGTCCCTCGGTCGCGGCCAGCACCGCCGCCTGCCATTCCGGCGTGCTCCGGTAGTTCACCGTCGTGGCCGCGCCCATCGCCCGCAGCCGTTCGATCTTGGCATCGCTGGACGAGGTGGCGATCACCTGCGCGCCGGCCATGGTGGCGAACTGCAGCGCGAAGATCGAGACGCCGCCGGTGCCGAGCGTCAACGCCGTCTCCCCCGCCCGCAACCGCGCATGTTCCGCGATGGCGTGCCAGGCGGTGACGGCGGCGCACGGCAGCGTGGCCCCCTCCTCGAACGACAGATGCGCCGGCAGGTGGACGATGCCGTCCTCGTGCAGCGCGACCCGCTCGGCCAGCATCCCGTCGATCGCGCCGCCCAATGCGCTCGCCGCCGCCTCGGGCGTGATGGCGCCGGCGATCCAGCGCTGCATGAAGATGCCGGCCACGCGGTCGCCGACCTTCGCGCGGGTGACGCCCGGCCCGACCGCCACGACCTCGCCGGCGCCGTCCGACAGCGGCACCAAGCCGGGGCGGTGGGCGCTGCGGGCGTAGGTGCCGTTGATGACGCCGAGGTCGCGGTAGTTCAGCGAGGCGGCGCGCACCCGCACCACGACCTCGAACGGGCCGGGCGTGGGATCGGGAGCCTGGTCCAGTGTCAGCGCCGCGATGCCGGTCGGCTCCTGGATGCGATAGAGACGCATGTCACTTCACCGATGTGAAGGCGGGGGACGAGAAGGCGGGGGACGAGAAGGCGGTGGGCGCCAGGAACTGCGTCACGATGTTGGCCACGATCGCGCCATCCTTCTCGCTCTCTTCCTTGACCTTCGCCCATGCCGGGTCGGCCATGAAGCCGTTCCACTTCCGCTCGCGCTCGGCCATCGACTCCCAGGCGACGAAATAGGTCAGCTCGTTGTTGCTCTCGCCGATGACTGTGGTGAAGAAGCCGGCCTGGCGGATGCCGTGCCGCTCGAAGAAGCCGAGCGTGTGGTCCTGGAACCGGCGCAGCAGCGCGGGCAGGCGGTTCGGCAGGCAACGATAGACCCGCATCTCGTAGATCATGGCCTTCTCCCCCGGAGTCGCGCGCAGCCTTGCATGGCGGGCCGCGAGTGCTGATCTTCATGAGAACGTTCCACGCCCGCGCGTCAAGATGGCGGGCCGCCGCTCCATGACCGCCGCTCCCACTACGAGGACCATCATCGATGTCCATAGCTTCGGCGCCCGTATTTTCCGTCCTCGACCTGGCGCCGGTCCCGGAGGGGCGCACCGCCGGCGACGCGCTGCGCAACGCGCGGGACCTGGCGCAGCACGCGGAACGCCTGGGCTACCGCCGCTACTGGCTGGCCGAGCACCATAACATGGTCGGCATCGCCAGCGCCGCCACCTCGGTCGCCGTCGGCTATGTCGCCGAGGGCACCAAGACCATCCGCGTCGGCTCCGGCGGCGTCATGCTGCCGAACCACGCGCCGCTCGTCATAGCCGAGCAGTTCGGCACCCTGGAGTCGCTCTACCCCGGACGCATCGACCTCGGCGTGGGGCGTGCTCCCGGCACCGACGGGCGCACCTCGCGGGCGCTGCGCCGCGATCCCGCCGCCGCCGACAGCTTCCCGCAGGACGTGGTCGAGTTGCAGGCGCTGCTCGGCCCCGCGCGTCCCGGCCAGATGGTGCAGGCGGTGCTGGGGACCGGCCTGCAGGTGCCGATCTGGATACTCGGCTCCAGCCTGTTCGGCGCGCAGCTCGCCGCCATGCTGGGCCTGCCGTATGCGTTCGCCTCGCATTTCGCGCCCGACGCGCTGATGCAGGCGTTGCAGGTCTACCGCACCCGGTTCGAGCCGTCGCAGCGACTGGCGCGGCCCCATGCGATGGTCGGCGTGAACGTGGTGGCGGCGGGCACCGATGCCGAGGCGCGCCGGCTGTTCACCTCCACGCAGCAGGCCTTCACCAACATGTTCCGCGGCACCCGCGGCAAGCTGCAGCCGCCGATTGACGACATCGAGACCTATTGGTCGCCGGCCGAGAAGGCGCAGGCGTTCGCCATGCTGGCGTGCTCGTTCGTCGGCTCGGCGGCGACGGTGCGGCGCGAGCTGCAGGCGTTCCTGGCGCGGACCCAGGCCGACGAGGTGATGGTCGCCTCCGCCATCTTCGACCACGCCGCCCGCCGGCGCTCCTACGAGATCCTGGCCGAAGTCCGCGACAGCCTGGCGCCGCTGGGCATGGCGGCATGAGCGACGACGTGCCGCCTGCGCCCAGCAAGCTGACCACGAGCAAGCAGCGCTGGGCCGGCGAGGGCCGCTTCCTGACCGGCCACACGGCGCGTCCCGAGGCCGAGCGCCTGCCGCCGGGGCAGCATCTGGTGCGCGACTGGCCGGTGCTGGATCTCGGCGTGCATCCCAGGATCACGCTGGAGCGCTGGACATTGCGGGTGGATGGCGCGGTGGAGGAGCCGTTGCTGTGGAACTGGGCGGCGTTCCAGGCGCAGCCGCAGCACCGCGAGGTCTCGGACATCCACTGCGTCACCACATGGTCGCGCTATGACAACACATGGGAGGGGGTCGCCACGCGGGAATTGCTGGCGGCGGCGCGGCCACGGCCGGAGGCGCGGTTCGCCGTCCTGCACAGCCACGACGGCTACACCACCAACCTGCCGCTGCAGGACTTCGCGGCCGCCAATGCCATCCTGGCGTCGTCGTGGCAGGGCAGTCCGCTGACCCCGGAGCACGGCGGCCCGGTGCGCCTCGTCGTGCCGCATCTGTACCTCTGGAAAAGCGCCAAGTGGTTGCAGCGCATCGAGTTCAAGGCCGACGACCAGCCCGGCTACTGGGAGGTTCGCGGCTACCACGAGCGCGGCGACCCCTGGCGCGAGCAGCGCTACTCGGACGATCCCTAGACGGCGCGGCGCCAGGCGATAAGCGGAGGGAGTGACCGATGCCTTACGAACTCTATTACTGGCCGGGCCTGCAGGGGCGCGGCGAGTTTGTCCGCCTCGCGCTGGAGGAGGGCGGAGCCGACTACATCGACGTGGTGCGCGGCTCCGAGCAGGACGGGCAGGGCATGGCGGCGATGACCAATGTGCTGCGCAGCCACACCGAGGCGCAGTTGCCGTTCGCCCCGCCGTTCCTGCGTGATGGCGAGCTGATTGTGCCGCAGGTCGCCAATATCCTGATGTACCTGGGCCCGAAACTCGGCCTGTCGCCCGCGGAGGAGAACCTGCGGTTCATCGCTAACGGGTTGCAGTTGACCATCGCCGACATCGTTGCCGAGGTCCACAACACCCACCATCCGATCGCCGCCTCGCTGTTCTACGAGGACCAGAAGGAGGGCGCGAAAGCCCGCTCCGCCGATTTCCGCGAGGAGCGTATGCCCAAGTTCATGGGCTATTTCGAGCGGGTGCTGCGGCAGAACCCGCATGGCGACGCGCAGGTCGTCGGCAACGCGCTGAGCTACGTCGACCTCTCGCTGTTTCAACTGATCGAGGGGCTGCGCTACGCCTTCCCGCGCGCCACCAAGCACTTCAACCGGCGCTACCCGGCGCTTGCGGCGTTGCACGCGGCGGTGCGGTCGCGTCCGAACATCGCGCGCTACCTGACGTCCGAGCGCCGCATCCCGTTCAATGAGTCCGGCATCTTCCGCCACTATCCCGAGCTGGACCACGAGGTCCGTTAAGCCCCGCACCGGAGTCCCCATGCGCGCCATCGACCATGCCGTCGCCTATCCCTCGGCCCGCTCCCCGGTGTTCGGCCGCGATGCGATCGCGACCTCGCACCCGCTCGCCTCGCAGGCCGGGATGGCGATGCTGACGCGGGGCGGCAGCGCCGTGGACGCGGCGGTCGCGGCGGCCATGGCGCTGACGGTGGTGGAGCCGACCGGGTGCGGCATCGGCAGCGACGCTTTCGCCATCGTCTGGGACGGCGCCAAACTGCACGGCCTGAACTCCTCCGGACGCTCGCCCGCCGCCTGGACTCCCGAGCGCTTCGCCGGCCGGCAGGCCATGCCCGAGCGTGGCTGGGAGGCGGTCACCGTGCCGGGTGCCGTCGCCGCATGGGTCGAACTGGCGCGGCGCTTCGGGCGACTCGGCTTGGCCGAGTTGGCGGCCCCGGCGATCCGCTTCGCGCGTGAGGGCCACGCGGTCGCGCCGATCGTCGCTGAGCAGTGGCGGCGCGGCGGCGCGTTGCTGGCGGACGGGCCCGGCTTTGCCGAGTGCTTCCTGCCGAACGGACGGGCGCCACGGGCCGGGGAGCTGTTCCGCTCCGAGGTGCACGCCCGCACGCTGGAGCGCATCGCCAACTCCGACGGAGAGGCATTTTACCGGGGCGAACTGGCGCGCGCCATGGTGGACGACGCGCGGCGTCACGGCGCCATGACCCTGGACGACCTCGCCGCGCATCGTGCGGATTGGGTCGGCACGCTGTCGCACGGCTTTGCCGGGGCGGTGGTGCATGAGCTGCCGCCGAACGGGCAGGGGATCGCGACGCTGATCGGCCTCGGCGTGATGGAGGCGTTCGGCCTGGGCGACCATCACGCCGACGCGGCGCAGTCGGTGCATCTGTCGATCGAGGCCACCAAGCTGGCGATGGCCGATCTCGAAGAGTACGTGGCCGACCCCGCGGCAATGACGGTAAGCCCGGCGAGCCTGCTCGATCCCGCCTATATCGCCCGCCGCGCGAGGCTGATCGATCCCGACCGGGCTGGCGACCCGGGCCACGGCACGCCTGGTCCGGGCGGCACCGTCTGCCTGGCGGCGGGCGACCGGGACGGCATGATGATCTCGTTCATCCAGTCGAACTACATGGGTTTCGGCTCCGGCGTGGTGGTGCCCGGCACCGGCATCAGCCTGCAGAACCGCGCCGCCGGCTTCTCGCTGCGGCCCGGTCACGCGAACCAGGTCGGCCCGCGCAAACGGCCGTTCCACACCATCATTCCGGGCTTCGCGATGCACGCCGACGGCAGCCCGCTGATGGCGTTCGGCCTGATGGGCGGCCCGATGCAGGCGCAGGGCCATTTGCAACTCGCCCTGCGAATGCTGGCGCATGGCCAGAACCCGCAGGCCGCCGCCGATGCGCCGCGCTGGCGGGTGCTGTCCGGCCGGCGCGTGGCGGTCGAGCCGCGCATGGACCCGGAACTGGTCGCCGCACTCAGGGCGCGCGGGCATGAGATCGTCGTCGAGCGGACCGCCGAGATGTTCGCGTTCGGCGGCGCGCAGATCGTGTGCCGCACCGAGGCCGGCTACGTCGCCGGCTCCGACCCGCGCAAGGACGGCCAGGCGCTTGGTTGGTAGGTCCGGATAACTTGTAGGGCGCTTGCCGGTCTGGTTGCGAGCAAGGCGGCGGTCCTGGCGGTTCTCAAGGTGGTTGGACGGCTTCACGTAGCCGCCGAAGTAAGCACCATCGACCTCTAAGATCTTGCCCTAGCCGCCGAGCTTGTAGCCTTTGACCTCAGTGGACATGCTCTCGCGTGGCTTGTGGGCTAGCACCTAAGCAGGTTCCGATTGCTTGACCAACGGTGTGGTTCTGCGATTCGCTGTCGCCGTTGATTCGCGGGGTTGCGGCATGAGTAACAAGTCTCCGGTGGTTGCGAGTAATGAGCAGCGTGGCGCA
>JAABUU010000165.1_pt1 | contig 159652 bp, 155 predicted proteins | sample 5559301 | NCBI WGS metagenome assembly JAABUU01 (sample SAMN10711884, study PRJNA513360) | rock metagenome | isolation source: Antarctica rocks | place: Antarctica: Victoria Land, Richard Nunatak white
TCGTCAGCACCGCCAAGGTCAACGGCCGCTCCGTCCTCGGTGACCTCCGCAACGCCCTCGCAACAGCATCAATCAGCGACACCGTCGCGCAGCCGGGGTGAGCAATTACGAGCAAGGTGATTATATTGTCCCAAGCCAGGTTGGGGCGACTTGGGCCGCTGGTTGGAAAATCCCAATCTTTCGACCGCAAGCGGGTTTGAGGGTGGAGCTCTGGCCAGGGCGGCCGGAGTGCCGTGTGTCATCCGGTCACACCAGGGAGCGACACCATGCGGCGCCCTTCGGGCTTTGACCCTTGTCCCGTGCGGCTTTGTGGTGGGCCGTGACCGAATGGGGCGGGCGTCGTCGTCAACCGGACAAGGTCGACGGCGCTCTCAGCCGGAAGGAGGCACAGCCCCGGCTTCAATCTTCCGTTGAACGAGTGGGCTATCCACCAGCCCCGCCGCATACGCCCGGCACGCATCGCCGAACGCCGCGAAGATGGCGCGGCTTGGGCCATCGGTAGTGGCGTGCCATTCCGGGTGCCACTGCACGCCCAGCACGAAGCCGGCGCACGCCGCCCCGCGCACCGCCTCGATGGTGCCGTCCTCGGCCAGCGCCTCGACCGCCAGCGCCTCCGCCGGACGGTCGACCGCCTGACCGTGCAGCGAGTTCACCATGATGTCGGTGGCGCCCACCAGCAGCGCGAGGCTGCCAGACAGCGTCACCCGCTGGCGGATGGTGAACTGCTGCTCGGGGGTGCCGCCCGGCTCGCGGTGGTCGAGCCGGCCGGGCAGCGCGTGGACCTGCTGGTGCAGCGTGCCGCCGAGCGCCACGTTCAGCTCCTGGATGCCGCGGCAGATCGCCAGCACCGGCATCCCGCGCGCCACCGCGGCACGGATCAGCGGCAGCGTCGTGGCGTCGCGCGCCGGGTCGTGCTGATCGGGCGTGAGGCTCTCGGCGACGCCGTACAGCGGCGGCTGCACGTTGCTGACGCTGCCCGACAGCAGCAGCCCGTCGATGCGGTCAAGCAACGGCAGCAGCGCCGCGCCAACCGGCGGCAGCAGGATCGGGATAGCCCCGGCGGCCCGCAGCAGGGCGTCGCCGTAGACCGCGGCGGCGGCGTGCTGCGCCAGGCCCTCCAGCAGCTTGTTGCAGGCGGGTATGCCGACGATGACGCTCATGCGAGGCGGGTCCTGCTGGCTTTCACGTCTTCCTCCCGTTGTGTGCCCGCCGGCTGCGGCGCCGTGGGGCGCGGGCGCGTGGTATCGGCGATGTTCGCCCCGATGGCGCCGATCAGCATGAGCATCGCCATCGGCGCCACCGAGCCGTTGCTCAGCAAGCCGACCGCGATGCCGCTGGCCGCTCCCAGGCAGAACTGCAGCGTGCCCATCAGCGCCGAGGCGGCTCCGGCCTGATGCGCGTGGCGGGCAAGGGCGCCCACGACCGCATTGGGCATGACGAACCCCATGCTGGCGAAGGCCACCGAGATCGGCGCGACCACCAGCCACCACGGATGCGGATGCGCCACGGCCACCACGGCCAGCGCCAGCGTGGCGCACAGGAACACGCGCACCGCGAACCGTATGATCCGGTCGGCGCCGAAGCGCGGCAGCAGCCGGGGGCTGATCTGCGAGGCGGCGATGTAGCCCACCGCGTTGCAGCCGAACAGGGTGCCGTACAGCGGCGGCGAAAGGTGGAACAACGTGATGAACACGTCCGGCGAGCCACCGAGATAGGCGAACATGCCGAACATCGAGAAGCCGCCGATCAACGCGTGGCTCAAGAAGCCGCGCTCGACGACGATGCCGGCATAGCGGGCCAGCAGCCGGGTCGGACGGAGGCTGGTGCGCCGTTCCGGCGACAGCGTGTCGGGCAGGAAGCGCCACACCATGAAGCAGCAGAGCGCGCCATACACCGCGCCGGCCCAGAAGATTGTGCGCCAGGTGGAGACGCCCAGCACCAGCCCGCCCAGCGTCGGCGCCAGGATCGGCACCGCGCCCATGACCAGCATCAACTGGCTCATCAGCTTCGCCGACGCGAAACCCTCGGTCAGGTCGCGCACCACGGCGCGCGGGATGACCATGCTGGCGGAGCCGCCGAACGCCGCGATGAAGCGCATGATCGACAGCACCAGCAGGTTGGGCGCCATGGCGCAGCCGACCGAGGCGCAGGTGTAGACCACCGTGCCGACGATCAGCGGCCCGCGCCGGCCGAAGCGGTCGGACAGGCTGCCCTGGGTGATCTGGCCTAACGCCAAGCCCATGAACCAGGTGGCGAGCGTGATCTGCGCGGTGCCCGGCTGGCCGCCCAGCGCCGCCTCGATGGCCGGGAAGGCGGGCAGGTACATGTCCGTCGAAACCGGGCCCACCGCCGAAAGTACGCCGAGCATCACGGGCAGCCATTTCGGAGACTTCATCTTGTCAGCATAGGGTCGGTTGCGGCATCGGGGCGACTCGAGAACGCCGGCGCCGTCGGCTGGCGCGTCACGCAGACTTTGCACGATCGCCCGCCAATACGCGAGTTCTGTGCGCGACCGGACTGACCTCGCAGCCGGACGCGCTGAGCCACGTCACGGTGTTGCGCCAGCGGACCATGGGAGCGACGCCCTCATCTCGACGCCGGCTATCCGGGGCGGACGGCAGCCTACGGGCCAATCCATTCCGCCTCGATGCTGGACGACGTGAAAAGGCCACGGGCGCGAGTCTGGTCGACGTCCGGGCCGAGGCGGAGGACGTCGACGCTGGTCAGCGAGACCAGGATGACGGTGAATTGCAGGTATTGTTCCTCGGGAGGCAGATGGGATTGATCCTCGGGATCGGTGATCGCCGTCCCCGGTTTGGCCCGCAAGCCGAATGTGCCACGGCCTTTGGTCGAGAGCTTGTCCCAGCGGTCACGGGACACCTCGTCGTCGCGGTGCAAGCGGGCGGTGCCCTCGAAGCGAAGCTGCAGGTGGTCCTCCGCCGACCAGGCCACGAAGGTGACCGCGTCGGCATGGCCGATGTCGCGGGCCTTGTCGGCGCGCGCGTCGGTGTGCATCTCGGCGCTGGCCGGAGCACGCTGGAAGTCGCGCAGGACCACCGTCCGCACCCCCGGACGCCCCTCGGGCGACACCGTCGCGAGCTGGATGTTGCGGAGTTCGCCTTTGCGGTCCCGCACCGAATGTTCGAGCGCCGAGAACGCGGACTCGATGAACGAGAGTGCTGATGTTTGCATGGGTGGGTAAGTCTGGCCGGTGGCGGCGGTTGCGTGGTGCTGGTGGAGCCTGATGTTTTACCGGGTTGCGCCGTTAGAAAATGGTGTCAGGCAACACAAACCAGTCATTATAAATCTGGCATCGCTCTATGCATAAATTGATCAAAAAGAGGAACCGTGAAATCTAATGCACCATGTCTCGAACTATATATCATTCCCTTCCGTATCAATCCATCCCTGACTGGACCGAAGGAGTTTGTGCTCTTTCCCAATATCCGGGCTACGTCTGCGCTTTTACAGCTGCCACTGCCTAGCTCGGCCATCGCTCGCAAGTATCGCTGTTCCGCATCGGTGACACGATTTAGCCGAACGCGAAAAAAACTCTCGTCGAGGCGCCGGGTGGCCTCGCCTCCCGCCTTTTGAACGTCGTCGAACGTGATGATGGGGCCATCCGACAAGTCCCAAATTGCCGACCCCCATTCCTGGATGAAATATGGGTATCCTTCAGTGATCCGAACTACCTCATCCAAGGCATGCTCCTCGAAGGAGACCCCGAGTTTCTCGGCTGGTTCCGCCAAGGCGGCCCGGGCATCCCTGGCGTTCAGGGCGCCAATGCGAGGGTACCGGAACAGGCGTTCGGCATAGGATTTGGCGTCTCCAGAGAGGCCCGGGAGTGATGGTAAGCCGGCTCCCATCACGATGACCGGAAGCTGCCTCTGCGTTACCTTGTGAACTGCGACTATAAGCGCGCTCAAGTCGGCGTCACTTAGGTATTGAACTTCGTCGATGAGAATTGCCACACCGACACTCTCGGCGCGCGCAGCCTCGCCGACGCTTACGAGGAGATCGGACAGATCCCGTTCGATGATGCCGCTGTCAGCCGTTCCAATTTCCGGATCATGCTTGAGGCCAAAGTCCATGCCGCCCACGTTGGCGCTAATCTGAAAGCTTTTCAGAACACGTAAAGCCTTTTGAACTATGTCTCCGGCCTTTGCCTTCGTGCTGAGCCTTAGAAGGATCTGGCGCAGGGTTGGTATAATCTGGGAAGCCAACGTGCCTCCCTCAGGAGCTTCAAGGAGGTCAACTTGATAACGCATCGCGCTCGCCTGATCGCGAATGATGTTCAAGAGGACGGTCTTACCAACTCCGCGGAGGCCGGTAAGCAGGATGCCCCGCGCTGGCCTGCCGGCCAGAACTCGGGTCAAGGCGATGTCGCAATCGCGGATGATCTCATCACGACCAGCCAACTCGGGCGGCCTCGTGCCTGCGCCTGGGGCATAAGGGTTTATTTTGGGGTCCATGCCGCCCTATACCGCGCTAGTAACCGCTATACTACGTTACAGGTGTTTATCTATGGGCGTCCTTCCCTACGCTCACAGCCTAACGATCCTCGTCGCTCAACCGCCGCACCAGCACCTCGCGCTTGCCGACATGGTTGGCCGGGCCGACGATGCCCTCCTTCTCCATCTGCTCGATCAGCCGCGCCGCGCGGTTGTAGCCGATCTGCAAGTGGCGCTGGATGAACGAGGTGGAGGCCTTGCCCTCGCGCGCCACCACGTCCACCGCCTGATCGAACAGGCCCTTTTCGCTGTCGCTGGCCGCCGCGACGCCCGATAGCGACAGGCTGCCGGAGGGCTCGGTGTCCGGCGGCGCCTCGGTCACCTCGTCCAAATACGCGGGCTCGCCCTGTTCGCGCAGGAACGCCACCACGTCCTCCACCTCGCGGTCGGAGACGAACGGGCCGTGCACGCGGGTGATGCGGCCGCCGCCGACCATGTAGAGCATGTCGCCCATGCCCAGAAGCTGTTCGGAGCCCTGCTCGCCCAGGATGGTGCGGCTGTCGAACTTGCTGATGACCTGGAAGCTGATGCGGGTCGGGAAGTTGGCCTTGATGGTGCCGGTGATGACGTCCACCGACGGCCGCTGCGTCGCCATCACCACATGGATGCCGGCGGCGCGGGCCATCTGCGCCAGGCGCTGCACCGCAGCCTCGATCTCCTTGCCGGCCACCATCATCAGGTCGGCCATCTCGTCGATGACGACCACGATGAACGGCAGCTTCTCCAGCGCCAGCGCCTGGTCCTCGAACACCGGCTTGTGCGTCTCGCTGTCGAAGCCGGTCTGCACCCGGCGGGTCACCAGCTCGCCCTTGGCCCGCGCATCGGCCACCCGCTCGTTGTAGCCGCCGATGTTGCGCACGCTGAGGCCGCTCATGGCGCGATACCGCCGCTCCATCTCGCGCACCGTCCACTTCAGCGCGCTGACCGCCTTGGCCGGTTCGGTGACGACCGGGGCCATGAGATGCGGGATGCCGTCGTAGACCGAGAGTTCGAGCATCTTCGGGTCGATCAGGATCAGCCGGCACTGGTCGGGCGACAGGCGGTACAGCAGCGACAGGATCATCGCGTTGATGCCGACCGACTTGCCCGAGCCGGTGGTGCCGGCGACCAGCAGGTGCGGCATCCGTGCCAGGTCGGCCAGCACCGGCTCGCCGCCGATGTCCTTGCCCAGCGCGATCGACAGCGCGCCCTTGTGGCCGATCCAGTCGTCGGAGCCGATCAGCTCGCTGAAGAACACCGTCTCGCGCCTGGCGTTCGGCACCTCGATGCCGATGACGTTGCGCCCGCTCACCGTGGCGATGCGCACCGCCGTCACCGACAGGCTGCGCGCCACGTCGTCGGCAAGGCCGATCACCCGGGCGCTGCGGATGCCGGGCGCCGGCTCAAGCTCGTAGAGCGTCACCACCGGGCCGGGTCGGATCTCCACGATGCGGCCCTGCACGCCGTAATCGCCGAGCACCGACTCGAGCAGCCGGGCATTCGCCTGCAGCGTCTCGGGAGTGGGCGCGCCAATTTCCGAGCGGGCCGGGGCAGGGGCCAGCAGCGAGACCGGCGGGAAGCGCCACGGCCCTTGCCCGTCGAGCGGCAGCGTTTCCTGCCGGGACGCCACCCGCTTGCCGGCGAGCGACAATTTCGCCGGTGCCCGCACCGATTCCGGCGGCGGCAGGTCGGCGTCGGGCGCCCGCGCCGGCACGCGGGTCACGGCGGGCGGGGACGAGTCGCGAACCTCGCCGCGCTCGTCATCGCGTACGTCGTCGCGCCCGGCGTCACGCACAGCCTCGCGGACCGGCCGGGCGCGGGTGAATGGCTCCGCGGCATCGGGCTGGGCTGCCCGCGATGGCTCGTGGCCGACGCCCTTGGTGCCGTTGAGCCAGCCGAGCAGGCGCACCAGGCGGACGCCGACCTGCCCGGAGACGCGGCCGCCGACCGCGGCGGCGGAGCGGGTGCGCTGGGCGGTGCGGCGGGCGGCGGTGCCGGCGGCCTGCCACTCGCGCCGCGACAGGCCGAGCGACAGCACCGTCAGCAGCGCCGCCAGCAGCGCGCCGAGGGTGACCACGATGGCGCCGCCCGGCATTCCGAGCAGGTCCCGCCCGGCCGCCATCGTCTGGTCGGCTATCAGGCGTCCGCTGGCGCCGCCCGGACCGACGCCGCCCGGCCAGCCCCAGGCCCGCCCGCGCTCGCCGGCCAGCAGCATGGGCAGCGCCGCCACCGCCGCCGCCAGCGTCGGCAACGCCGCCAGCAGCGCGATCAGCCGCAGCAGCACGCTGCCGAGGCCGCGGTGCGAGCCGATGCGCCAGGCCCAGGTCAGCATCGCCGCCGCCGGCAGGCCGCCGGCGACGCCGAACCCCTGCAGCAGCACGTCGGCCAGCATCGCGCCGGGCAAGCCGACCATGTTGGCCGCCTGCCGCGCGGTGGTGGTGTCGAGCGACGGGTCGCGCGGATCGTAGGTCAGCAACGCCAGCAGCACCGCCACCCCGAGCAGCGCCAGCAGCAGCGCGCCCAGCTCGGCACAGCGGCGGCGCAGCAGGTTGCGCAGCACCGGCGAGGCGAGGCGGCGCGGCTCGGCGCGGCCGAATCGGGTGACTGTGGCCATCGGTTGCTCCAGCTCGGCAGGCATTGCCACGACACGCCCGCCGCGGGCGTGGCCGTTCGGTTCAGAGTCGGGATCAGCATTACCCCAGAACCTGCGGGCATCATATGCGCCAAACGAAAAGGGCACCCGCCGGGTGCCCTTCGCGCGCAGTCGTGGCGGCAAAGTCTCAGCCGAGCTGCTCGCCGTGCAGCACCACGTCCAGGCCCTCCATCTCCTCGTCGCCGGTGACGCGCAGGCCGATCACCACGTCGATCACCTTCAGGATGACGAAGCTCATCACGCCCGACCAGGCCAGCGTCACCAGCACCGCGACGCATTGCGCCTCGAACTGCGGCAGGCCGCCGGTGTGGGCGCCGCCGCTCAGCGGTCCGAAGGCGAACACGCCGGTCAGCAGCGCGCCGATGATGCCGCCGACGCCGTGCACGCCGAAGGTGTCGAGGCTGTCGTCGTAGCCCAGCGCATGTTTCAGGCTGGTGGCGGCCCAGTAGCAGATCGCGCCGGCGGCGATGCCGATGATGAGCGCGGCGCCGGGCAGCACGAAGCCCGATGCCGGGGTGATGGCGACCAGGCCGGCCACCGCGCCCGAGGCGGCGCCCAGGGCGGACGGCTTGCCCTTGGTGATCCACTCCGCGAACACCCAGGCCAGCGCCGCCGCGGCGGTGGCGATCTGGGTCACCGTCATCGCTATGCCGGCGAGCGCGTTGGCGCCCACGGCGGAGCCGGCGTTGAAGCCGAACCAGCCGACCCAGAGCAGCGACGCGCCGATGACCGCATAGGCGACGTTGAACGGCGCCATGTTGTCATGCCCGTAGCCGACCCGCTTGCCGAGCACGAGGCACGCCACCAGGCCGGCGACACCGGCGTTGATGTGGACCACCGTGCCGCCGGCGAAATCGGCTGCGCCCGGCAGCCCGAACACGCCGGCGCCGAGGAAGCCGGTCGCCGACCAGACCCAATGCGCGACCGGCGAGTAGACGATCAGCGACCACAGCACCATGAACACGCACATCGCGGAGAACTTCATGCGGTCGGCGAAGGCGCCGCAGATCAGCGCCGGGGTGATGATCGCAAAGGTCATCTGGAACATCATGTAGACGCTCTCTGGGATGGTCTCCTGCGTGTGCGCCGAACTGCCGGCGCCGAGGTCGAACGCCGTGTTCCAGTTGGCGCCGAAGCCCTTCAGCATGAACTGGCTGAGATCGCCCAGGTACGGCGTGCCGTTGGTGAAGGCAAGGCTGTAGCCCGCCACCATCCAGGTGATCGTCACCAGGCAGCAGATCATGAACGACTGCATGATGGTGGCGAGGATGTTCTTCTTGCGCACCATGCCGGCGTAGAACAGCGCCAGGCCGGGAATGGTCATCATCAGCACCAGCGCGGTGCTGGTCAGCATCCAGGCGGTGTCGCCGCTGTCGAGCTTGGGCGCGGCGGCGGCCACGGCCTGGGCGGCGGGCGCGGTGGCGGCGGTGGCTCCGCCTGGCGCGGCCGGCGCGGCGGTCGTGGCGGGCGCCGTGGCCGTCTGGGCGTGCGCCATCGGCGACAGCAGCAGCGGCAGCGCCATCGCCAGGGGGAGCAACGCCATCGCGGCGCGCCGCATCAGCTTCTTCATCGAGGATCGGTCCTTTCTTGTGCGGGTCACAGCGCGTCCGCGTCCAGTTCGCCGGTGCGGATCCGCACGGCGTGCTCGATGTCCATGACGAAGATCTTGCCGTCGCCGATCTTGCCGGTGTGGGCGGCCTTGGTGATGGCCTCCACCACCTGCTCGGCGAGGTCGGCGGTGACCGCCACCTCGATCTTCACCTTGGGCAGGAAGTTCACGTGGTACTCGGCGCCGCGGTAGATCTCGGTCTGGCCTTTCTGCCGGCCGAACCCTTTCACCTCGCTGACGGTAAGGCCCTGCACCCCGAGCGGGGTCAGCGCCTCGCGGACGTCATCGAGCTTGAAGGGCTTGATGATGGCGATGATTAGCTTCATGTCGCGGCCTGCTCCTCAATGCCTCTTACGGCCCACGCCATCGCTCCAACATGCGGAACAACACAGGGACTGGTGGAGCCTTACCAAGAACCATGCCGCCGCCGAATCGACCGGAAAACGGACCTTTACGCCGCCTTTATGCAAGGTTGCCCAATTTCTGTGCAGCGACCGCAAACATTCGTGAGGAAGTCGCGGGCAATGACCGACGCCATCGAGACCGATGTGTGCATCATGGGAGCAGGCCCGGTGGGCGGCGTCCTGGCGTGCCTGCTGGCGGAGGCGGGCTTGCGGGTGGCGGTGATCGACCGCGCGGCGCTGCCGCCGATGACGCATCCCGACTTCGACGGCCGCGCCTACGCCATCGCCGCCGGCTCGCGGCGCGTGCTGCGGCAGGCCGGTCTGTGGGACGCGCTGCTGTACGCGCCCGGCCCGATCCGCGACATCAGGGTATCCGACGGCCGGGTGGGCCGCCCGGCGTCGCCGCTGTTCCTGCACTTCGACGCGGCCGAACTGGACCAGCCGGCGTTCGGCTGGATGGTCGAGGCGCGCAGCCTGCGCATGGCATTGAACGCGCGGCTGGCGGCAATGCCCGGCGTCTTGGTGCTGGCGCCGGCCGAGGCCAGCGTGGCGCGCGGCGTGGCCGGCGTGACGGTGCAGGTCGCCGGCGGCCCGCGCATCGCCTGCCGGCTGGTGGTCGCCGCCGAGGGGCGTCACAGCCCGTTGCGCGAGCAGGCCGGCATCGCCGTCACCCGCATCCCGTACCGCCAGACCGCGATGGTCGGGGCCATCGCCCACGAGCGTCCGCACAACGGCACCGCGCTGGAGCATTTCCTGCCGGCCGGCCCGTTCGCGCAACTGCCGATGGCCGGCACCGAGGGCGCGCCGAACCTGTCCGCGTTCGTCTGGACCGAGCGCGACGCCGCGGCGCCGCGGCTGCTGGCGCTGGACGACGCGGCGTTCGCGCGCGAGTTGACGCGCCGGCTCGGCACCCATCTGGGCGCGGTCCGCATCGCCGGCCGGCGATGGAGCTATCCGCTGTCGGCGATGCACGCGCACCGCTACACCGCGACCCGGCTGGCGCTGGTCGGCGACGCCGCGCACGGCATCCACCCGATCGCCGGCCAGGGGCTGAACCTCGGCCTGCGCGATGTCGCGGCGTTGGCCGGACTGGCCGCGACAGCGATGGCGGCGGGCGAGGATCTGGGCGGCGAGGCGCTGCTGCGGCGCTATCAGGCGGCGCGGCGGCCGGACAACCTGATGATGCTGGGCGCCACGCATGTGCTGGACAGGCTGTTCAGCACCGACCTCGCCCCGGTGCGCCTGGCCCGCGATCTCGGCATTGCCGCGGTGCATCGCGTGGGGCCGCTGCGCCGGCTGTTCATGCGTCAGGCCATGGGCGCGCTGACCGGCTGACCGCCTACGGTGCGAGCGGCATCTGCCCAGGCGTCGATGGGTAAGGCACCGCCGCGGCCGGGGGTTGCAGGTCGGACGGCGGCGGCGACATCGGCTGAGACGGAGCCAGGCTTGTGGGAGCGGTGACGCCACCCGGGTCCGGCGTGGTTGCCGGCGTTGCCGAAAGCGGCGGCGGCGAGCCGGGCGATCCCAGATCCTGCGATTGCACCGGCGTCGGCGCGGCGATCGGGTCGGTGCTTTGCAGGTATTCGCCCAGCGAGTGCCGCACCTGGTATTCGAACTCGACGTTCATATCGTCCATCATCTGCTTGACCAGCGCGTAGGCGGTCGCCCGCCCGCCGTCTGTGGCCCCGCCCAGCGTCATGCTGCGCACCACCCGAGCCTCGGCGAACCCGGCCCGCCGTCCATCGGACGTGTCGATGTCGAGCCGTACCGCGAACGACCCGTCCAGCCGGTCCGAGGCGCCCTGCAGGATCGAGGCGTCCTCGATCACGAAGCGCGCGCTGCCGGAACTGCCGCCGGTCAGCAGACGGTCCTGCGCCATCTGCCGCAGCGCCGCCACCGGAGCCACCGGCGACAGCGACTCGACGTGCTGCGGCTGGCCCGGACGAACCGTGGGCACCCAGTTGTCGTCGATGCCGACCTGCGCCACGTTGAGCCGCAGCTTGGTGAGGTAGCCGTAGCTGGGTTGCTGGTACACGACCGGCTGCGAAGCGTCGCCGTCACCGCCGCACCCGGCAAGCAGCAGCGGCAACGCCAGCCCGAGCGCCAGGGCGATGCCGTGCCATGGGCGCGCAATGTTCATCGCTGGCTTTCTCCCTGTTCCTGGCCCTGGCCGTCGCCGCTCGCGGCGCTTTTAACGGTGCCGCGCACCTCGCGGCGGTCGAAATGGAAGTCGTACTTGCAGAACTCGCAGGTCATGATGATGTCGCGCCCCACCGTCATATGATCGAGGTCGTCCTGCTCGAACCCTTCCAGGATGCCGGCCAGGCGCTGGCGCGAGCAGCGGCAGCCGTAGGCGAGGGCGCGCGGCAGCTCCAACGACACGCCCTCCGCGCCGAACAGTCGGTACAGCAGCCGGTCGGGAGCGAGATCCTCGTCCAGCAACTCGGCGTCGGTGAGCGTCCCGAACAGCGTCGTGGCGGTGTGCCAGGCCTCGGCCTGCTCCGCGTCGTTCAGCTCGGGATCGACGCCGCCGGCCCCGGCGACCTTCTCCAGCACCAGCGCCGCCGCCTGCCAGGCGGTGCCGTCATGGGCGCAGGCGAGGCGGATCGCGCAGCCCAGTTGCTCGCTGGCGGCGAAGTAGTGCAGCGCCATGTCGGACAGTTGCTCGCCCTCGATGGCGACGATGCCCTGGTAGCGGTCCATGTCGGCGCCCTGGTCGGCGGTGAAGGCGATGTAGCCCTCGCCCAGCAGGTCGGCGGCGCTGGGCTCCGGCATCTCCGCCAGCAGTGCCGCCAACGCCTCGGGGTCGGGGCGGGCGTAGAAGCGCAGCGCGCCGGCGTCGGTGCAGTCGGCCAGCAACATGCGCACCGGCCCGTCGCCCTTGGCTTGCACGCTGAACGAGCCGCGAAACTTCAACGCCGCACCCAGCGCCGCGACCAGCGCCAGCGCCTGGCCGGCCAGGGCCGTCACCACGGCGGGATTGTCGTGGCGCGACAGCAACGTGTGCGCCAGCCGGCCAAGCCGAACCAGCCGCCCGCGCACCGGGCGGCCGGGCAAATGGAACGGCGTGATGCCGCGCGGCACGACGATGTCGGGCACGTCGGGGCGGTCGCTGTCGAGAAAGGCGGGAGTGTCTGGCATCTCGGGTGTGTCTGGCATTCAGGCAAGATAGGGAGCCATGGGCGTCGCGGCCACCTTTGAGGCGGCCTGACGCTCGGCGAGCCGCCCGACGGTTGCGACGCCCCCGGCTTAGCCGAGTGCCCAGGCGAGCACGCCCTTCTGCGCGTGCAGCCGATTCTCGGCCTCGTCGAACACCACCGATTGCGGGCCGTCGATCACCGCCGCCTCGACCTCCTCGCCACGATGCGCCGGCAGGCAGTGCATGAACACGGCATCGTCGGCGGCCAGCGCCATGAGCGCCGGAGTGACCCGATAGGGCGCCAGCATGTTGTGGCGGTTCACGGCTTCCGTGGCCTCGGCCATGCTGATCCAGGCATCGGTGACGACGCAGCGGGCACCCGCCACCGCCGCCCGTGGATCGTCGAGCAGCTCGATCCTGCCACCCTGCGCGCGCGCCCAGGCGACCAGCGCGGCCGGCGGGCGCAGCGCCTCGGGCGTTGCCAGGCGCAGCGTGAAGCCGAACCGCACCGCCGCCTCGATCCAACTGCGCGCCACGTTGTTGCCGTCGCCGCACCAGGCCACGACCTGCCCGGCAATCGGCCCGCAATGCTCCTCGAACGTCATCACGTCGGCCATCAACTGGCACGGATGGCTGTCGGTGGTGAGGCCGTTGATGACCGGCACCGTGGCATACGCCGCCATCTCGGCCAGCTTCTCGGAGCGGTCGGTGCGCAGCATGATCGCATCGACATACCGCGACAGCACCCGCGCGGTGTCGGCGATGGTCTCGCCCCGGCCGAGTTGGGTGTCGCGGCCCGACAGCACGATCACGTCGCCGCCCAGTTGCCGCACCCCGACCTCGAAGCTGACCCGGGTGCGCGTGCTCGGCTGCTCGAACAGCAGGGCGATGGTGCGCCCGGCGAGCGGCTGCTGCGGGCTGCCCTGCTTGAAGCCGCGGCCAAGGTCGAGCATGTGGCGCAACGTCGCGGGATCGAAGTCGCGAAGCTCCAGGAAATGCCGGGGCGGGGCGGGCGGCGCGGTGTCCTGCGTTACCCGCCGCAGCAGCGCCGGTCTCATTTCGCGGCCATTTGCGCGGCCGGCTCGCAGGCGCGGACGCCGGCGCGGATCATGCCGACCGCGGTGTCAATGTCGGCGTCGGTCACCACCAGCGGCGGCGCCAGCCGCACCACGTTGTCGCCGGCGCTCACGGTCAGCAAACCCTGCTCGGACAGCGCCTGCTGCACCTGCGTGTTCGGCGCCACGCATCGCAGGCCGAGCAGCAGGCCGGCGCCGCGCACCCCGGACAGCACCCCGGGCGCATCGCGGGCGACCTCGTCCAACGCCTGCCACAGCCGGCGCGCCTTGCGGTCCACGTCGTCCAGGAAGCCCGGCGCCAGCATCACGTCGAGCACCGCGTTGGCGGCGGCGCAGGCGAGCGGGTTGCCGCCGAAGGTGGTGCCGTGGGTGCCGGCGGTGATGTGCTTGGCAACCGCCTCGGTGGCCAGGATGGCGCCCATCGGGAAGCCGCCGGCGATGCCCTTGGCCACCGACATCACATCCGGCGCGATGCCGGCCCATTGGTGCGCGAACAGCTTGCCGGAACGGCCCATGCCGCACTGCACCTCGTCCATGCCCAGCAGCAGGCCGAACTCGTCGCAGGTGGCGCGCAGCTCGCGCAGGAAGCGCAGGTCGGCCGGGCGCACGCCGCCCTCGCCCTGCACCGGCTCGATCAGGATGCCCGCCGTCCGCGGCCCGATGGCGTCGCGCAGCGCGTTCAGGTTGTTGAACGGCACATGGTCGAAGCCATCGACCTCCGGCCCGTAGCCCTGCAGGTACTTGGCGTTGCCGGTGGCGGCCAGCATCGCCAGGGTGCGGCCGTGGAACGCGCCGTCGAAGCATATCATCCGGTAGCGTTCCGGGTGGCCGGTCTTGTGCTGGGTGCGGCGGATCATCTTGACCAGCCCCTCGTTCGCCTCGGCGCCCGAGTTGCAGAAGAACACGCTGTCGGCGAACGTCGCATCGACCAGCCGCTGCGCCAGCCGCTCGGCGCCCGGCACGCGGTACAGGTTGGAGACGTGCATCACCCGGTGCGCCTGCTCGGCGATGGCGGCGGTCAGCAGCGGATGGTCGTGGCCGAGCGAGGAGGTCGCGATGCCGGCGCCGAAGTCGAGGAATCGTCGGCCGTCGTCCGTGTACAGCCAGGCGCCTTCGCCCCGCTCGAAGGCGAGGTTTGCACGGTTGTAGGTCGGCATCAGCGCGGCGATCATCTGGGCGGGTCCCTCGTTCCCGGTAAGGGAGAAGACTGTGCCGCCTGCATCACCCAAGTCAAACGGAGAAGCGGTGGGTCAGCCACCGCTGTAGGTGAAGTTGGGCATGGTGCCGAGGCTGTCCTTGGTGGCGCCCGGCATCACCACGCGGGCGTCCTTGCTGCCGGGATCGTAGCGGAGCTGGTCGTAGGGCACCGCCACCAGCTTGCTGCCGATGCCGAGGAAGCCGCCGACCGAGACCACCGCCACGGCGATCTTGTCCTGACCGGCCACGATCAGGTCGTCGACGTTGCCCACCTTCTGGTTCTGGTCGTCGTACACCGAAGCGCCGATCAGCTTGCTGGCGCGCCAGCCGCTGTCGAGGCGCACCGACGCCACCACCAGTTGCGGGCTGCCGGTCTTGCTCGGCACCGGCATCGCCGGCGTGGACGGCTGCGCCGTGTCGGTGGCGGGCGCCGTGGTTTGCGTCAGGGCGGGGCTGGCAAACGCCAACGCCGTCAGCACGAGCGCCGGGAGTGAAACATGCCGCATGGCTGCCCTCGTGAGTTCGGGTTTATGTTCGGTGGCGCATCAACGTGCCAGCGGCATCGGCAGTTTCCCGCCCGGCGGCGGCGTGGCATGGTCGCGCGATGACCCGAACCGCGCCGCCGCCGCCCGCGGTGACCGAAACCGCGCTGCATGAGGCAGCCCTGCGCCACCTGGCCCGCTACGGCACCACCGTCGCCGGGTTGACCCGGGTGCTCGACCGCCGGGTCGGGCGCTGGGCGCGCGCGGTCGCGCCGGAACCCGAGCCGCTGGCCGAGGCGAAGGCGAGGGTGCGCGCCGTGGTGGCGCGGCTGGCGCAGGCCGGAGCGGTGGACGATGTCGCCTTCGCCGCCGCGCGCGCCCGCAGCCTGACCCGCGCCGGGCGGTCCCGCCTTGCCGTGGCGGCGCATCTCGCGGCGCGCGGGGTGGCCGGGGAGCTGTCGCGCGCCGTCCTGCCGGACGATCCGGACGCCGACTTCGCCGCCGCCATCGCCGCCACCCGCCGCCGCCGCATCGGTCCGTTCCGCGGCCGGCCCGCCGACCCCGACACCGAGCGCCGCGAACTCGGCATCCTGGCTCGCGCAGGCTTCCCGCAGGAACTAGCGCGGCGTGCGCTGCGAACCGATCCCGAACTGGCCGAAGCGACGCTGGCGCGGCTGCGGCAGGTCTAGCTGTGCCAGGTCTGGCAAGCTGACCAGGTCTGGCAAGCTAACTCGTTGCGTAAGTTGTAGCGGTTGGCTCATAAGCCGGTGCAGGATGATCACCCTGCTGCGGCGGCTGCCCGTGCTGCTTGCCTGCCTCGTGTCGGCCTGTGCCGGCGGGCGGGCGTCGTCCGACCACGACCTCCGTTACCCCGGCTTGAGTTGCTCGCCGTTTGCCCGCGAGCTGACCGGCATCCAGCTCAGCGGCGATGCCGGCGGTTGGTGGAGCGCAGCCAGTGGCCGCTACGAGCGGGTGCGGTCTCCCGAAGTCGGCAGCGTGCTGGTGTTCCAATCGGTGGGGCGGTTGCGCTCGGGGCATGTCTCGGTGGTGTCGCGGGTGCGCGGGCCACGGCTCATCGACGTGATCCAGGCCAACTGGGTGCCGGGCGAACTGGAACGCGACCAGCCGGTGCTCGACGTCTCCGCGCCGAACGACTGGAGCTTGGTGCGCGTGTGGTATGCGCCGACCGGCCAGCTCGGCAGCCACGCCTACCCGACCTACGGCTTCATTCTGCCGCGCGCGCCGCTCAGCCACGACACGCTGGCCAGTGCCGCCGGGCCGGCCGCGGAGCGGACCGTGCAAGCGAGATAGGCGGCCTGCGGCAAAACACCGCTTGCAACCCTCCGGCACTCGGTCCATCTGCTGCTTAGAGGACGGAGGCATCCATGGGTAGCTTTAGCATCTGGCATTGGCTGATCGTACTTGCGGTCGTACTTGTGCTGTTCGGCGGCGGTGGCAAGATCAGCGGCATGATGGGCGATTTCGGCAAGGGTCTGAAGTCGTTCAAGAAGAATATGTCCGACGACAACGAAGCTTCTATGGAAGCGGCCACCACCGACAAGCAGAGCGGCACCATCTCCGGACCCGGCACAGCCGGCGGCGCGAACGTCAACGCTGGCACCACCTCGGCCAACGCTGCCCGCCACGTCTAACGGCGTCTGAACCTCCGGCCGCGACGCCCGACTGGGCAGTCGCGGCGATTCGCTGGGTTGGACGACGCCTAAAACGCAGCCCTTGGGCGCCTGCCACCAATTTCGTTTCCATTCCCACACAGCTCTCCTTGCTGGAATAGCGCGCCCAACATATTGGGCCTGTATCCGAGTTCTCCACAACATAATGCGCTCGCCGCTGCGGTTCACATTGATCCCAGGCGATATTCAGCTACTCTATGTTGTGTGGACAGTATGGAGGGCCCACCGGATGGAGTGGAGTGACGAGGTCATCGCGCGTCTTCGCACGCTATGGGACGAAGGCCATTCGACCGCCGAAATCGGCCGCCGGCTGGGCGTGTCCAAGAACGCCATCGTCGGCAAGGCGCGCCGGCTGCTGCTGCCGCCCCGGCCGTCGCCGATCCGCCGCGACCTGACTACGGCCACGCGCGTGCCGGCGCCCCGCCGTTCGGTCGGCGCGACGCTGCCGCCGCTGACAGACGCCGAGCAGGCCCGTCCTCCGGCAGCACCACAGGCTCGTCCGGCAGCGGACGCCGCCGTTCGTGTCGCCGCGCCGAAAGCGGCCATGCCGCCCCGTGTTGCGTCGCCATCGCCCGCGCTGACGGCAATCCGCGCCACGCCGCACCAGAACAACCGCATCATTTGTTGTTGCTGGCCGATTGGCGAGCCTGGCACGCGGTCGTTCCGCTTCTGCGACACCAACGCATTGGCCGGCAAGCCGTATTGTGCCGAGCACGCACAGCTTGCCTATGTGAAAGTTCGGGATCGCCGCGAGGAAGCTGCCTGAATGGCGCAACGGCGGCTTGCACGCCGCCGCGGTTGAGCGGACAACACCGCTTTGCCGATGTTTAATGTTGGCATAGGCCGTCAGGAGTTGTCGTTGCAGACGATTGTTCGCCCGCGCACAGGCCTCGACGCCGACGATGTCCGCTCTGCCTACAAGCGCTGGGCAGGCGTCTACGATTTCGTGTTCGGCGGCGTGTCAGGTCCCGGGCGGCGGCGTGCTGTGGCCGCGGTCAACGCCTTGCCGGGCGCCCGCGTGTTGGAGGTGGGCGTCGGCACCGGCCTGGCGCTGCCGCACTACGCTCCCGGCAAGCGCATCACCGGCATCGACCTCTCGGCCGAGATGTTGGCGCTGGCCCGCCGCCGGGTGGAGCGCGAGCAGCTCGACCAGGTCGAGGCGCTGCATGAGATGGACGCCGAGGCGACCGGCCTGCCAACCTCCGGTTTCGACATCGCGGTGGCGATGTTCGTGGCCTCCGTGGTGCCCAACCCGCTGCGCCTGATGGCGGAGATGCGGCGGCTGGTGCGTCCGGGCGGACACATCCTGTTCGTGAACCATTTCGCCGCCGAAAACGGGCCGCGCTGGTGGGCCGAGCGGGCCCTGGCGCCGGCGTCGCGCGCGCTGGGCTGGCATCCCGACTTCAAGATGGCGTCGTTGCTTTCGCCGGCCGAATTGGCGACCGCCACGGTGACGGCGGTGCCGCCGGTCGGGCTGTTCACGCTTACGCAACTTGCCAACTGACAGCCGCCGGCGGCTTGGGTCGTCGCGGCGGACCGGCCAGGTTGTATCTGCGCCCTTGATCTGGACGGGTGGGTCTTGTAGCCCACATTAGAGCCAGGCGGGGCGGGTTCCCTGTCTTGTACACTCTTTGTTTGCGGGATAATTCGGTTGATGCATCTTTTCCGGCGGCTGCTGGCAACTTCCGGCGTGCTCGTGGGCGGTCTGACGGCAGCGATGCCGGCAGTGGCTCAAACCACTGCCAACACGGCGAAACAACCGTTCATGGCGCCGCACGCTTGGCAGCTTGGGATGCAGGCGGCGCACAGCCCGGTCGAGCATGGGGTGCATAACCTGAACTCGCTCGTGACCTGGCTGATGTTCATCGTGACGCTGTTCGTGGCGGCGCTGCTGCTGTTTGTCGCCTATCGGTTCAGCAACAAGCGCCATCCGGTCGCCAGCCGCACCAGCCACAACACGGCGCTGGAGGTGGCCTGGACGCTGATCCCGGTGCTCATCCTGGTGGTCATCGCCATCCCGAGTTTCCGCCTGATCTACTTCGAGGACCGTGCGCGCGATCCCGACATGACGATCAAGGTCACCGGCCATCAGTGGTACTGGGAATACACCTACCCGGACCAGGGCAAGATCGACTTCACCAGCTACATGGTGCCGAACGATCAGTTGAAGCCCGGCCAGTTGCGGCTGCTCGAGGCTGACAACCAGTTGGTGCTGCCGGCCGGCAAGACGGTGCGCATCCTGATTACCAGCGGCGACGTCATCCACAGCTTCTTCATCCCGAGCCTTGGCGTGCAGCGTTACGCGATTCCCGGCCACACCATCGAGACCTGGGCCAAGATCGACGTGCCTGGCGAATACCGCGGCGAGTGCAACCAGATCTGCGGCACCAACCACAGCTTCATGCCGATCTCGATCCATGCGGTGACGCCGCAGCAGTTCACCGAGTGGGTGGCGCAGGCCAAGGTGAAGTTTGCTGGCGACGCGCCGCCGCCATCCGCACCCCAAACGGATGCGACGCGGCCGATTGCCGTTGCACAGGTTCAGCCATGACTTACGTGTCCATGCGTGAAGGAGACTTGAGATGAGCGCCACCACTCCCCGCAGCCTCGACGCGCATGGCCCCGGCCACGACGCGCACAGCCACGACACGCACGGCCAGGCGCCGGGGTTCGCGCGCCGCTGGCTGATGTCCACCAACCACAAGGACATCGGCACGCTCTACCTGATGTTCGCGATCTGCGCCGGGCTGATCGGCGGCGCGCTGTCGATCATCATGCGCGCCGAGCTGGCCAGCCCCGGGATGCACGTCTTCGCGTCCGGTCAGCAGTGGAATGCGGTCGTGACCGCGCACGGCCTCATCATGATCTTCTTCGTGGTGATGCCGGCGATGATCGGCGGCTTCGGCAACTGGTTCGTGCCGATCATGATCGGCGCGCCCGACATGGCGTTCCCCCGCCTGAACAACATCAGCTTCTGGCTGCTCGTGCCGGCATTGTGCCTGGTGCTGGCGGGCTTGTTCACCGGCAACGGCGCCGGTTCCGGCTGGACGCTGTATCCGCCGCTGTCGAACAGCCAGTATCAGACCGGCCTGGCGATGGACTTCACGCTGTTCGCGCTGCACCTGGCCGGCGTCAGTTCGCTGCTGGGCGCGATCAACTTCATCACCACGATCTTCAACATGCGTGCGCCGGGCATGACGCTGCACAAGATGCCGCTGTTCGTGTGGTCGATGCTGGTGACCGCGTTCCTGCTGCTGCTGGCGATCCCGGTGCTGGCCGGCGCCATCACCATGCTCATCACCGACCGCAACTTCGGCACCGCGTTCTTCAACCCCGAAGGCGGCGGCGACCCGGTGCTGTTCCAGCATCTGTTCTGGTTTTTCGGCCACCCGGAAGTCTACATCATGATCCTGCCCGGCTTCGGCATGATCAGCCACATCGTCTCGACCTTCAGCAAGAAGCCGGTGTTCGGCTACCTCGGCATGGCCTACGCGATGGTGGCGATCGGCGTGGTCGGCTTCGTGGTGTGGGCGCACCATATGTTCGTCTCCGGCATCGACGTCGACACCCGCGCCTACTTCATGGCGGCGACGATGATTATCGCCGTGCCGACCGGCATCAAGATCTTCTCGTGGATCGCGACCATGTGGGGCGGGTCGATCGAGATGAATACGCCGATGCTGTTCGCCATCGGCTTCATCTTCCTGTTCACCGTCGGCGGCGTCACCGGCGTGGTGCTGTCCAACGCCGGCATCGACCAGGTGCTGCACAACACCTACTACGTGGTGGCGCACTTCCATTACGTGCTGTCGCTGGGCGCGGTGTTCTCGATCTTCGCCGGGTTCTACTACTGGATCGGCAAGATGTCGGGCCACCAGTATCCGGAGTTCTGGGGCAAGGTACATTTCTGGGTCACCTTCGTCGGCGTGAACCTGACCTTCTTCCCGATGCATTTCCTGGGCCTGGCCGGGATGCCGCGTCGCTACGTCGATTATCCCGACGCCTTCCGCGGCTGGAACGAGGTCGCCTCGTTCGGCTCCTACATCGGGGGCGTGTCGGTGCTGATCTTCCTCTATGTCCTGTATCGCACGTTCACGTCCAAGGCGGTGCTGGCCGACAACTATTGGGGCGAGGGCGCCACGACGTTGGAATGGACCATTTCCTCGCCGCCGCCGTTTCATACCTTCGAGGAACTGCCACGCATCCGCTGAGGGGTACTATGTCCGACGCCAGCCTGATGGCGATGGAGGCGAAGGGGGGCATCGCGTCCCCCTTGCTGCTTCCGGTGTCCACCTACGATTCGACTCCGGCCGATTGGCTGGCGCTGCTCAAGCCGCGCGTCATCACGCTGGTGGTATTCACCGGCCTCATCGGCATGATGGTCGCGCCGGGGCATCTGCACCCGGTGCTGGCCTTCGCCGCGATTCTCGCGATCGCCATGGGAGCGGGAGCGTCGGGCGCCATCAACATGTGGTATGAGCGCGACATCGACGCGCTCATGCGCCGCACCGCGAAGCGGCCGATCCCGAGCGGGCGGGTGGCTCCGGAGGAGGCGCTGGGCTTCGGCGTGACGCTGGCGATCGGTTCGGTGATCGTCCTCGGGCTGGCCACCAACTTGCTGGCGGCGGCGATCCTTGCGGTGTCGATCGGCTTCTACGTGTTCGTCTACACGATCTGGCTGAAGCGCCGCACGCCGCAGAACATCGTCATCGGCGGCGCGGCCGGCGCGTTCCCGCCGCTGATCGGCTGGGTCGCGGTGACCGGCCACGTCGCGCCGCTGCCGCTGCTGCTGTTCGCCATCATATTCATCTGGACCCCGCCGCATTTCTGGTCGCTGGCGCTGTGGGCGCACGCCGACTACGAGCGGGCCGGCGTGCCGATGCTGCCGGTGGTGGCGGGCGCCAAGGCCACACGGCGGCAGATCGTGCTGTACACGCTGGTGCTGGTGCCGCTCTCGGTGCTGCCATGGGTGCTGCGCCTGACCGGGCCGGTCTATGGCGTGACAGCGGCGGCGCTCGGCTTGGCGTTCCTGGTCAGCGTCATCGGTGTGGCGCGCGACCGGCAGGACGCCCGTGGCGTGAGCCTCACCAACGACCGCCCGGCCAAGCGCGCCTTCCGCATTTCAATCCTCTACTTGTTCGGTCTGTTCGCCGCGTTGGCGGTGGACCATTTCGTGACTGTCTGGCTGGCATGACGACCCCGGACGAAACCAGGCTGCCGCCGCTGTCACGCGCCGAATCTGTGGCACTGGGACGGCGGCGGCGCGTCCGCAACATCGTCTTGCTGCTGTTGCTGGTGGGCATAGCGGTGTTGTTCTATGCGATCGCCATGGTGAAACTGACACCGGGACGCCTTTCGGGCGGCTAGCGGTTCGCCGTCGCCATGCCCAGATCAGTACTATGAAGTTTCAAACCCGCGCGCTCGGATTGGTATTGGCTGGCGTGGTGATCGGCATGGTCGGCCTGTCGTTCGCCGCGGTGCCGCTGTACCGCATGTTCTGCGCCGCCACTGGCTATGGCGGCACGCCGCAGATCAACTCGGCCGCCAGCACCACGCACAGCACCCGCACCATCGTCGTGCGCTTCGACGCCAGCACCAACCCCGGCCTGCCATGGCAGTTCGCACCAGAGCAGCCGCAGGTCACGCTGCCGCTTGGCGCTGAGCGGGTGGCGTTCTACGAGGCGCGCAACGAGGCGTCGCATCCGGTCACCGGGATTGCGCTGTATAACGTGACTCCCGAGAAGGTCGGCAAGTATTTCCACAAGACGGCCTGCTTCTGCTTTAACGATCAGACCCTGGCGGCCGGGCAGCAGATGCAGTTCCCGGTCAGCTTCTGGGTCGATCCGGCCATCGCCGATGACCCGAATACCGCCGACGTCACCGCCATCACGCTGTCCTACACCTTTTTCCACTCGCTGGCCGACGCCGCCGCCACCGGCGCGCTGGCATCCGCCGGGCCGCATGTCGGGCCATTGGTTCGCTGATGCCGCGTCGCGGTGTCGCGGGGCTTGATGCGGCGTGGGAATTGGGGATGATGCGGCAAGATCCCTGACAGGTATTCTGAACATAATGGACACCCACGTCGCCTCGCCGCCCACCAGTTCCAGTTCCGGCCTGAAGCAGCCATACCATCTCGTCGATCCGAGCCCCTGGCCGCTGGTCGGCGCGTTGGGTGGCGGCGTCACCGTCTTCGGCATTGTGCTGGCAGCGCATTTCGGAAGCTATGTGGCGCTGATCGTCGGCCTGCTGCTGATCGCCGGCACTATGGTCATGTGGTGGCGCGACGTGCTGCGGGAGAGCCGCACGCCCGGCTTGCACACCCCCATCGTGCGACTCGGCCTGCGCTATGGCATGACGCTGTTCATCGCCAGCGAGGTGATGTTCTTCGTCGGCTTCTTCTGGGCGTTCTTCCACTTCGCGCTGTTTCCCGAGCATGTGCTGGGAACCGCCACGCCGATGTGGCCGCCGGCCGGGATCACGACGTTCGACCCGTTCCACCTGCCGCTGCTAAACACCATGATCCTGCTGCTGTCCGGCACCACGGTCACCTGGGCGCACCACTCGCTCATCACCGGCGACCGCAAGCACCTCATCATGGGGCTTGGCCTGACGGTGCTGCTGGGCATGAGCTTCACCACCTTCCAGGCGATCGAGTATTCCAACGCGCCGTTCAACTTCTCCGGCGGCGGCGTCTACCCGGCGGTGTTCTTCCTGGCGACTGGCTTCCACGGCTTCCACGTGATCGTCGGCACCATCTTCCTGCTGGTGTGCTGGTTCCGCGCCCGTGGCGGGCAGTTCACCCCGCAGCGGCACTTCGGGTTCGAGGCGGCGGCCTGGTACTGGCATTTCGTGGACGTGGTGTGGCTGTTCCTGTTCGTGGCCGTGTACTGGTGGGGCCACGGCGTCATCGCCGCCGAGTGACCCCGACTGCGCGAAGTGACCCTGACCGCCACCGATAATGCGTCTGGGATCGTGCTCGGCCCCACGCTGACCCCGCGCCGGCTGGTGCTGCCGGCGGTGATGACGCTGGCGATGCTTGCCGTGCTGATCGGGCTTGGCTGGTGGCAGATGCAACGGCTGGCCTGGAAGACGGCGCTGCTGGCCAGCATCGACCATGCCGAGCAGCTTCCCGGCGTGCCGCTTGGGCCAGCTCCGGCAGCCTTCACCAAGGTCCGGGTGACCGGCATCCTGCGCCACGATGTCGGCCGGTATGGCGCCGATGTCCGTGAGACTCCGGCCGGGGAGGTCATCGGCGCGCAGCTCGTCACCGTGCTCGACCGCGACGCGGGGCCGCCGGTGCTGGTGCTCGCCGGTTGGGTGCCGACCGGGGATGCGCATTACAGCCTCCCGGCCGGCCGGGCGTCGTTCGACGGCTACATCCGCGCGCCCGATCGTCCCGGCCTGTTCTCGGCGCGCGACGACCCTTCGGCGCGGCTGTTCTACACGCTCGATCCGGCCAGCATCGGCCCGGCGCTGGGCGCCCCAAACGCCGCGCCGTTCGTGCTGGTGCTGCTGGGGCAGGCTCGGCCAGGCGTGTATCCGCAGCCGGCGGAGCGGTTGCCGCGACCGCCGAACGACCATCTCGGCTATGCCCTCACCTGGTTCGGCCTGGCCGCCACGCTGGCGGTGGTGTTCACGCTCTATGTTCGGAAGGTGCTGCGGCCATGACCGCCTATGATCGCCTGGTGTCCCGCTTCGACCGCATCGGCACCATTCACGAAGCGGCGGCAATGCTCGGCTGGGACGCCGCGGCGATGATGCCGGCCGGCGGAGGGGCCGCGCGTGGCGGCCAGCTCGCGGTGCTGGCCGGGCTGGCGCATGGGCAGTTGACCGCGGACGCCGTGGCCGACGACCTCGCCGCCGCCGAGGACGTGACGCCCGACGGGGCGTGGGACGCCGCCAACCTCGCCCTGATGCGTCACGCCCACACGCGGGCCACCGCCGTGCCGCCGGATCTGGTCGAGGCGCAGGCCCGCGCCAACGCCGCGTGCGAGCAGACCTGGCGCGAGGCGCGGCGGCAGGGCGACTTCGCCATGGTGCGCGACCGGCTGGCTGAGGTGATGCGGCTGGTGCGCGAGCACGCGGCGGCGCTGGCTCCGGCGCTTGGCCTGTCGCCCTACGACGCGCTGATGGACGGCTTCCAGCGCGGCATCGGCACCGCCGGCGTAGCGCCGGTGTTCAAGGTCTATGAGGCTTGGCTGCGGGCCGCGTTGCCGCAGGCCGAGGCGCGCGAGGCGGCGTTGCCGAAACCCACATTGCCGGCCGGTCCGTTCCCCGTCGTGGCGCAGGAGGCGTTGTGCCGCGGCCTGGCCGAGCGGGCAGGGTTGGAGCCGGCGCATTTCCGCCTGGACCGCTCGACGCACCCGTTCTGCGGCGGCACGCCCAGCGACGTCCGCATCACCACACGCTACAACGAGGCCGATTTCACCGGCAGCATCATGGGCGTGCTGCACGAGACCGGCCACGCGCTGTACGAGCGGGGGCTGCCCGCCGGCTATGCGCGCCAGCCGGTCGGGCAGGCGTCGGGCATGGCGGCGCACGAGAGCCAGTCGCTCATCGTCGAGATGCAGGCCAGCCGCTCCGACGCCTTCCTGTCCTGGCTCGGGCCGCAACTGGAGCGAGCGTTCGGCGGCGCTCCGGTCGCCTACACGCTGCCCAACCTGCAGCGGCTGTACCGCCGCGTTGGCCGCGGCTTCATCCGCGTCGATGCCGACGAGATGACCTATCCCGCGCACGTCATTCTGCGCTTCGGCCTGGAGCAGGCGCTGGTCTCCGGCGACCTGGCGGTGGCCGACCTGCCCGGCGCCTGGAACGACGGCATGGAACGGCTGCTCGGCGTGTTGCCGGACGACGACGCGCAAGGCTGCCTGCAGGACATCCACTGGTACGACGGCGCGGTCGGCTACTTTCCCAGCTACACGCTGGGCGCCATGGCGGCGGCACAACTGATGGCGGCGGCGCGGCGCGCGGCGCCGGACCTCGACGCCGCGTTGGCGGAGGGCGACTTCGCGCCGCTGGTCGGCTGGCTGCGCACCAACGTCCACGGCGTCGCCAGCCGCCTCGGCTTCAACGACATGCTGCGCGCCGCCACCGGCTCGCCGCTCGATCCCGCCGCCTTCATGGCGCATCTGACGGCGCGCTACCTGCCCGCGTAGCTGGCCGCGGTTGCCAACGGCGTCACCTTGGTCGAATAGACGCGGGTAACGGCAGGACCAGCGGCGATGCGCTACGTCTCCACTCGCGGGCAGGCCCCCGCGCGCGACTTCACCGGCGTGCTGCTGGCCGGGTTGGCCGAGGATGGCGGGCTGTTCGTGCCGGAGGCGTGGCCCAGCCTGTCGCCCGATGAGCTGCGCGCCATGCGCGGCCTGCCGTATCCCGAGCTCGCCGCCCGCATCGTCCATCTGTTCACCGGCGACGCCGTGCCGCTGCCGCTGCTCCGCCAGATGTGCGCGGAGGCCTACGCCGACTTCGACCACCCCGCCATCGTGCCGCTGGTGCAGCTTGGCCCCGACCTGTGGGCGCAGGAGCTGTTTCACGGTCCCACGCTGGCGTTCAAGGACCTGGCGATGCAGTTGCTGGGGCGGCTGTTCGACCATGCCCTCGCCGCGGCGGACCAGCGCGTCACCATCGTCGGCGCCACCTCGGGCGACACCGGCTCGGCCGCCATCGCCGCCTGTGCCGACCGGGCGCGGATCGAGTTGGTGATGCTGCACCCCGAGAGCCGCACCAGCGAGGTGCAGCGCCGGCAGATGACCACCGTGCGGGCCGCCAACATCAGCAACATCGCGGTCGACGGCAGCTTCGACGACTGCCAGGACCTGGTGAAGGCGATGTTCGCCGACGCGCCGTTCCGCCGCGACATGCATCTGTCGGCGGTGAACTCGATCAACTGGGCGCGGGTGGCGGCGCAGGTGCCGTATTACGTGTATGCCGCGCTGGCCCTGGGCGCGCCCGACCGCCCGGTGGCGTTCAGCGTGCCGACCGGCAATTTCGGCAACGTGCTGGCGGCCTGGGTGGCGCAGCGCATCGGCGTGCCGGTGGCGCGCCTCATCGTCGGCAGCAACCGCAACGACATACTGGCCCGCTTTCTCGACGCCAACGACATGACCGCGCAGGGGGTGGCGCCCAGCCTGTCGCCCAGCATGGACATCCAGGTCAGCTCCAACTTCGAGCGCCTGTTGTTCGAGCTGCTGGACCGCGACGCCGCCGCCACCTCGGATGTGATGCGGGCGTTCCGCGGCACCGGGCGGATGCCGGTCCCGGACGCCGCTTGGCGCTCGGCGCGCAAGCTGTTCACCGGCTTCCGGCTGGACGATCCCGGCACGATCGCGGAGATCCGGCGGCTGCACGACACCCGCGGCTACCTGGCCGACCCGCATTCGGCCATCGGCATCGCCGCCGCCCAGGCCTGGCCAAATCCCGGCCATGTGCCGGTCGTGGCGGTCGCCACCGCGCACCCGGCGAAGTTCCCCGATGCGATGGAACGCGCAACCGGCGCCCGCCCCCCTCTGCCACACCGCCTCGCAGACCTATATGAGCGTTCTGAGCACTTCACCCGCGCCCCCAACGACCTCGCCATCATCGAGGATCGCATCCGCGCCACCGTCCTGAGGAACGCCGCATGACGACCAATGCCGAGGCAATCCGCGTCACCCGCCTGCCGTCGGGGCTGACCATCGTCACCGAGCGCATGGATCGGGTCGAAACCGTCTCGCTCGGCGCCTATGTCGCGACCGGCACCCGGCACGAGACCGAGGCCGAGAACGGCGTATCGCACTTCCTCGAGCACATGGCGTTCAAGGGCACCGAGCGGCGCAGCGCCACGGCCATCGCCGAGGAGATCGAGGCGGTCGGCGGCCACATCAACGCCTACACGGCGCGCGAGCAGACCGCGTACTACGTGAAGGTGCTGAAGGAGAACACCGCGTTGGGGGCCGACATCATCGGCGACATCCTGACCCATTCGAGCTTCGACCCGGACGAGCTGGAGCGCGAACGCGGCGTGATCCTGCAGGAGATCGGCCAGGCCAACGACACCCCGGACGACATCGTGTTCGACCATTTCCAGGAGACCGCCTACCCCGGCCAGCCGATGGGCCGTCCGGTGCTCGGCACCGAGCAGCGCATCCGCGAGATGCCGCGCGACATACTGACGAATTACATGCGCCGTCATTACACACAGGCCAACACCGTGGTCGCCGCCGCCGGCAACCTGCAGCACGAGCAGATCCTGGACCTGGTGCAGCGCCACTTCGCCGACCTGCCGGCGACGCCGATCCTGCGCGCCGCCCCCGGCGTCTATGCCGGCGGCGAGTTCCGCGAGGCGCGCGACCTCGACCAGGTCCATATCGTGCTGGGCTTCCCCTCGGTCGCCTACGCCGACCCCGCCTTCTACCCGACCATGCTGCTGTCCACCCTGCTCGGCGGCGGCATGTCCTCGCGGTTGTTCCAGGAAGTGCGCGAGCGGCGTGGGCTGGTCTATTCGATCTACTCGTTCACCGCGCCGGCGATGGATGGCGGCTTGTTCGGCATCTATGCCGGCACCGGCGAGAGCGAGGCGGCGGAGTTGGTGCCGGTGACGCTCGACGAGCTGCACAAGGTCCAGCAGGACGTGAACGAGGCCGAACTGGGCCGGGCGCGGGCGCAGGTGAAGGCCGGCTTGCTGATGTCGCTGGAGAGCACCGGCAGTCGTTGCGAGCAGTTGGCGCGGCAGATCCAGGTGTTCGGCCGGGTGATCCCGACCGCCGAGACGGTGGCGCGCATCAACGCCGTCACCGCCATCGAGGTGCAGGACGCGGCGGCGCAGTTGTTCCGCGCCGCGCCGACCCTGGCCGCGATGGGACCGGCCGGGCATGTGCCGACGCTTGCCGCCATCGGCCAGCGGCTCGCGGCATGAGCGACCATCGCGAGTCGCCCAACTATCAGGATGCGCTGGCCGACCTGATCGCCCATGCCCGCGCCGCCGGGGCCGACGCCGCCGACGCGGTGCTGGCGTCCGGCACGGCGCTGTCGGTATCGCTGCGCCTGGGGGCCGTGGAGCATCTGGAGCAGGAGGAAGGGCGCGACCTCGGCCTGCGGGTGTTCGTGGGCAACCGCTCGGCCATGGTCTCCTCCACCGCCGTCGACCGCAACGGTTTCAAGCTACTGGCGGAACGGGCCGTGGCGATGGCGCGGGTGGTGCCGGAGGACCCGTACAGCGCCTTGGCCGAACAGGCGCGCTCGCCCGAGGCGGCCGACATCGCCGCACTCGACCTCGCCGACGACGCCCACCCCGACGCCGCGGCGCTGATTGCCCGCGCGCGGCTGGCGGAGGACGCGGCGCGTGCGGTGCATGGCGTCATCAACTCCGAGGGGGCCAGTGCCGCGTTGGGTCGGACCGAGATCGTGCTCGTGACCTCCGCCGGGTTCAGCGGCCATTACCACCGCAGCAGCCATTCGGTCTCGGCAACGGCGCTGGCCGGGGCGGGAACGGCGATGCAGCGCGACTACGACTATTCCAGCGCGTCGCACCTGACCGACCTGGAGGACTCCGAGGCGATCGGCCGGGCGGCGGGCGAGCGGGCGGTGGCGCGGATGAACCCGGACCGGCCGCCGACCGCCAAGCTGCCGGTGGTCTACGACCCGCGCGTGGCGTCCTCGATGCTCGGGCACCTCTCGGGGGCCATCAACGGCTCCTCGGTCGCGCGCGGCACCAGCTTCCTCAAGGATCGCATGGGCGCGCGCCTGTTCGCGCCCGGCATCGACATCATCGACGACCCGCGCCGGGTGCGCGGCCCGCGCTCGCGCCCGTTCGACGGCGAGGGCCTGCCGACCGCGATGCGCGCGCTGATCGAGGGCGGGGTGTTGCAGACCTGGCTGCTCGACACCCGCAGCGCCCGGCAGCTCGGCTTAGCCAGCACTGGCAGCGCCAGCCGCGGCACCAGCGGGCCGCCGGGTCCTTCATCCACCAATCTGTTCATGCGGCCGGGGTCGATGAGCCCGGCGGAACTGATGGCCGACATCAGGCTCGGCCTCTACGTCACCGAGCTGATCGGCATGGGCGTCAACGGCCTGACCGGCGACTACAGCCGTGGCGCCGCCGGCTTCATGATCCGTGATGGGGCGATCGCCGAGCCGGTGGCCGAGATCACCGTCGCCGGCAATTTGATCGAGATGTTCGCGCATCTGATCCCGGCCAACGACCTGCGCTTCCGCCGCGGCACCGATGCGCCGACGCTGCGGATCGAGGGCATGACCATGGCAGGCAGTTGAACACCATGCGCCACCGTCTCCTGTTTGGCTTGCTCGCCGTCCTGGCACTGGCATCGGCGCTGCCGGGCGATGCCGACGCGAGGGCGGCGGGTGGTTCGTCGTTCGGCAGCCGTGGCAGCCGCAGCTTCTCCATGCCGCCTTCCACCAGGACCGCGCCGTCCTACGCGGCCCCGCTCCAGCGCAGCGTGACGCCACAGCCCGCGCCGTCGTACGGGCAGGCTGCGCCGGCGTACGGCGCCGCCGGTGCTGGCGCGGGTGGGTTTGGCCGTTCGCCGTTCAGCTCGGGCCTGATGGGCGGGCTGATCGGCGCCGGGATCGGCGGCATGTTGTTCGGCGGCGGTTTCTTCCACGGGCTGGGCGGCGGCGCGAGCTTCCTGGGTTTGCTGCTGCAGTTGTTCATCCTGGTCATGCTGGGCCGCTTCCTATGGCGGCTGTTCGTCAGCCGCCAACCGGCGGCGGCCAGCGGCAACATGTTCGCCCGTGGCCCGGCAGCCAGCCCGGCGCCACAACGGATGGCGGCGGCCGGTGGCTCGGCGGCCACTCCCTTGCAGGTGACGCCGGGCGACTTCCAGGCGTTCGAGCAGTTGCTGCACGGCATCCAGGCGGCATGGTCGGCGCATGACCTGGCCACCTTGCGCAACATCGCCAGCCCGGAGATGACCAGCTACTTCGGCGAACAGCTAAGCGAGCAGACCAGCCGCGGCGTGCGCAACACGGTCAGCGACGTGCGCCTGGAGCAGGGCGACCTGTCCGAGGCGTGGGCCGAGCCGGGGCGCGAGTACGCGACGGTTGCGATGCGCTTCTCGATGCTCGACGTGACGCGCGACGGCGGCGGCCATGTGGTCGACGGCAGCCCCGACGAGCGCGTCACCGCCACCGAGTTGTGGACGTTCCTGCGCGCGCCGGGAGGCCGTTGGATACTTTCGGCGATACAGCAGGCCCGTTGAATTACCCGGCGTTCTTCGGCGCCAGCTTTAACGTCTGCGGTGAATCGTCACCCAACCATTCGGCGTTCTTCGCGGTCTCGTCGAAGTGCGAGGTGGTTTTGAACAGTTCGTATTCGCCGGACGAGGCGGCGGTCGCGGTCTTGGCCAGGATCGCCGCGACCTGCGCCTGGTCCATCGGCTTGAAGGTCCGCACCGCCTCCATCGCCTGATCGATCACCGCCTGGTTGTCGAGGCCGGTGATGACGGTCGAGGTCGGCAGGTTCAGCGTGTAGTGCAGGCACTCGATCGGAGTTGCGGTGTTGCTTTTGAGGATCACGCCGGGACCGCCGCCGAACGGCTTCATGGTCAGCACGCCGAGGCCGTCCCGCAGCGCCACCGGCACCGCCTCGCGCGCGAAGCTGCGGTAGTGGCCGTCCATCACGTTGCTCGGCATCAGCACCGCGTCGAACTGGAAATCGTGCTTGCGCGCCACTTGCAGCATGTAGAGGTGGATTGCCGGGTCCTTGTGGCCGGTAAAGCCGATGAAGCGGATCTTGCCCGCTTTCCTGGCCTCCATCGCCGCCTCGATCGCGCCGCCGGCGGCGAAGATGCGGTCGGGATCGTCGAAGCGCAGCACCTCGTGGAACTGCCAGAGGTCGATACAGTCGGTTTGCAGCCGGTCGAGCGAGGTTTCCAACTGCATCTGCGCCGCCTGCTTGGTGCGCCCGTCGACCTTGGTCATCAGGAACACCTTCTTGCGGTAGCCGCCCTGGGCCAGCGCCATGCCCATGCGCTCCTCGCTGACGCCCTTGTTGTAGTCCCAGGAGTTGTCCATGAAGGTGATGCCGCGCTCGATGGCTGCGTGGCACAGGCGGATCGACTCGGCCTGGTCGATCGCCGGCTTGGCGAAGTGCGAGCCGCCGAAGCCGATCGCCGACACGCTCTCGCCGGTGCGGCCGAGCTTGCGGTACAGCATGTCGCCGCGCCGCTCGCCGGGGTCGGTGAGCTTGGGCAGCGGCGGCAACCCGGCGTCGGCGCTTTGGGCCTGGGTAGCCTGAGCCTGGGCGGCCTGGGCGACGGTGGCGGCGATACCGCCGGCGACCACGCTCTTGAATAGGGTGCGACGCTCCATGGGGAGTCTCCTTGGGTGCCGCGCGAAATCGGGAAGCCCTTGGTAACTGCGCGGAGGCTGCGACGTTAATCCACGTCAGCGGCGAAGGTTCCGGTATTCATGCGACACATCCATCTCGACCCGCTCGGCGGCGTGGCCGGCGACATGTTCGTGGCCGCCATGCTGGATGCTTTTCCCGAGCACCGCGATGCCGTGGTCGCCGCCGCGCAGTCGCTGGCCGGCGTCGCCTGCCGCCTGCTCGCGCACGACGACGGCACGCTGACCGGCCAGCGCTTCAAGGTCGACGAGGCCGCGCCCGACATCCACGGCCATGTGCATCACCACGACCACACCCACTGGCAGGACATCCGCGCCCTGATCGAGACGTCGGCGCTGCCGCCCGACGTGCGGCGTCACGCCATCGGCATCTTCGCAGCCCTGGCCGATGCCGAGGCGAAGGTGCATGGCGTGGCGCCGGACGAGGTTGCCTTCCATGAGGTCGGCGCGGCCGACTCGATTGCCGACATCGTTGCCGCCGCCTGGATGATCGCCGCCGTCTCGCCGGCCAGCTGGAGCACCGCGCCGTTGCCGATGGGCGGCGGGCAGGTGCGTACCGCGCATGGTTTGATGCCGGTGCCGGCCCCGGCCACCGCGCTGCTGCTGGAGGGCTTCGCCATGCACGACGACGGCGTCTCCGGGGAGCGGGTGACGCCCACCGGCGCGGCCGTCCTGCGCTACCTCGATGCCGCGGGCGGGCGGCGGCCGAGTGGCGTGGTCCGGCAATCCGGCTTCGGCTTCGGCACGCGCCGCTTGCCGGGCGTCAGCAACTGCCTGCGGGTTCTGGTGTTGGAAACCGAGGATGTCGCGCCGGCCTCGGGCCATCGCGAACTGGCTGTCATCAGCTTCGAGGTCGATGACCAGTCCGGCGAGGAGCTTGCGGCGGGACTGGAGCGGATGCGCGGCATGGAGGCGGTGCATGATATCGTGCAGATGGCGGCGTTCGGCAAGAAGAGCCGGTTCGCCGTCCATGTGCAGGTGCTGGCGCGGCCGGACGCGCTAGACGCGGTGGTCGAGGCCTGCTTCCGCGAGACGACGACCATCGGCCTGCGCACGCATCTGGTGCAGGGCCGCGCCCTGACCCGGCGCTTCGCCACCGTGGCGGTGGCCGAGCGAGAGGTCCGGGTGAAGCTGGTGGAGCGGCCCGGCGGCGCCACCGGCAAGGCCGAGGCCGACGACATCCGGGAGGTCGCCACCCACGCCGCCCGCACTAGGTTGCGGCGGGCCGCGGAAACCGAGGCGGAGACGGCATGAGCGCTGGCACACGACTGACGGCGATGATGGCGACCTTGGACCGGGCGGCGGTCGCGGTGAGCGGCGGCATCGACAGCCTGACCTTGGCGACGGCATCGCACCGGGCGCTGGGCGGGCGGGTCACCATGCACCACGCGACCTCGCCGGCGGTGCCGGCCGAGGCAACTGAGCGCACCCGCCTTTTGGCCGCGGCGGAAGGCTGGTCGCTCGACGTGTTCGATGCCGGCGAGTTCGATGACCCCGCCTATCGCGCCAACCCGGTCAACCGCTGCTTCTATTGCAAGACGAACCTGTACGGCGCGGTCGCCGTGAGAACTGCGAACACCATCCTGTCGGGCACCAACCTCGACGACCTCGGCGAATACCGGCCGGGCCTGCAGGCGGCCGAGCGGTATGGCGTGCGGCATCCGTTCGTGGAGGCCGGCATCGACAAGCGCGCGGTGCGGGCGCTGGCCGCCGAACTCGGACTGGGCGCGCTGGCCGAACTGCCGTCCGCGCCCTGCCTGTCCAGCCGCATCGAGACCGGCATCCGCATCGAGGCGCCGGTGCTGGCCATGGTCCACGCGGCCGAGAAGCTGGTGGCCGCCGCGCTGTCGCCGCGCACCGTGCGCTGCCGGGTACGGGCCGGCGGGGTGGTCGTGGAACTCGACGCGGCAACGCTTGCGGCACTCGACGCGGCGCAGTCGGACCGGCTGGCGGCGGAACTGTCCGCGCTTGGGGCAAGTGCGGGGCTCGATGCGCCGGTGACGTTCGCGCCGTACCGCGTCGGCAGCGCCTTCCTGCAGGCGTCGTTATGAGCGAGGCCGAGTTCGTGCTGGACGAGGCGCGCGGGCAGCGTCTCGGTTTCGGCGAGGCGGTGTTCTGCGCCGGCAAGTCCCCGGCGCAGATCGCCGCCATCCTCGACCACGCGCAACAGCCGATGCTCCTGACGCGGCTCGATCCCGAGCGCTTCGCGAAACTGCCAGCCGAGCAACAGGGCGGCCTCGACTACGATCCGGTGTCGCATACCGCGTATTTCGGCGCTCCGGCCCCGCTTGCCGCCACGGCGAGGGTTGCCGTGGTGACGGCCGGCACCTCCGACGTGCCGGTGGCGCGCGAGGCGATGCGGACGCTGCGCTTCAGCGGCCATGCGGCAAGCCTGGTGAGCGACGTGGGCGTGGCCGGCCTCTGGCGGCTGATGCGCCGGCTGGACGAGTTGCGCGCCATGCCGGTGCTGATCGTGGCGGCGGGGATGGATGCGGCGCTGCCCAGCGTCATCGGCGGCCTGCTGCCCGGCGTCATCATCGCGGTGCCGACCTCGGTCGGCTACGGCGTGGCGGCGGGCGGCCACACCGCGCTGAACGCGATCCTGGCCAGTTGCGCGCCAGGCATCGTCACCGTCAACATCGACAACGGCTACGGCGCGGCCTGTGCCGCGATGCGCGTCCTGGGCGCCCGGCTTTAATAAAAATCGGCATAAAGGAGGCTGACGTGGAACGACGCGACTTCATCAAGGCGACGGCGTTGGGCGTGGCGGCAGTGGCGGGGGTCGGTCTCGCGCAGGCGCAGGACACCAGCCAGGGCGGCACGGTGCAGCCGACCGGGCCGGTGACGGCGAAAATCCCCGAACATCCCGACATGAAGTACCGCCCGCTCGGCCGCACCGGCGAGCGGGTGTCGCTGGTCGGCCTGGGCGGCTTCCATCTGGCCAAGCCGGGCGGCCCCACCAGCGCCGAGGCGGTGCGGATCGTTCACACCGCGCTCGATACCGGCATCAACTTTTGCGACAACTGTTGGGACTACAACTCCGGTGAAAGCGAGATCCGGCTCGGCCGTGCGCTGTCGTCCGGCGGCTACCGCGACCGCGCCTTCCTGATGACCAAGATCGACGGCCGCACCGCCAAGGCCGCGATGACCCAGATCGAGCAGTCGCTGAGCCGGCTGCGGACCGACCACCTCGATTTGCTGCAGTTCCACGAGATCATCCGCATGGACGATCCGGAGCGGGTGTTCGCGGCTGGCGGCGCGCTGGAGGCGGTGCTGCGGGCGCGTGAGCAGGGCAAGCTGCGCTACATCGGCTTCACCGGCCACAAGAGCCCGGCGATCCACCGCCATATGTTCGAGGTCGCCGACCAACACCGCTTCCACTTCGACACCGTGCAGATGCCGCTCAACGTCATGGACGCGCATTTCGACAGCTTCGAGCAGGGCGTGCTGCCGGTGGCGCTGGCGCACGGCACCGGCGTCATGGGCATGAAGGCGTTCGGCGACCCGTTCATCCTGCGCAGCGGCGTCGCAACCCCGATCGAGCTGCTGCACTACCCGATGAGCCTGCCGATCAGCTTGCAGATCACCGGCATCGACAGCCTGCCCATCCTGCGGCAGGCGTTGGAGGCGGTGCGGTCGTTCCAGCCATTCACCGCCGAACAGCGCACGGCATTGCTGGAGCGCACCGCCGACGCGGCTCGGGAAGGCAAGACGGAACGCTACAAGACCACGGCCCACTTCGACGGCACCGCCCACAACCCGCAATGGCTCGGCTAGTCTCGCCTTAGAGCGGGAGGTTTCGGATGAAGCCAGGGGCCGGGTCGGTGCGCCGGCGCGTGGCGGCGATGTATGTCGGCCTGGTTGCGGCCAATGTCGCCGCGTGGGCGTGGGCGCTGATCGCCTTCCATCACTACCCGGTGCTGCTCGGGACAGCGTTGCTGGCGTATGGCTTCGGCCTGCGCCACGCGGTCGACGCCGACCACATCGCCGCCATCGACAACGTCACCCGCAAGCTGATGCAGGACGGCCAGCGCCCGGTCGGCGTGGGGCTGTTTTTCTCGCTCGGCCATTCCAGCATCGTCGTGCTCGCCACCGTCCTCATTGCGGCGACGGCGACGGCGTTCCGCAACCGGCTGGACACGCTGCACGGCATCGGCGGCGTCGTCGGCACGCTGGTCTCGTCGCTGTTCCTGCTCGCCATCGCGGCCATGAACATCGTCATCCTGCTGGCGGTGCGGCGCGCGTTCAAGCGGGCCTGCGCCGGCGAGCGGGTGGACGAGGACGAACTCGACATCCTGCTGTCGGGCAGGGGCCTCCTGGCGCGCATCTTCCGCCCGCTGTTCCGCATGATCCGGCGGAGCTGGCACATGTACCCGCTGGGCGTACTGTTCGGTCTCGGCTTCGACACCGCGACCGAGGTGGGCCTGCTCGGCATCTCGGCGGCGGAGGCGTCGCACGGCTTGCCGATCTGGTCGATCCTGGTGTTCCCGGCGCTGTTCACCGTCGGCATGTCGCTGGTCGACACCACCGACAGCGTGCTGATGCTGGGCGCCTACGGCTGGGCGTTCGTGAAGCCGGTGCGCAAGCTGTACTACAACATGACCATCACCTTCGTGTCGGTCGTGGTGGCGGTGCTGGTCGGCGGGATCGAGGCGCTGGGCCTGGTCGGCGGGCAGTTCGACCTGCACGGCATGTTCTGGGACGCGGTCGGCGCGCTGAACGGCAACTTTGGCATGATCGGCTACCTCATCATCGCCGTGTTCGCGCTGAGCTGGGCGGCGTCCGTGGCGATCTACCGCGCGCGCGGCTACGACCGCATCGAGGCGGACAACTGACCCGCGGCCATCCTGACTTGCCGGCCCGCGCCCGATGCCGCTGAATGGGGCCTCACGCGCGGAGTGCCGACATGCCGACAGTGGACACCATCGTGGTTTGGGGCGCCGGGGCCATCGGCGGCACCGTCGGCGCATACCTCGCCCGCGCCGGCCACGATGTGCTGTTCGTGGACAGCGCCGGCGACCATGTGGCGGCGATGAATGCCGGCGGCATCGCCATCGAGGGGCCGATCGAGACCTTCTCGGTCGCGGCGCCGGCGCTGTCGCCGGAGCAGTTGGACGGCCGGTTCCGCCGCATCCTGCTGTGCGTGAAGGCGCACCACACCGCCGGCGCTGCGGCGGCCCTGACGCCGCACCTTGCGGACGATGGCTTCGTGGCCTCGCTGCAGAACGGCCTGAACGAGCGGGTCATCGCGGCGGCGGTGGGCGAGGCGCGCACCATCGGCGCGTTCGTCAACTTCGGCGCCGACTACCTGGCGCCCGGACGGGTGCTGTACGGCGGGCGCGGCGCGTTCGTGCTGGGCGAACTCGACGGCGCGCGCTCGGAGCGGGTGACGGCGCTGGCGGAGCTGGCGCGCGTGATGGAGCCGGGCGCGATCGTCACCGACAACATCTGGGGCTTCCTGTGGGGTAAGCTCGGCTATGGCGCGCTGCTGTTCGCCACCGCGTTGACCGACGACAGCATTGCCGACGTGCTGGACATGGCCGAGTACCGGCCGCTGCTGGCGGCGTTGGCGCGCGAGGTGGTGGCGGTGTGCGCGGCGCAGCATATCCGGCCCGAGGGGTTCAACGGCTGGGACCCCACCGCCTTCGTGCCCGGAGCGCCGCAGTCGGCGGCGGATGCCTCGTTCGCGGCGATGGTGGCGTTCAACCGCCGCTCCGCCAAGTCGCACAGCGGCATCTGGCGCGACCTCGCGGTGCGCAAGCGCAAGACCGAGGTGGATGCGCAGCTCGGTCCCATCGTGCGGGAGGGCGGGCGGCTCGGCCTGCCGACGCCGTTGAGCGCCAGGCTGATCGCGCTGGTCCACGACATCGAGGATGGCCGGCGGCGGCTCGCGCGCGAAACGCTCGACCTGCTGGGTGCGGCATGAGCGGGTTCGAGGGCCAGACCGTGCTGGTCACCGGCGCCGGGCATGGCCTGGGCCGCGCCATCGCTTGCAGCTTCGACACCGCCGGAGCTGCAGTCTGGGCCTGCGACCTGAACGAGGCGGGGCTGCGCGAAACGGCTGCCGGCACCCGCATCACGGTGCGCGCCGTCGATGTCACCCGCCGCGATGCGGTGCAGGCGTTCGCTGCCGAGGCGCTTGCGGCGAGCGGGCGCATCGACGTGCTGGTGAACGATGCCGGCGGGGTGTGCGGCCAGGTGGGCCGGCCCATCGAGGAGGTGACGGAGGACGACTGGAACGCCATCCTCGCGGCCAACGCCAGCAGCGCCTTCTTCATGTCGCAGGCGGTGGCGCCGGCGATGAAGCGGGCCGGGTATGGCCGCATCGTCACCATCTCGTCCGGGGCGGGCCTCACCATCAGCCTGACCGGTATCCAGGCCTACGCCACCGCCAAGGCCGGGCAGATCGCGCTGACCCGGCAACTGGCGCATGAACTCGGGCCGTTCGGCATCACCGTGAACTGCGTGGCGCCCGGTTTCGTCCGCTCCAACCCAACGACCGAGCGGCAGTGGCAGAGCTATGGCGAGGATGGCCAGCGGCGGCTGCTCGAAGGGGTGGCGGTGCGCCGGCTCGGCACGCCGGAGGACATCGCCCGCGCGGTGCTGTTTTTCGCCGACCCCGACGCCGGCTGGATCACCGGGCAGACGCTCGCCGTGGATGGCGGCAAGTGAGCGCCGCTGAGGACTACGCGCTGGCCCACGAGGCGGCGATCCTGCGCGACCTCGTGGCGTTCGCGGCCATTCCCAGCGTCTCCACCGACCCGGCCTTCGCCGGCGACGTTCGCCGCGCCGCCGAATGGGTCGCCGCACGCCTGCGCCGGGCCGGCATGGAGGCGGTGGCGCTGCACGAGACCGGCGGGCATCCGGTGGTCATAGCCGAGTGGCGGCACGCGCCGGGTGCGCCCACCGTGCTGGTCTACGGCCATTACGACGTGCAGCCGGCCGATCCCGTGGAGAAGTGGCGCAGTCCGGCGTTCGCCCCGCAGGTGCGCGAGGACCGGCTGTACGCGCGCGGCGTGTCCGACGACAAGGGGCCGGTGCTGACCGCCTTCGCGGTGGCCGAAGCGTTCATGGCGGCCGCTGGCCGGCTGCCGCTCAACGTGGTGTTCCTGATCGAGGGCGAGGAGGAGATGGGCAGCGCCCACCTCGAGGCCTTCGTGGCGGCGCATCCGGGCGAGCTTGCCGCCGACTTCGTGCTCTCGGCGGACGGCGCGATGTGGCGCGTCGACCTGCCCAGCGTGACCATCGCCAGCCGTGGCATCTGCACCGTGGAGGCGACGCTGCATGGGGCGGCAAAGGATCTGCACTCCGGCCGGCATGGCGGTTCCGCGCCGAATGCGCTGGCCGGCATGGCGCGGCTGGTGGCGAGCCTGCACGACGGCGCCGGCCGGGTGGCGGTTGCTGGCTTCTACGACGGCGTAGTGCGGCCATCGGCGGACGCGCTGGCCGGGATCGCGTTCGACGAGGCGGCCTACCTCGCGGACATCGGCGCGGCCGGGCCGGGCGGCGAGGACGGGTTGGCGCTGCTGGCGCGGCAATGGAGCGAGCCGACGCTGGAGCCGAACGGAATGTGGGGCGGCTACACCGGCGCCGGCACCAAGACCGTCATTCCGGCCGAGGCGCATGTGAAGCTGTCGTGCCGGCTGGTGCCCGGCCAGGACCCGCGCCGCATCCAGCGGGCCATCGCCACGCATCTGCGCGCGCATTGCCCGCCGGCCTTCCGCCTCGACGTGATGCTGCCCGACCACGTCGCCAAGCCATACGCGATCCGCGGCGACCATCCCGGCCTGGAGGTCGCGGAGGACGTGCTGGCCGAGGTGCTGGGCCGCCGGCCGGTCCGGGTGCGGATGGGCGCCACCATCCCGGTCGCCGAAGTGTTCCAGCGCGTGCTCGGCCTGGACACCGTGTTCTTCTCGTTCTCGACCACCGACGAGGACTATCATGCGCCCAACGAGTTCTTCCGGCTGTCCAGTCTCAGGACCGGGCTGAGCGCTTGGGTGCGCTGCTGGGAGCGGCTGGGGCGGTTGAACCCGGATGATTTCGCGCCTTGAGTTCGGTTCGATACCTGTAACAAAACGTGATGCTGCGTTGCACAAAATACATCTGTAATTCTCAGCTTACGGGAGCATATCTTGGTCTCACCAGGTGAGCCGACAGGGTTCACCTCAACCAAGAGGATCAGATGAGCAACGCCTCGATTACGAACTACACCGGCGGCAAGGCTTCGGGCAACGCCGTCGCCAACCTGTTCGCCCGCATCCGCAGCGGCCTTGAAACCCGCCGGGTCGAGCGCGCCAAGCGCACCCAGTTGATGCGCGAGTTGAACTCGATGACCGATCGTGACCTGGCCGACCTTGGCCTGGGCCGTGGCGACATCGACCGGATCGCACTCGGCCTGCCAGTGCACCGGTGAGATCCGTGACAGCCGACAGGTCAGCCCGGATCTAGTGCCGGGCTGACCGCGTGCCGCGCCACCGCCGCCTGCCAGAGACACAGCAGCGGCGTGACCACCAACTCCATTGCCAATCCGAACAACATCGGCGCCCCCGGAACTCCGACTGACACGACGCCGTACAAGCGAGCCAGGCCGCCGACCGCGACCAAAAAGGTCAGCATCCGGAAGCCCCGCCCATTCCGCTCGATCGCCGGGATCATGCTGGCGAAGACCAGCCCGATCCCCAGCAACAGCCCCGACAAATAGCGGACATGGCTGTCGGCACTGACCGACGCGCCGGGATCGCCGAACGCCGCAGCCCCCAGAACGCTCCCGGCGCCTCCCGCCAGCAACGGCACGAGGCAGGCGAGGCCGACGGCGATTTGGAGCGGGCGAGGCTGCAGCCAGCGCATTGCGGGTCATTCCTTCCTGGTTGACACGGCACGCTACTCCCGTGGCGCCGCAGCCCGTTGCAGCCGGTCGTTGATCGCCACGCCCAACCCCGCTTCCGGCACCGGCATGGCCGCGATCCCGCGCAGGCCGAGCCGCTGGCCTTCGCGGTCGAGCGCGCGCAACCCCTCGAACAGCCGCGCCGCCGCCTCGGCCACATCGCCGGCGCCGCTGAGCTGGAACATCGCGCCCGCCCCAGGCAGCGCCGGCCCGAACGCCAGCAGCGCCTCGTCGCCATTCACCTCCATGGCATCGAGCCGCACCGACAGCGTCGGCGCGTAGTGCGACACCAGCAGGCCGGGCGAGCGCAGGCCGCGCGCCGCCTCGGCCGCGCGTGGCGCGATGCCGCGCCCGACCGGGCCGACCACCGCCTCGATCGCCTCGACCGCCACGCCGCCGGGGCGCAGCAGCACCGGCATGGGTCCGGTGAGATCCAGCACGCTGCTCTCAATCCCTACAGCGCAGTGGCCGCTGTCGAGCACGGCGGCGATGCGTCCGGCGAGTCCGGCCAGCACATGCGCGGCGGTGGTCGGGCTGACCTCGCCCGAGCGGTTGGCGGAGGGGGCCGCCACCGGGCGCCCGACCGCGCGCAGCAGAGCCAACGCCTGCGGATGCGCCGGCACCCGCACCGCCAGCGAGTCCAGCCCGGCGCCGGCCAGCAGCGCCACATTGCAGGTGATCCGGCGCGGCAGCACCAGCGTCAGCGGCCCCGGCCAGAAGGCGTCCGCCAACCGCCGCGCCATGTCGCTCGGGTGCACGTCGGCGAACGCCGCGTCGGCGGCCGGGTAGTGGCAGATCAGCGGGTTGAAGTGCGGCCGGCCCTTGGCGGTGAACACGGCGGCGACCGCGCGCGGCTGCGTGGCGTCGGCGCCCAGGCCGTATACCGTCTCGGTCCCGAACGCGACCAGCTCGCCCGCCAGCAGCAGCGCCGCGGCGTTGGCAATACCCGAGGGATCGGCAGCCAGGCGCGCCGTCAAGCCGCCCCGAAGCAGACGAACGGCGGGTTCTCCCAACCGGGCTTGCCGTAGCCGAGCGGCGCGCCGTCGAGCGTGCGCACCGACCCGCCGGCCGCCTCCAGCAAGGCCTGCGGCGCGGCGCTGTCCCACTCCATGGTGCGACCGAAGCGTGGGTAGAGGTCGAAACGGCCCTCGGCGATGCGGCAGAACTTCACCGCCGAGCCGATGTTGCTGACCGAGGCGACATTGCGGCCGGCGAGGTATCTCGCGACCTGCGGGTCGGCGGCAAGCGCGCGGCTGGCGATCACCGCGAGGCCGCTGTCCGGTGGCCGCCGCGCCGCGATGGCCCGCTTGCCGTCCGAGTCGCGCTTCCAGGCCCCGCCGCCGACGATGCCGCCGAACAGCTCGCCATGCGCCGGCACCCCGACCACGCCCAGCACCGGGCGGCCGTCGCGCACCAGGCCGATGTTGACGGCGAAGTCGGGCCGCCCGGCGGCGAACTCGCGGGTGCCGTCCAGCGGATCGACCAGCCACAGCTCGCTGCACGACGGCGGCAGATGGCCGGCCGCCATCTCCTCCTCCGCGACCACCGGGATGTGCGGCGCGGCGCGGCGCAGGCCGGCGACGATCAGCGCCTCGGCGGCGTGGTCGGCCTCGGTCACCGGCGAGGCGTCGGCCTTGGTCAGCGTCTCGAACCCGCGCGCGCGGATCGCCATGATGACCGATCCCGCCTGACGTGCCAGATCCGCCGCGAGCGAGAGCAATGCCAGATCGTCCATCCGCCGCTCTTAGCACGCTTGCGGGGGGTGCAAAGCGCGCGCGTGCTGCTACGTTGCCCGCCAAAATGCCCTCGGAGTCTAAACGGATGCTCGATATCGCCTTCGCCCAGCCCGCCTTGCCGGCCACCGGCGCCCTTGTTCTGCTGGTGGCGGAGTCCGCCGCCGAGCCGGCCGCGCACGAAGCCCTGTTCGCCGCCGCGGACGAGGCGACCGGTGGCACCCTGAGCCGCGCCGTGGCGGTGGCCGAGTTCCGCGGCAAGGTCGGCCAAGCCACCACCATCCTGGCGCCCAGCGCCGCGCTGACGCGGGTGATCCTGGTCGGCGTCGGCAAGCCGGGCGAACTCACGAAATTGCAGGCCGAGGAAGCCGGTGGCCACGCCGCCGCCGCCCTGGGGCGCGAGGCCACCGCCAGCGTCGACGCCTCCGCGCTGTCGCCGGAGCTTGCGGCGCATGTGGCCCTGGGCGCGGCGTTGCGCGGCTACCGCTTCGACCGCTACCGGACCGCCGAGAAGGCCGAGGACAAGCGGCTGCTGGCCAAGCTCACGGTGCTGACCGCGAGCATCGACGCCGCCGCCGCCGCCTGGGCGCCGCTCAAGGGGGTGGCCGGCGGCGTCTTCCTGGCGCGCGACCTGGTCAGCGAGCCGCCCAACGTGCTGAACCCGGCCGAGATGGCGGAACGCTGCCGCGCGCTCACGTCGCTTGGCCTGGAGGTCGAGGTGCTGGGGCCGTCCGAGCTGAGGAAACTCGGGTTTGGCGCGCTGCTCGGCGTCGCCCAGGGCAGCGTCAACGAGGCGCGCGTGGTGGTGATGCGGTGGCACGGCGTCTCGGGTCCGGCGAAGTCGGGCAAGGGCAAGAAGGCGGGTGCGGCGGCGGCGGCGGCCCGGCCGCAGCCGGTGGCGTTCGTCGGCAAGGGCGTCACCTTCGACAGCGGCGGCATCAGCATCAAGCCGGCCGGCGGCATGGAGGACATGAAGTGGGACATGGCCGGCGCCGGGGCGGTGATCGGCGCCATGGCGGCGCTGGCCGGGCGTCAGGCGCGCGTCGATGCGGTGGGGATCGTGGGCTTGGTCGAGAACATGCCGTCGGGCAGCGCGCAGCGGCCGGGCGACGTGGTCACCACGCTGTCCGGCCAGACGGTCGAGATCATCAACACCGACGCCGAGGGCCGCATGGTGCTGGCCGACCTGCTCTGGTACTGCCAGTCGCAGTTCAACCCGAAGTTCATGGTCGACCTCGCGACGCTGACCGGGGCGATCATCGTGAGCCTCGGCCACGAGCACGGCGGCATGTTCAGCAACGACGACGCGCTGGCCGCGCATCTGTCGCAGGCCGGCGCCGCGTCGGGCGAGAAGCTGTGGCGGATGCCGATGGGCGAGGCCTACGACCGCCAGCTCAAATCCGACATCGCCGACATGAAGCACGTCACCGGACGTCCGGGCAGCGCCATCACCGCCGCGCAGTTCCTGCTGCGCTTCGCCAACGCCAAGCCGTGGGCGCACCTCGACATCGCCGGCATGGCGTGGAGCAGCAAGGACGCCGCGTGCGTGCCCAAGGGCGCCACCGCCTATGGCGTGCGCCTGCTCGACCAGATGGTGGCCGAGCATTACGAGGGCTGAGGCGGCGTGGCCGAGGTCGGCTTCTACCACCTGACCCGCTCCAGCCTGGAGCAGGCGTTGCCGGCGCTGCTCGGCAAGACGCTGGCGGCCGGGCAGCGCGCGGCGGTCCTGTGCGGCGATGCGACGCGGATCGCCGAACTCGATGCGGCGCTGTGGCGCTGCGCCGAGCCGGATTGGCTGCCGCACGGCACCGCGGCCGATGGCGACGCCGACCTGCAGCCGATCTGGCTGGCGGCGGACGATGCGGCTCCCAACGGCGCCCGCTTCCTGTTTCTGGTGCATGGCGCCGAGAGCGCCCGCCTCGGCGCGTTCGACCGTGCCTTCGACCTGTTCGACGGCCGCGACCCGGACGCCGTGCAGGCCGCCCGCCGCCGCTGGAGCGCGGTCAAAGCGGACGGCCACACGCCGACCTACTGGCAGCAATCCGAACGCGGCTGGCAACGTCAGGCATAGCGCCGGCCCATCGATGCGACTCGCGCAAGCCGGCCCGTATGGCCGCTAGGCGGCCCGCACCTCGCCCACGAAGCGGTTGACCTCGCCCGATAGCTGTTCCGCCTGTTTGGACAGGTCGGCGGCGGCGCTCAGCACCTGGCCGGCAGCGGCGCCGGTTTCGTTTGCGGCCTGGCTGACGCCGCCGATGTTCTGCGTGACGGCGTGGGTGGACTGCGCCGTCTGCTGCACGTTGCGGGCGATCTCGGAGGTGGCGGCGCCCTGCTGCTCGACCGCGGCGGCGATGGTGGTGGCGATGCCGCTGACTTCCTCGATGGTGGCGGTGATGCCGCGGATGGCCTCGACCGCCTCGCGGGTGGCGCCCTGGATCTGGGTGATCTGCGCGTTGATCTCCTCGGTGGCCTTGGCGGTCTGGTTGGCCAGGTTCTTCACCTCGGACGCAACCACCGCGAAGCCTTTGCCGGCATCGCCCGCCCGCTCCGCCTCGATGGTGGCGTTGAGCGCCAGCAGGTTGGTCTGGCCGGCGATGTTGGTAATCAGGCCGACCACGTCGCCGATCTTCGCGGCCCCGGCGGCCAGCGCCTGCACGATCGCATCGGTGCGCTTGGCGTTGACGACCGCCTGGCCGGTGATGCGGGCCGACTGCGCCACCTGCCGGCTGATTTCGTTGATCGAGGCGGTGAGCTGCTCCGCGGCGGCGGCCACCGTCTGCACGCCGAGGCTGGCCTCTTCGGCGGCGGCGGCGGCCGTGGAGGCCTGGCCATCCGCCTGGCGCGCGGTGTCGCTCATGGCCAGCGCGGTCGCTTCCAGCTCGGTCGAGCCGGGGGCAAGCAGGCCGGTCATCTGGCCGACCTTCGTCTCGAAGCCGCGCACCAGCTCCTCCAGCCGATTGGTGCGAACTTCCTTGGCGGCCTGCTCGTGGGCTTGTTCGGCGGTCAGCCGCTCGGCATGGATCATGTTGTCCCGAAATACCTGGACCGCCGCCGCTATGCCGCCGATCTTGCGCCACGGCCGCTGCCGGGAGTCGCGGCGCTCATATCCCGCTTCTCGGCCAGCCCGCGCATTGCGGCGGTGAAGGCGACGATCGGGTTGGAGATGCCGCGGACCATCGCCAGACCGGCGCCCAGTGCCAGCGCGGACATTGCGGCGAGCGCGCCCAGCAGCACGATGAACGCCCACCGCACGGCGCCGGCGGCACTTTCGGCGTTCTTGCCGTTCTCCGTAACCTGGAAAGCGCTGTCCTTCAGCACGGCATCGCGGAATGCCGTCACCGCGAGGCGAGAGTCGCCTTGCAGCAAGGCTTGCGCCTGGTCGTGGGCGCCGGCCTTGTCCAGCGCCAAAACCTGCTGCTCGGTGGCAGTGAACCGCTTCCAGCTATCGGTGATCGCGGCGGCGTCTTCGGCTTCCTCGCCGGGATCGATGCCGGTGCCGACATAGCTCTTCCAGGATTGCGTCATCTCCTCGCGCGCCGTGTCGCCAGCTTTCAACGCGCGGTTCCGGTCGATGTCCCCGGTGCCGAAGTGCCGGTCGAGATCCGACAGGTGCGCCCGGCCGATATCGGTGGCCATTGCGTCGAGATGGCTGAGGCTCGCCACGCTGCTGCTGATTTTGTCGGCCGCCGCGCCGAGGGCGCGCACCTGGTGCAAGGCGAGGTCGGCCATCGCCGCCGCACCGAGCATCATCACGGCAAAGGCAAGCAGGAGCTTGGCGCGGATGCTGATGCGGTCCAAGCCAAGGGCCATGCTGCCTGCTCCGAAAAACTTTGCGACTCCGCCTGATGCGGAGTTGGCTCCATCCCTAACCGAGATGTGTGAACGCCAGGTTGAGGCGCGGCGTCGGGCTGACAGCATCGCCACATCGCGTTAAGCCGGAGCATGGTCTCTCGCGACTCCAAGCAACGCGACCCGGCGGGCGCTTCGCCCACGATGGCGCAATGGTTCGCCTGCAAGGCGGAGCATCCGGACGCCTTGCTGTTCTTCCGCATGGGCGATTTCTACGAGCTGTTCTTCGACGACGCCGAGGCGGCGGCGCCGGCCCTGGGCCTCGCCCTGACCCAGCGCGGCACCCACGACGGCCGGCCGATCGCGCTGTGCGGCGTCCCGGTGCACGCCATGGACGGCTACCTGCTGCGCCTCATCCGCCGCGGCTTCCGGGTGGCCATCGCTGAGCAGATGGAGGATGCCAGGCTGCGCGTCGGCAAGGCGCCGATCAAACGCGCCGTGGTGCGCCTGGTCACCCCCGGCACGCTGACCGAGGACGCGCTGCTGGAGGCCGGGCGGCCGAACCGGCTGCTGGCGTTGGTGCCATTGGCCAACATGGTCGGAGCGGCCTGGCTCGACGTTTCCACCGGCAGCTTCGAGACGCAGGCGCTGGCCGCCGATGGCCTGGCGGCGCTGCTGGGACGGCTCGACCCGGCCGAGATCCTGGCGCCCGCCGCACTGCCGCTGGGGTCCTGGACGCCGCGCCGGACGCCGGACGGGGTCAGCGTCGCGCCGCCGCCGCTGGTCGCCCGCCGCCGCCTGGCCGAAGCGTTCGCGGCCAAAAGCCTGGAGGCGCTGGGGGAGTTCTCCGACGCCGAGGCGATGGCGGCGGCGCAGGCGCTCGACTACGTGGCGATGACCGGGGCCGGGAAGCTGCCGACGCTGGCGCCGCCGCTGCCGCAGGGCCGGGCAGGGCGCCTGGAGATGGATGCGGCGACCCGCGCCAGTTTAGAGATCCTGCGCGCGCGCGACGGCGGCACCGCGCACACGCTGCTGGCGGCGATCCAGCGCACGTTGACGGCGGCCGGCGCGCGGCTGCTCGGCGAGCAGTTGGCCGGGCCGCTCACCGATGCGGAGCGGATAGGCGCGCGCCACGATGCCTGGTCCTGGCTGCTCGCCAACCCCGCCGCGGCGACGGCGCTGCGGGCCGCCTTGCGCGCCGCGCCCGACATGGCGCGGGCGCTGTCGCGGCTGTCGCTGGGGCGCGGCGGCCCGCGCGACCTTGGCTGCCTCGGGCAGGGATTGCTGGCCGCGAGCGGTGCGGCGGCGGCGCTCGACGGCCCGCTGCCGCCGCTGCTAGAGGCGGCCCGCCGGAAGCTCGACCCCGTGCCCGGCCTGCAGGCGGCGCTGGCGGCGGCGCTGGCGGAGCCGGCCCCGCTGCGGCTCGACCAGGGCGCCATCGCCGCCGGCTTTGACGCCGAATTAGATGGCGAGCGGCAGTTGCGCGACGATAGCCGCCGGGTGATCGCCGGCCTGCAGCTCGACTACGCGCAACGCTACGGCGTCGCCTCGCTCAAGATCCGCCACCATGCGCAGCTCGGCTACTGCATCGAGGTGCCGGGGGCGGCGACCGAGGCGCTGCGCCGCTTTCCCGAGTTGGTGCTGCGGCAGGGCATGGCCAACGGCGCCCGCTTCGGCTGCCCCGAACTGGCCGACCTCGACCGCCGCATCGGCGAGGCCGGGGAGCGCGCGGCGGCGCGGGAACGAGCGGTGTTCCAGCACCTCGTCGACCGCGCGTTGGCCGAGTCGGCGGCGCTGGGCGCGTGCGCCGCGGCATTGGCGGCGCTCGACGTGGCGCAGTCCGCGGCGACCCTCGCCGCGCCCGGCAAGTGGTGCCGGCCGGCCCTGAGCGACGACGCGGCGTTCGAGGTCGCGGCCGGGCGGCATCCGGTGGTCGAGGCGGCGCTGGCCCAGTCGGGCGTCGCCCGCTTCGTGCCGAACGACTGCGACCTGTCTCCCGGACGCCAGATGCTGCTGCTGACCGGGCCGAACGCCGCCGGCAAGTCCACCTTCCTGCGGCAGAACGCCCTTGCGGTGGTGCTGGCGCAGGCCGGGCTGCCGGTGCCGGCCGCGACCGCGCGCATCGGCATCGCAGACCGGCTATTTTCGCGCATCGGCGCCGCCGACGACCTGGCGCGCGGTCAGAGCACCTTCATGGCCGAGATGACCGAGACCGCGGCAATCCTGCATCAGGCGGGGCCGCGCAGCGTGGTGGTGGTGGACGAGATCGGCCGCGGCACCGGCACGCTCGACGGCCTGGCGATCGCCTGGGCGGTGCTGGAGACGCTGCACTCCCAGGTGCGTTGCCGCACGATCTTCGCCACGCATTTCCACGAGCTCGCCAACCTGGGCAGCGAGTTGCCACGCCTGGTGCCGCACGCCATGCGCGTCAAGGACTTCCAAGGCGGCGTGGTGTTCCTGCATGAGATCGCGCCGGGCGCCGCGGGGCGCAGTTGGGGCGTGCATGTGGCCAAGCTGGCCGGCGTGCCGATGCCGGTGGTCCGCCGCGCCGGCGCCTTGCTGGCGGCGCTGGAGGAGCGGGCGGGACGGCTGACCGATGCCGCCGCCCTGCCGCTGTTCGCCGCCGCCAGCCGCATCCCCGACACTGCCATCGACACGCGGGAATTCGATCCGCTGCACGCGGCGGTCGCCGCCATCGACCCCGACAAGCTCACGCCGCGCGAGGCGTTGGAGGCGATCTACCGGCTGAGCGCCTTGATTGCTGTTGCACTGCCGGATGACGCGCTAAGGTAATGTTGATGTCGCAATCCGAACCTGTGTTCATGCCCGCACTCGACCACCCGATCCCCGAGACCGACTCGTACAACTCGCTGACGCTGGCGCTGCGGGCGTTGGGCGATCCGCAGTCGGCGCCGCGCGAGGCCGTGCTGGGGCTGTTCCGCCGCCACCTCACGCGCATCCAGGCCGATGTCCGTGCGCAGTTCGAGGCCGGCGCCGTGGGCGGCATCAAGGTCGCCCGGCTGCTGGCGCGGGAAACCGACGGGCTGGTCGTGCAGTTGCACACCCACGCCACCCGGCTGCAGGGCGACGCGGCGGCGGCCGACCTCGCGCATTTGACGATCGCCGCCACCGGCGGCTACGGCCGTGGCGTGCTGGCGCCGTTCAGCGACATCGACCTGCTGTTCATCACGCCCGAGTTGGCGCCGCCCGCCGTGCTGCAGGTGGTCGAGTTCATGCTGTATTTCATGTGGGATCTCGGGCTCAAGGTCGGCCACGCCACCCGCTCGATCGACGACTGCCTGAGCGACGCGGCCGGCGACGCCACCATCCGCACCTCGCTGCTCGATGCGCGCCAAATCTCCGGCGACGGCGCGTTGTTCGCGGAGTTCACCCGCCGCTTCGCCGCCGCCTGCGACCGCGACGGAGCCGCCGCATACCTGGCCGCCAAGCAGGCCGAACGCGACGTGCGCCACCGCCGCTACGGCGACAGCCCGTTCGTGGTCGAGCCGAACATCAAGGAGGGGCGCGGCGGCCTGCGCGACCTCCAGACGCTGTACTGGATGGCGCGCTACGTGTTCGGCATCCGCACCATCATGACCCTGACCGAGGCCGAAGGCGCCTCGGGCGGCGTCATCAGCCAGGCCGAGGGGCGGCTTGCGGTGCGCTCCTGGGACTTCCTGTGGACGCTGCGGTTCCACCTCCACTACGTCTCCGGCCGCGCCGAGGAGCGGTTGACGTTCGACCTGCAGCCGGTGGTGGGCGCCCGCATGGGCTACACGCGGCATGGCCGGCAGGACGGGGTCGAGCGGTTCATGCGGCACTACTTCCTGACCGCGCGCGACGTGACGCGGCTCACGCATGTGCTGGAGCCGGCATTGCTGCGCGCGGCACTGGGTCCGCCGGCGCTGGCGCCACAGACCGACCTCGCGTTGCTGGCGGCCGGGTTCGTGCTGGCCGACGGGATGCTGCTGGCCGATCCGCACCGCAGCTTCATGGCCGAGCCGATCCAGATGCTGCGGATCCTGGCGATGGCGCGAGACCGCAACCTCGCCCTGCATCCGCTGGCCATCCGCGCCATGATCCGCTGCGAGCGCCGTGCGGTGTCGCTGCGCCGCGATCCGGAGGCGGCGGCGATCTTTCTCGACCTGCTGTGCGGGCGCGATGCCGAGCACCGCGCCGACGGGGCGAAATGGTTGGCGGTGCTGAACGAGACCGGCCTGCTCGGCCGCTACCTGCCCGACTGGGCGCGCATCGTCGGCCAAATGCAGTTCGACACCTACCACGTGTTCACCGTGGACGAGCACACCATCGAGGCGGTGCGCGTGCTGAACACGCTGGAGCATGGCCAGTTGGCCGACGTGGCGCCGGTGGCGTCGGGCATCGTCGATGCCTTGCAGTCGCGCCGCGCGCTGTATGTGGCGATGCTGCTGCACGACATCGCCAAAGGGCGCGGCGGCGACCACTCCGAACTCGGCGCCGAACTGGCGCAGGAGATGTGCCCGAGCCTTGGCCTGTCGGCGGAGGAGACCGAGATGGTCAGCTGGCTGGTGCTGCACCATCTGCTGCTGAGCCAGACCGCGTTCCGCCGCGACATCGACGACCCCAAGACCATCCTCGACCTCGCCGACACCATCCAGTCGCCGGAGCGGCTGCGGCTGCTGCTGGTGCTGACGGTGGCCGACATGCGGGCGGTGTCGGGCAAGGTGTGGAACGGCTGGAAGGCGACGCTGCTGCGCGAGCTGTTCGCCCGGGTGGCCGAGGTGCTGGCCGGCGGCCTGTCCACCACCGAGCGCGACGTGCGCGTGCGCGACGCCAAGAACACCGCCGCCCTGCTGCTGGAGGACTGGACCGAGGCCGACCGCGAGCGGTTCTTCTCCCTGGGCTACGCCGGTTACTGGCTGAGCTTCGATCCCGAGAGTCACGCCCGCCACGCCCGCCTGATCCGCAACGCCGAGCAGCGGGGCGCGCCGTTGACGGTGGAGACGCAGCCGCTGCCGGCCCGCGCGGTCACCGAGGTCACGGTGTATGCCGCCGACCATGCCGGGCTGTTCAGCCGCATCGCCGGCGCGCTGGCGGTGGCCGGCGCCTCGATCGTCGACGCGCGCATCCACACGCTGACCAACGGCATGGCGCTGGATACCTTCTGGGTGCAGGACGCGGCGGGCGGCGCGTTCGACGCGCCGCACCGGCTGGCACGGCTGTATGTGTTGATCGAACAGGCACTGAGCGGGCGCATCCGGCTCAAGGCGGAGATCAAGCGCACGTCGCAGGCGCTGCTGGGGCGGCGGATGCGGGCGATCCATGTGCCGCCGCGCGTGGTGCTCGACAACCGCGCCAGCAACACGCACACGGTCCTGGAAGTGAACGGCCGCGACCGGCCCGGCCTGCTGCACGACGTGACGGCGGCGATCAGCGACCAGGGCCTGCAGATCGCCTCCGCCCACGTCACCACCTATGGCGTGCGGGCGGTGGACGTCTTCTATGTGAAGGACGTGTTCGGCCTGAAGGTGGAGAACGACCGCAAGCTGGCGCAACTGCGTGAGGCGCTGCTGATGGCGCTGGCCAGCCCCGACGACCCGCCGGAAGCGCCGGAGCCGACCAAGCGGCGACGCGCCCCGGAGGTGGTCAGCCAGCCAAGCTAGTCATCCGGCTTCCGCCGCGGCCCGGTGTCTTCCGGCCGCGGCGAAATGCGTCAGTCTATCGCGTTGGTCAGGCGGGAACCTCGGCGCGGGCGACCGGGGCACGGACATCCTCGGTCAGCATTTCCATGCGGCCGGTGATCTGGCCCCCATCCTCGACCTGCAGCCGGCGGCAGCGCGCGGTGCCCAGAACGCGGCCGGTGGAGCGCACCATCAGGCTGCCGCGAGCGGTCAGGGTGCCGTCGATGGTGCCGGCGACCTCGGCCTCCTCGACCTCGACTTCGCCCTTGAACACGCCTCCCGGGGCTACCATCAGCTCGGTGGCGTGGATCATCGTCGCCTCGACGGTGCCCTCGACCACCAGGCGCTCGGCGTCCTGCACCACGCCCTGCAGGCTGATGCCGCGGCCGACGACCAGGGTGCGGCGCTCGGTCGCCACGCCGGTGCGGACCGGGGGGCGCGCCTGCGCCTGGATGGGCTGGTTCGGCGCCGGCGGTTGCGGGGCAGGGCCGGGAGCGGGAGACGGCGAAAACGGGGCGCGGCCCATGGCAGGGGGCTCCTTTGCGGTGACGGGAACGGCGGACGGCGGCGCGGGCCGGAACGGCGGCACGCCGAGCCCGGTATCGTGGACGGCAGGCGTCGGTTCATGTCCGGCGACCGCGGGAAAGGCCAGGCGGCCATCGCCGCCGAGCTGAGGCGTGGCAGCGCCTGGAGGTGCTTCACCTGGAGGCGTATCATCGGGCTTGCGGCGTTTGAACACGGGCCCTCCAGCTTGTTGGTGGTTGAGCAGGCGGCCTGCCGTATAACACGCGCGCCGCCACGGACAAGCCGCTACCGAAAGGATTCTAGCGGGTTCCGAAAGGATCCTCGAAGGTTGCCGAGTGCAACAGATGCACCATGGCAGCTACTCCCAGCACTGGAACCGCAAGGTTGAGCAGCGGCACCAGGCTGCCGAGAGCGATCAGCAAGCCCTGCGCCAGCACCGCCGGACGGATCGTGCGATACAGCAGCAGCGCCGGCCGCCGCCGCATCCGCCGCATCGCCACCGCGACGAACAGGCCGCGCCCGATGGTCCACGCGGCGATGCCCCAGCCCACCGCGACCGACAGGCCGGGAGCCAGCGGCGTCAGCGCCAGCCCGGCTAGCTGCAGCGCCAACACCTGCGCCGCCAGCACCAGGCCGTCCCACAGTTGCGTCGCCAACGGCGCCGGTTGGTCCGCCGGCAGTCCGGGATAAAACGCCCGCTCCACCGCCACCGCCACCCGGTCGATGAACAGGCTGGCGACCAGCGCCGCCACCGGCAGGAACAAATAGAGCGACGCCAGCGCGGCCCCGAGCCCGCCGAGCAATGCGGCGACCCAGCCCTGCAACCCGAGCCAGCCATGCGCCGCGTGCGCCACGCCCCAGGCCAGGACCGCGAACGCCGCCACCGACCACAACACGCTGCGCGCCATGACGCCCAGCAACACCGGGTCGCCGAGCTGGGCGAGCGCGCGCAGGGCAGGGGTCAGCGGCGAGACCGGCATCGGCATGGCGCAGCCAGTCGCAAGCCGCCACGCGTCCGTCAAGCCTCGTCTAAGTTGCAGCTTGGGCAAGTTGCAGCTTGGACGGGGACGCGGTAGGCGGTCGTCGACCTTCCGAAAGAACCGTCATGCCCCAGCCCGCCCGCTTCGACATTCTGGGCATCGGCAATGCCATCGTCGATGTGGTGGCCCCGGTGGACGAGGCGTTCATCAGCCGCCACGACCTGCGGCGCGGCGCCATGACGCTGATCGACGCCGAGCGGGCGCGCGCGCTCTATACCCTGATGCCGCCGGGCCAGGAGAGCAGCGGCGGCTCGGTGGCCAATTCCTGCGCGGTGGCCGCAGCGCTGGGCGCCCGCGTGGCCTATCTGGGCCGCGTCGCCGACGACGAACTGGGCGGCGTGTTCCGGCACGACATCTCGGCCAGCGGCGTGCATTTCCCGACCGAGTCGCTCAGCGGCGGCGCGCCCACGGCGCGCTGCCTGATCCAGGTCACGCCGGACGCGCAGCGCACCATGAACACCTATCTCGGCGCCTGCCTGGCGTTCGGCGAGGCGCAGATCGACGCCGAGCTGGTGGCGGCGACATCGGTGGTCTACCTCGAAGGCTTCCTATTCGACGACCCGGCGGCGCAGGCGGCGTTCCGCCTGGCGGCCCGCCTCGCCCATGCGGCCGGGCGGCAGGTGGCGTTGACCCTGTCCGATCCGTTCTGCGTCGACCGCCACCGCGCCGCTTTCCGCGAGCTGGTCGCCGGCCATGTCGACATCCTGTTCGCCAACGAGGTCGAGATCACCAGCCTGTACGAGGAAAACAGCTTCGACGCGGCGGCCGGGCGGGCGCGGACCGACGTGGCGCTGGCCGCGCTGACCCGCAGCGAGGCCGGCAGCCTGCTGCTGCGCGGCGCCGAGGCGGTGACGGTCGCCGCCGAACCGGCCGCCGTGGTCGACACCACCGGCGCCGGCGACGCCTACGCGGCCGGCTTCCTCGCGGCGCTCACCGCAGGCCGGTCGCTGGCAGCCTGCGGCCGGCTCGCCAGCATCGCGGCGGCGGAGGTCATCAGCCATTTCGGCGCGCGGCCGCTGCGTGACCTGTCGGGCGAGCTGGCGCGCCTGCCGGCCTGATGCCGCAAGGTAGCCCGGCCTGATGCCGCAAGGTGGCCGGTTTGGGCATTTGTTTGGCTGGGCGGGCAACCAGCCGCTCCGGCGTGTCGTTGCATTCGCGGCGCGTGCGGCCATGGCGCGCGACGGCACCAGCGGCCACACGCCTGACACAACAAAGGAAACCGCCATGCGCACTATTCTTCTCGCCTCCGCCGCGCTGCTATGCCTGACCGGCGGCGCCTTCGCCCAGAACTCCACCGGGTCGCCGATGTCGGGCAAGGCCAGCAACATCACCGGCAGCAACACCCGGTCCACCATCGCGCCGCGGCTCCCGATGCCGGGCGCCGACGAGCCCAACCAGTTGCTGATGCAGGCACAGAGCGCGCTGGCTCGCGGCCGGACCGGCGCGGCACAGGAGGCCTTGGAGCGCGCCGAGACCCGCCTGCTCGACCGCGCGACCCCGGCGTCCGACGCCAGCACCCCGATCAGCGGCCCGCGCATCGACGCCATCCGCAAGGCGCTGAGCAGCCTCGGCACCGGCGACCGCGCCGGCGCCAAGTCGGCGATCTCGATGGCGATGAGCCAACCAGCCGGCGGCATGGGCAACGGCGGCATGGGCAACGGCGCCATGGGCAATGGATCGATGGGCGGCGGCGCGATGGGCGGCTCCATGGCTCCCGGCATGATGCAGCCAGCAGCCGGCGCCGGCGTCACGACGCCCGGCACCATGTCACCCGGCGGCATGGCACCTGGTAGCAATATAACACCCAGCAACGGGGCGGTACCCAGCGGCGGCATGGCACCTGCGGGCGACATGGCGCCCGGCAGCATGACACCCCCGGTCAACCCGGCGGGCGCCACCGGCGGCACCGGCAACCAGGGCGGCACCTAGTCCTAGCAGCCGCCACCCGGCCACCGAACAGCGGCTCGTCCTGGCAACAGGGCGGGCCGTTTTCGTTTAGGCCTCGCAACCCGCCGCCCGATCGACTATGTGTGCGCTGCACAACGGGCGCATGCGGCGGCCCGCGCTTCATTACGCACGCCCGCTATGCTCCTAAAAGGTCCCCACATGGACATCCGCAACATCGCCATCATCGCCCACGTCGACCATGGCAAGACCACGCTGGTCGACCAGTTGCTGAAGCAGTCGGGCGCCTTTCGAGAGCACCAGCAGGTTGCCGAGCGGGCATTGGACCGCAACGACCTGGAGCGTGAGCGCGGCATCACCATCCTGGCCAAATGCGCCTCGGTGATCTGGCGCGACACCCGCATCAACATCGTCGACACCCCTGGCCACGCCGACTTCGGCGGCGAGGTCGAGCGCATCCTGAACATGGTTGACGGCGCCATCGTGCTGGTCGATGCCGCCGAGGGCGTGCTGCCGCAGACCAAGTTCGTGGTCGGCAAGGCGCTGGCGCAGGGACTTCGCCCGATCGTCGTGGTCAACAAGATCGACCGCCAGGACTCCCGCGCCGACGAGGTGCATGAGGAGATCTTCGACCTGTTCGCGGCCCTGGGCGCGACCGACGAGCAACTCGACTTCCCGATGCTGTATGCCTCCGGCCGCCAGGGCTGGGCGGTTGAGCAGCTCGGCGACGAGCGCAAGGACCTGGCGCCGATGTTCGACCTGGTGCTGCGCCACGTGCCGATGCCGGTGCTGAACCAGGACGCGCCGTTCGGCATGGTCGCCTCGATCCTCGACTACGACAACTTCCTGGGCCGCGTGCTGACCGGGCGGCTGATCCAGGGCCGGGCCAAGCTAAACATGCCGCTGAAGGTGCTGAGCCGCGACGGCACGGTGGTCGAGACCGGCCGCCTGACCAAGCTGATGAGCTTCCGTGGCCTGGAGCGGGTGGCGGTGGAGGAGGTCGAGGCGGGCGACATCATCGCCATCGCCGGCCTGACCGACGCGACCATCCCGGACACCATCGGCGCCATGGATCTGCCTGGCCCGCTGCCCTCCACCCCGGTCGATCCGCCGACCCTGGCCATGACCTTCCGCGTCAACGACGGCCCGCTGGGCGGACGCGAGGGCAAGAAGGTGACCTCGCGCCAAATCCGCGAGCGGTTGCTGCGCGAGAGCGAGGGCAACGTCGCCATCAAGATCACCGAGAGCAACGAGACCGATGCGTTCGAGGTCGCCGGGCGCGGCGAACTGCAGCTCGGCGTGCTGATCGAGACCATGCGCCGCGAAGGCTTCGAGCTGACCATCGGCCGCCCGCGCGTGCTGACCCAGAAGAACGAGGAGACCGGCGAGCGCGAGGAGCCGATGGAGGAGGTGCTGGTCGATGTCGACGAGGCCTTCTCCGGCGTCGTCGTCGAGAAGATGAGCCGCCGCAAGGGCGAGATGCAGGACATGCGCCCGTCGGGCGGCGGCAAGGTCCGCCTCACCTTCTACATGCCCAGCCGTGGCCTGATCGGCTACCACGGCGAGTTCCTGACCGACACCCGCGGCAGCGGCATCATGAACCGTATGTTCCGCGGCTACGGCGCCTGGAAGGGCGTGATCGAGGGCCGCCGCAACGGCAGCCTGATCTCCTCGGCGGACGGCGAGGCGATCCAGTATGCGTTGTGGTACTTGCAGGAGCGCGGCCAGTTGTTCGTCGATCCCGGCGACAAGGTGTACGTGGGGCTGATCCTGGGCGAGCACTCGCGCGGCAGCGACCTCGACGTGAACCCGATCAAGGAAAAGAAGCTTACCAACATCCGCGCCGCCGGCAAGGACGAGGCGATGCTGCTGATTCCGCCGCGCCGCATGAGCCTGGAGCAGGCGATTGCCTACATCGAGGACGACGAACTGGTCGAGGTCACCCCCTCGGCGATCCGGCTGCGCAAGCGCTATCTCGACCCCAACGAGCGCAAGCGGTTCGAGCGCAAGAGCGAGTCCGCCGACGCGGCTTAACTCCATCGGCGGCGGGCGGCTGTGATGGCCGACCCGTTGCTCGACTACCTGGAGCAGGCGTTCGGCGCGGCGTATCGCCAGGAGATCGACCAGGAGGAGAACGTCTGGCGCAGCCTGCCGTTCTTCGCCGCCACCCTGGCGTTGCAGATCACCGGGCTGGCGCAGATCGAGAGCTGGATGGCGGCGATCCAGGGTTGGATGCTGTGGGCCACAATGGGCCTGCTGAGTGCCGCCGGCGCTGCCACCCTGGCGGCGCTGGTTTTCCTCGCGTTCTCGGTCTGGCCAGCGGATTTCCGCCGGGTCGCGCCGGAGACGGAGTTCCTGGCCTACGCCGAGGACGTGCGGGCGGAGACCGAACGGAGCGCCCCGGCCGCAGCCGATCCGGACGATGTCGCCTCGATCGCGCTCCAGGCGGTGAAGGCAACGCTTGCCAAGCAATATGCCCTGGCGGTCGACAGCAACCGGCTGGTGAACGTGCGGCGGGCTAAATGGCGCAGCCGCGCCGGGCTGGCGACATTGGCCTCGGTTTTCGCCGTGCTGGTCCTTGTAGGCTTGGTGGTGCTATCCAACGTGCATGGACATGCACAATAGCAACCCGGCGAATCGGACAGGCCCGGAGCAGCCGGCGTCACCGAAACCAAGGTGGGTCAGCAAGGTCGAGCCGCCGGCGATGGTCGTCTATCACCAGGGCTGGTTCTCCAACCGCATGACCGAGCGGTCGGCAAATGACCTGGCCAACGAGGACCGCGAGCAACGCAAGCGCGCCGCGGGCCGGGTTTAGCGCAACAGCCTTGGTTTAGATGCTCGCCTCTCGCCGGTAGCGGAAATCGCAGTGGCTGGCGCCGCCCATGATCGTCTGGGTGCGCGTCAATTTCAGCTTCGGGTCGTAGCCCTCGCAAAACGCCCCGTCGCGGTTGCACGACAGCACCGCTCCCAATTCCGCCAGGCCCATCTCCTTGTAGGTCTCGGCGTAGCGGCATTTCACCACGTTGAAATCGAAGCGGTCCGGGGTGGACTCTACAACCTCGATCCGCAGCGCATCCTCGGCGGTCCACAGCGACTGGATGGCGCGGAAGTTGTCCAGGTCGGGCGTGCCGCCGGTCGCCGACTTCGCCATCTCGGCCGCCGTCGCCCTGGCCATCTTGACCACGGCGGCACTCAGGATGCGCCGTGCCGCCTCGGCCCCGAGTTCGGCCGCCATCTCCTCGTAGATGCCTTGGGCGAACGCCGCCTCGATGCGCCGCCGCGTCAGGATGGGCATGGTTCCGATGTCGCTCATTGCACTCCGCATCCTGCAAATCTCGGCATAGCGTGCCACGATGCGGCATGGATGTCGCCACCGCCCGCCCGCATACCGCTTCTGTCTCCGGCGCCCGCCGGCAACTGGCGATCATGCTGGCGTTCGGCTTCGTCTCCGGCCTGCCGCTGGCGTTGTCCGGGTTTACGCTGCGGCAATGGCTGACCGAGGGCCATGTCTCGCTCGAGTCGATCGGGCTGACCGCCAGCATCGGCCTGCCGTACACCTTCAAGTTCCTTTGGGCGCCGGTGCTGGATCAGGTCCGGCCGCTCGGATGGCTTGGGCGGCTGGGGCGGCGGCGCGGCTGGTTGCTGACGGTGCAGCCGCTGCTGGCGCTGGCCTGCCTATGGCTGGCCGCGAGCGATCCGACGGCGGCGCCGGTGGCCACCGTGGCGGCGGCATTGTGCATCGCGTTCTGTTCGGCCACCCAGGACATCGCCATCGACGCCTGGCGGATCGAGAGCTTTCCGGTCGAGCTGCAGGGCGTCGCCAACGCCGTCTATGTCTGGGGCTACCGCATCGCCATGCTGGTCTCCGGCGCCGGGGTCATCGCCGCCGCCGGCTGGGTCGGCTGGCACGCGGCGTTGCTGGCGGTGGCGGCGTTGGCGGCGGCGGGCATGGCCGTGACGCTGGCGGCGCGCGAGCCCGCCGTGGCGGCGCCTTATGCCGGCCAGCCCGCCGACGCGCCACGTGCCGCGCGCCGCGTCGCTCGGGCGGTGGTCGGCAGCCTGTCGGAGTTCCTGCGCCGGCGCGGCGCGCTGCTGGTGCTGGGCTACGTGGCGCTGTTCAACCTGGGCGAGGCGATGGCGGGCGTGATGCTGGCGCCGTTCTACAAGCACCTCGGCTTCAACAGCGCCGCCGTGGCGACCGCCATCGGCCCGTTCAGCCTGCTCCCCAGCATGGCCGGCATCGGCGTGGGCGGCTGGCTGGTGGCGCGGCTCGGGCTGGGGCGCGCCATGATCTCGACCGGGTTCTTCCAGATGGCGGCGATGGCGATGTACGTGGCGCTGTCGCTGGCGCCGGGCGACCATCCGCTGCTGTATGCGACGGTGGTGGTGGAGACGTTCGCGCAGGGCCTGGCGACGGCGGCGTTCCTGGCCTACCTCTCCGGCCTGTGCTCGACCGAGCACACCGCGACCCAGTTCGCGCTGCTGACCTCGGTGGCGCCGCTGGCCGCCAACACGCTGGGCGGGCTGTCCGGCTACCTCGCCGCCTATCTCGGATGGACCGTGTTTTACGGCGTGGCGATGCTCGCCTCGTTGCCGGCCATGCTGCTGATGCTGGTGATCCTGCGCCGTGGCGATCTGGGCAGGTCCAGGACGGTTTGATCGCGGCGCGGGCATGTGGCATGATTCCGTATCGAAACGGAGGCGGCCGATGAGCTTCGCTTACGACCAGATCACCCAGGCCCGCCCGCCTACAGAGTTGTTCACCGCCGAGTTGCAGGGGATTCCGTACCTGACCGCGCTGCGGCATCTGCACCACCACTACAAGCCGCGCAGCTACTTCGAGATCGGCACGCTGGCCGGCGAGTCGCTGCGGCTGGCGCAATGCGCCTCGGTCGCGGTCGATCCGCATTTCGTGCTGACCCACGATGTCCTTGCCGGCAAGCCGAGTTGCGCCTTCCACCAGTGCGGCAGCGACGCGTTCTTTGCCGAGCACGATCTGAAGGCGCTGTTCGGGCGGCCGGTCGATCTCGCGTTCCTCGACGGGATGCATTGGTTCGAATACCTGCTGCGCGACTTCGCCAACGTCGAGAAGAACTGCGCCGGCAACTCGATCGTGGCGCTGCACGACTGCGTTCCATCCGACGTCTACATGGCGCGGCGCGACCATGACGACACCGAGGCGCGGGCCAAGGGCCGGCATCCCGACGCCTGGGCCGGCGACGTCTGGAAAGTGGTCGCCATCCTGCAGAAGTACCGGCCCGACCTGCGCCTCCATGCGTTCGACGCGCCGCCGACGGGGCTGATCCTCATCACCGGGCTAAATCCGGACTCACGCATCCTGGACGAGCTCTATTTCGATATCGTCGAGGAGTTTGCCGCCCTCAGCCTGCCGCAACTCGGCATCCATGCCTACATCGACTCGCTGAACATGAAGCCGGCCGCGATGCTGGCGTCGGCGCACGAGTTCTCGCAACTGTTCTGGCGCTAACCTTTCAACCGCGCCGCCAGGTGTAGGTGGCGGCGATGGCGTAGTTCCACACCGCGCCCAACGCCGCGCCGGCAAGCCCGCCCAGCCACCAGCGGCCTCCCGCGCCGAACACCGCCGAGGCGATGCCGACGTTGGCGACGGCGCCCACCCCGCAGCCGAGGCAGAACGTGACCAGGCCGCGCACGGCACGCCAGCCAACCAGCCGGCGGTCGCGGTAGGTGAGCTGGTTGTTCAGCAGGAAATTGCCGACCATCGCGGCAAAGGTGGCAATCGCCTCGGCGGTCGCGAACGGCGTCGAGCTGTTGCCCAGCAACAGCCGCAACACCACCAGGTTGACGCCCATGCCGATGCCGCCGATGAACACGAACAGGGCGAAGCGCACCGGCACCACGCCGCCAACCAGCTTGTCGGCGATCAGCATCAGGTATTCCCAGGCGACCATCGAATCCAACTTGCTGGCGCCGTGCAGCCGGGGCCGGAACACGTAGGGGAACTCGAGCAGCCGCAACGGCCGTGGCGAGGACGCCAGCAGATCGAGCAGGATCTTGAAGCCCTGGCCGGACAGCCGGCGCACCGCGAGATCGAAGGCGGGGCGGCGGATGACGAAGAAGCCGCTCATCGGGTCGGCGATCTCGGCGCTCGTCACCAGCCGCGACAGCCTGGTGGCGAAGCCGCTCATGCGCGCCCGCGACGCTTCCCAGGCGCCGACTCCGCCGCCGGCGACATAGCGGCTGGCCACCGCGAGATCGAGGGCCGGTTCCGCCGCGAACGCCGCGACCATGCGCGGCAGCACCGCTTCGTCGTGCTGCAGGTCGGCGTCCATCACCGCGATCAACGGCGCCGCCGTGGCCAGCGCGCCCTCGATGCAGGCGCTCGACAGGCCGCGCCGGCCGATCCGATGCAGGCAGCGCACGCGCGGGTCGCGGCGCGAGATGGCGCGCACCACCTCGGCGGTGCCGTCGCGGCTGTCGTCGTCCACGAACATCACCTCGTAGGCCAATCCCTGCAGCACGCGTTCGAGCCGGGTCAGCAGTTCCGCGATGTTCTCCGCCTCGTTCAACGTCGGCACGATGATGGCGACGCTGGGCGTGACGGGGGCTGGAGATTGCATTCTCCGGTGCTGCCAGAGCCGGCGGGCCGCGACAACCCCGGCCGCGCGGATGGGCAAGATTCGCAAGCGCTCCGCGCCGCGACCCTTGAATAAGACCTATCTTAGATATATCTATAATTCGCTATGTCGAAACTGCATCGGGAAGTATCATGCACAGACATTTTGAACAGCATCGCGAAGAGCGTTGGGCGAGAGGCGACTCCGGCCCCGGCGAGCGGGGCGAAGGCGGACGTGGCGGCGAGGGCCACGGTCATGGCCATCACATGCACGGGCGAGGCGGGCGGCGGTCGGGACGGGTGTTCGACCATGGCGAACTGCGGCTCGTCGTGCTGGCGCTGATCGCGGAACGGCCGCGACATGGCTACGAGGTCATCAAGGCCATCGAGGAACGGCTGGCCGGCAGTTACAGCCCTAGCCCTGGCGTGATCTACCCGAACCTCACCATGCTGGAGGAACTCGGGCACGCGACGGTGGAGGAGCGCGACGGCAAGAAGCTCTATGCCATCACGGCGGAGGGGACCGCCTATCTCGCGGTCCATCAGGCGGCGGTGGACGCGGCGCTGGCGCGGGTGAGCGAGATCAACGCGGCGCACGGCGGCAGCCCGGCGCCGCAGCTTATCCGCGCCACCGAGAACCTGAAGCTGGCGCTGCGGTTGCGGCAGCGGCAAGGCCCGCTGACCGAGGAACAGCTGCGCCGCATCGTCGAGACCCTCGATGCCGCGACAATCGCCATCGAGCGCAGCTGACACGATTACGGAGCGGCGGCCTGCAGCAGGGTCGCCATGAGCTGCGGGTCGCCGATCACCCGCGGCACCTTGTTTTGGCCGCCGAGCTTGCCGCGCGAGGCCATCCAGTGCTCGAAGCGGCCGGGCTGCAGCAGCCTCACGTCGGGCGGGCGCAGGCCGAAGCCGCCGGCGCGGTGGGCGGCGTAGTCCGCGTTGCCGGCCGCCAGCGCCTCATCGAGCGCGGCGGCGAACCGGGATGCGTCGGCGGGACCGTCCAGCTCGACCGCGAACAGATGGCCGCCACGGCTGTCGCGCGCGTCCGGCGCCAACGCCATTGCCGCGTAATCGACCGCGCGCCGGCCCAGGCTGGCGGCGGCCTGGGTTATGCCGGCATCCAGCTCGGCGCCGATCAGGTGCTCGCCGGCGACGCTGAGCGACCAGGCGGTGCGGCCGGTGACGCGTAGCCGGGCGGGGCGGCGCTCGATCAGCGTCACCGTGTCGCCGATCACGTACGACCACAGGCCGGCGTTGCTGGTCACCACCAGCGCGTACTCCACGCCAAGCTCGGCGTCGGCGATCCAGCGGCGGTCGGGATTGCCGGAGTCGAGGTCGGCGGGGCGCACGAACTCAAAGAACAGGCCGCGGTCGAGCATCAGGCGCAGGCCCTCGTCATCGCCCCGGTCGGCGATGGCGATGAAGCCCTCGCTGGCCGCGTAGACCTCGCGCGTGCTGGCGGCGCTGTCCCGCAGCCAGTGCGCGAACGGTTCGCGGTAGGGCGCGAAGCCGACGCCGCCGTGAATCAGCAACTCCAGCCGCGGATACAGCTCGGCCAGGCGCGCGCCCGGCCGGAGCGCCGCCGCCATCTCGAAGAACAGCAGCATCCAGCTCGGCGTGCCGGAAATCCCGGTGATGTCCTGGGTCAGCGAGAGCGGCGCCACTCGCGCCATCTTCTCGCGCCAGTCGGGCAGCAGCGCCAGCGCCGAGGGCGGCGAGGTGAACGGGCGCGCCCAGGGCGGCACCTCGGCGGCCGCGATGCCGGACAGGTCGCCGGCGCGGATGCCGGGGGCGAGGCGCTCCAGCGCGGTGCTGCCGCCCAGGATCAGGTTGCGCCCGGCCAGCACATGGCTGCCGGGATGCTGCGCCAGATGCCAGGCCAGCACGTCCAGCGCCGCGCCGCGATTGGAGGCCAGCATCGCCGGGCTGACCGGAATGCGCTTGGTGGGGCCGCCGGTAGTGCCGGAGCTGTTGGCGAAATAGCGGATCGGCCCCGGCCAGGTGACGCCGCCGACGCGCGGGAAGTCCTTCGTCCACCACTGCGCCGCGAAATCCTCGTATTGGCTGAGCGCCACGCGGCGCTGGTAGCCGGCGACGTCGGCGATGCCGGCGAAGTCGAACACCCGGCCGAACTCGGTGGACTGCGCGCGGCGCAGCAGCCGGGCGAGCTGACGGCGCTGGGCGGCCACCGGGTCCTGGCTCGCCAGCTCCGCCAGCCGCACCCGGCTCCAGGCGCGCAATGCCGGGGTGGCGTCGATCATGCGGGCGTCAGCACGGTGTGGTGCGGCCAGCAGCGCGCCGTCTCCGCCCGCAGCGGCAGCGTGACATAGGCTCCGGCGCGCCACGCCGGCACCTGGTCGAGGAAGGTGCTGCTGCCGAGCCAGCCATCCTGGCCGCCCAGCAGCGCCACGCGGTTGGCGTCGGGCTCGGCCATGTCGGCGAGGAAGCGGGCCGAGGCGCCGAAGGTGACGTTGTGCCGGCCGCGCACCGGCGCGTGGCCGGCCTTGTTCAGCGTGTCGTTGCCGCCGGGCGAGCCGTAGCTGCCGAACGAGTAGCGCCGCCCCAGCACCGGCACGGCGGCGAGGTGGTGCGCCAGCCGCATCCGGTGCAGCCGGCCCCAGCGACGATGCCGCCGCAGCAGGCGCTGAGCACGGTCCAGGGCGGCGGTGAGCATCGGCTGCAGTTGCGAGTCGGGCAGGGCGAGGATGGTCTCGGCCAGCAACGTGCGGCCCATCCAGATCGCCGCCACCGGCTTGATGCGCTCCTGGCCGGGCAGGCGGCGGGCCAACTCCGCCATGACAGCCTCGTACGCCACCGCCCCGCGCGACGCTTCGTCGTACTGCCCGTCCCATGCCGCCAGCACGGCGCGCGCCGGATGCGGGCTGTCGCCGATGCGCTCCAGCAGAGCGGCGACGGTGGCGCGCTGCCCGGCCACGTCGAGCTGCGCGGCGGCGAGGTCTTCGAGGTCAAGCGGCGCGTTGCCGCCGAACAGGGCGCGCATCCGCCGCACCCGATCGGGCGGCGAGAAGAAGAACCCCGCCGGCACGGAGCCGGCCCAGGGCTGCGCGTCGTTGGCGGAGGCGACGAAGCCCTCCGGCGGGTCCAGCCGGTTCGGGAACTCGGCGCCCCCGGCCAAGCCGTCCCACGCGCTCGCGGCGCCCGGCGGCAGCACCAGATCGCCCGGCAGGCCGTCGCGGCGCGGCGTGCGCAGCGCCAGGAGGTGCCCGACCCGCCCATCCGCCGCCGCGTGGACCATGTTCTGGCCGGGCAGCGCGAAGCCGGCGAGGGCGCGGGCGAACGCCTCGCTGCTGTCGGCCCGCATGACATCCAGCATGGCGCCCACCTCGTCGCTCGGTTCATGCCCGACCCAGCGCATCGCCAGCCTGGTCGGGTTGCGGAACATCAGGCCGTCGCTCACCACCGGACCGAGCGGGCTTTCCTGCAGCACGATGCGTTGCGGCCGCGCGCCGCGCACCCGCAGCGTCACCGTGCGCTCGGTGAGCGGCAGGTTTGATGCGTCGAACAGGTCGGTGGCGGCGGCGTGCAGGCTGGTGCCGCCCCAGGCCAGATGCGGGTTGCGGCCGATCGCCATGATCGGAAAGCCGGCGGGCATCAGACCGACGCAATTCAGCCCGGGCGAACGCATCCCGGCCGCAAGCCAGACGTTGGGCAGCGCCACCGACAGATGCGGGTCGGCCGCCAGCAGCGCCCCGCTGCTGGCGCTGCGCCGTCCGGCAACCGCCGCCGCGTTGCTGCCGGCCCGCGCCATCGGGATGTCGGGATTGGCGACACCGGAGGCGAACAGGCGCGGCCAGACCTCCCGCCACTCCGCCTCGGGCAGCGCCGCGCGCGCCTTGAGCAGGCGGCCGTAGACGATCCAGTTGACGTCGGCCGCCGCCAGCCGCGTGTTGGCGAGCAAATGCTCCAGCGTCCACGGCTCGCGCCCGATGCCGAGCAACCGCATCTCCTCGGGCAGGCGCGGCGTGTGCAGCAGCACGTGGTTGACGCCGCGCACGAAGCCTTCGGCCCAGGCGCGCACGTCGGGCCGCAGGCTGGCGGCGATCGCCGGCGCCGCCCGGCCGAAGTCGATCTGCAACAGCGTGCGGTCCAGCTCCACGCCGAGCGGCCCCACCATCTCGGCGACGCGGCCCTGTGCCAGCCGGCGCATGATCTCCATCTGGCCCAGCCGCAGATGCGCGTGGACCACGCCCAGCGCCACCGCGAGGTCGCTGTCGGACGCGGCCTCGATGAACGGGATCTGGTGCGCGTCCCAATGGATCGTCACCGGCCCCGACGCGGGCAATGTGGCGGGCAGCATCGCCAGGCGCTGCGGCAGCGTCGTGCGGCGGCGGCGGATGGCCAGTCCGCGGGCCACCAACCCGGCTGCGATGGCGGTGCCGCGAAGACGGTCGGCGATCATGCCGGCAGGACTCCGGAGCGTGGGCGCGCTAGGTCGGCGTTGGTCATGCATTGCCTCGGGTTGGGATCGAGCTGCAACGTGCGACCGGCGCTGCGGTCGCACCGCAGCGGTGTTGGACTCCATTCACACCGGCTGTCTGCAATGTAGGGCGGAAAAGCGCAGCGCCTTCCGCCGACTTCGGAGCGGTCGGAGTGGCGGAAGGCGCTGCGCTTTTCCGCCCTACAAGCCTTCGTTCGCAGACAATCGGCGTGGAACGAGTCTAGACTGGCACAAGATAGCGGAGACGGCCATGAGTCAGAACGAGGCGGAAGCGGCGAAGCGGGCGGCGGGCGAGGCGGCGGCGGCGCTGGTCGAGAGCGGCATGGTCGTGGGCCTGGGCACCGGCAGCACGGTGCGCTTCCTCGTCGAGGCGCTCGGGCGGCGGTTGCGCGAGGAAGGCTTGCAGATCACCGGGGTGCCGACCTCGCTCGCCACCGCCGCGCAGGCGACCGGCCTCGGTATTCCGCTGGCCGATCCCGATGGGCCGCTCGACCTCGCCATCGACGGCGCCGACGAGGTGGAGCGCGGCACGCTGCGGCTCATCAAGGGCCTGGGCGGGGCGCTGCTGCGCGAGAAGATCGTGGCCCAGTTGGCGCGCCGCTTCGTGGTGGTGGCGGACAGCGGCAAGCTGGTGACGCGGCTGGGCGAACATGCGCCGCTGCCGGTGGAGGTAACCCAGTTCGGCCTCGCCGCCACGACGCGGCGGGTGGCCGAAGCCGGCGGGCGGCCGGTGCTGCGCCTGGCCCGCGACGGCAGGGCGCTGGTCACCGACGGCGGCAACTTCATCCTGGACTGCGCCGGGTTCGCGCCGATCGGCGACCCGTTCACGCTGACCCGCACGCTGCGCGCCATCGCCGGGGTGATCGAGACCGGGCTGTTCCTGCAGATCGCCACCGAGGCGCTGATTGCCCGGCCGGACGGCGGCATCGAGCGGCTGACCGTATCAGCGCAGCCATGAGCCTCCGGCTGTAACAAGCAGCCCAAGCGCCGAGCAGGCCATCGCGGCAACCCGCAGGCGCGGCGCGCGGCCATGCACCTGCAACAGGCACAATGCCGCCGCGGCGGCGCTGAGGCAGGCGGCGACCAGGGCGACGGCAACCACCACGGGCGGCCCGAGGTCGAGCTGCCACGGCGGCGGCAACGTGCCGGCGCCGTTGCCGAACGACAGGAACGGCCGCAGCACCACGCCGAAGGCGACCAGGACGGCGACCACCAGATAGCGCGTCATGAACATGCCCACGACCAGCGCCGGCCCGAGCACGGCATAGACGACGGCCGCGAGATTAACCGCCGCCAGCAGCCCGAAGGCCCCACGCCGCCCTGCGGCCCATGTCGTCATCCCCGCGTGGCGGGCGCCAGGCTCCAGCCTCGGCTCATCGGCCGTGTGGGATCATCTGCGACATGTCGGCGCCGTTCACCGTCAGCTTGTGGTTGGCGAAGGCGATCTTCCAGGTCACCACGTCGCCGTTCTGTTGGCCGATGCCCTTGAGGAAGATGAGCACCGGAGTCCCTTGCCGCAGCAGCGGATCGTTGCTGGCCTGCTGGATGAGCGCGTCGAGGCCGGTCACCTTGATGTCGGCATTGCCCGCGACATCCTCCGGGCCGGAGGTGCGGATGCTGCCCGACGCGGCCAGCTTGGCCGGCCCCATGTCGAACGCCAGCTCGTCCAGTCCGGCGGTGACCGGCGAGCGGGCCAGCAGCGCCGTGCGGTCGGCGGCGAAGTCGTCGGCCTTGGGATCATCGCTGTCGACGGCCTTGGAGATCAAGGCGAGCAGGTCGTTGACCGGCATTCCGGAGAAATGCGGCGCCAGCACGACGTGATGCGGCACCAGGTCGTGCAGCGATCCCGGCGGCAGTTGTGGGCTGTCGATGCCATCGACGGCAATCCACATCTTGATGTCGGCCTTGCCGTCGGGAGCCGCCAGCGACTGGCTGAGGGCGAGCCGCTGCAGCGTCACGTCATGGCCACGGCTGGCGAAGGCCACGCCCTCGACCGCAATCGCCTGATCGACGCTGCCATAGGCATCGTGCAGCGCATCGATCATGCCATGCAGCACGACACGTTGCGCGGCGGTCAACGGCGGCAGCTTCGGCATCGGCGGTGTCGCGGCCGTTTTGTCGCCCGGCGTGGGCGAGCCGATGTCGGGAGCCGGGGCGTTCTCGGCCTTCGGCGGCGGCGTGGCCGGGTCGGCAGGGTCCATCTTGGTAGGAGCGGGCTTGGCAGGAGCGGGCTTGGCAGGAGCGGGCTTGGCGGGAGCGGGCATCGTCTCGATGAGCTGCAATGCCGCGCGCACGGCGTCGGCCATGCGTCCCGGCGCAAACCCCAAGCTGTGGCTCTCACTGGTGAGCCGATGCATGGTCAGGTTGAAGCCGTCGTCGCCGGGCCGCGAGTAGGTGACGCCGTCCGCAGCCGAGGTCGCGGTCACATCCACCCGGCCGTCGCTCGCGGGCTGCCAGGCGGAGTGCGCGGTGGTGCGGTCGGCCTTGATGTCGAGCGTCAGCTTGTCCGAAGCCACGCCGATACCGACGCCGGTGGCGCTGCTGTCGATGCTCGAAATGGTGGTGAGCGACGGGTCGATCACCACGTGGCTGGTGCGCGTGGCACTCTGCTGCGCCACGGCAATGGCGTCGCCAGGGGCTCCGTTCTTGGCGGGCGGCTTTATCAGGCGGAACGAGGCCGGGTAATGCAGGTCGTCGAACGCCCAGCGGCCGCCGTCGAGGCTGGTCGCCGAGGCGGTGATCTTGCCGCCCTCGACTCGCGCGCCGCTATGGCCGATCGGGCCATCCAGCAGCACTTCAACCCGGAAGCGGTCGCCCTCGGGGATCACAGAATACGGCGCGCCGTAGTCGCCGCCCAGCAAGCCCATGCCCCACAGGCCCACGGCCTTGTCCAGGCTCTGCCGCTGCTCCGTGGTGAGGGGAGGCGCGTCGTCGGCGCGTGCCGGCGCCGACAGTGCGGCCACGCATACGGAGGCGAGCAGAAGGCGAAGGCGGGGCGAGGCCAGCCTTCGCGGCAGGCTTGAGGATGCTGACATCGACGACCCTTGTTCCTGGATGAGCAACTTTGCCGGGAGTGACGGCGGAGCGGTTAGCACGAACGTGGGCGCGTGTCGTGACGGGCCGTGAAGGAGGAGTTCAGCCGCGCCGCTTTTCCTCGATCACGTCCCAGATCGCCGCCGACAGGTCGGCGCCGTCGAACCGCGCCACCTCCTGCAGGCCGGTGGGCGAGGTCACGTTGATCTCGGTCAGCCACTCGCCGATGACGTCGATGCCGACGAAGATCAGCCCCTGCTGGCGCAGCGTGGGGCCGATCCGCGCGCAGATTTCGAGGTCGCGCGGGGTCATTCCGATGCGCTCGGCGCGGCCGCCGACGTGCATGTTGCTGCGTGCCTCGTTTGCGGCGGGAACCCGGTTAATGGCGCCCAGCGGTTCGCCGTCGATCAGGATGATGCGCTTGTCGCCGGCCCGCACCGCCGGCTCGTAGCGCTGCACCATCAGCGGCTCGCGGGTGCGCGCCGCGTGCATCTCCAGCAGCGAGCCGAGGTTGGGATCGCTCTCGCGGAACAGGAACACGCCGGAGCCGCCGTTGCCGAACAGTGGCTTCACCACGATGTCGCGGTGCTCGGCGCGGAAGGCGCGGATCGCCGCCGCGTCCCAGGTGACGAGGGTGGGCGGCATCAGGTCGGGGAAATGCGTCACCAGCAGCTTTTCCGGCGCGTTGCGGACGCTGGCCGGGTCGTTCACCACCAAGGTGCGCGGGTGGATGTGCTCCAGCATGTGCGTCGCCGTGATGTAAGCCATGTCGAACGGCGGGTCCTGGCGCATCAGCACCACGTCCATGGTGGCGAGGTCGAGCCTAGATGCGTCGCCGAACCTGTAGTGATCGCCGCGCACCCGCTGCACGCTGACCGGCCGGCTCTGCGCCATCAGCCGCTGGCCCTGCGCGCCGACTTCGAGCGTCATGTCGCGTACGTCGTAGTGCCACAGCGAATGGCCGCGCGCCTGTGCGGTCAGCATCAGGGCGAAGCTGCTGTCGCCGTCGATGCCGACGCCCTCCATCGGGTCCATCTGGACCGCAACCCGCAAGCTCATGGCCGCCTCGCCACCCGGTTATCAGCGCGACATTGCTCAGTTGAGGCGCGAGCGCAACTCGTCCATCGCGGCGCGCGCCTGTTCGGCGCCATCGGTCCCCGGCGAGAGCGCCAGGAAACGGGCGTAGCAGCGCAGCGCCGCGGTGATGTGGTCGAGCTTCTGGTGCAGCGCGCCGGCCTCGCGCCACAGCTCGGCGGCCTCGGGCGCGATGCGCAGCATGTCCTCGGCGCAGGCCAGCGCGCCGGCGATGTCACCGGCGCGGGCGCGGCGGCTGCGGATGTTGTTCTGCAGGCGCAGCAGCACGGCGCGGTTCGGCATCGGCGCCAGCATCGCCGGATGCAGCTCGGCGCGCGGCCCCGCGACCCGGCGCAGCAGCGAGCGCAGCTTGGCGGCGTCGAGCGGCAGGCCGCCGGCGAACGGGTCGAGCACCACCTGGTTGGCGCCGAACCGCAGCGACGCCAGGAAGTGGCCGGGGAAATCGACGCCCGCCGCAACCCATCCGGCTGATTGCGCGGCGTGCAGCCAGACGATGCCGAGCGCCACCGGCAGGCCGCGCCGCCGCTCGACCACCCGGATCAGGTTGGCGTTGGCCGGGTCGTCGTAGGTCTCGGTGTCGCCGGCGTAGCCGTGGCGGCCGGACAGCAGGCCGGCCAGCGCGGCGACCTGCCCGACCAGATCCTCGACCCCGACATCGAGCGCCGCCGCATCGCGCGCGATGGTCGAGAGATGCTCGCGCGCCGCCTGCCAGTCGGCCTCGGGCGCATCGACCCGAGCCAACTGCAGGGCGGCGTCGGCCAGTTCGAACTCGCCATCGGGCAGCTCGCCGAGGGCGTCGAGCGCCGGGTGCGGGTCAGACGCCAGTTGCGTCCGCCGCCTCGGGCACGTAGAGCGACGAGCCCTCCGCCTTGAACTTCTCCGTCATCGCCTGCATCCCGGCCTCCCGCTCGCTGTCGGCGCGAATGTCGTGGGAGATCTTCATCGAGCAGAACTTGGGTCCGCACATGGAGCAGAAATGCGCCACCTTGTGCGCTTCCTTGGGCAGCGTCTCGTCGTGGAACTGGCGCGCGGTGTCGGGATCGAGGCCGAGGTTGAACTGGTCCTCCCAGCGGAACTCGAACCGCGCCCGGCTGATCGCGTCGTCGCGCAGCTTGGCCGCCGGATGGCCCTTGGCGAGGTCGGCGGCGTGGGCGGCGATGCGGTAGGTGATGACGCCGGTCTTCACGTCGTCGCGGTTGGGCAGCCCCAGATGCTCCTTGGGCGTCACGTAGCAGAGCATGGCGGTGCCGAACCAGCCGATCATCGCGGCGCCGATGGCGGAGGTGATGTGGTCGTAGCCGGGCGCGATGTCGGTGGTCAACGGCCCCAGCGTGTAGAACGGCGCCTCGCCGCACTCGGCCAACTGCTTGTCCATGTTGACCTTGATCTTGTGCATCGGCACGTGGCCGGGGCCTTCGATCATCACCTGGCAGCCGCGCTCCCACGCCACCTTGGTCAGCTCGCCCAGCGTCTCCAGCTCGGCGAACTGCGCGGCGTCGTTGGCGTCGGCGTTGCAGCCGGGGCGCAGGCCGTCGCCCAGCGAGAACGACACGTCGTACTTGCGCATGATGTCGCAGATGTCGCCGAAGTGCTCGTACAGGAAGCTTTCGCGATGATGCGCCAGGCACCAGCGCGCCATGATTGAGCCGCCGCGCGAGACGATGCCGGTGGTGCGCCGGGCGGTCAGCGGCACGTAGGCGAGCCGCACGCCGGCGTGGATGGTGAAATAGTCCACACCCTGTTCGGCCTGCTCGATCAGCGTGTCGCGGAACACTTCCCAGCTCAGCTTGTCCGGGTCGCCGTCAACCTTCTCCAGCGCCTGGTAGATCGGCACGGTGCCGATCGGCACCGGCGAGTTGCGCATGATCCAGCCGCGGATGTTGTGGATGTTGCGCCCGGTGGACAGGTCCATGACCGTGTCGCCGCCCCAGCGGATCGCCCACACCAGCTTCTCGACCTCGTCGGCGGCGGAGGAGGTGACCGCCGAGTTGCCGATGTTGGCGTTGATCTTGACCAGGAAGTTGCGGCCGATGATGACCGGCTCCAACTCGGGATGGTTGATGTTGGCCGGGATGATGGCGCGGCCACGGGCGATCTCGTCGCGCACGAACTCGGGCGTCACGAAGTCGGGGATGACGGCGCCGAAGCTCTCGCCATCGGCCACGCGGGCAGCGGCGCCCTCCGAGGCGGCGACGCGGCCGAGGTTCTCGCGGTGCGCTACGTAGATCATCTCCTCGGTGACGATCCCGGCGCGGGCGTATTCGAGCTGGGTCACCAAAACGCCTTGCCGGCCGGCGAAGACAACGTGCGGCGCCGGGCACTCGGCAACCAGCTTGTCGGCGGCGATGTTGCCGTTGTCCTCGGGCCGCACCGCGCGCGGCGGGATCGCCTGTAGGCCACGATTCGCCAACCAGGGCGAGCGGATTTGTGGCAGCCCGGCGGTGAGGTCGATCGGCGTGCTGCTGTCGGTGTAGGCGCCGGAGGTGTCGTAGAGGCGGAACGCCGGCTCGTTTGCGGTGGGATGCAGGTCGATCTCGCGGAACGGCACGCTGATGTCGGGGCGTCCGGCGGGGCTGGTGTATATCTTGCGCGAGCCGATGATCGGCCCGGTGGTGACCGAAGCGGGTTTGGCTTGAACGTTCATCGACGTCTCTCCCTCATTGCGACCGGGCGATTGAGGGCGGAGCATCACGGTCGATGCGACTCCGTCCCTACGCCGGTACGAACCGGATCAGGTTGCTTAGGGTCACCGCTGCGCCAGCGATATCTCAGCCCTTGCCAGGGCACCCCTCGGACCTGTCCAGCTTGAGTCGTATGCTGCCGCAAAGTCAACTGCACTATGCCGCGATCATCCGCCCCAGCGCCTTGCCGCCGAACAGATGCACGTGGAAGTGCGCCACTTCCTGTCCGCCGTGGCCGCCCATGTTGGTCAGCACGCGGTAGCCCGGCGTCTCCAGGTCGAGGTCGCGGGCGACCTTGGCCACGGTGCGGAAGAAGCCGGCGATCTCGGCGTCGCCCGCGGTGGCGGTGAAATCGGCCAGCGAGACGTAGCGCCCGCGCGGGATCACCAGCACATGCACCGGCGCCTGCGGGGCGACGTCGTGGAACGCCACCGCCCATTCGTCCTCATGGACCCGGCGGCTGGGGATCTCGCCGCGCAACAGGCGGGCGAAGATGTTGGCGTCGTCGTAGGGGCCGAGGCCGCTGACGGGCATGGCAGGCTCCTTCAGGGGATTTTGTGGGTGAGCGCCGAGCGGCGGACGGTGGGCAGCTTGGCGCGGGCGGCCTTCTCGGCAATCCCGGAGACGCCCTCGCGGCGCTCCAGCTCAGCCCAGACCTGACCGGGTTCGACGCCGGCGGCGACCCACATCACCAGCAGGTGGTAGAGCACGTCGGCACTCTCGCCGATCAGCGCAGTGGGGTTGCCGGCCACCGCCTCGATCAGGCACTCGACCGCCTCCTCGCCGAACTTCTGCGCCACCTTGGCGACGCCCCGCGACAGCAACCGCGCCGAGTGGCTGAGACGCGGGTCGGCATCGCGGCGACCCACCACCACCGCGTGCAGGCGGTCCAGCACGACGGCGGAGGGGCCGGACTCGTCCGGAGCGGCAGCCGTCATGGCATTGGCGCGCGAGGGTTTCCGCAGCGGCGGCTTCTTGGCGGCCATTTTCTTGGCGGCTGCCTTCTTGACCATCAGGCGGCCGCCTTCGCCTGACGCACCGGCAATCCCGCCGCCGCCATCGCCGCCTTCACCTGCGCCACCGTGAAGGTCCCGAAGTGAAACACGCTGGCCGCCAGCAAGCCGGTGGCGCCGGCCTGCGCCCCGGCCACGAAATGCTCCAGCGTGCCGACGCCGCCCGACGCCACCACCGGCAGCCGCACCGCGCCGCACACCGCACGCAGCAGGTCCAGGTCGAAGCCCTGGCCGGTGCCGTCGCGGTCCACGCTGGTCAGCAGGATCTCGCCGGCGCCCAACTCCGCCACCTCGCGGCACCAGGCCACCGCGTCGCGGCCGGTGTCCTGGCGGCCGCCGTGGGTGAACACGTGCCAGGAGCCGGGACCGACCCGTTTGGCGTCCACCGCCACGACGACGCACTGGCTGCCGAACTTCCTTGCCGCCTCGCGCACCAGATCGGGCCGTGCGACGGCGGCCGAGTTCATGCTGCACTTGTCGGCGCCGGCCAGCAGCAAGGCGCGCATGTCGGCCACCGTTCGCACGCCGCCGCCGACCGTCAGCGGCAGGAACACCCGCGCGGCGGTGCGCGCAACCACGTCGAGGATGGTGTCGCGGTTCTCGTGGCTGGCGGTGATGTCGAGGAAGGTCAGCTCGTCGGCGCCGGCGGCATCGTACACCACTGCCTGCTCGACCGGATCGCCGGCGTCACGCAGCGAGACGAAGTTGACGCCCTTGACGACGCGCCCGTCCTTGACGTCGAGGCAGGGGATCACACGCAGCTTGAGCAACCGGACGAATACTCCTCTGAGATCATGTGTTTGAGGGCAGCGCCGCGATGTGGCAACAAGAATACGTGGGTTGTCGGCTGCGGCGGCGATTAGGGCCGACCGATCACCTGGTCATCCGTCATCGCGCCAGCTCCGCCAACGCCTCCGCCGGCGAAATCCGGCCGTCGTAGAGGGCGCGCCCGACGATGACGCCCTCGATTCGGCTGCCCTGGCCCGCCGTCCGCAACGCCGCCAGATCCTCCAGGCCACCGACTCCGCCCGAGGCGATGACCGGGGTCGAGATCGCCGACGCCAGCTCCAGCGTCTCGTCGAGGTTGAGGCCGCCCAGCATCCCGTCGCGGCCGATGTCGGTGTAGATGACCGCGGCGACGCCGGCGTCCTCGAAGCGCAGCGCCAGCTCGGTGGCGGCCAGCGTCGAAGCCTCGGCCCAGCCCTCGGTGGCGACCAGGCCCTCGCGCGCGTCGATGCCGACCACGATCCGGCCGGGGTGCGCGCGGCAGGCGGCGCGGACCAGGCCAGGGTCCTTGGCCGCGGCGCTGCCCAGGATCACCCGGCGCACCCCCGCGGCCAGCCAGCGCTCGACGCCCGCCATGTCGCGGATGCCGCCGCCAAGTTGCACCGGGAGCGTCACCGCGGCCAGGATCGCCGCCACCGCGTCGGCGTTGACCGCGCGCCCGGCGAAGGCGCCATCGAGGTCGACCACGTGCAGCCAGGCGAACCCCGCCGCCTGCCACGCCTGCGCCTGCGCGCCGGGGTTGTCGGAGTAGACCGTGGCGTCGTCCATGGCGCCGCGCCGCAACCGCACGCAGGCGCCGCCCTTCAGGTCGATGGCGGGAAACAGGGTCAGCATCAGGCGATCCGCCCGTGCGGCTGCAGCGTCTTGTAGTAGAAGATGCCGCGTACGGTGCGCCCGCCAACCCGCGCGTAGGCCGGATGGATGCCCCAGCGGATGTAGCCCATGCTCTCGTACAGCGCGATGGCCGCCTCCTGCGTCTCGCGCACGTCGAGGTTCAGCGCGTGGTAGCCGAGCGCCCGCGCGCCGTCCTCGGCCCGGTGCGTTATCATTTTGGCCAGGCCGTGGCCGCGCGCGTACGGGGCGATGAAGCTGTGCGTGAGATGGGCGGCGAACGCCTGCGCCTCGTTGTTGCGCGGCGGGCGCACCAGTTGCACCGAGCCGACCAGGGTGCCGTCGAGCCGGCTGGCGAACAGCTCGCGGCCGGGCACCAGCAGCACGCCCTTGAAGTAGGCTTCGAGCGCGGCGCGGCCGGGCGGGGCGACCCAGCCGAAACCGCCGCCGTCGATGATCGCGGCGTCGGCGGCCTCGCACAGCGCGGCGAGATCCTCGTCGCTGAACTCGGTAAGCCGCTCGACGACGGCGGTCATGGCGACCAGCGCAGGAAGTTGGCGAGGATGCGCAGGCCGACCGCCTGGCTTTTCTCGACGTGGAACTGGGTGCCGGCGCAGTTGCCGCGCGCCACCATGGCGGCGACCGGGCCGCCGTAGTCGGTGGTGGCGATGCACTCGTCCGGGTGGCCGCCGGCGAGCGCGTAGCTGTGGACGAAGTAGCCGTGGTCGCCAGCTTGCAGGCCGTGCAGCAGGGGGTGGCCGTCCGGCTCGAACAGCAACTCGTTCCAGCCCATCTGCGGCAGGCGCAGGGCGGAAGGGGGCGTCATCGCGGCGATGTCGCCGGCGATCCAGCCGAAGCCGGGCGTGACCGCGTGCTCCAGGCCACGCGCCGCCATCAGTTGCATCCCCACGCAGATGCCAAGGAACGGCTTGCCCGCAGCGACGCCTTCGAGCAGCGCGTGGCGCAACCCGGGGACGGCGGCCAGGCCCTGCGCGCAATCGGCGAAGGCGCCCTGTCCGGGCAGCACCAGCCGGTCGGCGCGCGCCACTTGGTCGGAGTCGGCGGTGATCGCGACATCGACCCGCAAGCCGGCCTGTTCGGCCGCCAGCGCCAGCGCGCGCGAGGCCGAGGCCAGGTTGCCGCTGCCGTAGTCGATCACCGCGACCCTCATTTCGAGGCGGCCTCGATCAAGTCGGGGCGGCGGTTGAGCAGGCGGGCCAGCGCCTCGTCGCCATCCTGCCCGGCCACGACATGCGCCAGCAGGAAGCCGCGGCGGGTCAGCGACCAGCGCACCACGTCGCGCCCGAACAGCCCGAAGATCCAGCCGAGCGCCACTGCCAGCAGCAGCGACCAACGTCCGGCCGTGGCCGCCGCCACGCTGGCCAGCAGCGCCACCGCCGCCGCGACCCAGGCGCGCTGGGCCGCGAACCAGAACGGCCCGAAGATGGCGGCGCCCCAACTGAACCCTTCGCGCACCAAGACCGGGGCGGCGTGCGGTCGGGTGTGGGCGGTGTACAGCTTCATAGGGCGCCCTTGGTCGAAGGCACCGCGTCGCCAACGCGCGGATCGTGCTCGACGGCCTGGCGCAGCGCGCGCGCCACGGCCTTGAAGCAGGCCTCCGCCATGTGGTGCGAATTGCTGCCGGCGCGGCGGACCACGTGCAGGTTGAACAGCCCGTTCATCGCCAGCGCGCGAAAGAACTCCTCGAACAGCTCGGTGTCCATCTCGCCGATCTTGGACTGCTTGAAGCCGACCGACCAGGCGACGAACGGACGCCCGGAGAGGTCGACCGCCGCCTCCGCCAGCGCCTCGTCCATCGGCACGACGGCGTGGCCGAAGCGGCGGATGCCGCGCTTTTCGCCCAACGCCTGGACCACGGCGCCGCCCAGCACGATGCCGACATCCTCGGTGGTATGGTGGAAGTCGATGTGCAGGTCGCCGGCGGCGCGCACCGTCAGGTCGAACAGCCCGTGGCGGGCGAAGCTGGTGAGCATGTGGTCGAGGAAGCCGATGCCGGTCGCGACCTCCGCCCGGCCGCTGCCGTCGAGGTCGAGGGTCAGCGAGATGTCGGTCTCGGAGGTAATCCGGGTAAGCGTCGCGATGCGGGACATGCCGCCTGATTAGCCGAGAGAGCCAAGCTGGGCAAACGGCTGGACCCGCCACGCCTTGCCGCGCCGGCCGCAGTGTCCCATGTCCGCACCATGCAGAACAACCCGAATACACATGACACCGTGGGCTGGCACGGCACCACGATCCTTTGTGTCCGTCGCGGCGGCAACGTCGCCATGGCCGGCGACGGGCAGGTGACGATGGGCCAGACGGTGGTCAAGGGCAACGCCCGCAAGGTCCGCCGCATCGGCTCCGGCGGCCTCGTGCTGGCCGGGTTCGCCGGCGCCACCGCGGATGCCTTCACCCTGCTGGAACGGCTGGAGGCCAAGCTCGAACGCTTCCCCGGCCAGCTCGAACGCGCCTGCGTCGAATTGGCGAAGGACTGGCGGACCGACCGCTACCTGCGCCGGCTGGAGGCGATGATGGCGGTGGCCGACCGCGACCGCAGCTTCACCCTGACCGGCAACGGCGACGTGCTGGAACCCGACGACGGCGTCATCGCCATCGGCTCCGGCGGCAACTACGCGCTCGCCGCCGCCCGCGCGCTGGTCGAGGTGCCCGACCTGTCGGCCGAGGACGTGGCGCGGCGGGCCATGAAGATCGCCGCCGATATCTGCGTGTACACGAACTACAACGTGATTGTGGAAGCGATCGCCAAGGAATGACGATGCAAGTCCCGACCTTTTCCCCGCGTGAGATCGTGAGCGAGCTGGACCGCTTCATCGTGGGCCAGAACGACGCCAAGCGCGCGGTGGCCATCGCGATGCGCAACCGCTGGCGCCGGCAGCAGCTGCCCGAGGGGATGCGCGACGAGGTGGTGCCGAAGAACATCCTGATGATTGGCCCGACCGGCTGCGGCAAGACCGAGATCGCCCGCCGCCTGGCCCGCCTCGCGCAGGCGCCGTTCCTGAAGGTGGAGGCGACCAAGTTCACCGAGGTCGGCTACGTCGGCCGCGACGTCGAGAGCATCGCCCGCGACCTGGTCGAGGTGAGCCTGGCGATGCTGCGCGAGGCCAGCCGCAAGGACGTGCAGGCGCGCGCCGAGGCGAATGCCGAGGAACGGCTGATCACCGCCCTGGCCGGCGAGCACTCGGCCGCCGACACCCGCAGCAAGTTCCGCCGCATGTTGCGCAGCGGCGAGCTGGACGAGCGCGAGATCGAGCTTGCGTTGGAGAGCGCCTCGCCCAACCCGATGGGCCAGATGGACATGCCGGGGATGCCGCCCGGCCAGGTCATCAACCTCGGCGAGATGATGAAGGGCATGTTCGGGCGCGGGCCGCAGCAGCAGCGCAAGCTCAGCGTCGCGGCGGCGCGCGCGGCCTTGGAGCGCGAGGAGGCGGACAAGCTGCTCGACACCGACCAGATCGCCCGCGACGCGGTGCGCCACGCCGAGGAGAACGGCATCGTTTTCATCGACGAGATCGACAAGGTGTGCGCCCGCAGCAGCGAGGGCGGCTTTCGCGGCGGCGATGTGAGCCGCGAGGGGGTGCAGCGCGACCTGCTGCCGCTGATCGAGGGCACCACCGTCGTCACCAAGTACGGGCCGGTCAAGACCGACCACATCCTGTTCATCGCCTCCGGCGCGTTCCACCTCGCCAAGCCGGCCGATTTGCTGCCCGAGCTGCAGGGCCGCCTGCCGATCCGCGTCGAGCTGGCGCCGCTCAGCCGCGACGACCTGCGCCGCATCATGGTGGAGCCGGAGCACTCGCTGCTGAAGCAGTACGAGGCGCTGCTCGGCACCGAGGGGGTCACGCTGTCGTTCGCCGAGGACGCCATCGACAGCCTGGCGCAACTGGCCGCCGACATCAACGACCGGGTGGAGAACATCGGCGCGCGGCGGCTTTCGACGGTGCTGGAGAAGCTGCTGGAGGAAATCAGCTTCACCGCCAGCGACAGCAACGGCGCCTCGGTGACGGTGGACGCCGCCTATGTGCGCGACCGGGTGGCGCCGCTGGCGATGCAGGGCGATCTCAGCCGATTTATCCTTTAGCAAACAGCGTTTCTTATTGGCCATCGGCAGCGCCTGTGTTACCACATCCGTAGCCACAGGAGGGTTAGATGACCGAGTTGAAGTTGCGAGCGATCGGTAATTCGATTGGTGTCGTTTTGCCGAAGGAAGTGCTGGTCAAGCTGGGCGTGGACAAGGGCGACTCGCTCTACGCGGTGGACACACCCGAAGGGTTGCGGTTGACCACCACGGACCCGGATTTCGATGCGCAAATGGCGGCTGCCCGGAAGCTGATGAAGCGGTGGCGCGGTGTGCTGCACGAACTCGCGAAATGACGGTATGGATTTCGCTGAAGATCGTTTTGGCCGTTCACGACGAACAACTGGCGGAGCACGGGGGAGCAACCGGCGTGCGCGACATGGGGCTTCTGGAAAGCGCTTTGGCGCGTCCGCTCAACCTTGCGGGCTACGGTGACCCTGACATAGCAGAACTCGGCTCGGCTTATGCACTTGGCATTACCGGCAATCATCCGTTTGTGGATGGCAACAAGCGTTCCGCATTCATGGCCATGGTCGCGTTCCTCGACTTCAATGGGATGAGGTTCGAGCCGCCAGACAGCGAAGCTGTGCTGACGATGCTTGGGTTGGCGGCGGGGCAGATCTCAAGCGAGGCTTTCATTGATTGGGTTCGAGCCAATGCCGACGAGCGTGAGTGATGCCTTTGCCGTGCCCGAGGAGGCGACCGCCGCCGAGGCCATCGCCGCCATCGGCGAGGAACTCGAGGTGTTCGACGACTGGATGGAGCGCTACCAGTACATCATCGAGCTGGGCCGCAAGCTGCCGCCCTATCCCGACGAGTGGGCCGACGACGCGCATCGTGTGCCGGGCTGCCAGAGCCGGGTGTGGATGGAGACCCGGATGCGCGATGGCCGCATGTTCCTCGCCGGCGCGTCGGACGCGGCCATCGTCTCCGGCCTCGTCGCCATGCTGCTGCGGGTGTATTCGGGCCGTCCCCCGGCGGAGATCCTCGCGACCGAGCCGCGGTTCCTGACCGACCTTGGGCTGGTGCAGGCGTTGTCGACCAACCGCGGCAACGGCGTGGCGGCCATGGCGCGCAAGATCCGCGAGGCGGCGCTGCCGGTCGCCGCGCAAGCGACCCTTGCGTCTGACAATTAAAATCGGCAAGGGTGCGGCAGTCGGAACCGGCCGCATAGGCGGCTGGCCGAAGGGGAGAATCGTATGACCAAGATTCCTGCCGAGGACGCCAGCGGCTCGTCGTTCGCCCGCCGCGCAATGCTTGGCGCGGCCGCGCTGACCCCAGTGCTGGCCGCCGCCGCCGCCCTGCGCCCGGGCTTCGCGCGCGCCGCCGACGCAACCCCGTTTCCGGCGCACCCGCGCTGGAAGTTCGTGTTCGTCAACCACGTCACCACCAACCCGTTCTTCCTGCCGACCCAGTATGGCGTCCAGGACGCCTGCGGCCTGCTCGGCTGCGACTACCAGTGGTCCGGCTCGGCCAACGCCGACGTCGGCGAGATGGTCAACGCCATGAACGCCGCCATCGCCTCCAAGGCCAGCGCCATCGCCACCTGCATCGTCGACCCGCACGCCTTCGACCAGCCGGTCGCCAAGGCGCTCGCAGCCGGCATCCCGGTGTTCTCGTACAACGCCGACGCGCCCGCCGGCGGAGCCAATAAGCGCCTCGCCTACATCGGACAGGATCTCTACAAGTCCGGCGTCGCCATGGGCGAGCGCATCCTGAGCCTCGTCGACAGCGGCACGATCGCCATCTTCATCGCCACTCCGGGCCAGCTCAACATCCAGCCGCGCCTCGATGGCGCGTCGGATGTCATCAAGAAGTCGGGCAAGAAGATCGACATCCAGGTGATCGCCACCGGGGCCACGATCAATGAGGAGCTGTCCAAGATCAAGGCGTTCTACCTCGGCCACCAGAACCTCAAGGGCATGTTCGCGGTCGACGGCGGCAGCACGCAGGGCATCGCCGAGACGATGAAGCAATATGGGCTGGCGAAAAAGGGCGTCCACGGCGGCGGCTTCGACCTGCTGCCGCGCACCCTGGACCTGATCAAGGAAGGCCACCTCGACTTCACCATCGACCAGCAGCCGTATCTGCAGGGCTTCTACACCGCCATCCAGATGTTCACCTTCCTGGCCTCGGGTGGCCTGACTGGCCCCGCCGACACCAACACCGGCCTGAAGTTCGTGACGCGGGAGAGTGTCGGGCCGTACCTGGCGACCTCGACGCGCTATGAAGGCAAGTCCGAGACGGCGCAGATCGTTCCGCGTAGCGGCGCGATCTAACCATGAGCGCGGCGAGCGGGCCAGCCGGCGCGGTGCAGCGGCCAGGGTTGTTGGACGTCTTCTTCCGCTTCAGGGAAGCCAGCATCCTGGTCGTGGCGGTCATCCTGAGTTGCTATTTCGAGTACCGGAACAGCGATTTCCTGACCACCAGCGCCAGCCTCGAGAACCTGTCCCAGTTCATCGCGCCATGGACCATCATCGCCTGCGGCGAGATCATGCTGATGATCGGCGGAGAGATCGACCTCTCCGCCGGCATGACCTTCGCCTTCACGCCGTTCATCATGCATTTCGCCGTGGGCTTCGGCATCCCGCCGTTCCCGGCGCTGTTGCTGGCGCTCGTTGCCGCAAGCCTGGTCGGCCTGGTCAACGGCATGATTACCGTGCTGCTGAAGGTGCCGTCGTTCGTGACCACGCTCGGCACCCTGTTCCTGCTCAACGGCATCACCCTCACCATGTCGCGCGGCACGCCGGTCTCGCCGCCGGGCAGCGAGGGTTTCGCCGCCTTCTTCGGCAACTGGGGCTACAGCGAGATCATCTGGGCGCTGGTGGTGGTGGCGGTCATGCACGTCCTGCTGCGCTACACCCGATGGGGCCTGCACACCATCGCGGCGGGCGCCAACCCGCTGGGCGCCAGCGAGGCCGGGATCAACGTGGCGCGGCTCAAGATCGGCAACTTCGTGCTGGTGGGCCTGCTGGCCGGGCTGACCGGCATCCTCGAGGGCTACCGCATCTCCTCGGTCGATCCGCAGGCGGGCGGCCCCAACCTGATGTTCCTGGCGGTCGCTGCCGGCGTCATCGGCGGCACGCCGCTGGCGGGCGGGTCCGGCACCATCCTGGGCGGGCTGATCGGCGCGGTCGTGCTGGGCCTGCTGCAGGACGGGCTGACGCTGATCGGCACCAATGCGTTCGTGTTCCCGACCATCCTGGGCGCCGCCATCCTGCTGGCGATGCTGTTCAACATCCATGTGACGCGGCTGCGGCGCACCGGAGGCACGAAATGAGCGGCATCGTGCAAACCGACGAGATTCTGCGGGCAACCGACATCGTGAAGCGCTTCGGCGCGGTCACCGCGTTGGACGGTGTCTCGCTCAATCTCAAGCGCGGCGAAATCCTCGGCATCCTGGGCGACAACGGCGCCGGCAAATCGACGCTGATGAAAATCCTGACCGGGTTCCAGCCGCAGACCGGCGGCACGCTAATGGTCAAGGGGCAGGAGGTGGCGCTGCGCAGCGTCGACCACGCCCGCTCGCTGGGGATCGAGTGCGTGTACCAAGATCTGGCGCTCGCGAACTCGCTCAGCATCTACCACAACCTGTTCCTGAACCGGGAGATCGTCTACCCCGGCCCGATCAAGCTGCTGAACAACCGCGCCATGCGCCGCCGCGCCAGGGAGCTGCTGGAGGAGATCGGGATCAACATCCCCTCCGTCGACCTGCCGGTGGAGCGGCTTTCGGGCGGTCAGCGGCAGGCGATCGCGGTGGCGCGGGCGGTCAACTCGAACGCCAGCGTGCTGCTGCTGGACGAGCCGCTGGCGGCGATGGGCGCGCGCGAGGCGGGACTCATCATCGACCTGATCCTGCGGCTCAAGGCGCGCAGCGACATGTCGATCATCATGATCATGCACAACTACGCGCAGACCCTGGAGATCGCCGACCGCATCATGCTGATGCAGCGGGGGCGGGTGACCTACGAAAGCCCGGCCGCTTCGACCTCGGTGGCGGAACTCATGGAGATCGTGCGCCGCGAGTACCGGGCGATGCGCGCCGCCTGACCGTTACACCACACCGGCGCGGATGGTGGCGGATCACGCAAGTGCCTATCCGCCACTCCGACAAGTAAAGCTAAGCAATCGTCTTCAGGAAGTTGGCGAGCTTGGCGACTGCGGTGCTCTTGTCGGTCTCGTCGATTGCGGCGAGTTCAGCGGCCAAGCGGTCCATCGCCGCCTCGTAGATCTGCCGCTCCGAGAAGCTCTGGTCCGGTTGACCGGCGTTGCGGTGCAGGTCGCGCACCACCTCGGCGATGGCCAGCGGGTCGCCGGAGTTGATCTTCGCCTCGTACTCCTGGGCGCGGCGTGACCACATCGTGCGCTTGATGCGCGCCCGGCCCTTGAGCAGCGCCAACGCCTCGTCGAACAGCTTGCGCGTGGCGAGGCGGCGCAGCCCGGCCGAGCGCGCCTTGGCGACCGGGACACGCAGCGTCATCCGGTTTTCCTCGAACGTGATGTGGATCAGTTCGAGCCGGTGGCCGGCAATGTCCTCGACCGCGATCTTCTCCACCCGGCCGACGCCGTGAGTCGGATAAACGACGTGGTCGCCCTCGGCAAAGGTCTCGTCCTTGTTGCTGGCGCGCGAGATCTGCGGCGGACGACCGTTCATGCCGTGCTGCATCGACGAACGCGGCTCGTGGCGCTGCGGAGTCGGTGACTCGTCCTCGACTTCGGCTTCGTCATCCGGCAACGGCGGCGCGGCTTCGGCCAGCGTCTCGACCGGATTTTCGGGTGACGTTTCGATGGGGTGTTCGGACGGTTGCGGAGCGGCTTCCTGGTCTGCGTCGGCTTCGGCGACTTTCATCGTGTCTGCTTGCATCGTCATCGCGAACCTCGTCATCTATGCAAATCGGACCGTGACAGCGCGATGGGGCAACATGCCTTGACCATCGACATCCATCAGCGGTCCGAAAGCGTTATGAACGGAGACCGGCCGCAGGGCGACGGTGCTCCGACTGAGGCCTGGATATAACACAAAACAGGACAACCGTCACCACCCTGCGCACCCATACAAGTTCGCAACAGTCGCAAGCCCGCGCATGGCAGCCACGCAATGGCGAAGTCTACGGAGTTCCCGGCTCGGGCGAGAACAGCTTTTCCTTGTCGGGCTTGCCTTTCCACTCGTCGGCATCGGCCGGAGCCTCGCCTTTGCGGGTGATGTTGGGCCAGGACATGGAAAAGCTGCGGTTGCGTTCCGCCCAGGCGGCGGCGCGGTCGTCGCTGTCGGGCAGGATGGCCTCGGCCGGGCATTCCGGCTCGCACACGCCGCAGTCGATGCACTCGTCGGGATGGATGACCAGCATATTCTCGCCGACATAGAAGCAGTCCACCGGACACACTTCGACGCAGTCCATGTACTTGCAGCGGATGCAGCTTTCGTTGACCACGTAGGTCATCAGGCACTCCTAATCGTCGCGGGCATCAGGGGTCTGCGATATGCCGACGAATGCCGGGATCCGCAAGTCCTGCGCGCTGGTGTCGGAGACCGTGGCGGCGATCTCGCGGAACAGTGTCGCCGCCTCGCTGGCCGGACCGCGCCGCGCCGCCAGCGCCAGCACCTCGACGACCCGCACCTGATTGCGCAACGGCAGCGTCACCACGTCGCCCAGCCGCAACCGCGCGTGCGGCTTCTCGGTCGGCTGCCGGTTGATGCGGATCGAGCCGGCCTGCACCAGCCGGGTGCAGTCGGCGCGATGGCGTAGGAAACGCGCGTGCCACAGCCATTTGTCGAGCCGCTGCCACTCCCGGTCCTCGACGCCGCTCAAAGGCGCAGTCCAGCCAGGGCGGCGAACGGGCCGTCGCGGCGCGGCGCCGGCCGCGCGGGCGGCGGTATGGCGGCGGCCAGGCGGCGCGGGCGTATCGCGGTTACCATCGGCGGCGTTGGCGGACCGAACTGCACGGGGTCGAGCGTCTCGGCCGGCAGCATCCGCACGCCGAGGCCGTGCAGCACCGCCGGCAACGCCTCGGCCTTGACCGAAAGCCGCGAGGCGAGGTCGAGCGGCAGCGGGATCGGCGCCGCCCTCTTGTGGCCACGGCTGGCCCAGGCCAACTCCGCCGCAACCCGCTCGGCGACATCGAGGCGCAGCAGCACCGGACCCGCCGGTACCCAGCCCATCGAAGCGGCAAATCCATCCGGCCAATCGGGCGGCGGGGCCAGCGAGACCTGGCCGGGCGAAGGGAGTTCCGGCACCGGCGCCGCGTGGAACAACGCCCACAGCATCGCCCGCAGCCGCGCCGCACGCGGCTTCAGCAGCGTCGGCAGGAACATCGCGCGGCGGCCGGCGCGCACGCCCATCGGCTTGAGGCGGCCGCGTTCGGCGGCGGGCACCCGATCCTCGTCACGCAGCGGCACCACGCCGAGACCTTCCTCCAGCATATGCAGCCGGCCGCGCAACGCGCTGTCGTGGCCGGCGGCGGCGACGGCGGCGAACAGCGGCGCCAGCACCTCGCGGATGTGCGCGTCGACGAAGCCCTGCAGCCTTGCCCGCACTCGTTCGCGCGCGCGGCCGTCGAGAAACTCGCTGTCGAGCACCTCCACCATCGGCCGCAACGCGCTGGTTCCGGCGCGCAGGCGGGCGATGACCGCGCCCTCCCAGGCGATGCGCTGGCTGGGCAGCCAGGCCAGCGACGTGTCGGGCGCCGCTTCGACAGCGTCGACCCGGCGCGGCATCTCCTCGCGCAACGCCCGCCGCGCGGCGCGCAGCACCATGCGCCGCTCGTCGCCCACCGACAGCGGGTCGGGCACGAAGCCGAAGCCTTCGATGTGGCCGACCGGGTGGCCCTCGACCACCACCTCGCCGCGGCGGGTGACGGCGCTGAACAGCTCCTCGGTGTCGCCCGCCTCCAGCCGGCGCAGCAGATGCGCGGCGCGGCGGTCGACGAAGCGGGTGGTCAGCCGCTCGTGCAGCGCATCCGACAGCAGATCCTCGACGGCGCGGGCGCGGGCCTGCCAGTGCAGCGCGTCGCGCAGCCAGTCGGCGCGGGCCGCGATGTAGCTCCAGGTGCGCATCCCCGATAGCCGCTGCATCAACGTGTCGATGTCGCCGTCGGCGCGCGCCAGGCTGTTGATCTGGCCGGCGATCCAGTCCGCCGGCAGCCCGCCGTCGCGCACCACATGGGTGAACACCCGCGCGCACAGCCGTACGTGGCTGTCGTCCGCCAGCTTGCGGAAGTCCGGGATCTGGCAAGCCTCCCACAGCAGCCGCACCCGACCCCGCCCCACCGCCATGTCACGGATGTCGCCCTCGCGCGCCAGGGCGGCCAGCGTTTCCAGGTCGGTGGCGTCGTTGCCGCGCGCCAGGCCCGACCGTGGCGGTGGCCTGGTCAGCGAGCCCAGCAGCAGGTCGACATGGCCGAAATCAAGCTGCGAGTTGCGCCACGCGAGTTGCGCCAGCGGCTCGAAGTGATGGTTCTCGACGGCGTACACCAGGTCGTCGTCGAGCGGCGGGCACTCCCCAGTGGTGCCGAAGGTGCCGTCACGCATCCCGCGCCCGGCCCGCCCGGCGATCTGGGCCACCTCGGGCGCGTTCAGCGGGCGCGGGCGGTGGCCGTCGAACTTGAACATGCGGGCGAAGGCGACGTGGTCCACGTCCATGTTGAGGCCCATGCCGATGGCGTCGGTCGCCACCAGGAAATCGACCTCCTTCTCTTGGTACAGCGCCACCTGCGCGTTGCGGGTGCGCGGCGACAGCCGGCCCATGACCACCGCGCAGCCGCCGCGCCGCCGGCGGATCAACTCGGCGATGGCGTAGACCTCGCCGGCGCTGAACGCCACCACGGCGCTGCGCGGCGGCAGCCGGGTCAGCTTGGACGGGCCGGCGTAGGTGAGCTGGCTGAGGCGGGGACGGGTCTCGATGTGCGCCTGCGGCACCAGCAGACGCAGCAGCGGGCGGATCGTCTCCGCGCCCAGGAACATGGTCTCGACCATGCCGCGGGCGTGCAGCAGGCGGTCGGTGAAGACGTGGCCGCGGTCGGGGTCGGCGCAGAGCTGGATCTCGTCCACCGCCACGAACTCGGTCCGCCGGTCGAGCGGCATCGCCTCGACGGTGCAGGAGAACCAGCGCGCCTCGGGCGGCACGATCTTCTCCTCGCCGGTGATGAGGGCGACATTCTTCACGCCCTTGCGCAGCACCATGCGGTCGTAGTTCTCGCGCGCCAACAGGCGCAGCGGGAAGCCGATCACGCCCGACGAGTGCGCCAACATGCGCTCCATCGCCAGATGCGTCTTTCCCGTGTTGGTCGGGCCAAGCAAGGCCCGGACGCGGGGGGCGAACTCCGTCATGTCATGATGTTTGTGCCTTGCCGGCGCGAGCGCAAGGGCTGCGGCGAGTCGGGATGCGCCGTCATTGAAACGTACGCGCGGTCGGCGCATATCCGCGCCGCAGCAGATGACAGGAGTTCGCATGTCGGAGACGACGCAGCCGCAGGTCGAGACGCACGGCTTTGGCGCCGAGGTGGGGCGTCTGCTTGATCTCGTGGTCCACTCGCTCTACTCGGAGCGCGAGATATTCCTGCGCGAACTGGTGGCCAACGCCGCCGACGCCACCGACCGGCGCCGTTTCGAGAGCCTGACCGTGCCGGAGCTGGCGCTGCCGTCCGAGGCGAAGGTGCGCATCCTGCCCGACGCCTCGGCGCGGACCCTGACCATCAGCGACGACGGCATCGGCATGAGCCGGGACGAGCTGATCACCAACCTCGGCACCATCGCCCGCTCCGGCACCCGCGCGTTCGACCAAACCCTCGACGCAGCCAAGCCGGAGGACCGGCCCAACCTGATCGGCCAGTTCGGCGTCGGCTTCTACGCCGCCTTCATGGTCGCCGACCGGGTCGAGGTCACCTCGCGCAAGGCCGGCGCCGAAGAGGCCTGGACCTGGGCCAGCGAGGGCCGCGGCGAGTTCACCATGGCGCCGGCGACGCGCGAGACCGCCGGCACCAGCATCGTGCTGCACATGAAGGCGGATGCCGGCGAGTACCTGGAGCCTACGCGGATCGAAGCGATCGTGCGCAAATGGGCCGATCACATCACGCTGCCCATCACCATCGCCCGCGACGGCAAGGATGAGCCGGCCAACGAGGGCACCGCCCTGTGGCGTAAGAACAAGAGCGAGGTCGGCGAGGAGGATTACGAGGCCTTCTACCGCCACCTCGGCAACTACTTCGGCAAGCCCTGGGCGACGCTGCACTGGCGGGCCGAGGGCGCGATGGAGTTCTCGGCCCTGCTGTTCATCCCCGACAGCAAGCCGTGGATGCCGGTGGAGGAGGAGCGCGTCTCGAAAGTGCGGCTGCATGTGCGGCGCATGTTCATCACCGACGACGCCAATCTGCTGCCGCCCTACCTGCGCTTCGTGCAGGGGGTGGTCGACACCGAGGATTTGCCGCTCAACGTCAGCCGCGAGATGCTGCAGACTACGCCGGTGCTGGCGCGCATCCGCAAGGCGGTGACCAACCGGGTGTTGACGGAACTCAAGAACGCCGCCAAGGACGCCGACCGCTACAAGGTGTTCTGGACCGCGTTCGGGCCGATCCTGAAGGAAGGCGTGTGGGAGGACAGCGAGCATCGCGCCGAGTTGGCGTCGCTGCTGCGGATGCGTTCGTCCGCCGTGGAGGGGCTGACCTCGCTGCCCGAATATCTGGCGCGGATGAAGGAGGGGCAGGAGGCGATCTACTTCCTGGCCGGCGAGAACGCCGACGCGCTGGCCCGCTCGGCGCAACTCGAAGGCTTCCGCGCGCGCGGCGTCGAGGTGCTGCTGCTGGAAGACTCGATCGACTCGTTCTGGCCGGAGCGGCTGGATGCGTTCGAGGGCAAGAAGCTGCGCAGCATCACCCAGGGCGCCGAGGATTTGTCCAAGCTCGCCGCCGAGAACGCGCCGGAGGGCGAGGCGCCCGACGTGGCCGATCTGGTTGCGGCGTTGCGGGCGGCGCTGGGCGAGGCGGTGTCGGACGTGCGGACCACCGACCGGCTGGTGGACAGCGCGGTGGTGCTGGCGGCCGGGCTGGGCGGCCCCGACCTGCAGATGCAGCGTCTGCTGAAGCGCTCCGGCCGTGGCGGCCACGAGGCGGCGCCGATGTTGGAGATCAACCCGCGGCACCCCCTGGTCGCCGCGTTGCGGGCGCAGGTCGCCGCCGGCGCCGACATGGCCGAGCCGGCCGGATTTCTGCTCGACCTCGCGAGGGTGCAGGACGGCGAGCCGCCCAAGGACCCGGCGGGCTTCGCGAGGCGGTTGGAGCGTTTGATGACCGGAGGTTTCGCGACCCCAGTCGGCGGATAGGATGTTCCATTTGACCGTTTGATGGAGCGTGTGCTCTAAGTGACTCCATCGAACCGCTACGAGGGATGTCCATGGCAGCGAGCCGTCTTGACGTGATTTCCATCGGGCGGTCGTCGGTGGATCTCTATGGCCAGCAGGTCGGCGGCCGCCTGGAGGACATGGGCAGCTTCTCCAAGGCGGTCGGCGGATGCCCCACCAACATCGCCATCGGCACCGCGCGGCTGGGCCTGCGTTCGGGCGTCATCACCCGCGTCGGCGACGAGCACATGGGCCGCTTCATCCGCGAGCAACTGGCGCGCGAGGGCGTTGCTGTCGAGGGGGTGCATACCGATGCGGCGCGGCTGACCGCGCTGGTGCTGCTCGGGGTGCGCGACGAACATAGTTTCCCGCTGATCTTCTACCGCGACAACTGCGCGGACGCGGCGCTGGACGAGAGCGACATCGATCCAGCGTTCATCGCCCGCGCCGACGCCGTGCTGGTCACCGGGACGCATTTCGCGCGTCCGCAGGCCAACGCCGCCCAGCACCGGGCCATCGCGCTGGCCAAGCGGAACGGCGCCCGCGTGGTGTTCGACGTCGATTACCGGCCAAACCTGTGGGGCCTTGCCGGGCATGGCGCCGGTGAGAGCCGCTATGTCCGCGCCGAGTCAGTCACTCAGTTGTTGGCGCCGGTGTTGCCGCTGTGCGACCTGATCGTCGGCACCGAGGAGGAGCTGCACATCGCCGGCGGGTCGGAGGACACCATCGCCGCCATCCGCGCGGTGCGTGCGGCGTCGGCGGCCACCGTCGTCTGCAAGCGCGGTCCGATGGGCTGCGTGGTGTTCCCCGGCGACATCCCCGATACGCTGGACGAGGGTATCCGCGGCCCCGGCTTCCCGGTCGAGGTCTACAACGTGCTGGGCGCCGGCGACGCCTTCATGTCGGGCTTCCTGCGCGGCTGGCTGAAACGCGAGCCGCTGGAGACCTGCGCCAAATGGGCCAACGCGTGCGGCGCGTTCGCGGTGTCGCGCCTGCTGTGCTCGCCGGAAAGCCCAACCTGGACCGAGCTGCAATACTTCCTGGAGCACGGCAGCCGCGAGCGGGCGCTGCGCCGCGATGTCGCGCTGAACCATGTGCATTGGGCGACCACGCGCCGCCCTGGCCCCGCGACCATCATGGCGCTGGCGATCGACCATCGCGCGCAGTTCGTGGAGATGGGCGCGGCGCCGGAGCGGGTCGCCGCGTTCAAGGTACTGGCGGTCGCGGCGGCGGAGCGGGTGGCGGCGGGCCGGCCAGGCTTTGGGATTCTGCTCGACGGCGCCTATGGCCGCGAGGCGCTGTTCCAGGCCAGCGCGCAGGATTTGTGGATCGCCCGTCCGGTGGAAAAGCCCGGCAGCCGTCCGCTCGAGTTCGACGCGGCCGACAGCCTGGGCGCGCATCTGGTCGAATGGCCGGTGACGCATGTCGTGAAGTGCCTGTGCTTCTACCATCCCGACGATCCCGAGGATCTGCGGCTGCGTCAGGAGCGCGAGCTGAAGCGGCTGTTCGACGCGACGCGGACGGTCGGGCGCGAACTGTTGGTCGAGATCATCGCGGGCAAGCATGGCGTGGTGGACGAGCGCACCGTGGCGCGCGTGCTGACGCGGCTGTACGAGCTGGGCATCAAGCCGGATTGGTGGAAGCTGGAGCCGCAAGGCTCGGCTGCCGCCTGGGCGGCGATCGGCGACGCGGTGCGGGCGGGCGATCCGTTCTGCCGTGGCATCGTGATGCTGGGGCTGGAGGCGCCGGTCGCCGACCTCGCGCGCGGCTTCCGGCTTGCCGCCGACGAGCGGCTGGTGCGCGGGTTCGCGGTTGGCCGCACGATCTTCATGCAGCCGGCGGAACAATGGCTGGCCGGGCAGATCGACGACGCGCAGGCGGTGGCGGCGATGGCGGAGCGCTTCGCGGCACTGGTGGCGGCATGGCAGGCGACGCGCGAGAAAGGTTCGGCATGAGCAAAATCCGTCTGACCATGGCGCAGGCGCTGGTCCGCGCCATGGCCGCGCAATACACCGAGATCGATGGCCACGAGGTATCGCTGTTCGCCGGCGTGTGGGCGATCTTCGGCCATGGCAACGTCGCCGCCATGGGCGAGGCGCTGTACCATACCCGCGACACGCTGCTGACTTTGCGCGGGCACAACGAGCAGGCGATGGCGCACGCCGCCGTGGCGTTCGCGAAAGCCTCGCGGCGGCGGCGGATGATGGCGGTCACCACCTCGATCGGGCCGGGGGCGCTGAACCTGGTGACGGCGGCGGCGCTGGCGCATGTCAACCGGCTGCCAGTGCTGCTGCTGCCGGGCGACGTGTTCGCCGGGCGCGCGCCGGACCCGGTGCTGCAACAGGTCGAAGGCTTCGGCGACGGCACAGTCAGCGCCAACGACTGTTTCCGCCCGGTGAGCCGCTACTTCGACCGCTTGACCCGCCCGGAGCAGTTGATCCCGGCGTTCGCCCGCGCCATGGCGGTGCTGACCGATCCCGCCGAGTGTGGCCCGGTGACGCTGGCGCTGTGCCAGGACGTGCAGGCGGAGGCATACGACTACCCCGCCCATCTGTTCGAGCGCCGCGTCTGGACGCCGCGCCGGCAGCCGCCCGATGCGGTCGAGTTGCACAAGGCGGTCGCGCTGCTGCGGCGGGCTGAGCGTCCGTTGGTGGTGTGCGGCGGCGGCGTGCTGTACGGCGAGGCCGAGCAGGCGTTGCGCGAGTTCTGCGCCGCGCGCGGATTGCCGGTTGCCGAGACGCAGGCTGGCAAGTCGGCGATTTCGGACGAGGACCCGCTGAGCATGGGCGCCATCGGCGTCACCGGCACTGAAGCCTCGAACGCATTGGCGCGCGAGGCCGATGTGGTGCTGGCGGTCGGCACCCGGCTGGCCGATTTCACCACCGGCTCCTGGGGCCTGTTCCGTGGCGAGGGCCAGCGCATCGTCGGCCTCAACGTGCAGCCGTTCGATGCCGGCAAACACCGCGCGCAACCGTTGGTGGCCGATGCCGGGGTAGGGCTGGCGGCGTTGGGCGAGGCGCTGGGCGACTGGCGCGCGCCATTCGGCTGGACCGCGCGGGCAATCGCCGGACGGCGGGATTGGCAGCAGGTTGCCGCGCGCTACACCGAGGCGGCCGCCGGCGACGAGTTGCCAAGCGACGCGCAGGTGCTGGGCGTGCTGCAGCGGGCCAGCCAGCCCTCCGACATCGTGGTGTGCGCCGCCGGCGGCCTGCCGGGCGAACTGCACAAGCTGTGGCGGGCCGGGCAGCCGGGCGGCTACCATGTGGAATACGGGTTCTCCACCATGGGCTACGAGATCGCCGGCGCGTTGGGCGTCAAGCTGGCGGAACCGCGGCGCGAGGTGTTCGTGCTGGTGGGCGATGGCTCGTACCTGATGATGAACTCCGAAATCGCGACATCGGTGATGCTTGGCCAGAAGTTGACCATCCTGGTGCTCGACAACCGGGGCTATGCCTGCATCGACCGGCTGCAGCGCGCGGCCGGCGGGGCCGGCTTCAACAACCTGCTGCGCGATGTCAGGCACGAGACGCTGCCCGACATCGACTTCGCGGCGCACGCCCGCAGCCTGGGGGCGCTGAGCGAGAAGGTGGCGAGCCTTGGCGCATTGGACGCGGCGCTGGCGAGGGCGAGGGCCAACACCCGCACCTCGGTCGTGGTGATCGACAGCGACCCCGCGCCCAGCACCGACGCCGGCGGCGCGTGGTGGGATGTCCCGGTGCCGCAGGTTTCGGTGCGCTCCGAAGTGCGGGCCGCCCGCGCGCTGTACGAGGCCGCAATCGGTTTGAGGGAGACGGCACAATGATCCGGATCGGCGCCAACCCGATCGGCTGGTCCAACGACGACCTGCGCGAACTGGGCGGCGAGACGCCGCTGGAGACCTGCCTCGCGCAAGCCGCCGAGGTTGGTTTCGAGGGCATGGAAATGGGTCACAAGTTCCCCTCGGAGGCGGTGGCGTTGCGCGCGGCGCTGCAACCGTTCGGGCTTGACTTCGTGTCTGGCTGGTACTCGGCAGAGTTGCTGCAACGCGACGCGGCGACCGAGATCGCCGCCATCCGCCCGCACCTCGACCTGATGAAGGCGATGGGTTGCAAGGTGCTGGTGTTCGCCGAAACCTCCAACGCCACGCATGGCCAGTTGGACACGCCGTTGTCGCGGCGTCCGGTGCTGGCGCCCGAACAATGGGGCGAGTTCGGGAGCCGCATGACGGCGGTGGCGGAGGCCACGCTGCGCGAGGGCGTGCGCCTGGTCTACCATCACCACATGGGCACCGTGGTGCAGAGCGAGGCCGACATCGACGCGCTGATGGCGGCGACCGGGCCGTCGGTTCACCTGCTGCTCGACACCGGACATGCGACCTGGGGCGGTGCGGACCCGGCGGCGCTGGCGCTGCGTTATCGTGACCGCATCAGCCATGTCCACACCAAGGACGTGCGCGCGGCGACGATGCGGCGGGCGAACGCCGAGGACTGGAGCTTCCTGCGCGCCGTCGTGGAGGGCGTCTACACGGTGCCGGGAGACGGCATGGTCGATTATCCCGCGGTGTTCGCGGCGCTGCCCGGCTACTCCGGCTGGGTGGTGATCGAGGCCGAGCAGGACCCGGCCAAGGCCAACCCGCTGCACTACGCGCGCATGGGGTTCGCCAACCTGAAGCGCTTCCTCGCCGAAGCCGGGTTGAAATAGCGCCATGGCCGATCTGTTGGTCAGGCCGCAGGCCCCGGATGCGGACGGCATGGTGCATCGCATCACCCCGGAGAGTGCCGGGTGGTCGTATGTCGGCTTCGAGGTCTATGACCTGAAGCCCGGCCAGACGCTGCAACGGCCCACCGGCGGCACCGAAATCTGTCTCGTGCTGGTGTCGGGGCGGGCAACGATGCAGGCGGGCGGCGAGGATTTCGGCACGCTGGGCGGCCGCGCCAGCCCGTTCGAGGGCAGTCCGTGGTCGCTGTACGTGCCCGCCCGTTCCGACTGGAGCGTCACCGCGCTCGTTGCGTGCGAGTTGGCGGTCTGTGCCGCGCCGGCCGAGGGCCGGCTGCCGGCGCGGGTCATCCCGCCGGAGCAGGTGACGGAGGAGACCCGCGGCGCCGGCGCCAACACGCGCCACGTCCGCAACATCCTGCCCGATACCGGGGTGGCCGAGAGCCTGCTGGTGGTCGAGGTGGTGACGCCGGGCGGAAACTGGTCCAGCTACCCGCCGCACAAGCACGACACCGACGACTTCCCACGGGAAACCTACCTCGAAGAGACGTACTATCACCGCCTGGCACGCGGCAATGGCTTCGCGTTGCAGCGCGTCTACACCGACGATCGCTCGCTCGACGAGACGATGGCGGTGTCCGACCGCGACGTGGTGCTGGTGCCGCGCGGCTATCATCCGGTCGGCGCCCCGCACGGCTTCGACCTCTGGTATCTCAACGTCATGGCCGGGCCGGTGCGGGCGTGGAAGTTCACCATGTCGCCCGATCACGAGTTCCTCGGCTGGAAGCAAGGACAAGAAGAATGAGCAACGATCTCCCCCCGCTCGTCGGGCATTTCATCGACAACAACCGCACCCCCGGCAGCGGCACCCGGCGGGCCGACGTGTTCGACCCGTCGACCGGGCAGGTGGCGCGTCAGGTGGTGCTGGCAAGCCGCGCCGACGTCGACGCGGCGGTGAGGTCGGCGCGCGCCGCGTTCCCGAAATGGGCGGCGACCACGCCGCTGACCCGCGCGCGCGTCATGTTCCGCTTCCGCGACCTGCTGGACCACCACGCCAAGGAGATGGCGGCGATCATCACCGCCGAACACGGCAAGGTGCTGTCCGATGCCATCGGCGAGGTGACGCGTGGCATGGAGGTCGCCGAGTTTGCCTGCGGCGTTCCCGACCTTTTGAAAGGCGAGTTCACCGAGCAGGTCGGGCGCGGCGTCGACAGCTATTCAGTGCGCCAGCCGCTGGGCGTGTGCGCCGGCATCACGCCGTTCAACTTCCCCGCCATGGTGCCGCTCTGGATGCTGCCGGTGGCGATCGCGACCGGCAACTGCTTTATCCTGAAACCCAGCGAGCGCGATCCCTCGGCATCGCTGTTCTTAGCCGAACTGCTGCAGCGGGCCGGGTTGCCGGACGGCGTGTTGAACGTCGTGCAGGGCGACAAGGAGGCGGTCGACGCGCTGCTGGAGCATCCCGGCATCGACGCCATCAGCTTCGTCGGCAGCACTCCGATTGCCGAGTACATCCATCGCACCGGCACCCTGCACGGCAAGCGGGTGCAGGCGCTGGGCGGGGCCAAGAACCACATGGTCGTCATGCCCGACGCCGACCTCGGCCAGACCGCCGACGCGCTGATGGGGGCCGCGTTCGGCTCGGCCGGCGAGCGTTGCATGGCGATCTCGGTTGCCGTCGCGGTGGGCAACGTTGCCGACAGGCTGATCGAGACTTTGGCGCCGCGGGTGCGGGCGCTGAAGGTCGGGCCGGGCACCGATCCGGATGCCGAGATGGGGCCGCTGGTCACCAAGGCGCTTCTGGACAAGGTGCGCGGCTACATCGACGCCGGCGAGGCGGCGGGCGCGAAGCTGGTGGTGGACGGCCGCGATCTCAAGCTGCAGGGCTACGAGGAAGGCTTCTTCATCGGCGGCAGCCTGTTCGACGACGTGACCCCGGACATGACGATCTACAAAGAGGAGATCTTCGGGCCGGTGCTGGCGGTGGTGCGGGTGCCGGCGTTCAAGGACGCGCTCGAACTAGTCAACAGCCACGAATACGGCAACGGCACCGCGATCTTCACCCGTGACGGCGACGCGGCGCGGGCGTTTGCGCATGGCGTGCAGGTCGGCATGGTCGGGATCAACGTGCCGATCCCGGTGCCGATGGCGTTCCACAGCTTCGGCGGCTGGAAGCGTTCGATCTTCGGCGACCACGCGATGCACGGGCGCGAAGGCGTGCGCTTCTTCACCAAGCTCAAGACGGTGACCTCACGCTGGCCGACCGGCATCCGCGCCGGCGCGGATTTCGTGATGCCCACGCTGGCTTGATGCAAATGGACGCTTGATGCCGGACGGGGCGGCGTCGCCGCCGCGCGACGTGGCGGCGCTGCGCGAGCTTATCGAGGCGCGCGCCGCGTCGCTGCCGAAGCGGCTGACGCAGGTTGCGGAGTTCACCATCCGCAACCCGGACGAGATCGCCTTCGGCACGTTGGCGCAGATCGCCGTCAAGGCCGGGGTACAGACCTCGACGCTGGTGCGCTTCGCGCAGTCGCTTGGCTATGTCGGGTTCAGCGAGATGCAGTCGGTGTTCCGCGCCCATGCGCGCAGCCGCTGGCCCGACTACCGCGAGCGCCTGGAGGCGTTGCACGACCATCCGGCCGGATCTCCGGCCGGCGATGCTATGGCGTTGCTGCAGGGCTTCGTCAACGCCTCGGCCATGTCGCTGGCCCGGTTGCGCGAGACGCTGCGGCCGGAGGCGCTGCAACGCGCCATAGACCTGCTGGCGGCGGCCGAGACCATCTATTTGCTGGGCAGCCGCCGCTCGTTTCCGGTTGCAACCTACCTCGCCTATGCCTTGCGCAAGCTGGGGCTGAGAACCGAGCTGGTGGACCAGATCGGCGGGCTGGCGCCGGAGCAGATGGCGATGATCCGGCCCAGCGACGTGGTGCTGGCGGTTAGTTTCTCGCCCTACGCGCCAGTCACGCTAACGCTCGCGGCGACGGCGTTTGCCGCCGGCATCGCGGTGGTCGCGCTGACCGATGGCCCGTTCTCGCCGTTGGTGCCGATCGCCACCGTGTGGCTGGAGGTGGTCGAGGCCGACCATGCCGCATTCCGTTCGTTGGCCGGCAGTTTTGCCCTGGCGACCACCATCGCGGTGGGCGCCGCCGAACGGCGCGGGATGGCCGGTGACGTTTAAGCCGCCGCCGACCCCAGTTTCGGCACAGACCGGGTTAGCAGGTCTTTGAACTCCATCCACACGAGGGAGACTCTGTCGTCCACCATGATGTGACGGCTGAGCGCGCCATGGCCTTGCTCCGGATCACTGTCGAACCGGATATGCTCGGACAAGAAGTGGCTGAACGCGCCAAGCAGCGGGCCATCCCAATCCGGGGCCGTCAGGATCGCCCGAAACACTCGCTCAAGCCCGCCGTCCTCGTAACTTGCAATGCTGGCAGCCCTGGTTTGCGGGTCTATGTCACGGATGTTAGTCAGATAAGCCTCACCGATTTCGGCAAGCCGAGAGTGTCTCGCCTGGTTGATCGGCGCCAGCATCAACAGCCGCCTCATGAACTCATCGTGATCCATCTGTTCGTCAGCCAACGCGACATCGGGCCAAGGCGAAAGGTTGTCGGTGTCGCATTCTTCTTTTTCGAGCTGCTGCAACTTTTGGTCGAGCGGGTAAATCGCGCGGGCAATCCGCAGATGCTCGCGAAACTGAATTGAGAAGTAATAATAGGCCCACGCTACATCTGTAAGCTCTTCAGAGGTCAACCGATCCCACCTCAGATCGCATATCTCGCCGATCACTCGATCATAAGAAGCCAAAGTGGCGAGACTCATGGTGGTTTCCCGTGGTGCGCAGCCGATAGCTGCCTGTGCCATACTTAGCCTTCAATAACTATCCTGGCTTAACCATCATTCCAACCCAAGCAGCATCGTGATGACGTTGTTTTGAAACTTCTTTGCGGCAGTTCAGGGAGCTGGCAGCAGAAAGAGGTATTTGTCGCGGAACCTCTGCTATGATAGGCGAAGTAAAATCCAACTGCAGGCTATGTCCTTGATATGCAGTTCATTCAAGCACTCAGAGCAAAGTGATGTCCATCAGAGCGACGGTGATCGAGCAATTCATCCAAGTGGCCAGGGAACAGCACAAAATCGTGCCGGCGTTGTCAGTTCCGGCGCTATCGAACCCGACACGGTTGGACGGCGTGGTGCTGCTTGACTCCGGCCTGGACTCCCTGTGCTTCGCCATCGTTGTCGCTCGGCTGGAAGACAGCTTGGGCATCGATCCCTTCAACACGGAAGACGAACTGGTGTTTCCACGAACACTGGGAGATTTCATCCAAATGTATGAGAACGCCGCGAAGTGAGGCAGCCGCTTCACGACGCCATCCAGGCCGGCACTCGACAATCTGAGCGCTGCGTGTCGGATGCCGCCGCCAGCGTCGCGCTCGGGGACCTCCTCGGACGATCCAGCTTGGCCCGCCCGCTTGAACAGCTCCGTGGCCGCTCGGTGCTTCTTGCCACTGAAAATCAACTTGCCGCAGTCCTGGCGCTGGTTCAGCTTGACGGCTTGGCCAGCCGTCTGGTCCTCTGCCCGCCCGGTCTGCCGGCCGACCATATTGCCGCAATCAGCAGGGTCGCCGCCGTGGATATCGTCGTCTCCGACCTGACGGCAACGGAGTTGGGCGTGGCACTCGAACGCTTCGTCTCGTGCGGCACCGATCTCGCCGATCTCGAGGTGCAGCCAAGGCGGGATCACGAGACCGAGTGGCTGCTGCTCACCTCGGGCACCAGCGGCGTCCCGAAAATAGTCGTGCATACCTTGTCCACGCTCGCGGGAGCGATCAAGCCAAGCGGCAACGACGACCCCCCGGTCTGGAGCACGTTCTACGACGTGCGCCGCTATGGTGGGCTGCAGATCGTGTTGCGCGCCCTCGTCGCCGGCGGCTCCCTCGTGCTGTCCAGCAGGGGTGAGACGCTGGGCGACTTCCTGGCGCGGGCGGGGCGTTGCGGCGTGACCCACATGTCCGGCACTCCGTCGCATTGGCGTCGCGCGCTGATGAGCGCCGCCATCCACCAAATTGCTCCGCGATACGTCCGGCTGTCGGGCGAGATTGCGGACCAGGCAATTCTGGACGCGCTGCAAACCTGTTTCGGCGATGCCGCCGTGGCCCACGCCTTCGCATCGACCGAAGCAGGGGTCGCGTTCGAGGTCGATGACGGCCGCGAAGGGTTTCCCGCAGCCTTCGTCGGGCGGGAAGGCGTGGTGGAGATGACGGTCGAGGACGGCTCGCTGCGCATTCGGTCGCCGCGCACCGCGCTTCGATACCTGGGCGACCAAGACAGCCTTGCGGACGACGATGGCTTTGTCGACACCGGCGACATGGTCGAACTGCGCCGCGAACGCTATCTTTTCGTCGGACGCCGCGGCGGAGTCATCAATGTCGGCGGCTTGAAAATCCATCCCGAAGAGGTTGAGGCGGTTATCAATGCTCATCCCCAAGTGCAAATGTCCCTCGTCAAGGCCCGCCATAGTCCGATCACCGGCGCGATCGTCGTAGCCGACGTATTGGTCCGGCCGCAGTCGGGCCAAGCGGCGTTGGATGGCGAACTTCTCAAAGGGGAGATCATCGCGGCCTGCCGAAGCGCACTGGCCAAGCACAAAGTCCCCGTTGCGATCTCCCTGGTAGCCTCGCTGGATGTCGCGGCGTCCGGCAAACTGTCACGGCCCGTTGCCTAACGTTGTCGTCACCGGCGGCAGCCGAGGCATCGGGCTCGCCGTCGTACGCAGCCTCGCGGCAAGCGGCTACCAGGTCGTCGCACTGGCGCGGCAGCGGGGCGACCAGCTCGGCGACGCCATGGCGGCCCAACAAGGCGAGGGACGCATCCACTTCAGGGCCGCGGATCTCGCCGACATCGCGGCGTTGCCGGGGCTGGCCAAGGCGCTGCGGCAAGAGTTCGGAAAGGTTCATGGATTGGTCAACAACGCCGGGATCGGACCCAGCGGGCTGCTCGCCACCATGCAGGACAGCCAGATCGAGCGCGTGATATGGCTCAATGTCCTGTCGCCGATCACGCTCACCAAATATGTCGTGCGTTCCATGATGGCCGACGGCGGCGGCCGGATCGTGAACATCGCCTCCGTCGTAGGGTTCACCGGGTACAGCGGCCTCGCCGCATACGCCGCGACCAAGGCGGCAATCATCGGGTTCACGCGCTCGCTTGCCCGCGAAGTCGGGCCACTGGGCATCAACGTCAACGCGGTGGCGCCGGGTTTCGTCGATACCGACCTCACCCACGGCCTCACGCCCTCGCAGCGCGAACAGTTGGTGCGGCGCAGCGCGCTACGCCGCCTGGCCGAAGTGGAGGACGTCGCCAATGCCGTCGCATTCCTGTTCAGCGACGGCGCGCGCAACGTGACCGGGACCGTGCTGACGGTGGATGCCGGCAGCACGGCCTAGGTTGGCGTCAGAGGCGCAACTGGTTGGTTTGCAGGCGCCGGTACAGCGTCTCGTCCACCCGAACATAGCTGTCGCTGGCACGATCGCTGAACAGGATGAGGTCGGTCGTGGCGCCTGGATCGTAGCCCTGCCGCGCGAGCTCCTGCTTGCGTGGCCGAAAGGTCGAGGTCGTCTCGATCATCGTGCAAAACCGGACAAACAACGGGCGGGCATAATCCGGCAGATGTTCGGCGAGGTGCCGACGCAGCAGCGCCACGTCGAATCCTTCGCCGGGAACCAGGGCAGCCATCCCGGCACGTCCCTCGGTGCCCGGAACAGCGACCCCAAAGACGACCGCCTGCGTGACGCCGGGGCAGGCGGCGACCGTCTCGGCCACCGCCTGGGACGACACGTTCTCGCCCTTCCAGCGGAAAGTGTCGCCGACGCGATCTACGAAGTAGAAGAAACCGCGCCGGTCCTTGCGCATCAGATCGCCGGTGCGGAACCATTTGTCGCCTGCGTCGAACACGTCATGCAGGACTTTTTGCCGCGAGGCTTCGGCGTCGACGTAACCCTCGAATCGGCCAGGCGCCTCAATGCCGTCGCCGTCGATCCGGCCAAGCGCTTCGCCGGCTTCGTCGGTGTCGCACGGCACGCAGAAACCATCGCTGCCCCGGCGTGGCGCTCCATCCGCAACATCGAACCGCACCAGCGCCACGGGTGAACGATGGCGCAAGAATGCCGGCACCCTGCCGATCGAACCCGGCTCGCCCTCGCAGTTATAGAGGGAAAAGCTGCCCTCCGTCGCCGCGTAGTATTCCAGGATGTGCGGGATTTGGAACCGCTGCTTGAACGCCGCCCAAACCTCGTGCCGCAGTCCGTTGCCGCAGCACAGCCTGAGCCGATGGGTAGCCTCGAGCGGATGCGACGGACTCTCCACGAGGTATCGGCACAGCTCGCCGATATACTGGAACAAGGTGCATTGCCACGCCTCGATATCGTCCCAGAACCGGCGTGCCGAGAAGCGTTGGCGGATCGCCACAGACCCGCCGCCGACCAGGGTCGCTCCGATGGCCACGATGCCGCCGATGCTGTGGTACATCGGGAGGCAGTTGTACATCCGGTCGCTTGGCTGCGTGTCCATCATGCCGGCGAACCAGTGGCTCCACTGCATGATCCGAAAGTGACTCACGTTCGCGGCTTTCGGCAGGCCCGTCGTGCCGGAGGTGTAGATAAGCAGCGCCCTGTCCATCAGGGTTGGCGCGGGGCATTCGGCAAGGCTCAGCGTCTCTCCGCGATAAGTCCGGGCCGCGTGGTCTATGCGCGCGAAGTCCCGCACGTCTCCGCCATGCGCCCAGCACCGGACATCGGCGGCAACCGGCGGCACGGCAGCGGCGAACGCCGCGCCGACGATAATGTGCTTGGGCGCGGCGATGGTGACCGCGTGGGCGAGCGACGCGCCCGTAAGCGTCGTGTTCACGAGGGCGACGATTGCGCCGACGCGCGTGATGCCCAGCCAGATCGCCACGTAGTCCGGGCAGTTCGGCAGCAACAGGCAAACCACGTCGCCGCGACCGAGTCCCTCGCCTTGTGCCCAGTGCGCGTAGCGATTGGCTTGCTGCGCCAAATCCCGGTAGCTCAGGCACTGCCCGTCATCGAGCAACGCCGGCGCCTCGCCGAACCGCTCCGCAAGAGCGTCCATGACGCGGGGAAAGATCAACGTCTTGTCGCGCGAGATCGGAGCCGTCAGCTCGAGCGCCCGCAGCCATGCTTTAGACGCCGAGCCGGCCTGGCCTCTTGAGATAGGCTGAGTTGGCGCGAGCGGGATTGCTAGGTCGTCGGGCACTGTCTGGCGGTTTCAGCAGCCGGCGCGTTCATGCTGGGCATCGATACGATGCTGACGCCGAGACGCTCTCGCCATGGAGTTCCTTTTGCAGCAGCAGGTACTCCAGCCAGCCGCGATAGGTCTCCACCGCAGACGCGCGCCAACGATATGCCATTTCGCTATCCAACCCGGCCGGAAAATCGTCGAGCAGCCGGGGGTCGCGGCGCTTGGTTGCCTGCTCGCGGAACGAAGCAAGCGAAGCTACGGTCAGCGGATCGAAGTAGCCTTGCGGGATTTCGGGATAGCGGTCGGTCCTGCCGCCGACAAACCTGCCGACATCGCGCCGATACTCGCGGAGCAACGCGCCGACATCGTATTCCGGATGCCCTTGCATGAACAGGAACAGGCTGCGGCCTCGCTTCGCGAACATATCGGGGCCGGTCGCGGGCGAACTTGTCAGGATCTCGTAACCATGCGCGACAAGCTCAGCCTCGGACAACCCGTTGTACCGCGAATGTGGCGCCGGGCAGAGCCGCGGCACGCCCACCAGGATCGGGTGGGCTGCCGTCGTGACGCTATCGAAGACGCCGGACAGCTTGCGTGCAAAGGGTTGCCGCTTGACTCCGTCCAGGTGCAGCACGGCGGCGTGCGCGGCCAGGCACGACCAGATTGTCGAGTTCGTGTGATCCTCCGCCCAGTCCACCAGCCTCGTCAGCGCTGGCCAATACGGTTCGTCGGACAAATCAGCGGCACGCGGCTCCATCCCCGACACGATCATGCCGTCGAGTTGGCCGTGCTCCAGCCTGCTCACGTCCTCGTAGTGTTCCAACAAACCCCGACGGGACGACTCACGCCGCGGCACGTCCGATAAAGCGAACAGTCGCAGGCGAACTTCGACGCCATGTGGCAAGGCGGCCGACAAGATCTTGCAAAACTGCGCCTCGGTCGTGCCGAACTCCGCGCTCGGCATGTTGTTCACGAGGCCGATGACCAGCGGCTCGGAGTCCCAAGCACGGCGGAACTCGGCGTTCAGCATGGACCGCTCGCCAAGGCGGCCACTTGGCGCGTGTCATGTCGGGCGTGGCTCATCCGTGAACCACTTCCACCGGAGCCGCAACCAGCGCAGCGGCATCCAGCGCCTGATCGAGATCGGCAACGATGTCGTCCACATGCTCGATCCCGATGCTGAGCCGGATCGTCTGCGGCGTGACGCCGGCTTTCAGTTGCTCCGCTGCCGACATCTGTCGATGCGTGGTGGAAGCCGGATGACATGCTAACGATTTGGCGTCGCCCAAATTGACCAGCCGTTTGATCAGTTGCAGCGCGTCGTAAAACGCCACGCCGCTATCGACTCCGCCGCGAATCCCGACAGTCATCAACGAACAGGCTCGCCCGCCAAGGTATTTCTGCGCGAGCAGGTACGACGGATGGTCTGGGAAGCCGGCGAAGCTGACCCACTCCACCCTTGGATCGTCACGCAAGAACTCCGCCACTCGCCTCGCGTTTTCGACATGGCGTTCCACCCGCAGGACGACGGTTTCCACGCCGAGCAGCAGCAAGAACGAGCTAAGTGCCGGGAGGACCGCGCCGGTGGTGCGAAGGTAGACGCTTCGGCAACGGGCGATGTAGGCCGCCGCCCCGAAGTGGTCCACGTAGACGAGACCGTGATAAGATTCGTCGGGGACGTTGAACATCGGAAACCGCCGGGGATGCCGCGCCCACGGAAACTTGCCGCTGTCGACGATAGCGCCGCCGAGCGTTGTTCCGTGCCCGCCCAGGAACTTCGTCAGCGAATGCACGACGATGTCGGCGCCGTGTTCGATTGGGCGCAACAACACCGGGGTGGCGACCGTGTTGTCCACGATCAGCGGCAAGCCATGGCGGTGCGCCATCTCCGCGAGCGCCTCGATGTCGCAGATGTTGCCCGCAGGGTTGCCGACGCTCTCGCAGAACACCGCACTGGTGTTCTCGTCGATCAGCCGTTCGATGGCTTCGGGGCGGTCGCTGGCGGCGAAACGCACCGTGATGCCCATTTTAGGCAGCAGGTGCGCGAACAGGGTGTAGGTGGTGCCATAAAGCTGTGGCACCGACACGATGTTGCGGCCGGCCTCCGTTACGTTGAGCATGGCATAGTGCAAGGCGGCTTGGCCGGAACTTACGCATAGCGCCGCAACTCCGCCCTCCAGGGCCGCGATACGTTGTTCCAACACCTCGGTCGTCGGGTTGCTGATGCGGCTGTAGCGGTAGCCGTCGGTTTCCAAATCGAACAGGGCTGCCCCATGCTCGGCACTGTCGAACGCATAGGCGACAGTCTGATAGATCGGAACAGCCACCGCTCGCGTCGTATGGTCCGAGTCGAAACCACCATGGACGGCCAAAGTCTCTCGTCGCCTCGAAGGCACGGTCGATCTCTCCACTTGAACTGGGTCCAATCTTCCGTCCTTAACAAACGATCGTCTTCCAGGTTGCATATTACATGCCAATCCCTGCTCAAGACGGCGGGCGCCTCGGGGTTTGCAGTGGCCGACAGGAAAATCCCACGCACTGCGTCACGTCATGTTCCGAGCAGACCCCCAGTCAAACCGTATGCAATCGCTTGAAGACATAATCGATCGACAAAATACGGATGTCCGCTGGAAATTTACGTAAATGTAAACGTACTGCAGCTCACAACTCAACTCTTTGCTGGAGAACTCTTTGCTGGAGAACGTAAGTCATTCGATTTCAATATATGTCCGAAGTATGTTGCATCGGTTGAAGTTTGACGTTAAAAAAATGTCAACAACCCGAGTTGTCTTGCATTCAAAGGGGTGCCGGCGATGGTAGACCGAGTCGAGGACAATGCCTTGATGCGTGTTGCGGCACCTGCTGACGGGCAGACAGCATTGGTCGTCGCGCCACGGCGCTGGTTTCGCGAAGGTCTCAAGGGACTGCTTTACAATTTAGGTATTATTTCTGCGGTTGAAGGCGCAACGCTGGAAGAGGTGCTGGCGAAACTTGGCGCCGGGGCGTTTCCAAACGTCGGTGTCGTGAGCCTTGAGGGTGATGAAGGCTGCGTCGTCCGGGACCTGCAACTTATCGCGCAATGTTGCGAGCGGCTGCCGCAGATCAAATGGATCGTGTTGTGTTCCGGCCTCAAGCCAGCCGTGCTGGTCGCCGCCTTGCGATCGGGTGTCGACGGCTTGTTCGACGTCGACATACCGAAGGATGTGCTGCAGCGCGCGGTCGAGCTGATCCTGCTGGGTCAGGCTCTATTTCCGTCCGGCCTGTCACGCTTGCTGGCGGATGCTCCACGCTCAGCCGAGGCCGAGGACCCTGCCGCGGTTCATGCGGCGGTCCCGACCGTGACTGCGCCGATTGTTTTCGATCGCGGCACGGATCGGCAGGTGTCGTTGTCGCCGCGGGAGCGTCAGATATTGCAGTGCCTGGTGGCCGGCCATCCCAACAAGGTCATCGCACGCGAACTCGACATTGCCGAAGCGACGGTGAAGGTCCACATCAAAGGGCTGCTCCGCAAAGTAAAGGCGTCAAACCGTACGCAGGCGGCAATTTGGGCCATGAACCAGCGGCCCGGCAACCAGCCCATGAGCAATAACATCCTAAAACTGCCTCCGCCTTCTCTGGCGTCACGGATAATCGGTGGCGTGTCGTGTGCTCCAAATCCCGCTACCGCCATTGTCGGTTTCGCCACCGGCTGCGACTGAGCATAACGCCGGCGTTATGCTCGCCTAGGTCAATCCAGCCAGCCCTCACCCTGGTCATACCGCTCCCGCGAGCTATGTTTAGAGCAGTGGGAGAGGATGTGCCGATGGTCGCGATGCCGCCGTGCGATGCGGGCGTAATGTCCCGCCGTGAGGAGATCGTGGCGGCGCTGCGCCGGATCGTGCCCGGCGAGGGCGTGATCGACAGCGAGCGCGAGCGCGCCGCCTACGAGAGCGACGGCCTCACCGCCTACCGCCAGATGCCGCTGGTCGTGGTGCTGCCGAGCACGACGGAGCAGGTGTCGCAGGTGCTGAAATACTGCGCCGCCGGCGGCATCAAGGTGGTGCCGCGCGGCTCCGGCACCTCGCTGTCGGGAGGCGCGCTGCCGCTCGGCGACGGCGTGTTGCTGGGCCTCGGCAAGTTCAACCGCATCCTGGACGTGGATTTCGACAACCGCTGCGCCGTGGTGCAGCCGGGCGTCACCAACCTCGGCATCACCCATGCGGTGCAGCACGCCGGCTTCTACTACGCCCCCGACCCGTCGAGCCAGATCGCCTGCTCGATCGGCGGCAACGTCGCGGAGAACTCGGGCGGCGTGCATTGCCTGAAGTACGGCCTGACCACTAACAACCTGCTGGGCATCGAGATGGTGCTGATGAATGGCGAGGTGGTGCGCCTCGGCGGCAAGTTCCTCGACGCTCCCGGCTACGATCTGCTGGGCGTGATGACCGGCAGCGAGGGCCTGCTCGGCGTCGTCACCGAGGTCACCGTCCGCCTGCTGCGCAAGCCGCCCACCGCGCGCGCGGTGCTGATCGGCTTTCCCAGCAGCGAGGCGGCCGGCGACTGCGTGGCCGCGATCATCGCCGCTGGCATCATCCCCGGCGGCATGGAGATGATGGACGGCCCCGCCATCGCCGCCGCCGAGGCGTTCGTCCACGCCGGCTATCCGCTCGATGTCGAGGCGCTGCTGATCGTCGAGCTCGACGGTTGCGCGCCGGAGGTGGACCACCTGACCTCGGTGGTCGAGCGCATCGCCGGCGAGCATGGCGCCACCTATGCGCGGTCCAGCCAGAACGAGGACGAGCGCAACACTTTCTGGGCTGGGCGCAAGGCGGCGTTCGGCGCGGTGGGCCGCATCTCGCCCGATTACTACTGCATGGACGGTACCATTCCCCGTCGCAAGCTGCCGCAGGTGCTGGCGCGGATGCGCGAGCTGTCGGAGCAGTACGGCCTGCGCGTCGCCAACGTGTTCCATGCCGGCGACGGCAATTTGCACCCGCTGATCCTGTACGACGCCAACGTGCCGGGCGAGTTGGAGCGGACCGAGGCGTTCGGCGCCGACATCCTGCGCCTGTGCGTGGCTGTTGGCGGCGTGCTGACCGGCGAGCACGGAGTCGGCGTGGAGAAGCGCGACCTGATGGGCGAGATGTTCTCCGAAATCGACCTCAACCAGCAGCAGCGGCTGAAGTGCGCGTTCGATCCGGGCGGCCTGCTCAACCCCGGCAAGGTGTTCCCGCAACTGCACCGCTGCGCCGAGCTGGGCCGGCTGCACGTGCATCGCGGCGAGGTCCGCTTCCCCGACCTGCCGCGCTTCTGAGGCTGGCGTGACCGAGTTCGTTCCGGCCGATGCCAACGAGGTGCGCGACGTCGTCGCCTGGGCGATGGCCGAGGAACAGCCGCTCGAACTCATGGGCGGCGGCAGCAAGCGCCCGCTCGGACGGCCGCTGCAGGTGGCGCATCTGCTGGATCTGTCCCGGCTGTCGGGCATTCTCGACTACGAGCCGGCCGAGTTGGTGCTGACGGCGCGCGCCGCCACGCCGCTGGCCGAGATCGAGGCGGCGCTGGCGGCCAACCGGCAGCGCCTGGCGTTCGAGCCGCCGGATTGGCGCCGCCTGCTCGATACCGAGGCGCGGGCGCAGACCATCGGCGGCGTGTTGGCGTGCAACCTGGCCGGCCCGCGGCGCATCGTGGCCGGCGCGGCGCGCGATCATTTTCTCGGCTTCCACGGCGTTAACGGCCGTGGCGAGCTGTTCAAGGCCGGCGGCCGCGTGGTCAAGAACGTCACCGGCTACGACCTGTGCAAGCTGCTCGCCGGCAGCCATGGCACCCTCGCCGCAATGACGGAAATCAGCATCAAGGTGCTGCCCCGGCCCGACGCCACGCGCACGTTGCTGCTGTGCGGCCTCGACGATGCGGCGGCGATCCGGGCCATGGTGGACGCGCTGAACTCGCCGCACGAGATCTCCGGCGCCGCGCATCTGCCCGCCGCCGCCGTAGCGCGATCGAGCGTCGCCTCGGTGGGCCAGGCGGTGACGGCGTTGCGGCTGGAAGGGCCGGAGCCGTCGGTGGCCTACCGCTTGATGGCGCTGCGCCAGGAACTGGCGGCGATCCGGATGGAGACACTGGCCGACGATGCCAGCGAGGCGCTGTGGCGCGAGATCGGCGACGCCACGTTGCTGGCATCGCCTGGGTCGGCGGTGTGGCGGGTATCGGTGCCGCCTGCCTCCGGCGCCCGCGTCGCCGCCGCGATCGCCGCCGAGGTGCCGTGCGAGCTGTTCTACGATTGGGGTGGCGGCCTGATCTGGGTCGCCGTCGCCGGGCAGGACGATTGCGGCGCCGCGGCGGTGCGCGGCGCGGTGGCGGCCCAGGGCGGCAGCGAAGGCGGCGGCCACGCCATGCTGCTGCGGGCGCCCGACGCGGCCCGCACGATGCAGGTGTTCGAGACGCTGGCGCCTCCGCTCGCGGCGCTGTCGGCGAGGGTCAAGGCCAGCTTCGATCCGCGCGGGGTGCTCAGTCCGGGCCGCATCCACGCCGGGCTTTAAGGACCAAGCTTCAAGGAGACGTGCCGTGCAGACCAACTTCAGTGCCGCGCAACTGGCCGATCCCGACACCGCCTCGTCGGAGAAGATCCTGCGTAGCTGCGTGCATTGCGGCTTCTGCACCGCGACCTGCCCGACCTACGTGCTGCTGGGCGACGAACTCGACAGCCCGCGCGGCCGCATCTACCTCATCAAGGACATGCTGGAGAACGGCCGCCCGGCCGATGCCACGGTGGTCAAGCACATCGACCGCTGCCTGTCGTGCCTGGCGTGCATGACTACCTGCCCATCCGGGGTGAACTACATGCACCTCGTCGACCACGCCCGCCACCACATCGAGGCAACCTACACGAGGCCGCTGCCCGAGCGGCTGCTGCGGCGGATGCTGGGCTTCGTGCTGCCGCGCCCATCGCTGTTCCGCGCCATGCTGTCCGCCTCCCGCCTCGCGCGGCCGATGGCGCGGCTGTTCCCGGCCCGGCTGCGCGCGATGCTGGATCTGGCGCCGAGCCGGGTGCCGCAAGCCTCGCCGGTGGACCGGCCGCAGGTGTTCCCGGCGACGGGCGAGCGGCGGGCCAGGGTGGCGCTGCTCAGCGGCTGCGCGCAGCGGGTGCTGGCGCCCACCATCAACGCCGCCACCATCAGCCTGCTGACGCGGCATGGCTGCGAGGTCGTGGTTGCCGCCGGCGCCGGCTGTTGCGGGGCGCTCACGCATCATCTGGGCCAGGACTCGCACGGCTTTGCCCGCGCCAACATCGATGCCTGGACGCGCGAGATGACGGGTGGCGGGTTGGACGCCATCGTCATCAACGCCTCCGGCTGCGGCACCACGGTCAAGGACTACGGCTTCACGTTCCGCGCCGACCCGGCCTACGCCGAGAAGGCCGCCGCGGTGTCGGCGCTGGCCCGCGACGTCACCGAACTGATGGCGCAGCTCGGCCTGCGCGCGCCGGTGGTGCCGACCGGCCAGCGCGTCGCCTATCACAGCGCCTGCTCGCTGCAGCACGGCCAGCGGGTGCAAAGCCAGCCGAAGGCATTGCTCGCGGCAGCGGGCTTCGTCGTGGTCGACATTCCGGAGGGGCATCTGTGCTGCGGCTCGGCCGGCACCTACAACCTGCTGCAGCCGGAGATCGCCGGCCAGTTGCGCGACCGCAAGGTGGAGAACATCGAGCGCGTCGCGCCCACGCTGATCGCCGCCGGCAACATCGGCTGCATGACGCAAATCGCCTCCGGCACCGGTATCCCGGTGGTCCACACGGTCGAGCTGCTCGATTGGGCGACCGGCGGCGCGATGCCGAAAGCCTTGGTGGGTTAGCTTACGGCTGATGTGCCTGTAAGCAGATGCAGCCAAACGTCGTTGAGACGATCGGCAGCGCGTGAGGCCATCAGTTCGGATCGGCATGGCGTGGCGCTCCGTTATCCCTCTCTGACACCGCTGCTCGACGGATTTGTCAGGATCGCGCTGGCGATAACGTCAAAGAGGTGATCGGCGCGCGGCGCGAACGAGGGTTGGTCGCCGAGCCACCCAAGCGCCCCGATCAGGGCGAACAGGTCGACCCCATCAATATCGGCTCGCGCCGTTCCCTCTGCCTGAGCACGGAAAAGTAGCCGGGCGCCCGCCGAACGCACCGTGATGCATGAAGCATGGAGGGCAGAGTCCGAGTCCGCGATGGCGGTCGCCATCAAACCTACAACGCCGCTATAACGATGCACGAATGCCACCCCCTCGCGAAACCAGGATATGAAAGCGTCATCCGGTGAACTTGACGTTTCGAGCTCGCCTGCCCTTTGCGTTAGTTCGTCGAGGCTCGCGCGGAGCAACGCCTCGAGCAACGCCTCCCGCGTGGGGAAGTGACGGTACAGCGTACCTAGCCCGACATCAGCCCTGCGGGCGATATCCCGCAGCGATGCGTCGGCACCATGCTCGGTTATGACATCGCGCGCGACTGCGAGTAGGTGGCTGTAATTTTTCCTGGCGTCGGCTCGCATGGGTTCTTCTTGACAATCGGGTCAGTGCTCCGAATATACGGAGCGGTGATCCGATAGATGTAGTTCATTCGCGGCAAAGGACATAGAGCTGCCGCCCAACACGACGAAGGCGTCAGGCGGCATATGCTCGGTCGCTTGGTGCGCTGCGTCACGAGGACGCGTCGCCGCCGCATTGAAGGCGAATGTTGCTGATTCTACGAAAGGAGCAGTCATGGGAAAGCTTGATGGCAAGGTCGCGGTAATAACGGGTGGATCAAGCGGTATGGCGCTGGAAAGCGCCAAGCTGTTTGTTGAAGAAGGGGCCTATGTCTTTATCACGGGCCGCAGGCAAGACGCTCTGGATGAGGCGGTCAAGCTGATCGGCCGGAACGTGACCGGCGTGCAGGGCGATGCGTCCAATCTCGACGACCTGGACCGCTTGTTCGATACGGTAAAGCGGGAAAAAGGCAGCATCGACGTGCTGTTCGCGAGCGCCGGGATGGGAGGTGAGGCGCAGAAGCTCGGCAAGATCACCGAGAAGAACTTCGATGCGCTCTTCGGTCTGAACACGCGTGGCACGCTCTTCACGGTCCAGAAGGCGCTGCCGCTGTTCAACGATGGTGGATCTATATTCATGACCGGGTCGATCGCCTCGGTCAAAGGCTGGCCTGACTATAGTGTATATGCGGGGAGCAAAGCTGCGCTGCGCGCCTTCGCCCGCGGTTGGCTCAACGAACTGAAGGACAGGAAGATCAGGGTGAACGTGCTGAGCCCGGGGCAGATCGCCACACCGATTCAGGACCGGTTGTTTGACGCGGAGACGAAGCGGCAGTTCGAATCCTTGATCCCACGGGGGAGATGGGCCGTCCGGAGGAGATTGCGACGGTGGCGCTGTTTCTTGCTTCCGACGACTCGAGCTTCGTGAATGGAGTGGAGTTGTCGGTCGACGGTGGCACCTCGGCAATCTAAAATCGTTCCGCGAAAAAGCGAAGGGGTGAGCGCCTGTTTGGACGATCCCTTCGCTTTTGAGACAATAGCGCTCCAGTTGTGGTTTGCGCGCCCAAAACCGGACCGTCGCAAATCCACCATAAGCCGTTCATTCGAGGGGACCAGAACCACCGACATTGGCACTGGGCAGCCAGGCGGCGCGCAACCTGTCAGAAGCTCTGCGCGGTGCTACTAGCCACCACCACCTCGATCGGGTGCGGCGCGTTGGTGATGGTGAGCGGCGCCTGGCCGGCCGGGTCGCCATCGGCCTGGGCGGGCACGTCGGCCGACACGATGCTGATGTCCTGCGCCCGCACCAGCCGCACGCCGGGCATCTTCGAGATCAGGTTGAGCGGCAGGGCCGCGCCATACATCAGCGTCGACAGCGGTCCGGCGCGGTCGAACAGGGCGACGGTGAAGCCGCGCTCGGTGGGCGAGGCGCCGGGCGCCAGCGTGTAGCCGCCGCCGTACAGCCGGCCCTTGGTCACGATGACGCTGCCGGCCTCGGTAACCACGCCGTCGATGTCGAGCCGGATCGGCGCGAAGCCGTAGCGCGCCACCTCGCGCAAGCCTTGCAGCACGTAGGCGTTGCGGCCCAGCGCGCGCTTCAACGCACCCGACAGGCGATGCACCACCTGCGCGTCGAAGCCGGCGCCGATCATCTGCACGAACAGCCGTGGCGCGATGACGCCGCGCTCCAGCACAAGTCCGGGCCACATCGTCCGGGTGCGGCCGAATGCCAGCGCCGCCGCCACCGCCGCGGGCGCGAACGGCAGCGCCAGTTCCTGCGCCAGCACGTTGGCGGTGCCCAGCGGGATGATGCCCAGTTGGCAATCCGATCCCGCCAGGCCGTTGGCGACTTCGGCGATGGTGCCGTCGCCGCCGGCGGCCACCACCAGCCGCCGCCCGGACTGCGCCGCCGCGCGCGCCAGCTCGGTGGCGTGGCCCGCTCTGCCGGTCTCGACGATCTCCAGCTTCACCCCGTTGACGGCCATCACGTCGAGCACCCGCCACAGCAGTTGCGCACGCCGGCGGCCCGCCGCTGGATTGAAGATGATGACCATGAATTGGCGACAACTCGCAATGAGGACGAACTCCCACCATGCGCCGTGATAGATGCCGTCTGCATGAAGGTTGTGCGTCGGTCGGATGGAGTCGCCTGGGCGACATATTTGCCAGCGGCACGGTTGCGTGTTGGGTCACGTAACCTTCATGCCGTGATCGCCTGGGTTCGCGTATGGGCTCGCACAGCGACGCGGCCTCAGCGAATCGACCACCGAGCTAAACGTCACGCACGGCAGGTGCCATGAACGCCCTCACGCCATACGCCGCGATGCCGCACGGAGCCGCCGGATCGAGGTTGCGCTTCCGCAGCGTGTTCATCTCCGACCTGCATCTCGGCACACGCGGCTGCCGCAGCGATTTCCTGGCCGACTTCCTGGGCCGCCTCGACTGCGAGCAGCTTTACCTGGTGGGCGACATCATCGACGGCTGGCGGCTGCGCAAGTCGTGGTACTGGGACGCCGGCTGCGACGAGGTGCTGCGGCTGATCCTGGGGCACGCCCGCGCCGGCGCCCATGTCACCTACATCCCCGGAAACCACGACGAGATGTTCCGCACCTGGCTGCCGATGGGGCTTGAGGTTGCCGGCATCCGGCTGCTGCGCGACAGCGTCCACACCACCGCCGACGGCCGCCGCCTGCTGGTGACGCACGGCGACGAGTTCGACAGCGTGGTGCGCTACGCCAAGTTCATCGCCCTGCTCGGTGACTGGGCCTACACCACCGCATTGATCGTCAACCGCTGGTTCAACTCCGCCCGCCGCCGCTTCGGCTATCCCTATTGGTCGCTGTCGGCCTGGCTGAAGCGGCAGGTGAAGGGCGCGGTGAAGGCCATCGACCGATTCGAGGTGGCGCTGGCCGGGGAGGCGCGGCGGCGCGGACTCGACGGCGTCGTCTGCGGCCACATCCACCACGCCGAGATGCGCGAGGTCGGCGGCGTGCTATACCTGAACGATGGCGACTGGGTCGAGAGCTGCACCGCGCTGGTCGAGCACGCCGACGGCCGGCTTGAGTTGCTGGATTGGGCCGAGATGAACCGGCTGTCGTTCCACACGCCGCGCCGCGCGCCGACTTCCGCCGCAGCCTGACCGCATACGCCATGCCCCATGACATCGTGGCGCCGGTATCGGTCGAGCGCGCCCGCCTGCTCGCCGTCGGGCCGCTGCCGGCGCGCATCCTGATTGTCTCCGACGCCTGGCGTCCGCAGGTCAATGGCGTCGTGCGCACGCTCTCGACGGTGGCGGCGAAGCTGGCGGCGGCGGGCCACACGGTCGAGGTGGTGGGGCCGGACCGCTTTCGCACCCTGCCGCTGCCGACCTATCCCGACATCCGGCTGGCGATCCTGCCGCGCCGCAAGCTCAACCGCCTGATCGAGGCGTTCGCGCCCGACGCGCTGCACATCGCGACCGAGGGTCCGCTCGGCCTGTCGGCGCGGGCCTGGGCGGTGAAGCGCGGCTGCGCCTTCACCACGGCGTTCCACACCCGCTTCCCGGAATACGTGCAGGCCCGCACCGGACTGCCGACCGGCGCCGCCTATGCCTGGCTGCGGCGGTTCCACGGCTCCGGCCAGGGCATCATGGTGGCGACCGAGAGCCTGCGCGCGGACCTGGCCCAGCGCGGCTTCCGGCATATCCGGCCATGGTCGCGCGGCGTCGACCTGCATCTGTTCGACCCTGTGGAGCGCGAGCCGTTCGCGGGCCTGGCGCGGCCGGTGTTCCTCTACGTCGGGCGCGTCGCGGTCGAGAAGAACATCCGCGCCTTCCTCGCCCTCGACCTGCCGGGCAGCAAGGTCGTGGTCGGCGACGGCCCGCAACTGGCGCAGCTACGGCGCGAGTTCCCTGGCGCCGCGTTTACCGGCGCTCGCTACGGCGCGGAGTTGTCGCGCAGCTATGCCGGCGCCGACGTGTTCGTGTTCCCGAGCCTCACCGACACGTTCGGCCTGGTGATCCTGGAGGCGCTGTCCTGCGGCACCCCGGTCGCCGCCTTCCCGGTCACCGGCCCCAAGGACGTGCTGGCCGACGCGCCGGCCCGGGTGGGCGCTGTCGACGCCGACCTGCGAGCCGCGTGCCTGCGGGCGCTGGGGGCCGACCGTGCCGCCTGCCGCGCCTACGCCGAATTGTTCAGCTGGCAAGCCTGCGCCGACACGTTCCTGTCGCACCTGGTGCCGCTCGGCGGGCATTAGGGCTTGATCCCGAGAAACCCTGCCCATAGTCCAACATCGACGTGCCGATCGACAGGCGTGACCTCAGTGCCGGGCGTGTCCGGAGCCGTTGAAGATCGTCGATGCGTCCGATCCCAAATTGGTGGCGTTGCCGGGACTGCCCTCCTGCGGCCCGCCGAAACCACCGTCCGTCACGGGAACGTCGGAAGCGCCCGTCCCGTGGCTCGGGTGGAACTCGCCGCAGCCTGACAGGCCCAGCAACAATAGTCCCGCCAGCAGTGGCTTCATGGCTGAACCTCATGGTTTCGGTGTCGGCGCAGTCAGCCCGCCGACGCCGGAAGCGCCGCGCGCGCCTCTGCCGGGGTCTGCTGGATGACCGGGCGCCGGGCGTAGCGTTGCGCCAGCGTGGCGCAGGCGAACAGTTGCGCCTGGTGGAACAGCATCAGCGGCAGCACGATCAGCCCGATGGCGTGGCTGTGGAACAGGATGTTGGCCATCGGGATGCCGGCCGCCATGCTTTTCTTGGAGCCGCAGAACACGATGGCGATCTCGTCCTCCTTGGAGAACCCGGCGGCGCGGCTGGCCATCGTGGTGGCGGCCAGCACGATCGCCAGCAGCGCCAGGTCGACCACGAGGACCAGCGCCAGGCTTTGCCACTCCACCTGATGCCAGATGCCGGCGACCATGCCGGCGCTGAACGCGGCATACACCACCAGCAGCACCGAGCCGCGGTCCACCACCGAGGTAAGGCGCTTGTGCCGCAGCAGCCAGGCGCCGATCAGCGGCCGCACCGCCTGCCCGGCCACGAACGGCAGCAGCAACTGCAACGCGATGTCCTCCACGCCCTGCGCGCTGAAGCCGCCGCCGCCGCTCAGCAGCAACGCCACCAGCGCCGGCGTCGCCACCATGCCGAGCAGGTTCGAGACCGAGGCGCTGCACAATGCCGCCGGGACGTTGCCGCGCCCGATGGAGGTGAAGGCGATCGAGGACTGCACGGTGGACGGCAGCACGCAGACGAACATGATGCCGAGCGACAGCGCCGGCGGCAGCCAGGGCCGCAGCGCCGCGGTGATGCCCAGGCCCAGCAGCGGGAACAGGATGAATGTGCTGGCGAACACCAGCGATTGCAGCCGCCAGTGCAGCAGGCCCTCGACCACCGCCTTTGGCGCCAGCCCGGCGCCGTACAGGAAGAACAGCAACGCCACCGCGCCATACACCGCGACGCTTGAGACATGCGCCCACATGCCGCGGGCCGGCAGCACGGCGGCCAGGATCACCGTGCCGGTCAGCAGCAGCAAATAGTGATCGACCGGCAGCCGGGACAGCAGCTTGGCGGGGTTCATCGCGGGTCCGGACGATTGTTGGCGGTTATTCCTCCATATGCCGCCGCCGGAGCGCAAGCGCACGGTTGCGGGGATCACGATGCGCGTTGCCGCATGGCATCGCGGCCCGGTTTGCCGATGCCCGCGGCTGCGTGCTACCGGCGCGCATGTCGAACCCGTTGCATTGCAAGTGCTGAAATGGCTGCTCCGGCGCACCGCCACGCAGGCGGCGCTGGCGGCGCTGGTCGGCCAGTACCTGGCGTTCGCGTTGCGCACCACGCGCTGGACGCTGCATGGGGCCGAGCATCTGGCGCCGTTCGCCGGGGGGCGGGCGGCGGCGGTGGTGGCGTTCTGGCACGAGCGGCTGCCCCTGATGCCGGCTCTGTGGATGCTGGCGCAACGCCAGGCGCTGGCCCGCGGCGGCCACGTCCTGCGCGGCCATGTGCTGGTCAGCCGCCATGCCGACGGGCGCTTCATCGGCGACATCATGCGCCGGTTCGGCGTCGGCGTGCTGCACGGCTCCAGCCGCCGCGACGGCCAGGAGCGCGGCGGCGCGTCCGCCGCGCGGGGGTTGCTGGCCGGGCTCGCGGCGGGCGAGCACGCCATCATGACGCCCGACGGGCCGCGCGGCCCACGCCGAGTCGCGGCCCGTGGCGTGGCGTTGCTGGCGGCGCAGGCCGGGGTGCCGGTGCTGCCGTGCGGCGCGCAGACCAGCCGCCGGCGAGTGCTGCGCAGTTGGGACCGCATGGTGCTGCCGCTGCCGTTCGGGCGCGGCGTGCTGGTCTGCGGCGCGCCGATCAGCGTCGATCCCGCTGCCGCCGATGGCGCGCTGCCCGTCATCGCCGCCGCGCTGACCGCCGCCGCCGAGGCCGCCGACCGGCTGTGCCCGGCTTGATCGCCCCCGGCTTGATCGCCTCAGCCTACGCGGCGCTGGCCACGCTCGCGGCGCCGGCGTTGCGCGTCATGCTGCGGCGCAGGGTACGGCGCGGCAAGGAGATCGCCGCCCGCCTGCCGGAGCGCTGGGGCGAGGACGCCACGCCGCGCCCGCCCGGCCGGCTGCTCTGGCTGCATGGCGCCAGCGTGGGGGAGGCGATGTCGCTGCTGCCGGTGCTGGCCGTACTGGCGGAATTGGCGCCCGACCTCACCATGCTGGTCACCACCGGCACCGTCTCCTCGGGCGCGCTGCTGGCACGGCGGCTGCCGGAACTCGGGTTGCGGGCGCAGGTGCTGCACCGCTTCGTGCCGCTCGACGTGCCGGCTTGGGCGGCGCGGTTCCTGGCGCATTGGCGGCCGGATGCGGCGGGCTTCGTCGAGAGCGAGATCTGGCCCAACATCATCGCCGCTTGCGTGCGGGCCGGGCTGCCGCTGGTGCTGTTGAACGCCAGGCTGTCGCCGCGCAGCGCCGCCGGCTGGCGTCGGGCCGGCGCGTTCGGCCGCCGCCAGTTCGCCGCCTTCGCGAGCATCCAGGCGCAATCCGACGCCGATGCGGCGCGGTTCTCCGCGCTGGGCGGCCGCCGTGTCAGCGTGGCCGGCAACCTCAAGTTCGCCGCCGCCCCGCTGCCGGTCGACGCGCCCGAGCTGGAGCGGTTGCGGCTGCGCCTCGCCGGCCGCCCCGTCTGGCTCGCCGCCAGCACGCATCCGGGCGAGGAGGAGCCGATACTGGCGGCGCATGAGGCGCTGGCGGCACGGCACCCGCGCCTGCTGACCATCATTGCCCCCCGCCATCCCGAGCGCGGCGCCGACGTGGCCGGCCTCGCCGCCGCCGCGAGCACGCGCCGCGCGTTGGGCGAGGACCCGCCGGACGCCGCCGGGGTCTGGGTCGCCGACACGTTGGGCGAGTTGGGGCTGCTGTACCGGCTGGCGCAAACCGTGTTCGTGGGCGGCAGCCTCGTCCCCCATGGCGGACAGAACCCGCTGGAACCGGCGCGGCTCGGCTGCGCGGTGGCGATCGGCCCCCACACGCACAACTTTGCGGCTGTCACCGAGGAATTAACGGCCGCCGGCGCACTGACGCAGGTCGCCGATGCGGCGGCGCTCGTGGCCTGGGTGGATGCGATGCTGGCCGATGCCGCCCGCCGTGCCGAGATGGGCGGGGCCGGCATCGCCGCCTCGCGCCGTCACGGCGACCTGCCGCGTCAGGTCGCCGTAACGCTGCTCGATCTGCTGACGCCCTCGCGCGGCTGTCCGGCATGATGCGCGCGCCGGACTTCTGGCGGCGGGACGGTGCCGCCGCGCATCTGCTGGGGCCGTTTGCCGCGGTCACCGAATACCTCACCGCCCGCCGCGTCGCCCGGCCGGGCTGGCGCGCGCCGGTGCCGGTGATCTGCTGCGGCAACGCCGGCGTCGGCGGCAGCGGCAAAACCCCGCTGGCGCTCGACCTCGGCACGCGGCTGCTGGCGCGCGGCAAGGCGGTGGCGTTCCTGACCCGGGGCTATGGCGGACGGCAGCGCGGCGTGGTGCGGGTCGATGTGCGAAGCCACGATGCCACCGAGGTGGGCGATGAGGCGTTGCTGCTGGCGGAGGTGGCGCCCACCTTCGTGGCTCCCGACCGCGAGGCCGCCGCGCGCGCCGCGATATCCGACGGCGCCGACATGCTGGTGATGGATGACGGCTTGCAGAATCCGGGTCTGGTCAAGGATTGCGCGTTGCTGGTGATCGACGGCGGCGCCGGGTTCGGCAATGGCCGCGCGCTGCCGGCCGGGCCGTTGCGCGAGACCATCATCGCCGCCGCCGCCCGCTGCCGCGCGGCGGTGCTGATCGGCGTCGACGCCACCGGCGCCCTGGCCCGGCTGCCCGCCGGCTTGCCGGTGCTGCGCGCCGCCATGCAGCCGGCGGGCGAGATGTCCGGGCGGCGCGTGATGGCGTTCGCCGGCATCGGGCGGCCGGACAAGTTCTTCGCCACCCTGCGCGAGGCCGGCGCGCAGCTCGCGGGGACGCGGGTGTTCCCCGACCACCACCGCTTCGGCGCCAACGAGCTGGATCGGCTGCGGCGCGAGGCCGCGGCGCTGGATGCGCGGCTGGTCACCACCGCCAAGGATTTCGTCCGCCTGCCGCCGGGCCTGCGCGCCGAGGTGCTGCGGTTCGACGTGCGGCTGGCCTGGCAGGCGCCACAGGCGATCGACGCGCTGCTGGATACGCTCCGATGAACTGGCGGGATTTGCGCTGGCGGGCGGAGGCGGCGCTGCTCGGAGCCGCCATCGCGGGGTTGCGCCGCCTGTCGCCGGTTGCCGCCTCCAACCTTGGCGGCGGCGTCGGGCGAGCCATCGGGCCGTTGCTGCCGGTGTCGCGCGTGGCCGACCGCAACCTGCGCCTGGCGCTGCCCGGGCTGGACCGTGCGGCGCGGCGGCGGGTGATACGCGGGATGTGGGACAACCTCGGCCGCACCGTCACCGAGATGGTCCACCTCGACCGGCTGCACCGCAGCGTCTCGGGTCCCGGTTGGGACATCGAGGGCGGCGAGCACGCGGCGATGGTGGCCGCCCATCCGGGGCCGGTGGTCCTGGTCACCGCGCATCTGGGTAACTGGGAACTGCCGGCGCGCGTCGCCGGAGCCTACGGCATCCAGCTCGCGGCGGTGTACCGCGCCGGGCCGAACCCGTACGTCGAGGCGATGGTCACCCGCCTGCGCGTCGCCGGGGCGTTCGGCGTCATGCGGATGTTCCCCAAGGGCGCGTCCGGCGCGCGCCAGGCGATCGTCCACCTGCGCGGCGGCGGCCGGCTGGTGATGCTGGTCGACCAGAAGATGAACGACGGCATCCCGGCGCGGCTGTTCGGCCACACCGCGATGACCGCCCCCGCCGCCGCCGCGCTCGGCCTGCGACTGGGCGCGCTGGTGGTGCCGACGTTCTGCCGCCGCATCGGCCCGGCCCGGCTGCTGGCGGTGTGCGAGGCGCCGCTGGAGTTGCCCGACAGCGGCGACCGCATCGCCGACGTCGCCACGCTGACGCAGGCGATCAACGACCGGGTCGAGGCGTGGGTGCGCGCCCAGCCGCAGGACTGGCTCTGGGTCCACCGCCGCTGGCCGAGCGAGACCTACATCGAGGAGCGCCCATGACGACCGCATTGTTCGATCTCGACGGCACGCTGGTCGACAGCCGGCCCGGCATCGTCGCCAGCCTGCGCGCGATGCTGCGCGGCCTCGGCCATCCCATCGACAAGCGGGCCGACTACACCTGGGCCGTCGGGCCGCCGCTGGAGCAGTCGATCGGCGCTATCCTGGCGCCCTATGGCGACACGCGGGTGGCCGAGGGCGCCCGGCTCTACCGCGAGCACTACAGCGTCCAGGGCCTGTTCGTGACGACCCTGTTCCCCGGCATCGAAACGATGCTCGACGCGCTGGCCGGGCAGCGGCTGTTCGTCGTCACCAGCAAGCGGGAGGTGTTCGCCCGGAAAATCCTCGACCGCCTCGGCCTGGCGCAATGCTTCGTGGCCATCCACGGCACCATCGAGGGCGGCGCGTTCGACGACAAGGCGGCGCTGCTGCGCCATGTGCTCGACCTCCACGGCATCGACCGGACGCGCGCGGTGATGATCGGCGACCGCCACCACGACATCGACGCCGCCCGCGCCAACGCCGTCGCCAGCATCGGCGTCGCCTGGGGTTACGCCGGCGCCGGCGAGTTGGCGGCGGCGGACGCAATGGTGGCGCGGCCGGACGAGCTGCCGGCGGCGATTGCGGCCCGGACCGCAGCGGATCGTTAACCTTCGTCCGCCACGCTGCCCGCCATGACGTGCGACGGAGCTGCGATGTCCGGCCTGCTGGCTGACCGACTGCCCATCCTTGCAGCCGATTGCGTGCCGCCGACCGTGCTCGGCACCGCGGCGTTGTCGGCCATGGCCTTTCGCGGCGCTGGCCTCGCGGAGATGACCCGGCGCATCGCGGAGTCCGCCGCCGCGCCGGTGGCGCGGGACTACGACCACGCCATCGCCTGCCAACTGATGTTTCAGCGTGACGAGGGGCTGGCGTTGCAGGCCGGGGCGCTGGATCGCTGTCCGCTCTACCGGGTGGCGCGCGGCGGTCCGCATGGCCTGCGGATGCTGGCGTTGCTGGCGCCCGGCGACCTGATGACGAACACGCCGCTCGACTTCATCACCGCGCACACCGACATCCGCCTCGACCTGCTGTACCTGTTGCCCGGACGAGCGCTGCCGCAGGTCGTTCCCGACCACGACCTCATGTTCTTCGCCGCCAGCGAGGGCGACGCGGAGGCGCAGGCGTGGTGGCTGCGGCTGTTCCGCGGGTGGCCGCGCCCGGCGCTGAACGCGCCGTCGCATCTGCCGGGAATGGCGCGCGACGTGCTGCCGCGCCGGCTGGCCGGGATCGCCTCGGTCCGCAGCCCGCCCGCCGTCATGGTGTCGCGCGAGCGGCTGGCTGGATTTCCGGACGGTGGACACGGGATCGGCGGGCAGGGGATCGGCGAGCTGCTGCCCGGCTGCGGTTATCCCGTGCTGATCCGCCCGCTGCACTCGCACGCCGGCGCCGGCCTGGCGCGGCTCGACGGGCCGGGAGCGCTCGCCGACTACCTGCTGTTCTCCGGCGGCCCCGGCTTCATGGTGACCGCGTTCGTGGACTACCGAAGTCCCGACGGCATGTTCCGCAAATACCGCATCGCCTTCATCGAGCGCCGCGCCTTCCTCTGCCACATGGCGGTGTCGTCGCACTGGATGGTCCACTACCTGAATGCCGGCATGGCCGAAAGCGCGGAGAAGCGAGCGCAGGAGGCGTCCGCCATGGCCAGGTTCGACCGGGGTTTCGCCCTGCGCCATGCCGACGCGCTGGCGCAAGTGGCCGAGGCGCTGGGCTTCGACTGTTGCTCGATCGACTGCGCCGAGACGCCGGACGGGCGGCTGCTGGTGTTCGAGGCCGACAGTGCCGCCATCGTCCACATGCTCGACCCGCCGGAGCTGTATCCGTACAAGCCCGCGCAGATGCGCCGCGTGTTCGCCGCCTTCGCCGCGATGGCGCGATCGAGGGCGGCGCCCGATCTACAGCAACGAGCCTTGCTACAGCAGCGAGCCTTGGCGGGATGATGCGCGGCCGCCCTCGCTGCGCACCGCCACATCGCCATCGGCGAACGCAATCCGCAACGCGCTGCCCGGCCGCACGCTCCTGGCCGCGGTGACCGGCGTGCCGTCCCGGTCGAACACCGCCGCGTAGCCGCGCGCCAGCACGCCATGGTGGGACACCGACTCCAGCCGCTGCCCCAGCGCGTGCAGCCGCACCTGCAACTCGCGCAGCCGGCCCTGCGCCAACGCCGCGTTCAATCGTGGCAGCACTCGGCCCCCGGCCGCGGACTGCAACGCGACCGCATGGCGCAAGCCAGAATGCAGGTGCGAGGCCGCCAGCGCCAGCGCGTGCCGGCGTACCGCAAGCGTGTGCGGCAACGCTGCCGGCAGCAGGGCGCCGACGCTGTCCAGCCGGTGCCGCGCGCCGCCCACCAGCGCGCGCGGGTCGGGCATCCCGCGCTCCGCCCGCACCAGCGCCGCCCGCCGTGCCGCCAGCAGGTTGGGCAGCGCCAGGCGCAGCCGCTCGCCCCGGTCGTTCACGCGCAAGCCCGCGCCGCTCACGATGGCGCGCAGGTCGGGCATCCCGCGTTCCGCCCGCAGCAGCGCCGCGCGCCGTGCCGCGAGCAGGTTCGGCCACGCCATGCGCAGCCGCTGGTCGCGCTCGTCGACGCGCAGCCGGGCATTGCCCAGCACGCCCGGCAGGTCGGGCAGCGACCGCGCCGCCCGTTCCAGCGCCAGCCGGTCCTCCTGCAACATGCGCGCGACCCCGCTCGCCAGCCGGGCCGCCGATTGCTGCAGGTTGACCGCCAACTGGGCGCGCGAGGGCACCGCCAGCTCGGCGGCGGCGGTCGGCGTCGCGGCGCGGCGGTCGGCGGCGTGGTCGATCAGCGTGACGTCGGTCTCGTGCCCCACGGCCGAGATCAGCGTGATCGGCGAGGCGGCGGCGGCACGCACCACGAACTCGTCGTTGAACGCCATCAGATCCTCGAGGCTGCCGCCGCCGCGCGCCACGATCAGCACGTCGGGGCGCGGGCGCACATGCGGAAAACCCTGGATCGCCGCGGTGATGCGCTCGGCGGCGGTCTCGCCCTGCACCGGCACCGGCCACAGCAGCACATGGCGCGGAAAGCGGCGGCGCACCGTCGTCAGGATGTCCTGGATGACTGCGCCGCGCTCGCTGGTGACCACGCCGATCACCTCGGGCAGTAACGGCAACGCCCGCTTGCGCCCGGCGTCGAACAGGCCCTCGGCCGCTAGCTTCAGCCGCAGCGTCTCGATCCGCGCCAGCATCGCGCCGGCGCCGGCATACTCCATGCGCTCCACGATGATCTGGTAGTTGGAGCGGTCGCCATAGGCGGTGACCTTGCCGGTGGCGACCACCTCGACGCCGTTCTCCGGCGCCAGGCCAAGCCGGCGCACCGCCGACTTCCAGACGATGCCGGAGATCTTGCCGCCTTCGTCCTTGAGCGAGAAGTAGATGTGGCCGGACGGGTAGCGCTTCATCTCGGTGATTTCGCCGCGCACCCGTACGCGGCCGAACGCATCCTCCAGCGTGCGCTTCACCGCCCCGGATATTTCCGAGACGGAGTATTCCGGGATGTTGCTGGCGCTGGCGGAGTCGGCGGCTTCGTCCATGGTGGCAGCCTATGCTAAAGGCGGTGCCGGACAAAGATCGGGTGCGGCGATGCGGGTGCTGGTGGTGGGCGGCGGCGGACGGGAACACGCGCTGTGCTGGGCGATTGCCGCCAGCCCCTTGCTGACGAAGTTGTGGTGCGCGCCGGGCAACCCCGGCACCGCCGAGCTATGCGAGAACGTCGCCATCGCCGCCCACGACATCGCGGCCCTGGCGCAGTTTGCCGAGGACAATTTCGTCGATCTGGTGATGCCCGGACCCGAAGCGCCGCTGGTGGCCGGGCTGGCCGACGCGCTGGGCCTGCGCGGCATTGCCTGCTGCGGCCCCTCGGCGGGCGCGGCCCGGCTCGAAGGCAGCAAGAGCTTCTGCAAGGAAGTGTGCGACGCCGCCGGCATCCCGACCGCACTGTGGGAGCGGTTCGACGACCCGGCCATGGCACGCGACTTCGTGCGCCGCCGGGGCGCGCCGATCGTGGTCAAGGCCGACGGCCTGGCGGCCGGCAAAGGCGTCGTGGTCGCGGCCTCGGTGGCCGAGGCGGAGGCCGCCATCGCCGACTTCATGGAGCGGCGGCGGTTGGGCGAGGCCGGCGGCAGCGTGGTGATCGAGGAGGCCATGGTGGGCGAGGAGGTCAGCCTGTTCGCGCTGTGCGACGGCCTGCACGCCATCCCGCTCGGCGCGGCGCAGGACCACAAACGCGCCTTCGACGGCGATGTCGGCCCGAACACCGGCGGCATGGGCGCCTATGCGCCACCCCCGGCGCTGACGCCGGAGATGCAGGCGGCGGCGATGCGGCAGGTCATCCAGCCCACCTTGGCCGAGATGGCGCGGCGCGGCACTCCTTTCCGCGGCGTGCTGTTCGCCGGCCTAATGCTGACGGCGGAGGGTATCAAGCTGATCGAGTTCAACGTGCGGCTGGGCGACCCGGAGACGCAATGCCTGTTGCCGCTGCTGCAATCCGACCTGCTGCCCGCCCTGGTCGCCGCCTGCGACGGCACGCTCGACGCCTTCGCGTTGCGCTGGCGGGCAGGGGCGTCGCTGGCGGTGGTGATGGCGGCGCAGGGATACCCCGGCCCGCTGACCGGCGAAGGTGCGATCACAGGCCTGGACCGCGCCGCGCACCTGCCCGGCGTGCGGGTGTTCCAGGCGGCAACGGCGTGGCGTGATGGAGAGTTGGTCCCCACAGGTGGCCGGGTGCTGAGCGTGGTCGGCACCGCGGCCTCGCTGCCGGAAGCGCGCGACGCAGCCTATGCCGGGATTGCGGCCATCGACTGGCCGGGCGGTTTTTGCCGCCGCGACATAGGCTGGCACGCGCTAGGGTAGTCGTCCCGGCTTACTGGCCGTTCTGTTGCTGGCCGTTCTGCTGGTAGTTCTGCTGCTGCGCCTTCTGCTGGGCGACATGCTTGCTGTGGTAATGGCCGGCAACGCAGCCCGCGCCGGCGCCCAGCAGGCCATGATGACCGGCGACGTGCCCGGCGACGCCACCGAGGGCGGCGCCGGCCAGGCAACCGGCCTGGGCCATCGGAGCCGCCAGCAAAGCCGTCGCGGCGACGGCAGTGAGAAACAAAGTGCGCATTGTGAATGTCCTTAACATTAACTTGCAGGACAACGCCGCTTCTCCCGAACGGTTCACCGATCTATGCCGCTTCACGCACTTGGCACCGAACAATGGCTTGGTCGAGGTCGGCGATGATGTCGTCGATATGCTCGATCCCGACCGAAAGCCGCACGTAGCCGGGCGAGACGCCGGTGGCGGCCTGTTCCGCGGGCGTGAGCTGGGAGTGCGTCGTGCTGGCCGGATGGATGGCGAGGCTGCGGGAGTCGCCGATGTTGGCGACGTGGTAGATCAGCTTCAGCCGGTCGATGAACGCCCGCCCGGCCTCGGCCCCGCCCGCCAGCTCGAAGCCGACCAGGCCGCCTTTACCCCTCGTCAGGTATTTCTCGGTAAGCTCCCGGCCACGACCCTGCAAATGCGAGGGATAGATGACCCGCGCCACCTCCGGCCGTTGCGCCAGCCAGTCGGCCACCTGTTGCGCGTTGGCGCTGTGCTCGCGCATCCGCAGCGCCAGCGTCTCCACGCCTTGCAGGATGAGGAACGCGTTGAACGGGCTGATCGCCGGCCCGAGGTCGCGCAGCAAAGTGGTGCGCGCCTTCAAGATATAGGCGATCGGGCCGAGCGGTTTGGCGGCCTCGGTCCAGACGACGCCGTGGTAGCTGGGTTCCGGCGTGTTCAGCGCCGGCTGCCGCACCGGATGCGCCGCCCAGTCGAAATTGCCGCCATCGACGATCAGGCCGCCGATCGAGGTGCCGTGGCCGCCGAGGTATTTGGTCGCCGAGTAGACCACGACGGCCGCGCCATGGTCGAACGGCCGCACCAGCAGCGGCGCCGCCGTGTTGTCCATGATGAGCGGGATACCCAGCGGCCGGCCGAGCGCTGCCACCTCGGCAATCGGGAACACGCGCAGCTTCGGGTTGGGCAGCGTCTCCGCGTACCAGGCGCGGGTGCGGTCGTCGCTGGCGCGCACGAACGCCTCGGGATCTTCGGGATCGACGAAGCGCACCTCGATCCCCTGGTCCTTCATGGTGTGCGCGAACAGGTTCCAGGTGCCGCCATAGAGATCGGTGGAACTCACCACGTTGTCGCCGACCCGCGCGAGGTTCTGGATCGCCAGCGCCGACGCCGCCTGACCCGACGCCACCGCCAGCGCCGCCGCCCCGCCCTCGATCGCGGCGATGCGCCGCTCCAGCACGTCGGCGGTCGGGTTCATGATGCGGGTGTAGATGTTGCCCAACTCCTGCAGGCCGAACAGCCGCGCCGCCTGCGCGGTGTCGTCGAACTGGTAGGAGGTGGTCTGGTAGATCGGCACCGCCACCGCGTGAGTGGCGCTGTCGCGCCGCCAGCCGGCATGGAGAGCAAGGGTTTCCGGATTCGACATTGCGACATCTCCTGCATCGGCGGGTCAGCGCCAGCCTTGCCGCCGGTCATACGGCACCGCGATGCCTGTCATCAAGACGCGAGCAAGCTCTCCACCGATCCCGCAAGACCGAGCAGCGCCTCGTCGCCGTAGCGCCGCCCGACCATCTGCAACCCGACCGGCAAGCCGCCGCCACTGCGCCCGGCCGGCAACGACAGCGCGGGGAGGGTGGGGACCATGTTGAACGGGCTGGTCAGTTCGAGGCCGCGGAAGCGCCCGTCGGGGAGGGTGGCCGCGTAGTTGTCGTCGGTTTCCTCCACTTGCGGCGCGACCGCGGCGCAGGTCGGGCATAGCAGCGCCTCGTGGTCGGACAGGATCCGCATCATGTCGCGCCACATCGCGGTGCGCAGCAGCTCGATGCGCTTGTATTCGGTGGCGCCCAGCGCGTCGCCGCGCTCCATCAGCGCCAGCACCGCCGGGTCCATGCGCGCGGCGAACGCGGCGCGGCGGTCGCCGAAATAGGCCGACATGAACACGCCCCACAGATCGGTCCAGCGGTCGACCACCGCGCGGCTCCAGCCTAGCTCGACCTCCTCCACCACCGCGCCCGCCCGGCGCAGCCGCTCCACGCAACCCAGGATCACCGCTTGCACCTCCTCCGACACCGCGAAGAAGCCGAGATCCATCGACAGCGCGAACCGCCGCCCGGCGAGGTCGGGCCGCCGGCGTGCCGCCGCGGCATCGAAGGCGAGCGGGACGGAGAACGGATCGTCGTCGCTGGGTCCGGTGGTGGCCTCCATGAACGCGACCGCATCCTCCACGCTGCGGGCCAGCGGGCCAAAATGCGAAATGCTGTCGAACAGGCTCGGCAGGATGGTCATGGGAATGCGGCCAAGGCTCGGCTTCAGGCCGACCACGCCGCAGAACGCCGCCGGGATGCGCACCGACCCGCCCATGTCGGTACCCTCGGCAAACGCCACGCAGCCGCCCGCCACCGCCGCGCCGGAACCGCCGGACGAGCCTCCCGAAGTCCGCGTCGGGTCGTGCGGGTTGCGGGTGACGCCCCAGCGCGGACTGCGCGTGAAGCTGGCGTGGGCGAACTCCGGCGTGGTGGTCTTGCCGATCAGGATGGCGCCGGCCGCCTGCAGCCGGCGGACCACGAGGGCGGTTTCGGTCGCCGGCGCATCGCCGCTGGTCCAGGAGCCGAGGGTTGTCGGGACGCCGGCGGTCGGCGTCATGTCCTTGGCCGCGAACGGCACGCCGAGCAGCGGCAGGTCGCTGTCGCCTCGTTCGAGCGCGCGGTCGATGCGCGCAGCCGCCTGCCGCGCGTCGTCATCCAGCAGATAGCAAAAACAGTTGCACGGCGCCAACGCCCGCGCCCGCTCCAGCGCCGCGTCGATCAGGCCGGCGGCGGACACAGAGCGGCTCCTGACGGCTGCGGCCATCTCGCGGGCGGACAGGTCGAGCAGCATCCGCCGCTACGCCGCCAACAGCCCGAGCTTCACCTGCGTCAGCATCGCCAACTCGTCGTACACCGTCCAGTCGTCGACGATGCGGCCGTCGACGACATGGAAGTGGCTCATGCCCATGACGAACAGCCGCTGCCCGCTCGGCGCGCCCAGCGAGCCGTGGCCGAGGTGGTGGCCGTCGATGATCCAGCGCACCGCCACCTTCTCGCCGCCCTCGTCACAGGGGTTGGAGCAGATGTGCTGCGCCACGAAGCCGGCGTCGGGGATCATGGCGATCAGCCGCATGGTCTGCTGCAGCACCGCCGCCTGCCCGAACAACTCGCGCATCATCGGCCCATGCCACTGCACGCTCGGCGCATAGACCTCGCGCAGCCTGCCGAACATGCGCTTGTTGTAGGCTTCGTGCAGCCAGCGCAGGCACCACGCCTCGGTATCGGTATGGGCCAGCGTCAGGTCCACCTCGTCGCTCGGCGGATACTGGCCGATGAGGCGGCGGTTCTCGCCGATTTCGGTCGGCGTCACGCCGGCGTCGAACTGGTCCTGCGCCATCTTCCGCGCGAAGGCATCGCGGTCGAGGCCAAGCTGGGCGATCAGCGCCATGTTGTCGCGCACCAGCCACTCGCGATAGATGCGGTTCTCGAACACCATGCAGTCGGCGATGGTGCGCGCGGCGAAACGGCGTCCGGTCGGCTTGCCGTACATGCCCGGCTCGGTGTGCCGCCCGGTGCCGGTGACGAGGTGCGAGGTGTAGAAGCCGTCGACATCGTTGCCGCGCCACACCACCTGCGTCGCCATGCCGCGCCGGTCGGGCAGCTCCACGATGCGCTGGATGGTCTCGCGCACCACGTCCTCGCGGTTATAGACGGTGCCGAGCGAGCTGTACAGCACGGCGTTGTGGGTGTAGTGGGTGTAGATCAAGCCGACGTCGCGCTCGTCCCAGATGCGGTGGGTGCAACGCACGATGTAGTCCACGATGTCGGTGTAGATCGGGTCGAAGCCGCGCATACTCTGCGCCCGCTCCCGCTTGGTCGGCGCCAGGTCGACGAAATCGCGGCGCTCCACCTGCAGCACGCGCTCCTTCGCCGGAACCTTGGTGTGCTCGCCGCCGATATCAGCCATTCTGCCGCTCCCCATCGCCATGCGTACATTACGAGCGCGGAGTGTCGCCTGACCAGCGTGGAAACCCGGCACGTAAACCCGGCACGTAAACAAGGTGGCGGCGCGCGCCGCGATCTGGGAACCTGCAATCAGCAAACGCAGGAGCCGCCAATGCCAATGCCAGGGATCGTCCACATCAAGTCGCCGAAGCACAACGCCGGCGCCGACACGCAGGCCATCGAGGCGACGGTCGCCGACATCATCCGCCGGGTGCGCGCGGAGGGCGACGTGGCGGTACGCGAGTTCGCCCGGCGCTTCGACCGCAGCGAGCTGGAACACTTCGAGGTGACCGCTGCCGAGAAGCGGGCCGCGGTCGATGGCCTGGCCGCACAGACCCGCGCCGACACCGAGTTCGCCATCGCCAACGTGCGCCGCTTCGCGCAGGCGCAGCTCGCCACCATCCTGCCGCTCGAAACCGAGCCGATGCCCGGCCTGCACTTGGGCCACCGCGTCATCCCGATCGCCCGTGTCGGCTGCTACGTGCCCGGCGGCCGCTATCCGCTGCTGTCGGCCCCGGTGATGACCATCGTGCCGGCCAAGGTCGCCGGCTGCGACGAGGTGGTGGCCTGCCTGCCGCCCAACGCCCATATCGCCATGGTGGCCGGGTGCCATTTGTCCGGGGCCGACCGCATCTTCCGCATCGGCGGCGCGCAGGCCATCGCGGCGATGGCGTCGGGCACCGAGAGCGTGCCGGGCGTGGACAAGATCGTGGGTCCGGGCAACGCCTTCGTGAACGAGGCCAAGCGGCAGGTGTTCGGCGCGGTCGGCATCGACCAGTTGGCCGGCCCCAGCGAGATCTACGTGGTGGCCGATTCCACCGGCAATCCCGAGACCATCGCCACCGATCTGCTGGCGCAGGCCGAGCACGACGTCCGCACCCGCGTCGGCCTCATCACCACCGACGAACAGCTCGCCCGCGCCACGCTGGCCGAGGTCACGCGCCAGCTTGCCGGCCTGTCCACCGCCGATGTCGCGGGACGGGCGTGGGAGGACTACGGCGAGATCGCGTTGTGCGCCGACGAGGCGGCGATGCTGGCCTACTCCGACCACATCGCCGCCGAGCATCTGCAGGTCCACACCAGCGACCCCCACGCGACCGCGGCGAAGCTGCGCAACTACGGCTCGCTGTTCATCGGCGAGTTGGCCAGCGTGGTCTATTCCGACAAGTGCTGCGGCACCAACCACACGTTGCCGACGATGGGCGCCGGCCGCTACACCGGCGGCCTCTGGGTCGGCTCGTACGTGAAGATCTGCACGCATCAATGGCTCGACGAACGCGGCGTTGCGGCGGTCGGGCCGCCGGCGGTGCGGCAAAGCGCCAGCGAGGGGCTTGAAGGCCATCGCCGCGCCGCCGCCCGCCGGCTCGAATGGCTGCAACTGCCGGTGCCGGTGTAAGCCGATGGCACAGTGGTTGAAGCAGAGGGCGCGGGACGAGCGCCGGGCGCGGGACCGCAGCGTGCGCGATCTCGTCGAATCGATCCTGGCCGACATCGACAGCCGCGGCGACGCGGCGGTGCGCGAGCTGTCGATCCGGTTCGACCAGTGGGACCGCGAGGACTACCGGCTCACCCAGGCCGAGATCGACGCCTGCGTCGCGCAGATGACGCCGCGCGACCTCAAGGACATCGAGTTCGCGCAGACCCAGGTGCGAAACTTCGCCATTGCGCAGAAGGCGTGCCTGCGCGACCTGGAGATCGAGACGCTGCCCGGCGTCATGCTGGGCCACCGCAACATCCCGATGAACTCGGTCGGCTGCTACGTGCCCGGCGGCAAGTATCCCCTGCTGGCGTCGGCGCATATGTCGGTCGTCACGGCAAAGGTCGCCGGTGTTAAGCGCATCATCACCGCCGCCCCCCCGTTCCACGGCAGGCCGGCGCCGGCCATCGTGGCGGCGCAGGCGATGGCCGGGGCCGACGAGATCTACGTCCTTGGCGGGGTGCAGGCGATTGCCGCCATGGCTGTCGGCACCGCCAGCATCCGGCCGGTGGACATGCTGGTGGGACCGGGTAACGCCTTCGTCGCCGAAGCCAAGCGGCAGTTGTTCGGCCGCGTCGGCATCGACCTGTTCGCCGGACCCACCGAGACGCTGGTGATCGCCGACGAGACGGTGGACGCCGAGATGTGCGCGACCGACCTGCTGGGCCAGGCCGAGCACGGGCCGACCTCGCCGGCGATCCTGCTCACCAACTCCGAACGGCTCGGCCGCGCCGTGCTGGCGGAGGTGGAGCGTCTGCTGCAAATCCTGCCGACCGCCGAGATCGCGCGGCAATCGTGGCGCGACCACGGCGAAGTGATCGTCTGCGACGGCTACGACGAGATGCTGGCCGAAGCCGACCGCATCGCCTCGGAGCATGTGCAGGTGATGACCGGCCGCGACGACTGGTTCCGCGACAACATGACCAACTACGGCGCGCTGTTCCTGGGTCCGCGCACCAACGTTGCCTACGGCGACAAGGTGATCGGCACCAACCACACGCTGCCGACGATGCGGGCGGCGCGCTACACCGGCGGCCTGTGGGTCGGCAAGTTCATGAAGACCTGCACCTGGCAGAGGGTGACGACCGACGCCGCCTCCGCCTCGGTCGGCGAATATTGCTCGCGGCTGGCGATGCTGGAGGGCTTCGTGGGCCATGCCGAACAGGCCAACGTGCGGGTACGGCGCTATGCCGGGCGCAACGTCCCCTATGGCGAGGCGGCGACCCACGCGGAGGACAAGTGATGGCGTTACCGGAGGCGCCGTCGTTCCGGCTGGACGGCAGGCGGGCGCTGGTCACCGGCGGCTCGCGCGGCATCGGGTTCGCCGCCGCCGTTGCCCTGGCGCGCGCCGGGGCCGAGGTGGCGATCACCGCGCGCAACCCGGACCAGGTCGCGGCGGCGGTGGCGGCGATGCGCGCGGACGGCCTGGCGGCGTCGGGCGTGGCGCTGGATGTCACCGACACAGCCGCGCTCACGGCTTTTGCCGGGCGGGTGGCGCCGTTCGATATCCTGGTGAACAGCGCCGGCGGCGCCCGCCACGCCGCCTTCGTCGATATGTCGGAGGCGGATTTCGACGCGGTCATGGACGTGAACGCCCGCGCCACGCTGTTCGTCAGCCAGGTGGTCGTGCGCGGCATGATCGCCGCCGGCATCCCCGGCTCGATCATCCACATCTCGTCGCAGATGGGTCATGTCGGCGGCCCGCGCCGGGTCGGCTACTGCGCCTCGAAATGGGCCGTCGAGGGCATGACCAAGGCGATGGCGGTGGAACTGGGCGCGCACCGCATCCGCGTCAACTCGATCTGCCCCACCTTCATCGAGACCGAGATGACCAGCGCGGCGCTTGCCGATCCCGAGTTCCGCGGCTGGGTGCTGTCGAAGATCAAGCTTGGCCGGATGGGGCGGGTCGAGGACCTGATGGGGCCGGTGCTGTTCCTCGCCTCCGACGCGGCCGCGCTGGTGACCGGCGCGTCGCTACTGGTCGATGGCGGTTGGACGGCGGAGTAGGCGCGCGCGTGTTCAGGTCGCGCCGGGCAGCGGGTCCTCGCGGAGGATCTGCTGCAGCGTGCTGAACTCGTTGAACATGGTCCATTCCTCGACGATGCGGCCGTGGCGGATGTCGAAATGGCTGATGCCCCACATCCGCACGTGCCGCCCGGTCGGCTTGCCATAGATGCCGTAGCCGCGATGGGTGCCGACGATGGTCCAGCGCACCGCCACCATGTAGCCCTCGATGTCGTTGCCCATGAAATAAAGGTCGTCGATGCCGAGCGCCAGGTCGGGAAACATCGCCAGCCGCGCCATGACGTTGGCCTGATAGTCGCCGAGCCCGCTGCTGAACCGCTCGACCGGCCCGAAGGCGCGCACGTTGGGCGAAAAGAAGTCGCGCGTCATGCCCACCATGCGCCAGTTCCAGACGTAGTGCAGCATCCGCCGGATGAAGTCCTCCGGGTCGAACGCGCCGGTGGGGGCGGGCGGCAGGTGCTCCGGCTTGCCCTGGCCGAGCAGGCGGGACGGCTCGCCGAAGTTGGCCTTCGCGTAGCTGTCGAGATCCATCTCGGCGGCGGTGCGCCGCGCCGTCTCGCGCACGTCGAGGCCGAGCTGCTGGATCATGGTGGCGGAGTTCTCGATCACGAACTCGTTGTAGATCTCGTTGCCGATGGCAATGCAGTTGGCCATCGCCCAGAACTTGCAGCGCCGTCCGGTCGGCGGCCCGAACGAGCTCCATCCGGTGTTGGTGCCGATGAACAGGGCGCGGTGCGAGGTGTGGAACCCGACCTCGTCGTCGCCGGACCATATCACCTCTCCCGGCAGCCAGCGCATGTCGGGGAATGCGTTCATCAACCCGATGGAGTTCTCGATCACCCGGTCGCGGCCGAACACCTGGCCGGACTCGTCATGCACGACGCAGTTGTGCTTGTAGAAGTCATAGACGTAGCCGATGTCCTTCTCCTCCCACGCGCGATGTGTCGCGCGCACGATGTAGTCGATGATGTCGGCGTAGTGGTCCTCGAAGCCGCGCATCGGCTGGCGACGCGCGCCCGGGCGATGCAACTGCTGGTCGGTGCCGAAACGCGCGCGCAGCGAGATGGAGAAGTCGGCCGGGTTGCGGCGCGGGCCGGCGGCGGGGTGCATGGCGTGGGTGTCGAGCCGCGCCTCGTTGGCCGCCGGCAGCCGCGTCTCGATCGGCTCGTTGGTCCAGCCCGCCATGCGCTCGGCCTTGGCCCGCGCCGCCGGCATTTTGCCCGCGCCGGCATTCTTGTCCACGTCCGCCATCGGCGACCTCCCGGAATGGCCGTGCGTTGCCGCACTGGCCAGTGCATCCGAATGCAGCCTACGACTGAACGTTGGCACCGGGCAAGGCTTGCGCATCGGCATGTAAATCCGCTACCGCCGCAACATTGTGAAACGGATCTCCTCCATCGCCAAATCTCCCCGCCTGGATCACGCTCTGTCGCGTCGCGCCACCTCGTACGACGTGGCGCGGCTTGCCGGCGTGTCGCAATCCACCGTCTCGCGCTGCTTCTCGCCGGACAGTAAGATTTCGCAAGAAACCCGCGCCCGCGTCCAGGAAATCGCGACACAGCTCGGCTACACGCCGAACGCCATCGCGCGCTCGCTGATCCTGCGCCGGTCCGGCATGGTCGGCGTGGTCGCGACCAAGCAGTCGATCCAGGCCTCGCCTGAAATGATGACGTCGATCAGCGACGCGCTCGCCGCCGTCGACCGCCGGATGCTGCTGCTGGCGGTCGACGGCGAGAGCGCCGTGGAGGCTGCGATGGGCAGCGCGTTCGGCTATCCGCTCGACGGCTTGATCGCCTGCGCCACGCTGAGCCGCCGGGACATCCGGGCGTTCGGCGCGCGCGGCGTGCCGGTCGTGCTGTTCAACCGGCAGTCGGATTCGGCGGGCGTCGATTGTGTCTGCACCGATCACGTCGAGGCGACGCGCAAGGTCGCCAACATCCTGTACGGGGCCGGCCATCGCCGGTTCCTGTGCATCGGCGGCCCGGCGGACGCCCCGGTCAGCCACGAGCGCATCGGCGGCTTCGTCACCCGGCTCGACGAGCTGGGCATCCATGCCGTGCCGGTGCTTGCGGCGGATTACTCGTATCACGGCGGCGCCACGGCGTTCCGCGCCCACGCCGAGGCGGGCCACCGTCCCGACGCGGTGTTTTGCGCCAACGACCAGCTTGCCATGGGCGTGCTCGACACCTGCCGCTTCGTGCTTGGCTGGCCGGTGCCAGGGTCGACCTCCGTGGTGGGTTTCGACGACGTTCCGGAATCCGGCCGCCCCAGCTACGAACTTGCCACCGTCCGCCAGCAGCTTCCGCAGATGGCGGGGGCCGCCGTGGACCTGCTGTTGCGCCGCATGGAGGCGCAGGCGGCCGAGCCGAAGCGCGTGCTGGTGCCCGGCATCCTGGTGCCGCGCGCCTCCGCCCGCTTCATCTAGGAGCAGTGCGTCTTGTAGACGAAGTGCTGCACCTCCGGGGTGTCGATGTTCTTCGGCGTCGCCAGGATGAACGGCGTGCGGATCTGGCGCTCGACCGGCTTCCCGTTTAATGCCGCCACCGCGCTTTGCAGACCGATCTGGCCGACGCCGTACGGGAACTGCACCACGTCGGCATCCACCAGGCCCTTGCGGATGTCGTCCACGATCGGGTCCGAGGTGTCGAAACCGACGACCTTGATCCGGCCGGTGCCCTGGGCCTCGCGAACGCCGGTGACCGCGCCTTCGGTATTGTTGGTGGTGACGGCGAACACGCCGGCGAGATGCGGATGGGCCGCCACAGTCGAGCTGACCAGCGCCGCCGCGCGGGCGGTCTGGTTGCTGGAGTATTGCACGCCCAGGAAGGTGATGCTGGGGAACTGCTTCATCGCCTCCGTGAAGCCCTGGACGCGCTGGACCGACACGTCGGCGGCGCCGGGCGCGTTGTTGAGCGCCATGACCTCGCCCTTGCCCCCGAGCAAGGCGCCCATCTGCTGCCCGGCGAGCATTCCGCCCTTGATGTTGTCGGACTGGATGTTGGTCACCGCGATGTCGTCGCGGCTGGTGTCGCCGTCGATGGTGACGATCTTGATGCCTTGCCGCTTGGCCTGCAGCAGCGCCGGGATCATCGCCACGGGATCGTCAACCGAGATCATGATGGCATCGGGATGCGCCGCGATCACCGCATCCAGCACCCGCGTCTGCAACGCCGGGTCGAACTGGCGTGGCCCCTGGGCGCTGAACCGCACGCCGAGTTTCTTGGCCGCCTCGGCGCCGCCGCAGGCAACCGTGGTGTAGAACGGGTTGCCGGTCAGGCCCTGGATGTAGGTGACCTTCTGCTCCGCGGCGTTGGCGACGCCTGCCGTCAATCCAGCCGCAGCGCCACAGAGAACGACGAGTGCCGCACGCATTTCAGTGTCTCCCGTTGATGGTTGAAATCAGCTCCGGGCACGGCGTCGGCGGGCAAGTTGGTCGACGTAGACCGTGGCGATCACCACGAAGCCGATGACGACGGCCTGCCAGAACGGCTCGACGTCCATGATGACGAAACCGTTCTCCAGCACCGCCGGCAGGAACACGCCGACCACGGTGCCGACGACCGACCCCAAGCCGCCGAACAGGCTGGTGCCGCCGAGCACGACGGCGGTGATGGATTGCAGCGGCTCCATCGTATGGCCCTCGATGGTGGTGGTGGCGAAGCGCGCCAGCGACAACATGCCCGCCAATCCGGCCAGCAGTCCGCTCAACCCGTACAGCACCATGACGTGCCGCGACACCGCGATGCCGGCCCGCCGCCCGGCCTCGACGTTGGAGCCGACGATGTAGGTGTTGCGGCCGAACCGCGTCATGTGCAGCCAGACGCCGCCGATCAGCGTCACCACTGCCGCCACCACCACGATCCAGGGAATGCCAAGGATGCTGCTGCTGCCGATGTCGATGAGGCCCGACGGCACGCTGCGCACGTCGTTGCCGCCGGTCATCAAATCGGCGATGCCGAGCGCCGAACCCATCGAGCCCAGCGTCGTAATCAGCGGCGGCACGCGCAGGTAGGCGATGCAGAAGCCGTTGAACAGGCCCCAGGCCCCGCCCGCAACCAACGCGACGACAACGCCCAGCAGCACCACGCCGATACCGTCGCCGCCGACCGCTCCCATGACCTGCGCCGACGTCACGCCGGCGAACACCAGCACCGAGCCCACCGAGAGGTCGTAGCCGCCGGCGATCATCACGTAGGTCATGCCCACCGACACCACCAGCAACGTCGAGGCGTCGAGCAGGATGTTTCGCAAATTGAACGGGGTCGGGAAGGTCTCGGGCCGCATCGCCGCGAAGAACCCCACCAGCACCAGCAGCACAAGGCCCATGTAGATCGCCGGCGTCGAGCCGAGCCTGCGCAGCAACGGGGCCGGCGGCTGGCCTTGGACATCGGCCCCCTGGACGTCGGCTGCCGTGTCGGCCCGGCTCATGGCGCGACCCCTCCGGTCATGGCGCCGACCAGATCCTGCAGCGTCGCGTCGGGGCCGCGCAGCCGGGCCACGCGGCGGCCGAGGCGCAGCACCTCGACCAGATCGGCGACCTCCAGCACGTCGCGCATGTTGTGGCTGATGAGCACCACGGCGAGGCCGAGGTCGCGAATCCTGCGGACCAGGTCGAGCGTGCGCCGCGTCTGCACCACGCCGAGGGCGGCGGTCGGCTCGTCCATGAACAGCACCCGCTTGGCGAACAGCACCGAGCGGCAGATGGTGACGCTCTGGCGCTGGCCGCCGGACAGCGAGGCGATCGGCGCGTCGATGTCCTTCAGCGTCACGTTGAGGCGGCGGAACGCATCCTCGCTCTGCTTGCGCATCGCGGGCTTGTCGAGGAAGCCCAGCCGCCCGAGCCAGCCGCCGCGCATCAGTTCGCGGCCCATAAAGACGTTGGCCGGCGGCGCCAGGTCGGGAGCCACCGACAGGTCCTGGTACACCGTTTCGATCCCGGCGTCGTGCGCGTCCTGCGGCGAGCTGAAACTCACCGGGCGTCCCTCGACCAGGATCTCGCCGCCGTCGGCGCGCATCGCCCCGGACATGATCTTCACGAACGTGCTCTTGCCGGCGCCGTTGTCGCCGATCAGCGCGGTGACCTGGCCGGCATGGGCCTGGAAGTCCACCCCGACCAACGCCTCGACATGGCCAAAACGCTTGACGATGCCACGGGCCTCCAGAAGCGGCGTGTCGCTCATTGCCATTCTTTCGATGCCACTCTTTCAATATTGTTCTTCAGGCGGCTTCGCGAACCTTCGTCTTCCGTCACGCATCCGAATGCAGTCAAGGCTAGGAGCGAAACGACGGCAGCGGCAAGCGAATTCGTCAGCAATCTGTCGGCAAGCCCTTCTCGGAAGCCTCGATCCGAACCAGCCAGTCCCGCAATGCGGCGGCCACCGCCTCCGGCTGTTCCAGCAACGCGAAGTGACCGGCGCCGGCAACCTCGACCAGCGCCGCGCCAGGAATTGCCTGCGCCATGTCGCGGCTGTCCTGCGGCGTACACAGCAAATCGGCCTCGCCGCACAGCACCAGCGTCGGCGTCGCGATATGCGGCAGCCTTGGCCGGCTGTCGGGACGGCCGTTGTTGGCGCGCGTCTGCCGCTCCAGCACCGCGACACCCTCGCTCACCGCCATGTCGACGACGACCCCGCCCACGGCGGCATCGTCGACGTGGCACGGGTGCAGCCAGCGGGGCAGGGCCAGCGTCACCAACGCCGCCAGCCCTTCGCTCCGGGCCGCCGCCAGCCACGCCAGCCGCTCCGGTTTCTGCGCCGGCGGTGTCGGCACGGCCTTGGTGCACAGCAACGCCAGGCCCGATACCCGCTCGGGCGCCCGCGCCACGATCTCCAACGCCACCATGCCGCCGAGCGAGAACCCGGCCAGGGCGAACCGCGGCGGCGCCTGCGCCAGCACCGCTGCGGCCATTGCCCCGATGCTGTCCTGTCCGCCGATCCCGTTCACGCCGCAATCGGCGTCCAGGCCAAGCGCGATGACCGGCGCGAACACCCGTGCGTCGCACAACGTCCCCGGCAGCAGCACCAGGCGTTGCGGCATCACTCTGCCGCCAGCGACTGCGCCTCCGGCAACAGATGACGCAGCGCCAGGTAGCCGTTGTGGTCGATGCCGAAACCGGCCCTTGCAGCCTCGGCCGCAGTCGCCGTGTCCCAGGCGACCCGCTTGCGCTCGTCGCCGGCGATCAGCATGGCGACCTCCGCCGGCTCGTCGCCCACCGAGGCGATGCTGCGCCACACGCCTGGCGGCACCGAGAACAGATCCTGGCTCTCCACCCGCACCGTGACCGCATCGCCGCCGTTGAGCGTGACCTCGACGGCGCCGCGGAACACGATCAACACCTGCTTTTGCTCGAGCGCGAAGCGGCCCACGACGTTGCCGGGCGGGATGCGCAGCCACTCCAGCGAGAAGCCGTGCGGGTTGGCGACCGCCGTCTCGTGATCGCGGTCCTCGGTCATGCCGAACCCCAGCACGGGGGCGAGTTCGCTGCCGTGCCCGGGCAGCGCGCTGTCGAGCAATGCCCGGTCCGACCACCTGCGCCCGTCGAGCGTCACCACCCGCCGGCGCATGTCCTCGACGCTGTAGCGGCGCAGGCCCTCGATGCTGGGACGGTCGATCGGCGTGAGCAATTCCTCGGGTTTCGGCGCCGGCGCGCCGGCCTCGGTGTCCACGAGCATGTTCTGGCGCGTAAGGTACATGCCGTGGCGCATCGCGGTGTCGAGGATGGACGGGTGCCAGATGATGCCGCCGGTATCGTCGCCGCCGAGCGCGGTGAAGATCCAGCCGTCGTCGTTGCCGCTGTTGGTGAAGCCGCGAAAGATCCAGGTCGGCACGCTGACGACATCGCCGGGACCGCCGGTGATCTCGCCGTCGCGGCCATCCGGCCCCCAGCGGAACGTCCACTGACCGGAAAAGATCATGAATACCTCGGCGGTGTAGTGCAGGTGCAGGTTGTTGACGGTGCCTGCCGGCATCGCCGCCACGCCGAGGCTGAAGCCGTGCGGCTCGACGATGTTCACCACCTGGTCCACCGACTGCGACACCCCGGCGCCGATCAGCGAGTAGTTTTCCTTACGCTCGGAGCCGGGCATCTTGCAGTCGATGAAGGCGAGCTTGCAGGCGACCATGTCGGATCGGCGGACCAGTCGCCGCCCAGCCTCCGCCGCATCTAGGGAAACTGCCGCCATGCTCTGTTCCTCCCACCCGCCGGCGCCCGACTTAGGGCTTGAAACAAAATAAACGCGTTGTTCATCGTAGGGCGGAAAAGCGCAGCGCTTTCCGCCAGCTTTGGTGCGGCATGGAAGACGGCGGAAGGCGCTGCGCTTTTCCGCCCTACGTCGGCATTGGCATCAGCCCAGGATATCGCAGCGAATCGTTTATTTAGCCTCGGACACTTTATGTCGTGCATTCGGATGCAGTAAAGGCGCTCGTTGCGTTGCGGGCAAGTGAAACCTGTGCGGCGCGCTAACCGCCGATGTTGCTCACCAGCCGCGACAGCAGGCCGTGGTTGGATATGGCCGCGCGTCCGCGCCCACCGTCACCGTCGCCGTCATCCCGGCCGCCAGCGTCACGCTGGGCGGCACGCCGTCGATGTGGATGCGGACCGGGATGCGCTGCGCCAGTCGAACCCAGGTGAACACCGGGCTGACCGTGGCCAGGCCCAATGTGCCGGGGTTGGCGTTGGGCGTGTCGATGCCGCGCGCGATGCTCTCGACATGGCCGCGCACCGGATCGCGGAACCCCATCAGAGCCACCAGCGCGGGGTCGCCGACATGGATGCCGGACAGCTTGGTCTCCTCGAAATACGCCGCCACCCAGAAGCTGTCGCTGTCGAGCACCGAGATGTTGCGGCCTCCCTTGGTCGCATAGTCGCCCGTGCGCAGCAGCAGGTTGGTGATGTAGCCGTTCACCGGCGAGAGCACCTTGGTGCGCCCGATGTCGATGCTCGCCTGGCTGAGCTGCGTCTGCGCCTGCACGTAGGCGGCCTGCGCCACCGCGGCGGCGCTGCGGTAGACCTGCTCCTCCTCCTTGGAGGTGGTCAGCGTGGTAAGCTCGGCGCGGCGGCCGGCCTGCTCCTGCTTGACCTTGTAGTCGGCCTCCCGGCTCCGCACGTTCGCCTGGGCGTTGGCGAGCGCCACCTGATAGTCGGTGGGATCGATCTCGTACAGCACGTCGCCGCGATGCACCGTCTGGTTGTCATGCACGCGCAGCGCCACGATCCGCCCGGAGACTTCGGGCGCCAGGCTCACCACGTCGGCCCGAACCTGCCCGTCGCGGGTCCAGGGACCGACCAGATAGTGGTTCCAGATGCCCAGGCCGGCGAACGCCGCGGCGACCAGGATGGTCAGCGTGAAGGTGACGCGGGCGGTGCGGCGCACGCTTTGCGCGACGCTCAAAGCCACACCACGAGGGCGCCCAGGATGCAGACGTACAGGCCCGCTTCGGCCAGCGGCGTGTTCCAGGTCCAATGCAGCAGCCGCAGTTGCAGCAGCGCGATGCGCAGCGGCAGATACAGCAGCAGCGCCGCCAGCATGTATGCCACCAAAGGCGACATGAAGACGCCCAGGATGTCGGTCTCGCGCCACATGGTCAGTCCTCCAGCACGCCGTAGCGGCGCAGCGCGTGCATCTGCCGGCGCAACAAATACTCCGCGCCATACAGGCCGGAGACGGCGCGCAGCACCGGGGTGGGATCGCCGAAGGCGTCCTGCCGGTCCAGCAGCGCCTGGGCGGCCACAATCATCGCCTCCGGCCGCCGCGCCCGCAGGCTGTCGCGGGCGGCTTCGATCGAGAGCGTCAACGCCGGTGCGGCGAGAGCGGCGTCGTGCAGCCCCGACCAGGCGCGGCGCAGCGCGGTGTCGAGTTCGGCGAACGCATACAGCCGGTGCAGCACGGCAACGCGCGCCGGGGTACGGCGGCCGATCCACGTCTCGGCCTGCGCCAGCCGGTCGTACTGCAACGTCTGCCGCGCGGCCTGGTCGTCGTCTCCGCCCCGGTGCAGCGTCCGCCGCAGGTCGCGCCAGATCGCCTCCGCCACCCGCAGCAGGCGGCGTCGTGGCGAGACCGGCAGGATCAGCTCGAAGGCCGCGACCATGAACAGCACGGCGACGACCTGCTCCATGCAGTTGTTGAGGAAGGCGGCAAGGTCGTAGCTTTGCTGGTCGGACGGCGCCAGCAGCAGCACGAAGTACAGCAGCAGCCCGGTGCCGTAGCGGGCGGTGGCCGGGTGGCGCGTGGCAAGCGCGGCCAGCATCGCTCCGGTGCCGACGGCAAGCGAGAACGGCACGAAGCCGGACACCGTCGGCAGCAGCACGAACCCGACCCCCGCCGCCGCCGCCGCCGATACCGGCAACGCCACCGCGAACGCGGCGGCGCCGGCGGTCGGGTTGACCGTCATGCCGAGCAGGGCGGTGAACGCCGCCTGCTGGATCAGCAGCAGGGTCGCCCCGCTCCAGCCGGCGAACACGCAGAACACGCAGCCGAGGCCGACCGCGACGATCGTGCGGATGGCGTTGCGCGCCGCGCCTTCGAGGTCGCGATGCACCCGCAGGCGCACCGTGCGCGTCAGCCGCTTGCCGTCCTCGAGCGTCTCCAGTCCCTGCCGCGCCAGTTGCTCCTGATGGCGCAGGTCCATGGCGCGCTCCATCAGGCACGCCGCCCGCGGCGTTGCGGGACGCTCCGTGGTCAACGTCTCGCCCAGCGCCAGGAGCCGTGCCACGGCGCGGCTGGCCGAGAGCATCCCGAGCAGGGCGGCGATGGCGCTGCGGGCGCCTGCGCTGCGCAGGCGTCCGTCGGGCAACTCGGTGGCGGCGTAGCTGGCCTGCGTCGCCCAGGCCAGCACGGCGCTGCCGCAGCGGATGCTGGCATCCTCGTCGGGCATGACGCCGCGCAGGTTGTCGGCCGCCAGCTTCCGCATGTCGGCCAGGCTGGCGTGCAACCCGGCGACCAGCCCCTCGAACGCCACGCGCCGTGACAGCAGGCTGTTGACCACGGCCACCGCCGCGACGCCGAGCAGGATCGCCGCCACCCGGTTCAGCGTCGCCACCAGGGCGCCTTGCGGGCTGTCGATGCTGCCGACCGCGATGATGCCGACCGTGTAGCCGCACAGCACCGCACCATACGAGCGGAAGTCGCGCAGCAGGGTGGCGACGAAGGTGCAGAGGCCAAGCCAGAGCGTGAACATCGCCAGCAGCATGGTGCGGTCCTGCCCGAACGCGCCGACCAGCACGATTGCCACCAAGCCGCCCAGCAGCGTGCCGGCGATGCGGTACAGCGCCTTTGACATCGCCATGCCCGGCGCCGGCTGCGCCACGATGGCGACGCACACCCCGGCGCTGGACGCGGACTCGAGCTGCATCCAGAACGCCACGCCATACGCCAGCAGCAGCGCCAGCGTGGTCCGCACCGCGAACCCCATTGCGTCGGGCATGAAGCCGGGCAGGATCAGCAGCGGCTGATGCGGCGCCGGCTCGCTGGTCGCGGACATCCGGGTGCTCCCATCCAATCAGGCATCCCGCTGCAACAACGCGCCAGCTTCGAGGTTCGTTAGTGGCTCATGTGGCACGCAGAGTCTTGAAGAAGCCACGCAGCAGCGCCGCCGAGTCGCGCTCGCGCACGCCGCCCACCACCTCCGGCACGTGCAGGCACGAGGCGGCGGCGAACACCCGCGCGCCGTGCTCGACGCCGCCGCCCTTGGGGTCGTAGGCGCCGAACACCAGCCGGCGGATGCGGAACAGGCTGATCGCCGCGGCGCACATGGGGCACGGCTCCAGCGTCACCACCAGGTCGCAGCCAACCAACCGCGGCGTGCCGAGCTTTGCGGCGGCCTCGCGTAGCGCCAGCAGCTCGGCATGGGCGGAGGCGTCGGCCAGCGCCTCGGTCCGGTTGCCGGCCACCGCCAGCACCTCGCCTTGCGCGTCGAGCACCACGGCGCCGACCGGCACCTCGCCCGCCGCCGCCGCCGCGCGGGCCGCCTTCAGCGCCAGTTCCATCGCATCCATCACGCGAGCTTGCCCGCAACCGGCCGCCGGGACTAGCAACGGCAATGCACAACCCCCCGCTGATCGGCGTCACCCTGGACAGCGAACAACCCGGCGGCTACTCGGGCTATCCCTGGTATGCGCTGCGCGCCAACTACTGCGACGCCATCGCCGCGGCCGGCGGCCTGCCGGTGGCGTTGCCGCACCAGCCGGAACTGGCGCTGGCCTATCTCGACCGCATCGATGCGCTGGTGGTGACCGGCGGCGCGTTCGACGTCAATCCGGCGCTGTACGGCGACGCCGGGCGGCACGGCAGCGTGACCCTCAAGGAGCGGCGGACGCAGGCCGAGATGGCGTTGCTGCGCGGCGCGCTGGACCGCGACATGCCGGTGCTGGGCATCTGCGGCGGCCAGCAACTGCTCGCGGTGGCGCTCGGCGGCACGCTGATCCAGCACATCCCGGATGCGGTCGCGGGCAGCCTGACGCACGAGCAGCCCAACCCCCGGCACCAGCCCGGCCACGACGTGGCACTCGTGGCCGGCACGCGGCTGGCCGGCATCGTGGGGCGGGCGGCCATGGCGGTGAACTCCGCCCACCATCAGGCGGTGCGCGACCCCGGCCCGCACGCCACGGTCAACGCCACCGCCTCGGACGGGGTGATCGAAGGCATCGAGGACCCGCGGCGGCGGTTCTGCGTCGGCGTGCAATGGCATCCGGAGTACCTGATCGACCCCGGCGACATCAGGATCTTCGCGGCGCTGGTCGCGGCGGCGGCGGCACGATGAGCGACGAGCCCGACTTGCCCGACGAGGCCGATGTTCCCGCCGCCGGCCCACGCGGCGAGCGCATCGCGAAATGGCTGGCCCGCGCCGGGGTGGCCAGCCGCCGCGACGCCGAGCGCCTGCTGGCGGAGGGGCAGGTCCGCCTCAACAACGCGGTCGTGAACCATCCCGCCACCTTCGTCTCCCCAGGCGACCTGGTGACGGTGGGCGGGCGGCTGGTCGACGCGCCGGAGCGCACGCGGCTGTGGCGCTACCACAAGCCGGACGGGCTGGTGACCACGCACCGCGACCCGCAGGACCGTCCCACGGTGTTCCAGCGGCTGCCGCCCGGATTGCCGCGCGTGGTGAGCGTGGGCCGGCTCGACCTCAACAGCGAGGGCCTGCTGCTGCTGACCAACGACGGGGCGCTGGCGCGGCGGCTCGAACTGCCCAGCAACGGCTGGCTGCGGCGCTACCGGGTGCGGGTGTTCGGCGCGCCGTCCGCCGACGATTTGGCACGGCTGGCGAAGGGCGTGGTGGTCGAGGGCACCCGCTACGGCCCGATCGAGGCGGCGCTCGACAGCCGCAAGGGCGACAACACCTGGCTCTCGATCAGCCTGCGCGAAGGCCGCAACCGCGAGGTGCGGCGGGTGATGCAGCATTTGGGTCTGCGGGTGAGCCGGCTGATCCGCGTCGCCTACGGCCCGTTCCAGTTGGGCGCGCTGCCGGTCGGGGCGGCCGAAGAAGTGCCGGGCAAGGTGCTGCGCGAACAGTTGCCGGCCGAAGCGCCGCCGCCAAACCCGTAATGCGTATCGTGGCCGGCGCCTGGCGTGGCCGCACCCTGGCGGCACCCCTGGGCGAGGCGACGCGGCCCACCGCCGACCGGGTGCGCCAAGTGCTGTTCGACATGCTGCTGCACGCCCCTTGGGCCGGCCGCGAACGGATCGTGGGCGCCCGCGTGCTCGACGCCTTCGCCGGGACCGGGGCGTTGGGGTTGGAGGCACTGTCGCGCGGCGCCGCCGAAGCGGTGTTCATCGAGAGCCGCCGCGCCGCGCTGACGGTGCTGCGCGCCAACATCGCCGCCTGCCGCGCCGAGCCGCGCTGCCGCGTGCTGCCGGGCGATGCGACCGCGCCGCCGCCGGGCACCGCCTGCCAGTTGATCTTCCTCGACCCGCCGTACGGCCAGGGACTGATCGGCCGCGCAATCCCGGCGTTGCGCGCGCGCGGCTGGTTGGCGGCGGGGGCGCTGCTGGCCGTCGAGGTCGCGCGGGACGAGGCGACGCTGGACGGTCTGGGCGAGGTGTTGGCCAGCCGCGTGGTCGGAGCGGCGCGGATCGAGATCTTCCGCGAACCACCGGGTCAGTGAGGCGAGCGGACGAGTGACAACCGTTGTAAGTTGTCACTCGGCGTCATGTCGCTGTCGTGCCCACGCCGAAGCTGGCGGCGATATGGGCGGCGAGCACCTCGGCCACTTTCGCCCGTGGCTCGCGCGCCTGCAGCAGGAGGATGGCGCAGTCCGGCAGCACCGGCAACGCCTCGTCGGGCGGCAGCGCGCGCAGGCCCTCCGGCAGCCAGGTGATCGGCGACACGGTGACCGCCAGGCCCGCCATCACCGGAGCGTGCGTACCGGCGAGGGTCGCCGAGGTGTAGGCGATGCGGTACGACCGCCCGATCGCATCGAGGCTGCGCGTAGCGGCGGTGCGCCACGGGCAATCGGACGCCGCCAGGGCCAGCGGCAGCGTGTCGCGGCGATGCGGCGAATTGCGCTCGGCCGATATCCAATGCAGCGGGCCGCGCCACAGCTCCGTTGTCGGCCAGTTCCGTGGCTCGGAGCCCTCGCTGCACAAGGTCAGGTCCAGCTCTCCGCCGCGCAGCTTGGCGACCAGGTCGCTGCTGGGCAGGCACAGCACATCGACCTCGACCGCCGGGTGGGTTCCGGCAAACCGCTTGAGCGCGCCTGGCAGATGCGTCAGCGCATAGTCGTCGGGCGTGCCAAGCCGCACGGTCCCTTGCACGACCGGGGCGTGGAAGGTGGTCCAGATCTCGTCGTTGAGCGCCAGCAGGTCGCGCGAGCGTTCCAGCAGGTACTGGCCATGCGGCGTCAACTGCACCGCGCCGCCCTTGCCCCGCTGCAGCACGCGCTGGCCCAGCACCGCCTCCAGCCGCTGCACCTGCATGGAGACCGCCGACTGCGTGCGCCCCACCCGCTCCGCCGCGCGGGTAAAACTGGCCTCCTCGGCGATGAAGGCGAAGGCGCGCAGCAGGTCGGGATCGATGGCGGCGGGGTGGGTCATGCCATTAGCATCGTTGATGTGTAACATGAATGCAATTCGTTTCTCTAATCTTGGCGGCGGCATCATCTTCTGCTCACCAACGCAGGAAGCAGGAGCCTCCGATGACCGCCCAGCAGTTGACCGCCCCGATCACCCGGTTCTGGCAGGGTGTCGAGCACGCCGTCCAGGTATGGGCGACGCGCCACGAATTGTCGCAGCTCGATGACCGGATGCTCAAGGACTTGGGCATCTCGCGCGCGCAGGCCGAGTTCGAGGCGGGATCGCGCGACGGCATCTGGCACATCGGCCCGCACCACGACGCCTGACAAGCCGGGCCTAACCCCACGGATCTTGCGGCAGCGTCGGCGGCACGGTACTTCGATGGCATGACCCAGCCTTCGCACGCTCGCCTCGACAAGGCCGTGGCCGCGTTGCCGCAGCGCTACCCCGGCCCAGGCGGCGCCGTCGCCGTGCTGCGCGATGGCAAGGTGCTGGCCCGCCACGGCTGGGGCTGGGCCGACGTCGAGCGCCGACAGCCGTTCACGCCGCAGACGATGGCGCTGGTCTGCTCGATCACCAAGCAGTTCACCTGCGCGCTGCTGCTCGACCAGTTTCCCGATCCCACGGTGCTGGACGACGAGGTGCGGCGATTGTTGCCGGGGTTGCGGCAGAATGCTCCCGGCATCCTCGACCTCTGCCACAACCAGTCCGGCCTGCGCGACTATTGGGCGCTGGCGATGCTGTGCGGCAGCGCGGTCGAAGGCCGCTTCGGCCCGGCGGACGCGCGGCGCCTGATCGGCCGCGCCGGTTCGCTGCAGTTCATGCCGGGCACCCGCTATTCGTATGCGAACCAGAACTTCCGCATCCTCTCCGACATCATCGAGGCGCGTGCCGGCCGGCCGTTCGCGGATCTGCTGCGAACCCGCATCCTCGATCGCGCGGCAATGCCGACGGCGGCGCTCAATCCCGAGACCGAGCATGTCATTGGCGGCGCGATCGGCTACGAAGGCTCGTTGGCGGATGGTTTTCGCCCGGCGGTGAACCGCATTCATTGGACCGGCGACGCCGGCCTGGCGGCCAGCCTGGACGACATGATCGCCTGGGAAAGCTTCATCGACGCCACCCGCGACGAGGCTGGCGGCCTCTACAACCGTCTTGCGGCGCCGCAATCCTTTCGCGACGGCGCGCCCGCACGCTACGGTTTTGGGCTGAGCCATGCGCCGCTGTTGGATTGTGCCGCGACCAGCCACGGCGGCGGCCTGCGCGGCTGGCGCAGCTTCCGCTTCTATGCGCCAGCGGAGCGCATCTCGGTGGTCGTGCTGTTCAACCACATGGCCGACCCGCATGAAGCGGCCCTCGACCTGTTCGGCGCGCTGCTGGACGAACCCGCACCGGCAGCCCTGGCTGCCTCGTCCGCAGGGTGGGAGGGCCGCTACGAGGTGGCGGAAACCGGCCTCGCCGCGCGCGTGCAGGCGATCCCCGAGCACAAGCTGCAACTGTTCTACGCGCCTGGGCCGGACACGCTCGCACCGGCCGCGGGCAGCGAGTTCGCAGGCGGGGAGTTCGCGGGCGGCGGGGCGCGGCTGTACAAGTCGGCGGACGAGATCTGGATGGATCGCCCGACCGACCACCTGACGGCGCGGCTGCTGCCCTGCGTCGGCGAGTCCCGCACCGACATCGAGGGCGTGTTCCATTCGGATGAGCTTGGCGCGGATCTCACCTGCACATCGGCCGGCGGCGCGCTCTATGGCGCGTTTTCGGGGGAATTGGGGCAGGGGGCGATGCAGTCGCTGCTGCCGTTCGGCCCGGACGTTTGGCTGCTGCCTTGCGCCCGCGCGCTCGACTACACGGCGCCGGGCGACTGGACGTTGAAGTTCCGCCGCGATGCGGGTGGCAAGGTGGTTGGCGTGCGGGTCGGCTGCTGGCTGGCGCGCGGCATCGAGTATATTAGCGTCACGGCGTAGATTGCGCTTGAAGGCTCTGCCGTCACAGACCGTCATGAACCGTTAGGCTCCCGAAAAAGCGCCGGGCGTGCTAGACCTTTGCTCGATGAACAAAAGCGCCGTCCAACCGCTTCACGTGGTTTACTCCACGGCTTCCGCGGCGGCCGTCGCCGACATCGTGGCGGCGCGATATTCCCTTGGCGAACCGCTGGAATGCCAATTTCTGCGGCGCGGTTTCAACGACATGTTCAGCCTGCGTGCGCCGGATGGCGGGCGTTACGTGGCGCGGCTGTCGCGGCGGCGGCGGCGGGGTGGCGCCGATGTGGCCGCCGAGACGGCGTTCCTGGCTTATCTGGACGCCGCCGGAGTACCGGTCGCTGTGGCGGTGCCGGGGCGGGACGGGGCGCTGTTCACCGAAATCCCCGCGCCGGAGGGGCAACGGCCGATGGTGGTGTTCCACCATGCCGCCGGACGCCCGGCGCGGCAGGACGCGCCGGAGGACGCCTTCGCCCAGGGCGTGACCCTGGCCCGCATCCACGACGCGGCCGAGGGATACGGCGGCCGGAAAGGCGGGCAGTATCAGTTGGACATGGATCACCTGCTGCACCGTCAGGTCGCCGTCGTCTCGGGACTGGACGCCTTGTCGGCGGAAACGCGCGACTATCTTGCCGGGCTGGCGTCGCGCCTGTCGGCTTCGGTCGCGGCACTGGATACCTTGACCTGGACCCGGTGTCACGGCGACTGCCACGGCAGCAACGCGCATATCGCCGGGGCCGGGACCGCGGTGTTCTATGACTTCGACGACGGTGGCTTCGGGTATCTGGCCTACGACCTTGCGGTATATCTCTGGGCACAGGTCTCGTTCTGGGCGAAGGCCTCGTTCGAGCGGCGAGGGTTCGCGATGTGGCACGCCTTTATCCAGGGCTACCGCTCCGTTCGTCCGATCAGCCGAACGGATTTCGAGGCGGTGCATCTGTTCGTACCCATCCGGCACGTGTGGCTCATGGGGGAGTATGCGGCGCATATCGCCGAATGGGGCGCCGAGAGTGTGCCGGGACCGTGGCTCGAGCAGCAGGCGAACTTCCTGCGTCGATGGGAAGCGGAACGGCTTTGCTCGATGTTCTTGTGAGCCAAGGCGAGTGGGTGAAGCCTGACGCCCGGTGGCATCCAACCGTAACCTTGTTGAAGTAGGTGCCTGAGATACGCCGCCTGAGATGCGCGGAGAAAGTCGACCTGTTTGGACCGGACACGCCTAAATGTGGCCAAACCACCTATCGGCAAGTGCAATTTATTCTGATTGTCGGACGGCGCATCTAAAAAGCGAAAGTCACGTTAGGGTTCCTCAATCAACGGAGTGTGACATGAGCGCGTCGAATGCTGCGATGGGCGTCTACCTGACCGGGCTTCGGAACCAACACGCGGTCGAGACCCAAGCTATCGGGACGGTCAAGAACGAGCTGGCACGGATGGAGCCTTATCCGGAGCTGCACGCCAAGATGCAGGCCGAGCGGGAGCGCTCGACGACCCAGGCGGCACGGCTCGACGGTCTGCTTGCCAAATACGGCACCAGCAAATCCATGGCGAAGGAAGCTGTGACCGGCACGGTCGCTACCGTGGCCGGCCTGGTGCACGCGGCATCTTCGGATGAAGTGCTGAAAAACGTTCTCTCGGCGACTGGCTTCAAGGCTTACGAAATCGCATCGTACAAGGTGCTCATCACTCTCGCCGAAGCGGCTGGCGCGACGGGTGACATTTCCGTGCTGGAGCAGTCGATGAAGGAGGAGCAGGAAATGGGCGATTGGCTCGGCGGCCACATTCCCAATCTGGTGCACGCCTACCTCAAGCAACAAGCGGCTTGATGGTTTCGGCTGAGACAAGGCGGCGCCCGTGATCCGGGCGCCGTCGATGCAAGGCCAGAGACCATCGAAACCTAAGCGCCCAAACTGGCATTTTTGCGAGGGCTGGCTTGGCTCACGTATGCGCGCCACCCATGAGTTGGTGGCCGCGTCCGATTCATGAACATTCAAGCCGTAGAACCTCTGCCGAAACCGTAGATTTCGCCTGACGGCATAAACGGGCTATGCTCGTCAAAGGCGACGATGGTTTCGCGAGCAGACTGCCTGAACCGGCTTTGGCCGGAGAAGGGCAAAAGGAGTTCTACGATGAGGCTTGGATATTGGCTTTGTACGGCTGGCGTGATCGCCTTCCAAGCGGGTGGCGTGGCCCATGCTGCAACTCCCGTCCCCGTCAAGGTCATGATCGTGTCGATGTTCGGACCGGAGGCCGAAGTATGGCGTTCCCACCGCAACCTTCGTCATCTCACGGCTGTCCCGGGTTTGCCGACCGGCGAGCCTGCCGTGCATTGCGGGCAAGATGGCGTGTGCCAGATCACGACGGGGATGGGATATGCCAACGCATCGGCCTCCATCGCCGCGCTCGTCTATTCAAGGCAATTCGATCTCCGGCAAACCTATTGGCTAGTGGCGGGCATCGCCGGCATCGACCCGAAGCGCGGCACGTTAGGTTCCGCTGCCTGGGCGCATTACCTCGTCGATTTTGGTCTGCAATGGGAGCTGGATGAACGGGAGGCTCCAAAGGATTGGCCGACCGGGTATCTTGGGATCAATACGAAAAACCCGGGAGAGAAGCCCCGGCTCGAGTATGGCACCGAGGTTTTCAAGCTCGACGACCGCCTGTTGCAGCGTGCGTTCGCTTTGTCCAAGAGCGTGCGGCTGTCCGACAGCCCCGCAGCACAGAAGGCACGAGCCGCCTATCCGTCGGCTCCGGCCAACCAGCCGCCCTCGGTCATCCAGTGCGACACCCTGTCGAGCGACACCTGGTTCGCGGGCGCGCATCTGAGCGAACGCGCCAACGTTTGGGCCGCGCAACTTACCGACGGTCACGCCCTCGCCTGCACAACCCAGCAGGAAGACAATGCAACCTATGAAGCCCTGCAGCGAGCGGCCACTGCCGGCCTGGTGGACACGCAGCGGGTGGCTATGCTGCGCTCAGGCTCCGATTTTAGCCAGTCGCCGCCAGGCGGAAACGAAGCCGACACCTTGCTGAACTATCAGGCGGAGGGCGGCTTCGTGCCGGCGCTCACCAACCTGTACCTCGCCGGCAACCCGCTGGTGCAAGAGATCGTGGACCACTGGCCGGCTTGGCGGCATGGCGTTCCACCCTCGTAAGCCCGGCAGCTTATCTTCTGCTGTCCACGAATAAAATCAGCACCCTGTAGTCATATAGAATCACAGGCCCAGTTCATGTTGGTCTGCGCCCTGGCCGACCTGAGCCGGCGTCGCTGGGGTGCTGTGAGCTAGACTCCATTCACACCGGCTGTCTGCAATGTAGGGCGGAAGACGCTGCGCTTTTCCGCCCTACGAGCCTTCGTTCGCAGACAGTTGGTGTGGAACGGCTTTAAGGCTCGCAACTCCAAGCCTGCCGGTCATCAGTTCGCTGTGACAGGAGGAAAAAACCAACTCAGAGGTTTTCAAGCAGCCTGATCTTCAAGGATCGGAACGCCTGGCGGGCGCGCGACGTACGCTCCTTGTCGAGCAGGCGGTCCAGTTCGCCGCCAAGCTCGGTCAGCCGGGCGACGCTGAGCCGCTCCGCATCCTTGAACATGGAACGCTCCTCCGAACCCGCATGATGCAGGAATGCTGCCTGCAGCGCGGCCAAGTGTTCCTGGAACTCGCGGCTGCCGAGCGGAAACTTCACCGTGGCGGCCAGCAAGTCGGCGAGCACGCCATGCTCGGCGTAGGCGATCTCGGTGTCCTCGCTTACGCGCCGGACGGCGGGATAGAAGATGGCGTCCTCGACGACTTCATGGATGTCCAGTTCGGCAGCCAGCGCGCGCATCAGGTCGTGACGCTGCGCGCCCTCGCCGGTCGTTGCCAACATGCGCTCGAACATGCGCCGCATCAGCTCGTGGTGTTCAAACAGCACCTCGGTGGCGGTTCGGCCAGGTTCGCCGTCCGATGCCGGTTTGGCAAGACTGTCCGGCTCGCTCGCACGGACGGCGGCCGGCTCGGAAGCGAGCGAGGCGGAGGTCACCACATGATCGCCGGGCTCCTGCTCGCGCCGCAGCTCCACGGCGCCGTCGCGCAGGCGCACCTCGTAACCGGGGTTGCGGGCAGGTCGACGGACCTGTGGAGGGCTGCCCGGTTTGCAAATCGTATTGCGAGCCGTGCCAGGGGCAGACGAGCGTGCCGTTCAGCACCCATCCCTCGTCCAACGGGCCGCCGGCGTGAGAGCAGCGCGCGCCCATAGCGTATACGCGGCCGCCTTGACGCACCAGCGCAATGCCGATGTCGCTGCGCTCGACGGCATCCCATACGGTCACGAGGTGCGGCCTGCTTTCCGGCAGGTCGGCCAGCCTGGCCACCTCCGTGAACTCACGCGGAACGGGACTGCGGTCGGCGTGATCCACCGCGGCGCGGCGGCGATACACCAAGTGACCGCCAAGGTAGCCGCCGACGCTCATGCAGGCATAGGCAGCCGCACTCGCCCACATGCCCGCGCCGCGGCGTCCCTGGCGGCGCAGGCTGCTGGACCACAGGTTCAGGCCCAGCGCGGTCGTGTTGACCGTGCCGTGCACGAGGCCCACGCGCCGGTCCCGGCCGTTCAGGTGCTGCCAGTCCGCGAGGCCGGTGGCGATTGCCGCCGCAGCCCCGGCCGAGCCGGCCAGCAGTGCGATGTCGGCGGCCTGGACGGCGTCGCGCCGGCGCATGAGGCGCGCGGCCGCGAGCAGGTCGAGGCCGAGCGCCAACGTCCAGGCGCCGATGGGGAGCGCTACGATCAGCGGATGGACGGGATGGCCGTAGGGGCGGCCGTGCAGGGTGTTCGCCAGGGCCTTCGCCGGCCTGCCGCCGAGTTGCCCGGTCCGGGAGATGGCCTTGCCGAGCGCATACGCGGGACGGTCGAGGCTTTCGGCGGATTCGATCCGGCCGATCGCGGCGTCGAGGCTTTTTGGCAACAAAGTTCTCCGATGGGTGCGGCCAGATCGTGTGGTCAACGCAAAGCTCGGGATACTGTTGTGAAGGCCGCACGCACGATTTTGCGAATAGGCCGCGTCCGCCGCGAGCCAACCCGCATCACCGGCCCGAACATCGGGTTCGCCCGCTAGCTGGCCGGCGCCGGGCGCGGCAGCGTGGTCACGCCTGGCAACGCGGTCGTCCGCGCCACCCAGGCAAGCACGCCGGGCCACCGCGCCAAGTCGAAGCCGCCCTCGTCGGCCCGATGCGTGTAGGCGAACAGCGCGAGGTCGGCGATGGTCGGAGCCTCGCCGGCAAGCCAGGGATGGCCGGCGAGCCGGCGCTCCATCACGTCCAGCGCCTTGCCGCCGCGCATGGCGCAATCGGCGAGCCGCTCGGGATGGAGATGCGCCTCGCGCCGCCACGCGACCAGGTTGCGCGCCACTGCGATATACGGCTCGTGGCTGTATTGCTCGAAGAACAGCCACTCATGCACGCGGGTCCGTGTGAGACCGGGCGGCGGCAGCCACGGCGTCGCCTCGGCGAAATGCAGCAGGATGGCGTTGCTCTCGACCAGGATCGTGCCGTCGTCCAGCACCAGCAGCGGCACCTTGCCGATCGGGCTCAGCGCCAGGAACCCCGGCGTCTGCGTGGCGCCGGCATTGCTGTCCGTCTCCACCCAGTCGAACCGGCGTCCGGTCAGTTCGAGGATCTGCGCGGCCTTCCAGCAGTTGCCCGACATCCTCGTCCCATAAAGCTGCATCGGACCCTCCCTCGTGACTGTCGCTTGTAGAGCAGGCGTTCAGTCGCGGGAATGGTCCGGCAGCCCGCTCCTGTTCATCGGCGCGCTCCCGGCATCGCGGCGACAGGCCTTGCGCCCGCCGCCGCCACGCGGCACGAGGGCATCGTCGAAACGATCGAGGATCGATGCCACTCCCGCCCGGTCTTGAAGCCCCAGGTCTCGAGGCGTACGTCGATTGGGTGCGCAACGACGCGCTGCCGTTCTGGCTGACGCGGGCGGCCGACGTGGACGGCGTGTTTTATGAGACGCTGGCGCTGGACGGCACGCCGCAGCCCGAGACCGAGCTTCGGCTGCGGACCGGGATGCGGCAGGCCTACGTGTTCGCGCAGGCGGCGCATCTTGGCCTGATCGACCGGCCGCCGGCGCTGGCGCTGGCGGAGCGGATCGTCGATCACCTGCGCGCCGTGGCCTGGGCGCCGGACGGGCGGCCCGGCTGGGTCGCGCGGTTCAAGCGCGACGGCAGCGTCACCGACGGCCGCCGCGACCTCTACGACCACGCCTTCACCCTACACGCGCTGGCCAATTTGTATCAGGCGACCAGCGGGGCGACCGGCGGCGCGCGTTACCTGGGCTGGATCGACGAGACGCTGGCGGTGGTCGACGAGGTGCTGCATTCCCCGCATGGCGGCTGGGCCGAGAGCGACCGGCACGAGCTGCCGCGGCGGCAGAACCCGCACATGCATCTGTTCGAGGCGTGCCTGGCGCTGTTCGAGGCGACCGGCGAGGCGCGGTATTTGGCGCGGGCGGGCGAGATCTTCGGCCTGTTCCGCGCCCGCTGGTTCGACCAGGCGAGCGGCATCCTCGGCGAGTATTTCAACGCCGACTGGAGCCGGGCGGCGGGGGCTACCGGCGCGCGGCTGGAGCCCGGCCACATGGTCGAGTGGGTGTGGCTGCTGCGGCGGTTCGAGCGCGCGAGCGGACGCCGGGTGGACGATCTCTGCGAGGGGCTGTTCGGCAGCGCCATGCGGCTAGGGCGCACCGCCGACGGCTTCCTCGCGGACGAGGCCGACGCGGATGGCCGCCCGTTGCTGGATCGCCGCCGGCTGTGGGGGCAGACCGAGTACCTGAAGGCGTTGATCGTGCAGAGTGCGGCCGGCGGTGGCGGCGCGTTGCTGGAGCAGGCTGAGGCGCTGGTGCGGCGGCTGTTCGCGAGCTACCTGGCCGAAGTACCGGCGGGCGGCTGGCGCGACCAGTTCGACCTGGCCGGACGGCCGACCGCCGCCAACATCCCGGCCAGCACGCTGTACCATTTGCTGGTGCCGGCGGTTGAAATCCTGCGCCTGTGATGCCGCCGGTCCTGGCCGCGCCGAAGACGCTGGCCAAGCCGACCAGCATGTTGCGGCGGCTTGGCCCGGGGTTGATCACCGGCGCCGCCGACGACGACCCGAGCGGCATCGCCACCTACAGCCAGGTGGGCGCGCAGTTCGGCTACGGCCTGGCCTGGACCATGCTGTTCAGCCTGCCGTTCATGATCGTCATCCAGGAGATCAGCGCCCGCATCGGCTGCGTCACCGGGCGCGGCATCGCCGACAACCTGCGCCGCCACTACCGGCCATGGCTGGGCCGCACGATCGTGTCGCTGCTGCTGGTGGCCAACGTCATCAACCTCGGCGCCGACGTGGGCGCGATGGGGGCCGCGCTGAAGTTGCTGCTGGGCGGCAACGCGCGGCTCTACACCGTGGGCTTCGGCATCCTGTGCATCGTCGCCGAGATCTTCGTCAGCTACGCGCAGTATGCCGGGCTGCTGAAGTGGCTGACGCTGTCGCTGTTCGCCTACGTCGCCGTCGTGTTCACCGCGCATGTGCCCTGGAGCGCCGCGCTGCTGGGAACCCTGGTGCCGCATCTGACCTTCGACGCCGGTCACGCCACGGCGCTGGTCGCCGTGCTCGGCACCACGATCAGCCCGTACCTGTTCTTCTGGCAGGCGGGGATGGAGGTGGAGGACCGGCGGCACCGCAACGCCCGGCCGCTCTGCCTCGCGCCCAGGGAAGCCGGGCCGCAACTCCGGCGCATCCGGATCGACACCGTGGTCGGGATGGCGGCGTCGAACGTGATCGCGATCTTCATCATCTACGCGACCGCGGCGACGTTGCATGTGGCCGGCGTGACCGACATCCAGACCTCGTCGCAGGCGGCCGAGGCGCTGCGTCCGATCGCCGGCGATTTCACCTTCGCGATCTTTGCCGCCGGCATCATCGGCACCGGGCTGCTCGCGGTGCCGGTGCTGGCCGGCTCCGGCGCCTACGCGGTCTCGGAGACGTTCCGCTGGCGCGAGGGCCTCGACCGGCGGTTGTTACAGGCCAAGTCGTTCTACGCCGCGATCGCCGTCTCGACGATGGCCGGGGTCGGCCTGAACTTCACCGCGCTGGACCCGGTCAAGGCGCTGTATTGGAGCGCCGTGGTCAACGGGGTGCTGGCGGCGCCGGTGATGGTGGCGATGCTGCTGATCGGCGCGAACGGCCGCATCATGGGCCGGCTTACCTTGTCCCGGCCCATGCTGATTGGCGGCTGGGTGGCGACGTTGGTGATGTTCGCCGCCAGCGTCGGCTTCTTCGTACTTTGAAGTGCTGGCTCTGAACCGCTGGAGGGTGTGATGCAGGACTGGAAGTTCGAGCTGGTCGCGGCCCCGGAGCCGGGCGCCAGGACGCAGGGCCACGTCGATTGGGGCGATCCGGTGGTGAGCGGCTGGGATTGGCCGTACGTCGCCGTGCGCGGGTTGGAGCCTGGCCCCGCGGTGCTGGTCACCGCCGGCATCCACGGCTCCGAATACCCGGCGATCGACGCGGCGGTGCAGCTCGGCGCAACGCTCGACCCGGCAACGATCCGCGGCCAGGTGCTGTGCCTGCCGCTGATGAACCCCGGAGCGTTTCAGGAACGGCTGGCCTACGTGTCGCCGGTGGACAACCTCAACCTCAACCGCCTGTTCCCCGGCAAGCCGAAAGGCAGCTTCAGCGAGCGGCTCGCCTGGTTGCTGGTCGAGCGGGCGATGCGCCATGCCGATGCCTACCTCGACCTGCACGGCGGCGACCTGCCCGAGGCGCTGGCGCCGTTCAGCATCTACCAGGAGACCGGCGACGCCGCGCTGGATGCGCGCAGCCAGGCGATGGCGGCGGCGTTCGGCTCGTCCGCCGTCATGGCGCATAAACCGGCCGGCGGCCCGATCTCCGGCCTCAGCTTCGCGGCGGCGGCGGCGCTCGGCATCCCCGCCATCATCGCCGAGGACGGCGGCGCGGGCGAGTATTCGCCGGAGATCGCCGCGCGCATGTTGGAGGGCTGCGAGAACGTCCTGCGCAGCCTCGGCGCGCTGCGGGGGCCGGTGCGCCCCATGCCGCCGGCGCGCCGGTTCGACAGCTTTGTCTGGCCGCGCTCGCGGAACGCTGGGTTCTTCAAGCCGCATGTGTGTGTCGGCAATCAAGTCAAGGCAGGAACGATATTAGGAACGATCAATGATTTTTTCGGCGAAATAATCGAAACGGCAGTGTCGGAGATCGATGGTCAGGTACTGTTCCTGGTGGTAAGCCCGGCCATTGCTCACGATGGCCTGATCTGCGGGATCGGCTCCACTGCAACAATTTAGTGGGAACTTTGCCCATTGCCCCCCATTATACATCCAGCCGCCATCGGATTCGGTAAATGAGCTCACTATCTATCAGTTTTCCTCTGCACACGGTTGACGTCTGGAGTCCGCGTGTGATGCAAGGTTTCCGCCTCTTTTCTGGAGCGGGATCGTCAGGTGGTTGGA